>CEUC01147561.1_pt1 | contig 23721 bp, 24 predicted proteins | sample 356471 | NCBI WGS metagenome assembly CEUC01 (sample SAMEA2623295, study PRJEB7988) | marine metagenome | biome: marine biome (ENVO:00000447); feature: deep chlorophyll maximum layer (ENVO:xxxxxxxx); material: "saline water (ENVO:00002010), including plankton (ENVO:xxxxxxxx)" | depth 40 m | reverse complement strand
TTCTATTTTACTTTTCATTTTTTAATAAATAGGAATTAAGAAAATAATGCCTAAAATAATCCTCTTTTTATTTTGAAATATTTCTATTAAATAATTATTCTTATTAGAATATTTGTTTCAGGATTGTTTATATAATCCCATTATAAAAATATATTAAATCTTTATATTGATTTATATGGCTAACGAAACTAAGATTATAAGGAATGATGGAAAATTATTAAGTAAATTTTATCCAAATGGTTTTTCCCCTACAACTTTATTATCAAAATTAGATAATAACGAACTTTATTTTGTATATAAGCATGATAATATTGACCCATATTATTTATTATTGAAATACAACCCTAAAAATGATGAAAAAATAGAGATATCATATGGTCCAACCGGATATCCTAGAAGAATAGACAAAAGAATTTTTAATGGAAATGATAATAAACTTAAACTTGAAAATATCATTCTCCGACACGAACAAAATAATTTTTCTGTAAACAAAGAATTGCTTCCTGTAGATAACGTACCATTTAATGAAAGTTTAGATGCAGGGCAGCTTACGGGATTATTAATTGATTATTCTCTGGAATTAGTACAAAAGCATAACATAAATGATGAGGAACATGATATTTTTAAGTTTCTTTCCTCCCACAATATTATGGCGCGATTTAAAGACTACAGCCAATTAATACATTCAAATGCAATAGTTCCTGATTTAAGCGATATTCTTACGGTTGTAAATGTTTCAGATGGTTGTGGCAATGATTGTAGGCATTGTCCTGAAGGTGGAAACCTTAAATTGTATTCAAAAGAAGACATCAGGTCTGAGATGATAAAAGTATTGCAATTGCACATAAAATATCATCCCAACACAATACGTAAAATGACTGAAGGATTCTTAAACACCTCAGATATTTTGTGGTATGAAATTCAAAAGAGTCAAATTAAGCCAGATGAAATAGCTAAAATGTTTTTTGAATATTTCCCCTGGACACAAAAATTAGGGACATTTTTTGGGGTGAAAAATCTTCTTAATGTATCTAAAGATTCAAATTTTGGAAATATAATTACAGGTAATTATTTGAAAAGTTTATATGGTGCTGGTATTAATAGAGGATATGTTGGAATTGAATCTGGAAATTCAAAGGTTTCTGCAATTCTTAGAAAAAATGAAACATACGGGGATAAATTAAAAGCATTAGATTTACTAAAGGGTTCTGGAATAAAAACAAAGGCAATTGTGCTAGTTGGTGTTGGAGAATCCTATATTACAGGAGATGATGAAGAAATCAAAAGTATTGATGCAATGCAGGATACAATTAAGTTATTGGAAAACACTAGTCCTTACAGGGTAATGATATCAAGATATTTGCCAAATGAAAATTTGCCTTTAGAAAAATTAAGAAAAGAAGGCCAATTAAAGGATTATAAAGACAAAAATGGAATTCAAAAAGAAATTGATATGTTGACCAAAGCTATGAATTGGAAAAATATAACTGTAGAACAGGATTACGAATCATTTGTTGTTGGAAAAGCAAGAAAATAATAAAATTTAACTGTATGCAATAAACTTTATAAACTCCTCTAAATCTGTTTCTTATATGACCCGCGGCCTGTTCATTGGAAGGTTCCAGCCATTCCATCTGGGGCACTTAAACGACATAAAAAACGCCTTAAAAGAAGTTGATGAATTAGTTATAGGCGTTGGAAGCTCTGATGAAAAGCACACTAAAGATAACCCTTTCACTGTAAAGGAAAGGATTGAAATGATGGATTTAGTTCTTCCAAATAATGATATACAGAACTATACGGTTTTTCCCATTCCGGATTTTCATGATGACAAGAGATGGGTTGAGCACATTGAGACTTTAGTTCCTGAATTTGATTTAGTGTATACTGGAAACAAATGGACTGAAAAGTGCTTTAAAAAAAAGTATAAGGTAAAGAAAGTAAAAATCATTAAAGGGATAAGCAGCACAATAATAAGGCATAAGATGATTAAAAATCAAGACTGGAAAGCAATTGTCCCGAAAGAAACAGCTGATTATATCAAAAAAATTAATGGAGTGAGAAGAGTTAAAAGGATTAATTCTAAATCAAAGTAATCCTACCCAAATACTTCCTTCAAAAACCCTTTTTTCTTCTTGTTTTCTTTTTCAAACTGTTTTAAGATATCTTTTCCCTTCTTGCTCAATTTCTCAGGAACGTGTATAATAACTTCGACATTTTCATTTCCGGTCCCATGGCCATGCAGATAGGGAATTCCCTTCCCGCTCATCTTGAATATGGTATTAGTCTGTGTTCCTGCAGGTATCTTTAATTTAGCCTTGCCTTCCAAAGTAGGGACTTCTATTTCTCCGCCTAGAGCTGCAATTGTAAACGAAATAGGGATCTTGATGTAGATATCATCGCCATGCCTCTCAAACACGTCATGCTCTTTAATATGGATTATGACATATAAGTCTCCGGGATGAGCGCCTTTTTCGCCTGCTTCCCCTTGCTCCCGGACTAATAAATTTGTCCCTTCTTCTGCTCCGGCAGGGACATTTATCTCTATTTTTCTTGTCTTTTTGACGACACCTGTACCATCACAAACTTTGCATTCATTTTTAATATGTTTTCCCTGCCCCTGGCATTTCCTGCACGTGCTTGTAGTGGAAAACATTCCAAAAGGCGTTCTTTGAGTGCGCCTCTGCATTCCTGCGCCGTTGCAGTCAGGGCAATTAACAATATCATCATCGCTTTCAGCTCCTGAACCATGGCACTTATCGCATTGTTCAAGCCTTGGAACATCAATATGCTTTACTATTCCGTTAGCAGCCTCTTCTAAAGTAATTTCCATATCATACCTTAGATCAGAGCCTCTCTGGGGCCCTCTTTTCCTCGACCTTCCAAATCCCCCTCCAAAAAAGCCCTCAAAAATATTATCAAAATCAAAACCACCGCTTTCAGACATGATATCGCTGAAATCAAATCCCTCAAAACCAGAGCCAAACTGCTCAGCCGTAGTTCCGAACTGGTCATATCTTGTCCTTTTCTCGTCATCTGCCAAAACAGCAGCTGCCTCATTTATCTCCTTGAACTTTTCAGTACTGCCTTCATCCTTATTAAGATCAGGATGGTATTTCTTGGCTAATTTCTTGTAAGCCTTCTTTATCTCTTCTTTGGTATCTGTTTTATTCACACCAAGTATCTTGTAATAGTCCTTTGACATTTTTATAGCCCTAATTCTTCCTCAATCTTTTTTGAAAACTCAAGCTCTTTAGTAAAATTTTTTTTATATCTTTTTGTCAGATCTTCAAACCTTTCTTCCAGGCTTGTAATCCTGTCATCCACAACCCTTTTATCAGCATAAAAAACAATCTTTTCCTCTGTTGTTTCCGGACGTATTTCCTTTTCATCCAGCTTATACAGGCTGTGCTTCCTTATAGCTTCAGAAATCTCCAAAAAGCCCATGCTTTTTAATAACTTTGCCCCTTCTGTTACATGATTGTCTTTTATCCTTTCGATATCATGCAATAAAGAAGCAGCAATAACTAATTCCTTGTTTATCTTCATGCCGCGATTAATCAGCTTATCAGCAACATCTTCAGCAACCTTGCATACAATCTTGCAGTGCTCTATGATGTGCTCAGGAGTATTATTTCTACTTAGAATCTCTATGCATTGCTCTTTGGAAGGTATTTCCATTTTTTGTTGTAATAAATTTAAAAAAAATAAAAAGAATTATTTCTTCTTTTCTTTTTTCTCGTCTTCCACTTTGTACTCTGCATCAACTACTTTCTCATCTTTCTTTGCAGAGCTTCCTGCGCCTTGTGGTCCTGAGCCTCCTGAACCTTGCGCTCCAGCACCTTGAGATTGCTTTTGCTTTGCCTGCTCTGCAGCAGCTTTCTGATACATCTCTGTTGACATTTTCTGCACTAATTGGTTGACTTCATCAGTCTTTTGCTTTAATGCAGCGATATCCTTCTTTTCAGGCTTCAGCAGCTCTTTCAGCTCCATTATCTTCCCTTTCACTGTCTCAAGCTCTTTATTATCAACTTTCCCTTCAAACTCCTTGAAGAGCTTTTCAGTTGAATAAACAAGGGCATCTGCATTGTTTATTGTCTCAATCTCTTCTTTTCTTTTCTTGTCTTCTTCTGCATGGGACTCTGCTTCTTTTTTCATCTTTTCAACTTCTGCATCATCCAGCTTGTTTGGCGCAGTGATCTTTATGCTCTGCTCCTTTTTAGTTCCTAAGTCTTTTGCAGTTACGTGCAATATTCCGTTTGCATCAATGTCAAACGTTACCTCAATCTGAGGTACTCCGCGAGGCGCAGGCGGCAATCCTACTAAATCAAACTGCCCTAGCACCTTGTTGTCATTAAACATCGGCCTTTCTCCCTGGCCAACCCTTATTGTAACAGCAGGCTGGTTGTCAGCAGCCGTTGAAAATACCTGGCTTTTTTTAGATGGTATAGTTGTGTTTTTCTCAATCAATTTAGTAAAAACACCGCCTAAAGTCTCTATTCCCAAAGTCAAAGGTGTTACATCCAACAGCAATATATCTTTAACTTCTCCGGCAAGCACTCCTGCCTGGATAGCTGCTCCTGTAGCAACACACTCCATAGGGTCAATTCCCCCCTCTACTTTTTTTCCGATAAAATCCTCTACAAACTTCCTTACTGCAGGCATCCTTGTAGGGCCTCCAACAAGAATTATCTTGTCAATTTCATTTGTTGAATGCTTTGAATCCTTTAATGCATTCTCAACTGGGTGCCTGCATTTCTCAATTATTGGAGTAACTAAAGATTCTAATTTAGCTCTTGTAAATTTCTCCATCTTTAGGTGCACTGGGCTGTTGTCTTTTTGTGTTATAAAAGGCACATTGATATCAGTCTCCATTGTTGTTGATAATTCGATTTTTGCCTTTTCAGCTGCTTCCCTTAATCTTTGCATTGCTGTATCATCTTCATTCAGGTCAATGCCTTCTTTCTTCATGAACTCATCAGTTATATGCTTCATTATAACATTGTCCATATCTGTTCCGCCTAGTTGAGTGTCTCCGTTAGTGGATTTTACTTCAAAAACACCTTCAGAAAAATCCATCACTGTGACATCTAAAGTTCCGCCGCCAAAATCAAAAACAAGAATCTTTATGCCCTTGTCCATCTTGTCAATTCCATAAGCCATTGATGCTGCTGTTGGCTCATTGACAAGCCTTACAACTTCCAATCCGGCAATTACCCCGGCATCCTTAGTTGCCTGTCTTTGATTGTCATCAAAATAAGCAGGAACTGTAATAACAGCTTTGTTTATTGGCTCTCCTACAAATTCTTCTGCATCTTTCTTTATTTTTTGTAATATGAATGAAGAAATCTGCTGCGGTGTGTATTCTTTACCATTGACTTTATATTTGAAATTAGTCCCCATCTTTCTCTTTGCAGCGTGTATAGTCCCTTGTGGATTTGAAACTGCTTGTCTACGAGCAGGCTCTCCAACTAACATCTGCCCTTCCTTAGTCAAAGCTACAACGCTTGGAAAAGCTTTTCCGTATGCAGTTGTTCCTTCAGCACTCGGTATAATAGTAGCCTTTCCTGCCTGCAAAACAGATGCAGCAGAATTGCTTGTTCCTAAATCTATACCAATAATCTTTTCCTTTTTCATTTTAGTTTTTTCAGTCATTTTAATCCTCCTAAATGGTTTTATTTTATTTTTATTTCTCTTTTTTGGTTTTATTATCGTAATTTGTTTTGTTTTGATTCTAATTTATTTTTTTATTTAAAATTTTTTAATTATTTTTTATTGAAAGTTTTTTATTGGCTTTACTTTAATATTTCATAGCTCAATATTTTCTTCAGTTTTTTTTTGTCAGGAACCAAAACTTCGAGTTCAGCTCCTTTCAGCGTTTTACCGCCGCTTTTCAGGTAAACTGCATATTGCCTTAGGCTCTCAGCATCATCCTTGTTCACAAAATGATCGAGCATGAACCACAAGCTTAACTGCTCGCCAAAAGGCTTGCATGCCATTGATATCTTACATTCCAACGGCTTTGCTTCATGGATTTTGCATTTTAATTCTTCATCAAAAAAAATGCACTTTCCATAAGGCCTGTTTTGCTTTAATATCTTTGGCCTGAACCTTTTTGTGTTGAATTTCTCGATTTCTTCCAAAAACTCTTTTTTCAAAACTTCTTCCTTGATATTCAAAATTTTAGCAATTTTCCCAGCATCATCATCAGCCAAAAACCCGCTGCCATATTTGCATCCATTGCTGCACATTTCACATTTGCACGAATATGCAAATTTTAACACTTCCTTCAATGGAGTTTTTTTAGTTAACTTAATTTCATCATCCAAAATTTTTTTGTTTTCCAATAAAACACCCATTTGTTATCAAAAATTTTAAATTTGAATATGAATTATTTTTTTTCGCACTTATTTTCTTCTTTCTCCTTAACTTTTTCACTAACTTTTACTTTACTATGCCTCAAAACCTTGTCATTAAGCATATACCCTTTCTGCAGTTCTTCCAAAACAATATCTTCGTCCTTATTGGATTTCTGCTTCAGCAAGACCTCGTGAAAAAAAGGATCAAACTTCTTGCCTAAAGCTTCAATTGGCCTTAATCCCTCATTTTCCAATAATGAGAATATCTGCGCATAAACCATCTCTATTCCCTTGACAAACTTCTCTTTATCGCTTGTATTCTTTAAGGCAATTTCAAATGTATCTATAGTGGGTAATATTTTATTGATGATATCTGCTTTAGCATATGTCATAAAATCCTGTTTCTCCTTATCTGTTCTTTTTTTGTAGTTTTCAAACTCTGCCTGCAGCCTTTGCAGTGATTCTTTAAGTTCCACAATAACATCCTTGTCTGTTTTTTTGTGCTCCTTCGCATGCTTTTCTTTAGCAGAATGTTTTGGATCTGTTTTTTCATGTGTTCCTTTTTTTCCCTTTTCCATTTTTTACCAATATATTATCTTTATTCCATGTTGACTTTAAATCAACAGGGTTAGGGTAATATCAACCTATATTTAAAGTTTTCTATACTGTAGTATATAAATAATGATAATATTTATAAACAAGCAGTCATATAAGGGCATTATGAAGTACATTCAAAGAATCACAATAATAAAGCTAAGAAAGCCGGTACAGAAGAACATAAACCAGGAACTTCAATGGCTGGGCAGTTCATTAGGACTATTTAATCTAAGAGACAAAGATAAAAGCTGCTTCAGGGTATTTATTGAATTGGTTAAAAGCGCAAAGCAAAACAGGCCTTTATCCAGCGATGAATTAGCCTATAAACTTTCTTTAAGCAGAGGAACCATCATCCATCACATCCACAAACTGCTGGAATCCGGCATCGTAATCCACACTACAGATGGCTACATCCTAAGAGTCAACAACCTGCAGGAATTAATAGATGAAGTGGAAAAAGACATGCTAAGAACCTGCAACGAACTAAAGAAAATGGCAAAAGAGATAGATAATGGATTGGGGTTTTGATAAGGTTTTTAATAAATATGATTAATTCTGAAGTTTAGATATTTTTAATATACATCTTAGAACCTATTTTATTAAAAACATGTAGCCTATTTTTTTCAGGCTCCACATATAACCTTTTTATATCTTCTTTATCATCAGGGGAACTAGGTAATTTTTTTAAGGCATCAAATGTTTCCAAGTTCTGCCTTTCAACATTAGAAATATACGGGCATTTTGAAAGATCAGCCCATAAATGATTATTTTTTCCATCAAAACTATTGTAACCAGCAACAAACTCAATATTTAAATTTTTATAATAATCATCCATTTTAGTGATAGCAGCCTCTGCACCCGATATACTGGTATTTGGAAGTAATACAACCATATCATCTATATGTTTCCCGGGAATTAGGATATCTGTTTTTCTAAAATTAGAACTGAATTCATCTAGAACTTTACCTGTATAGAAGCGGCCTTTGCTATTATCACCATCTTTTGAATGTTCAATATAGATCAAGGCAAACGGTTGTTGAGATTCATAAGATTGTTGTTTAACAGCGATATATCGCTCATCCGCTTTATCTCCGAAATACCAATTTGTTGATGGAACATGACTCGATTTTCTTGGATTATAATCCCTTGCTTGATCAAGCAATGATCTTAAAAGTTGTATTTCCGTATTTTTATCTAAGACTATATTACCATTAGATATTGAATATTCAAATTGGTATGAGCTTAAATTATACCTATCTGACTTTCCCTGTGCATTATTTGCCAGACCAGGATCCTTTTCAATGGCATGATAAGAATAAACATGCTTTTTTAATTTACGGAGATAGTCTAGTACATTAAGGCCATTTTCAGGTTGGCCTGTAAATGGGTAGAATAATCCAAGCAATTTTTCTGTTGTTTTTAAATCATCAGGAAGACCTTTGCTATATTTTACTTGAATTCCGGTACAAGATAATAAATTTTCTAATGCAGTGAAAATAGATTTGTTTTCCATGACGTATATTGTTGGTTTTGCATCACCTTTTCTTCTCGGTTTGCATTCATCAATTAAATTATTTAAATGGATTACTATTTCACGTTCGATTTCTGTTGAACCTTGAACACTGTCTGAGACAATATTATCTAAATCATTCCCTCTATTTCCAAGTTCAATTCTTTCTTTAGTTAAGGACATCAGTAGCCAAATATGTATACTAATATATAAATATAATGTATTAATATATTCTTAGATATAATTATTATATCATAGAGATTATAGAATATATAAAAACAATTGAAATTATTTTTCTTTCATATGCACCATCCCCGCACACCAACACCATTTTAGTATACTAGTATTCAAAAACCGCAAACTATATATATGAGTTAGCATGCTAAAGTAGTTATGAAAAGCTCTAGAATCCTATTAATCCACTTATTGTTCTTATTCATAATCCCGCTTTCTTTTGCTGAGATAAGCATAACAGTTCCTGAAAAAGATGTTTACAATCTTGGAGAAAAAATAGCCCCAACTGTTTCCATCAAACAAGATGAAGATTACAATGGCTTCTTCAAGATGTATATTTCCTGCGATAAAAACGAGATGCAATATTACACATTCCCGCTAAATCTTGAAGCTGGCTCAAGAATGCAGGTAACTGTTCCTGAACTTCTTTTATTCAGCTCTATGCAGGGGCATTGCAGCCTAAAATCAACATTTGAAAAAATAACAGGAGAAAAAATAGATTCTGAATGGTCAAATGATTTTTTTGTGACAGACGGCATGGACATCACCATCGACACAAAACTGGAAGCAGAGCCTAGTGATGATATTATAATTGAAGGATTGATCAAAAAACACAGCAGCGAGTTATTAAATGGAGAAGCAGAAATATCATTTGAAGGTGAAAAAACCACAACCGATATTATCCTGGGTAAATTAGAGCATACAATTCATATTAGCTATGATGCTGAGGCAGGAAACATCCCATTAACAATAACTGCAAAAGACAAGCACAACAATCAGGGTGAAAAAACTCTCCAGATTAAAGTAATCCCGATTCCGACAAAAATAAAAAGCAGTTTTGAAAATAGTGATTTGATACCTGGAGAAACATTAAAGGCAATGGTTGTCCTTTATGACCATAATTCAAAGATAATGGACAGCAGCATAAATGTCAAAATTCTTGATCCAGATGAAAATCTAATTGCAGAAAAAGAGATTAAAAGCTCAAATAATTTTCAGTTTAAAACAGAAAGCAGCCAGATGCCGGGAAATTATTTTGTCCTGAGCTCATCCGGAAGCATAAAAGAGCAAAACACCTTTACAATAGAGGTTATAAGAAAAAGTACAATGAGGCAGGAAAACAGCCTAGTGCATGTTGAAAATATCGGAAATGTTGACTATAACGATGAAAAAACAATTATCCTTGAACGCGATGGAAACAGATACCTAATAAACAAAAAAATCAACCTTAAGCCAAAGGAAACAATTACAATTGACCTTTCAAAAGAAGTTCCTCAAGGTGTTTATGATATTATTTTGCCGGTTGATGAATCAACAGAAGCTGATACCGAAGAAGCAGAAACTAGTGCCGATGACAATGAAAATAATGATGAAACTGAAAATACTAAAGAAATTGTTGGCCCTCAAAACCTGATAGAAAACGTTCAGATAGACGACAACAGGCCCATAATAAAGAAGACTGCTGACGGCCTTTCTGCAGTTACCGGAGCTGTTGTTGGCACAGCAAACTACATTTCTTCAAAACCAAAACTTGCATCAACAGTCCTGATTTTAATAATTCTTGGGACAGTAACATACTACATCAGGGGATTTATAATCAAAAAAGTAAAGGGCAAAAAGAGCGAAACATCTGACTTATTCGATGATTACCAGTTTGATGAGAAAAAAGAAGAATGAAAATAATAGGCATTGAATTCAAAAAAATCAGTATAGGAAATTTTTTCCCGAAACAAAACCAGGTAGAGTTAAACATATCATTCAATGACGGCTCTGACAAGGAAATATCCAAAACAATTGACATTTCCACTCCGGAAGAGTCAGCAGAGGATATTTTAACTGATCTAAGAAAACTGGAAAAGAGCATAAACAAAAGTGAAAACAAAGAATCTATAATCGAGAATTTTATGAACATAGTGATAAAGGAAGAAGACGAAGTTATAAGCAAAACTTCCAAATTCATCCATAATATCGGAATAAAGATTGAGGAAATAAAAGGAAAAAAAGACGCCGAAGGCTACCTAGACATGATAAGAGAGCTTAAAAGCTTAAAGATTGATTTCTAGTTTTCTGACTCGTCCAAAAAGCTCTGGGCTGGTTTATAAGGTATTATAAAATCTTCTGCTGCGCAATAAGGGCATCTTTTAGGCGGGTTTTCCTTCTCAAATTCATAATTGCATTTTTCGCATTGCAGCTTGAGCATATTCCCTATTATGCAATTGATATATTTAAATTTTGTGATAAAAAGAAAGATTTACATCAATAATAATAATAATAAAGTTTATGATGGATTAAGAGGTCTCCAAACTGCAAGAGAGAGGACATTAAAAATTATGAACAAAGGAGATGAAATGTGGGTTATTGGTATTTCAAAAACACCCTATGAAGGGTCAATGACACCCTACTTTAAAGAATACCATAAAAGAAGATATACAAAAGGAATTAAATGCAGGTATCTTTATAACTAATATGCAAAGAAACAATATAGTGAAGAATCATCAAAATATCCATTAAGTGAAGTTAGATATATGCCAGAAGGATTAATTACTCATAGTTGGATGGAGATATATGCTGATACTGTAACTATTGGAATTGACAAAGGAAAATCCTTTTCTGTTGTAATTCAAAACCAAGAGGTTGCAAATTCTTTTAAAGTATATGCAAAACTTTTATGGGGCATAGCAAAAAATTAAATAAGTCTACCTCTTCTCATAGCCCTTTCCCTTGCCAAGCTTTCTTGACTTTTTGGCTGAAGAAGTTAAGCCTCTGGATACTCTTCTTGTATGCGCCGGCCTGCTTATCCAATTCAGTTTAGGGTCTGCCATGATATTTGGATGGGCCTTATCTACTAAAATAACCTCATACCAATAATATTTCCCATCCTCTCCGGCATAATAGCTGTTAAGAACCTCGCAATTAACGTATTTCTTTACTGCTCTCTCTTCTGCAATAGTTTGATAAGATTTATTCACTATTTTTTTCCTTCCAAAATGCTTACTTCTCCTACCTTTCCTTATTTGCGGCCTTTGCCTTCCGCCCCTGATAAGACGCTGCCTTACGATTAGAATTCCTTGTTTTGCTCTATATCCAAGTGACCTTGCCCTATCAAGCCTTGTTGGCCTGTCTATTCTTACAGTAACAGGCTCTCTTCTCCACTCAAAAATTCGCTGTTTTTGAACAGCTCTCAGATCTCCTTTTGGTTTCTTCCAAAACTCTCTAATATGCTTATACATTCCCATTTTTGCCTCCATTAATTATTATTTAAAGCGAGATTCAGGTAAGCAACTACCCACATTTCTCAAGACTAAGAAAAAGGCTTTTGTTTATAAACGTTATTGTTTATAGGATTAGTTACTAAAAAACAGTAAACTATATATATTTCAATAGAAAACAAAAACTAAAATGACAGTAGACAGCCAGGATATGATGAAAGTGATTAAGGACTTTCCTAAACAGTGCAGGGAAGCTTTAGAGCTTGCAAAAGGCATTTCTATTCCTGAAGAGATAAAAAATATTATTATTACTGGCATGGGCGGCTCTGCAATGGGTGGAGATTTGCTAAAAATCTACTTAAGCAGTACAAATATTCCTGTTTATGTTAACCGGGATTACAAGATGCCGAATTTTGTCAATGAAGAAAGCTTAGTTTTCACTGTTTCTTATTCTGGAAATACAGAAGAAACTTTATCTGCCCATAATGATGCAAAAGAAAAGAATGCAAAAATCATTGCCATCACTTCGGGAGGTAGACTAGCAGATGAATGCGATAAAGTGATTAAAGTTCCTGATGGTTTACAGCCAAGGGCAGCTTTAGGATATTTATTCTTTCCAATGCTTGGAGTTCTTCATAACGCTGGCATCATAAGCGTAAAAAACTCTGAGCTTAATGAAATGCTTGAAATGCTAAAAGACGCTGATAAGTTTAGTGAAACTGGAGATACTTTATCCAAGAAGCTAAAAGGAAAAATTCCGATAATCTATGCTTCTGAAGCATTAGGTGCAATTGCCTTTAGATGGAAAACCCAGATAAACGAAAACGCAAAGGTTCCTGCTTTCTACAATGTTTTTTCAGAGATGAACCACAATGAAATTGCAGGATATAAAGGAATGGACAGGGCATACACAGCAGTCATTATCAGGGATAAAAACGACAATGACAGGATAAAGAAAAGAATGGATGTCTGCAAGGAAATAATGGAAGAACGTGTTGATGTCGAAGAAGTTTATACAGAAGGCGAAGGATTATTGGCAAGAATGTTCTCAATAGTTTACTTGGGAGATTTTGTCTCTTACTACATGGCAATACGGGCCCACACAGACCCAAGCCCAGTTGAGATAATCGAGGGAATGAAAAGGAAGTTGGTTGAATAAATAAAAATTATAATTTCAGTTCTCTTTTAATTTTAGACAAGTTTTTTCTAAAAATTTATAACCTCTAAATGATTTCTACTTAATGTGGGAAAATGCTCTTAAAATCAATCAAACTAAACAACATCAGAAGCTATCTTAACGAAAAGATAGATTTTCCTTCAGGATCACTTCTTCTTTCAGGAGACATAGGCTCTGGCAAATCAACAATTCTATTGGCAATAGAATTTGCATTATTCGGCTCTAAGCCTTCTGAACTTCCTGCATCCTCTTTATTAAGGCATGGCCAAAAAGAAGGCTATGTTGAGCTAAATTTAGAATTGGAAAATAAAAATATTTTCATAAAAAGAAACCTAAAAAGGGGAAAAAATGCAATTAAACAGGAAATAGGCTACATAATAACCAACGATGTAAAAAAAGAACTAAGCCCTGTTGAGATGAAAGCAGATATTTTTGACTTGCTTGGCTATCCTAAAGACTTGGTTTCAAAGGGAAAAGACCTTATCTACCGCTATACTGTTTACACTCCTCAGGAAGAGATGAAAAAAATTTTGATGGAAGACAAAGACGCACGATTAAATACCTTAAGGAAAGTATTCAACATTGACAAATACAAAAGGATAAGGGAAAATTCCTTAATATTTATTAGAGGAATAAAAGAAAAAAGGAAGGAAATAGAGGGCTTTACATCAGATTTAGGGGAAAAAGAAAAGGAAAAAGAAAATTTTAAAAAAGAAATTTCGGATTTAAATGAAAAATTAAAAACTATTGAGCCAAAAGTAAAGGATGCAAAAACAATAGTAGAGAAAAAAAGGCAGGATATATCTAAATACGAAGAAAAAATAAAAATTTTAGTTAAATTAAAAAATGATTTCTCGATTTTAGAGATAGACCTGAAAAACCTATTAACCCAAAGGGAAAATAACAACAATGGCATTGAAAAGCTCATCACTCAAATCAAAGCTGTTGAAAAAGAGCTAAGCGAAGAAAAGGCTGATGATGGAAAAAAGATAAAAGAAAAAATAGAAGATATAGAAAAAAATATCCTGAATTTAAATGAAAATATCAAAATTATAAGTCAAAAATTAAGCGAATCAAGAATTTTAAAAACAAAGTCAGAGGAAATAATCAGCAAGATTTCTAAGATTGAAAAATGCCCATTGTGCCTTCAAAATGTTGCGCACGAGCATAAGAATTCTATTCAGGAAAGGGAAAATAAAATTATAGCAGAAGCCGAAGAAACACTTAAAATTTATTCTGAAAAAGAAAATGAAACTAACACAAAACTAAAAGAAATTGAAAAGGAAAAAGAAATTTTAAGAAAAGCAGAAAGCAGGATTGAATTGATAAAATTAAAAATCAAGAATTTAGAAGATAAAAAAAATGAGAGGATAAAACTGGAAAAATTAAATGATGATATCAAAAAAAATATTGGAGAGATAAACGTAAAAAAAGCCGATATCAACAAAAAAATAGAGGAAATGAAAAATATTGAAAATGAATACAAAGACGCAAAAATCAGCCTCGATTCAGCATTAACAGAAGAAAAAAAGATTGAGATTGAAAAAAAAGGATTGGAAACAAAAAATGATTCTTTAACTAAACAATTAGCATCTTTACAAGAAGAAATACTGAAAAAGCAGTCTGCAAAAGAAAAATTAAATTACTTAATTGAATTAAATAACTGGCTGGAAAATTATTTCATGGGACTTATGGGCACAATGGAAAAGCATATTATGCTGCAAGTCCATAGGGAATTTAATGAGCTGTTCAAGACTTGGTTTAATATGATGATAGAAGACGAATCAATATCTGTAAGGCTGGATGATGAATTCACTCCCATTATGGACCAGAACGGCTATGAAACTCAAATAGAAAACCTAAGCGGAGGAGAAAAGACTTCTGTAGCATTATCATATAGATTAGCTTTAAATAAGGTAATAAATGATGTTGTTTCAAGCATAAAAACCAAAGAAATACTGATGCTTGATGAGCCTACTGATGGCTTTTCATCTGAACAATTAGACAAGATAAGAGAAGTTCTCGATCAGTTAAAGATAAAACAGGTCATAATTGTAAGCCACGAGACAAAAATAGAGAGCTTTGTGGACAATATCGTAAGAATCCAGAAGGATGAGCATGTTAGTAGTGTGGTTTAATTCTATAGTGGCGGAACTAAATAATTGAGCAAATTATTCCGCCACTATATTCGAGAACACAAACTACTCTAATCAATTATTTGTGTTCTCCGCTATACCATAAAAAAGCTTATATATACAATAAAATAATCAAACTTATGCCTCTAATAGAATCGTTTTCAGGAATAAGGGGAATTTATGATGATGGAATGGATGAGGCTGTTGCCTTGAAATATACTTATTCTTACCTCTCTTTATTAAAGAAAAAATACAAAAGCGTAAAAATAGTGATTGGCACTGATACAAGGCCTTCTAAGGATATTTTAAAAAATGCTGTTATAGAAGCGCTGGATTGTGATATTATAGATATTGGCATAGCATCAACTCCTATGGTTGAGTTTGCAGTAAGGCATTTTAAGGCAAATGGCGGCATTGTAATAACAGCATCCCATAATGAGCCTTACTGGAATGGCTTTAAGTTTCTTGACAATAACGGCGCTGTCTTAGGGCCAAAAGACATGGACAAAGTCATTTCACAATACAATAAAATAAAAAAATTAAGCGACAAAGGCTTATTCACCAAAATATATAAACATAATTCAGATGATATAAAAATCAAGAAAGTCCATAAAAGATATGATGAAGCAAATAAATCCTATTCAGATTATGCCCTGAGCTTTTTATCAAAAAAAGACATTGATAAGATAAAAAATTCAAAATTAAAAATAATAATTGACCCAAATGGAGGTACGGGAACAATAACAAAAAAAATTCTAGAAAAATTAAATGTTAAGGTTATGGGAATTAACATGGAGCATGGAATCTTTAACAGGGCTGTTGAGCCGAATGAATCTTCTTTAATTTACCTTTCAAATATGGTAAGGGATAAGAATTATGATATTGCAGCAGGTTTTGACTGCGATGCTGACCGTGTAGAAATAGTAACAGAAAAAGGCATTGTTTCCGGAAACCAGATTCTTGCATTGATTGCAGATGAAATTCTAAAAAACTCAAAAAATAAGGCCATTGTAGTGAATGATGCAACATCATTATCAGTAAAAGAAATTGCCGAAAAACATAATGCAAAATATGTTGAAACGCAGGTTGGAGAAGTAAATGTTGTTGACAATATGTATAGATTAAAAGCCCCTATTGGGGGTGAAGGAAGCAGCTCCGGAGTTATTATCCCTCCTTCAAGATGCAGAGACGGTATTTTAACATTATTGTTTTTATTGAAAATAATCGCAGATAAAGGAAAAAGTATTGAAGAGCTGGCAAAAGAGCTGCCTGAATTTTATAATGTGAAAAGAAAAATCGAATTGAATCCAAAAAAAATACAAAATATAAGAAAAAAGCTTCAAAATCATTATAACAAACAAGGCTATAAGATAAAAGCAGATGAATCCGGCAGCCTAAAGATATTTTTAGAAGATTCATTTGTCTGGTTCAGGGCATCAAAAACAGAATCCAATATCCTGAGAATAATCACAGATGCCCCAGATAAAAAACAGGCAGAAAAACTGGCTGAAGAAACGTTAAATTTAATAAAGGCAAAGTAATATTTCCATTAAAATGCCGGAAAACAATTTATGCAAGAAATGCAAGGTTGAAATGGAGCTTTTAAGGGAAGAAAATATTCTAGATACCAAATACAAGATTCTCAAATGCGAAAAGTGCAAGTGTGAAGTTGCAAGAGCGCAAAGTTAAGATTATTTCAAAACTTCTGATTTCTTTATCTGGAATATATAAAACAATACCATCAAATCAATAAGCAAAATAAATGATGATAACAAAAATGCAGTGGTTATTGACCAGATATCTGCAATCCAGCCAAGTAAAGGCGCTAACATGCTGAACATCAGCTTTCCGCTTAAATTTTTTAAGGAAATCATTGTAGCTCTGTGATGCGATTCCACGTTTTTATTGATATAACCATCAATAATTGGAAACTGCATTCCAAACACAAAAGATGAAAGCACAGGCAAAAAAACCATCAAGATTGCCGGAAAATACCCCATTAAAAAATAAACAATTAAGAGTATCATTGTCATAAAATACATTGTATTTTTTATCCCTAACTTATGCTCAATCTTATATGCGAATTTTGATGCAATAGCTGTTGTAATAAAAATAAAAAAATACACAAAGCCAAAAAACTTTACCTGCAGCCCAACAAACGCAAAATAAGGCTGGTTTAGAAGCCATAATCCTTCGCTTACTCCAAAAATAACCATAAAGAAGAGGATAAAGAACCTTATCTGCTTATGGCTTGCTGCATAAGTAAACGCTTCCTTGATATGCCCCCAGTATTTAAATTCAACTTTCTTTGAAAATCTCGGCTCTGTAAATGTTAAAGGGATAAAAACAGCAATTCCCAGCGGTATCAAGCTAACCCACATGACAAGCCTTAAGTTTATATCGGCAAAATAACTGCCAATTAATCCTGAAATGCCAAACATTGTAAATGTTATAAAGCCCATATTGCCGTATATTCTCCTAAATTCCTTTTTTCTGTTCAAAACCTTCAAGGTATCATAAATAAAAGCGCTGTCTGTCCCGCTCCAAAGAGCCATTGAAAAAGAAAATATTGTTTCGGCTGCTAAAAAAACAATGAAATCTTTACCTACAGCAAACAGCAAAGTCCCTAAAAACACAAACAAACTTGAAAAAAATATAGCATTTTTCCTCCCAAACTTGTCAGCAAAAACCCCTGAAGGAACTTCCAATAAAACAGTCATAAAGGCAAAATACCCCACAAGGAACAATGCTTGTGTAATAGACAATCCATTCTCAATCAAAAATAGGATATAAATAGGGATAAACATCATTGAGGACTGGAATATCCTGTATATGTACAATCTTTGGATATTTTTTTCTACACTCATATTCTTTAAGAATTACGCTGGATTAATAAATATTGTTAAATAATATAAAAATATTAACTATCTCAAAACATTTATAACTTAAAAGCCATTCTCAAAAAAAATGGAAACTATTTACGTACAGACGCATGGATGCAGCGCAAATGTAGTAGATTCTGAATCCATGATGGGATTGTTAGTTGAATCTGGGTTTAAGCTGGCCGATGAAATAGAGTATTCTGACATTATCATACTCAATATCTGCACTGTTAAAGGCTCCCATGTAGCTCTAAAGGAGATAAAAAACATAACTGAGCACTTCCCTGAAAAAAAACTAATTATTGCAGGGTGCATCACAAAGCCTTTAGTTGCATCAATAAGAAAAATAAGCCAGGAAGCAGCTTTGGTCAATACCCATAATATACACAGAATTGTGGAAATTGTTGAGGAACTATTGCATGGAAATATTATGGAAGCATTAACAATAGAAAATACCATCAAGTCTGATTTGCCGGGAATCAGGACAAACAATGTCATTGGAATAGTGCCGATAGCATCAGGCTGCTCAGATAGATGCACTTATTGCTCTGTCAAATTGATCAAAGGAAACATTTTCAGCTACCCTGAAAGCAGTATAATCAATGCTGTAAAAAAGAATGTTAAAGATGGATGCAAGGAAATATGGATTACAAGCCAGGATAGCGGTGCATATGGCTTAGATAATGGAAAAAGAGGACTTCCAAAACTGCTTGACAAAATTTTAGAGGAAGTGCAGGGAAATTACAAGATAAGGCTAGGGATGATAAATCCCGGGCATGTAAAATACCTTGCTGATGACATAATACAAATTTTCCAGGACGACAGGATGTTTAAATTTTTGCACATTCCTGTTGAAGCTGGCAATAACGAAGTCCTTGGGAAGATGAACAGGAAGTACAATGTCCATGAATTCAAGGAGATGATTGAAAAATTTAAGAGATATGTCAAGGGCATTACAATCGCAACTGATATAATTGTTGGATTTCCCACAGAAACAGAACTGCAATTTCAAGATTCTCTGCACTTAATCCAGGAAATAAAGCCTGATGTTATTAACATCTCAAGGTTCTCTTCAAGACCGAACACAAAAGCAGAACGCATGAAGCAAGTATCAAGCAACATAAAAAAAGAAAGAAGCAAAGCATTAACAGACCTTTTTTTAACTATAGCATTAAAGCAAAACAAAAAATGGATTGGCTGGAAAGGAAAAATACTGATTGATGAGGTAGGAAAAGACAATACATGGATAGGGAGAAATTTTGCCTACAAGCCGGTAATAGTAAAAGGAAATTATAAATTAGGAGACAATATTGATGTAGAGATAAAAGATGTGACTGCTCATGATTTAAGAGTAAATATTCCGGCTGAGAAAATAGAAATTAGTTCAAAAATATAGAATCTCAAAATTAAAAATTATTAACGCCCAAAGCCTTGTTTGTCATTTCTATGCTTTTTTTGCCGTCTGTAAAGCCTGTTGCAGCTCTTATTGCATCTATGTTTTCCAGAACAACGTCAGACTCTGAGTGGATTGCCTGCAGATAAAATAATTTTTTGTCTTTCATGCCAACACCTTCTTCCCACACGCATATTTCAGGCATATCCCCCCTTAATCTTCCAATTTCCTTTGCAAATTCCATCACCTCTGCAGTAGACCTTACTCTTTCTGCATTTCTAACCACTCTTATCCTGGTAGTGTTCCTAAAAATATCTAAAATCTCATCAGCAGTTGCCTCTTTTTTTAAATCCGCAGTTATGCTGTGCATATGCATGAGGGTTGTCGGAACAGTCATGGCTGTTGTGAAAATATTTACATCAGGCAAAACAGTCCTGACATCCGGGCCGTGATGAGAAGGCAGCTCTAAAACAGGAACAATTGCATTTATAGGCCCATGATAGATATCCCATGGATCAGCAGCTCTCCTAACCAGAGTTGCATGCACGCTCTCAACTCCATACTTTTCATTTATTGGGTACAAAGTCCTGCATAAGCCAGTAGTATTGCAGCTTACAACCCTGATATAATCTTTATTCAAAGCCTCATCATAATTGCACTGCGCCACAAAGCTTACATCCGCAACATCCGGACCTTCACCGCCCTGGAAAATTGCCTTTACCTTGTTTGGCACGTAATGCTTTTCCTTATTCTCCAATCCTATTTTTTTAGGTGTGCAGTCAACTATAACATCTGCCTTTTCCAGCAGATTATTGACAGTCCCGTCAGGCTTGATCCCGTTCTTGATGAAATCTCTCTCACCATTCATTGCAAATATCTTTAATCCCTTTGTCTTTGCAACTTCTGTTTTATAGCTGTAAGAATGCGCAGTAACCCCTACTAGTTCCATGTCTTTCTGCAAAGCTATAGCATCTGCAACTCTTCTTCCTATTGTACCATAACCCACTAAACCGACTTTTATTGTCATTTTAGTTTATTTTATTTTTCATTAATTTTTATTTTTTATGGTTATTATTTATTTTCTATTTTGGGTTTTTTATTTTTATTGGTTATTTTTTATTGGGATTTTTTTAATTGGGTTTTTTTATATCACTTCCCTTCATATATCTTAAAGGCTTCATCAACACTTTTGCCTTCAATAGTCAATGCAAAAACAGCATTTGCCATCCTCACTGCCTCATCCAATGCTTTTTGATGAATGTTTCTTCCTGTTGCGTTGCCGACTGCTCCTGAAACATGCAACTGGTTCCAAGTATCCTGCAAAAATGATTTTGGGTCTTTTGAACTCCCTCCAGATGTTATCACTCCAGTCCTGCCTGCTGCTCCAGTAGCTTCCTTAAAGATTTCCTCTGATTTTTTCCCTTCTTCTTTTGGATAATTAACCTTGACAAAATCTGTTCCTAAACAGGCTCCAACTCCTGCAGCGCCTGCAACCATATGCCCAGTCAGCTCATCATGCTTGCTCCCGACAGCTTTGCCTCTTGGGTACATCCACAGAACTACTATCAAACCATGCTTATGGGCTTTATTAACAACTTGAGCTGCTTCTCTCATCATTACGCCTTCAAATTCACTTCCAGAATAGATAGTATAACCTACACCTAAAATATTAAGCCCTGAATTCTTTTTCATCTCTACAACATCATCAACTGTCCAGATCATCTCGCTTAAAGGATCTTTTTGCTCATTTCCTACTAGATGAGTTTTAGAATTTAACTTTACTAGGTATGGAGCTTTTTTATAATCCAGCCCGTATTTAGATATTAATCCAAACTGAGCAGCCAATACTCCAACTTTGGCCTTGCCTGCAATCTTAAAAAGATGCTCAGGGTCATTGCAATCAGCTGGAATTGGTCCCAGCTTTGTGCTGCCATAAAAGTCATCATTAAGATGCTCTATCTTCTGGTCGCCTGCAAACAGCATCAATCTCCCGGTATTATGAGTTATTGCCAGAAAATTTTTTGTATATTCATCTTTCATATTTCCCGGAACATCTGCCGGAACAAGAACATCATTTTTGCTTAAAGTCTTCATTTTCCACCCCATCGGTTATTTTTTAAGTATCTTTTTTAAAAGTTTTTGTTTGTTTTTTTATTTTTTATAGTTATTATTTATTTTTATATTTTGGAATTATTTATTTTATTTTTTATCTTCTTTTTAATTTGTTTTTGATATTGTTTTGTTTTTTTATAATTTTAATGTTTTTTGTTGGGTATTTTTTTATTTGAAATTTTTTTATTGTTTTTTAAACATTATGATGTGCTTCAACAAACCTGATTGTACTGGTTTTTGACCTCATGACAATTGAATGTGTTATTGCACCTTTGCTTGTAAACCTTACCCCTTTAAGAATCTCGCCATTAGTAACTCCAGTTGCAGCAAACATAGCCTGATTCCCTTTGATAAGATCTTCCATTGTCAATTTTTTATCCAAATCATCCAAAAATCCCATTTTCTTTGCCCTTTCTCTCTCTTCATCCTTCCTGAATTTCAATCTTCCCTGTATTTCTCCTCCAAGTGTCTTTAATGCTGCTGCAGCAATTACACCTTCAGGAGCCCCCCCAATTCCCATCAATATATCAATTCCTGACTCTTCGATTGCAGGCGCTATTGCCCCTGTTACATCTCCATCGCGTATAAGCCTGATTCTTGCGCCTGTTTTCCTGACATCCTCAATCAATTTTTTATGCCTGTCCCTGTCAAGAATTATCACAGCAACATCCTTAACATCTTTTTTAAGCTTCTTTGCAACAGCCTTTATATTTTCTGCAGGCGTTGCATCTATGTCTATATATCCTTTTGCCTTTGGCCCAACAGAAATTTTGTCCATATAAGTGTCAGGAGCCCTTAGCATATTGCCTGCAGGAGCAGCTGCCAAAACAGCAATAGCATTTGGACCTCCATGCGCGGTTATTGTGGTTCCTTCCAACGGATCAACAGCAATATCAATCTTCAATCCCTTTTTATTCCCGACTTTTTCACCAATAAAAAGCATAGGTGCATCATCTCTCTCTCCTTCGCCTATAACAATAGTGCCATCAATATCCATAGCATTCATCCTTTCCCTCATCTTAGAAACAGCCGCACTATCAGCTTCCTTTTCATCTCCTCTTCCCATCCACCTTGCAGAAGCTATAGCTGCGCCTTCAGTAACCCTTATGAATTCCAAAGCAAGATTTCTGTCCATACTCATGAAGTGAGAATATAGCCCCTATATAAACTTTTCTGTTATCATACTTTATCATACTAAAATAGAAAGGCTTATAAATAGATTAATAAACAGAACTTAGAAAAAGCACAAAAAATACAAAATCAAGATGAAAGAAAGAATCACAATTACCTTAGACAGCGACCTTATCGGGCAGATAGACAAAAGAATAGACGGATCCATAATAAAAAACAGGAGCCAGCAGATAGAAGACCTTCTTACAAAATCACTGGGCGCAGACAGGCCGGAAAAGGCAGTTATTCTTGTTGGAGGAAAAGGGATAAGATTAAGGCCATTGACATATAAAATGCCAAAATGCATGCTTACAATTCAAGATAAAACAATAACAGAGCACCTGTTTGATTTGCTAAAAAAATACGGCATAAGAGACGTTATCTTAAGTGTAGGATACTTAAAAGAAAAAGTCAAAGACCATTTTGATGATGGAACAAAATTTGGAGTAAACATATCTTATTTGGAAGAAGATGACCCATTGGGAACTGCCGGGCCTTTAAAGCTTGCCAAAAACATATTGAAAGAAAGCTTTATAGTGACAAATGGTGATGAGCTTAAAGACATCAATATACCCCAGATGTTTCGGCTGCATAAAAGAAAAGATGCGCTGGCAACAATTGCCCTTACAACTGTAACAGATCCCAGCCAGTATGGAGTTGCAAAGTTATCCGGATCAAGAATTTTAGAGTTTGTTGAAAAGCCAAAAGCAGAAGATGCTTCATCAAATTTAATTAATGCCGGATTTTATATTTTAGAGCCTGAAGTATTAGACATGATACCTGACGGCATTTCAATGCTTGAAAAAGATATCTTCCCAAAACTTGCAGAGCAGGGCAGATTAAGAGGCTTCCCGTTTGCAGGCCAGTGGTTTGACATCGGAAACATAGAAAGGTATGAATCTGCTAAAAAAAAATGGAGTGGAATAAACCCTTATGGTGAAAG
>CEUC01022753.1_pt1 | contig 24800 bp, 20 predicted proteins | sample 356471 | NCBI WGS metagenome assembly CEUC01 (sample SAMEA2623295, study PRJEB7988) | marine metagenome | biome: marine biome (ENVO:00000447); feature: deep chlorophyll maximum layer (ENVO:xxxxxxxx); material: "saline water (ENVO:00002010), including plankton (ENVO:xxxxxxxx)" | depth 40 m | reverse complement strand
AAACCATGTCCCCGGAGCCGGTCTACTGGCGCCTGGCCTGGGGCAGGCTGGTAAAGCAGATACAACGTGGGATACTGAATAACTGTTAACCTAGCAGCAAGTTGACGGCTGGTTTTTCACTGAGCAGACTGCCTCGCAGAGCCAGGACTCAGCATCGAGACAATGCTAAAGACCTCAACAGTTATAAAGATCGATATTCGAGGTTTCGACGTAGTGGCACGACAACAAACGCCAACCGAGACTGCCGACTATCTTGCCGAATACTACAAGCTGATAAGCGAAGCCCTGTCCAGCCATGGATGGAGATTCGTCAAGGCTATTGGTGACTGTGTCTTGATTTCAGCCGAGTAGAATGAATCCGAAATCAACATTCAAGAATTTCTGGATTGTATTCGAACTTGCTTCGAGGTTGATCTGCACTACCGGATTTGTCGCCATGAAGAAATACCATTTAGCTATGGCGGCTATTCCTGCCTCGATACGATTGGAAAAGACATCAACAAGCTGTTTCTACAGGATGCCGAAACAGTACGGCTGGAGTAATCGAGGGACACTTAATGCGATTGTGATCTCTTCAGTTCCTGTGCGCATTGTTAATTGGTTGGTTTTCCGTGCCAACTCTCTACTCGCAGACAATCGAAGCAAATAATTCGCAGTCTCCTCAGGCCATTAACAGCGCCGATATCCTGTCGATCGCAATCAGTCACACCGGTGGTACACCGCTCGCCGGTCATGACTGGTGGATAGCCGTAGTTACCTCACTACCCTCCCCGAATGACATCTACTATTACGATGGCACGAGCTGGAGCACCGAATTTTCCGTGGCCTTTCAACAACCACTTACTGAAATCAATTCGCTGGAACTGCTCAACGGTAGCGGGCTACCCCCCGGCAATTATGTTTTCTATTTCGGTATCGATTCGATTGCCAATGGGGTGCTCGATACTGATTCCTTGGTTTACGACAGCATCAGTGTCGTTTCCGAGGCTGCCATTGCAGGCAATGAACAGAGCTGCGGTAACAGCAGGCAGATATTCAGCGTGGATCCCCTGCCGAGTGATGCCTATTTCCAAATAGATCCACTGGGTGCCACCAATCCTTCCAGCCATAAGTTTCCAACTGTGCACACCTACATGATGTTGCAAGACAGCTCGCAGCCGCGCGAGGTCTATGCCCCGACTGACATCTCCATCAGCAATATCAGTGTGATCGAAAGCCTGACCGCCGGCGGCACCGACTTTTCGCTGAATTTTACACCCTGCCCTGAAGTCACCGGGTATTTCGATCACCTATCAGCCGTTAGCGAGACACTGCAGAACCAGCTAACCGGGGCAGGCAATTGCCAGCAGTATGTAGCTGGTACAGATGAGTATCGCTTCTGTAGTCACTCGGTCAGTGTAGAAGTTGCTGCTGGCACCATACTGGGCAGCGCCGGTGGAGGCATGGGGCAAAACTCCGCTGCACTGGATTTCGGATTGAGAGACTCTCGCACCGCTCCGCTGTGGTATGCAAACCTCGAGCGCCTCGTTAGTTCTGATCAACACCATGTAGTCTGTCCCTATGATTACTACGTGCCGGGGCCAGTAAAAGCCGGCCTGGTGGCTAAGCTCGGCGTGGCAAGGCAAAACCTGCCAATTTGTGGCAGTGTTGCCCATGACGTGGCAGACACGGCTCAGGGGCGCTGGTATCTGCTGGGATCTAGCGATTTCGGCGAAGCCGATCACCTGGCGCTGGTGCCCTCCAACAAGCGGCCGGATGACGTCGGTGTGCTGTCGGTAGGTAATAGTGAACTGGGAACCGATGCCTATTTCTTCGATTACACTGAGACGGGTCTGGTCAACAGGCGGTTTAGCGAGATCGGCCCGGGCTCTGCGATTTACTGCTGGGACACCCTGCGAAACCGTGAGTCATCACTGGCCAGCGGAAATGCTCAGGCGATCTCTGGAATTCTTTTTCTGCAACTGTCTGACGCGACCCACCTTAAGATACAACGCTCAAGCCAGCACGGCAGTTGTCCCGCCACTACAGATTCGCTGAGCTTTGATAATGCAGGGCCGCAATTCGAGCGCTAATCTGCGCAAAAATCAATCAATTGCAACCAGGGATAGCGGTGATACACTGAGCGGTCTCACCGAACAACAACAAAGGAGTGGGCATGGGCTTTTACTCGAAGTTTAAGTGGAAATGGCTCCTCGCCGTTGCCGTCTGCAGTCTTTCTCTATCTACCCTTTTCTCTCTACCGGCGACGGCAGAAGACGGGGGAGCTCTCTACGACACTTTCTACGACATTGGCCAGGGCAATCGTTATTTCGAGCGCCAGTGCTCACGTTGCCATGGCTTCGACGCCAAGGGCAATGACGAAACAGGCGCTCCTGATCTGACAGGCAGGCTACGCCGTGCCAGTACAGAGGTAGGGATTTTCAATATCATTCGCGAGGGCGTTCCCGGCACAGCCATGCTGCCAGTGGATGCCGACTTGCCGGATGCCAAGGTGTGGCAGCTGGTGGCGTACATTGGCTCACTGCGCTACGACCCTTCTACGGTGGAATTGGACGGCAATGCCGACGCCGGCGTGGCGTTGTTTCGTGGTAAAGGCGATTGCGACAGCTGCCATATGGTACGCGGTCAGGGCGGTCGGCTGGGGCCAGATCTGTCACGGGTTGGCGAAAATGCGACTCCAGACGAGTTGATGACCTCCATGACAAACCCGCACGACGACGTCGATCCGCGTTGGTGGACATTACGTATCACCGGCCGCGATGGCGAACCCCGTACCGGTTTCCGTATGAGCGAAGACAGCTTCTCGGTGCGCATCATGGACAATGATTCCAATCTCTGGTCCTACCCCAAGAATGAGGTTCAATCGATGGACAGAATCGAGCAATCCACCATGCCGAGTTACGATCAAACAATGTCAGAGAGTGAGCTTGACGACCTGGTCGCCTTCTTGTTCTCTCTGAGAAGGGAGGAGAATTAAGATGATTCGCGCAACTATAACACTAGGGACGGTGCTCCTGACAGTCGCCACAACCCAAAATCTCGCGCAGGAACAACAGTTTGAAACTGTAATGACACCGGCCTTCTCCCCGATTACCTGGGAGCGCCTGGTGAATGCGGAACAGGAGCCTGAAAACTGGCTGATGTATTCCGGCACTCTGGATAGCCAGCGCTACAGTGCGCTGGATGAAATCAATACCTCCAACGTCTCACAGCTCGAAATGAAGTGGGCTTATCAGATTCCAGTAATCGATCGAGCGGAAACCGTGCCACTGGTGGTGGACGGCATCATGTTCATCACCGAAGCACCGAGTAACGTGGTTGCAGTCGATGCTCAGACTGGTCGCCAGTATTGGCGTTATGACCATGAGGTGCCGGACGATCTACGCATCTGCTGCGGTCGTAACAACCGGGGCGTGGCGATTCTCGGTGAGACGCTCTTCATGAGTACTCTGGACGCCCATCTGGTTGCCATCGATGCACGTACCGGCAACCTGCTGTGGGATGTGGAAGTGGCGGCGCACGATTCCGGTTACAGCAAGACGGCTGCACCACTTATTGTGAAAGACAAGGTGGTTACCGGTATTGCCGGTGGCGAATTCGGAATTCGCGGATTCATCGATGCCTATGATGCAGCGACCGGCGAACTGGCCTGGCGAACTTACACGGTCCCTGGCGAAGGCGAGCCTGGGAATGATACCTGGGCAGGCGATTCCTGGAAGACCGGTGGCGCGGCGACCTGGATAACCGGCGCCTATGACGCCGAGCTGAACCAGGTTTACTGGGGCACTGGCAACCCGGGTCCGGACTGGAACGGCGATGCACGCCTTGGCGACAACCTGTATTCCGACTCTGCCCTCGCATTGGATGGCGATACCGGTGAGATCGTATGGCACTTCCAGTTCACTCCCCACGATGTCCATGATTGGGATGCCATCCAGGTGCCGATCCTTGCCGATATCAATTTCGAGGGCCGCGAGCGCAAGGTCATGATGTGGGCCAACCGCAACGCCTGGTTCTACACTATCGACCGCACCAATGGCCAGTTCCTGAAAGGCGCACCCTTCGCCACCCAGACCTGGGCACAGGAACTGGATGTAAATGGCCGCCCGATTCGGGTACCCGGTATGGAGCCCACCTATGAGGGCATCATGGTGTCACCTCCAATCACTGGAGGCACGAACTGGTATTCAGCCGGTTTCAGTAAACAGACCGGCTTGTTTTACGTGACTTCATTCGATGGGGAGCAGATCTTCTTCAAGCGTGATGAGGATTATGAGGAAGGCGAACGGTTCACCGGTGGCGGTGGACGCTACGATCAGCCGATGGATGCTTTCCACAGCTCGATTCGCGCTATCAATCCGGAAACGATTGAGATCGAATGGGAATTTCCCATCATGCCCCGTTCATCGGCCGGTATTACCACAACCGCCGGTGGGCTGGTTTTTACCGGTAGTGCCGATGGTTATTTCTTCGCACTGGACGCGGCAAGCGGCGAAGAGCTGTGGAATATTTCTCTGGGTGCCCGGGTTCACGCCGCACCAATTTCCTTCGAAGTGGAAGGCAAGCAGTATGTCTCTATCGCATCTGGTAACGTGCTGTATACCTTCGCATTGAGAGATTAAGCAGACATATAAATGGGGTCAGAGTAAAAATACAGTACCGTATTTTTACTCTGACCCCATTTATTTGAAGGGTCTAAATCCTTCCGCCTTTTTTATTGCCAGCAATTAGCCCTGGGATTCGATCAATTCATTTACCGCCCGGTAGGCTTCGTTGATCGCTGCATCGGTATGGGGGCTGGCCGAGGCATCTACGTTTGCGATGGCGATGCGGCCAACGCGTTGACGTCCTACTATCACCGGGCGATCGGCAGTAGTGCTGTAGGCCCATTCCTCAGGATCAGACAAGGGATTATAGGAATAGGTATAGCCGTGGGGCCATCGATTAACCGTTATACCAAGAATATCATTTTCGTCATCGAATCCTGCAGGCCCCAGAATACGTGTTAGCTGATCGCGGATATTTTCCTCAAATGTATCGAAAGACGTAGCGAGCATTCTGCTCCTACCCTGCAGATGCTGTTCCCGACGGGATAAGCCACTACCAGGGACATCGAAATAGGCCGACATGCGTAGGACAATCGGCTGGTCGGGTGTCCGCGCGGTGCGGTAGTCGCCCATCTCCAATGCCGCCTGCAAGCCAATCGATGAGAAGAATCCACCGGGAGCGGTGACGCGTGAAATGCCGGTATCGATAAACGACTGCCAGTTGGACAATAACACGCCGGTGTACACTAGAGGCGATTTCACGCCATAGGCAAGTGCCTCCTTCTGGGCAGCGGGAATTTCTGGACAGATATAGGGGATCACCGAGTTCCAGCAGGCCATCACAACTGCCTTACTCCCCACGGAATAGGCTTTGTCATTAGTTACGAAACTGGTGGCAACGCGTCGGTCTGTGTCATGACGCATATTTACTACGCTGCTGTTCAATCGAATCCGCACGTCGTTGGTCGGAAGATCCAGTTTGCTGTAGTCCACCGCTGCCGTGGCGATGTCCTCCATGTCGCTGCCCGTGACTGCCCCTGGAATCAACGAGCGCACCAACAGCCGGGTAATCGTGGCATTGCCGTCGGGAAAGTACATGTCCGGATCACCGCTTCTGGCTCGGGCCGCATTCTCCCGGCCGTGCTGTCCTCCCGGCTCATTCGCCAGCAGGTTCGGCGACAAATCTTCCAGCTGCAATCCGTCGAATCCTGGAAAGCCACTGTCCCGATAATAAATCGCCGGTATAGCATCCGGACCGACCACGAAGGAGCCATGAAAAGAAGCCTGGAACAGCTTGGGAACGTCAGCATGGCAACCCACCACGTCGATGATGTAGTCCCGATAACTCATGTGACTGAGCCGTTTGCGACATTGTTCGGCAGAGAGTCCCGGAAAGTAGTTTTGACTGGTCCTATAGAGTCGCAGTGCGTCGCGCTTCGCCACATCGTTTAGGGGTGACTGGGCCAGGGACTGCTCCATGTCCTCACCATAACCCACCACCAGTTTATCCCTGCCAAAGGTTTCTCTATCGAAGAACATACTGCCTTTCAGGCCCATGTCCCGATAGAAGGAAAACATGCTGCGATTCTTTGCAAAGTAACGGCTACGATCGATGCCCAGTTCCCAGAGCAGACCTGCGGCTATAGTGCTGTACTGGGAAGGCGCTTCCACGTTCAAGGTGCCACCATTGACCAGATACATGTTGCCGTCATGCCAGAACTCATTACGTTTGGCATGGCCGCCGAAGTCATCGTGATTCTCCAGTATGAGGATTTTCGAGTCGGGGCCATGCTGCTTGCGGTAGAAATAGGCCGCGGCGAGGCCACTGATGCCGCCGCCGACGATAATCAGGTCGTATTCGCCCTCTCCTGAATCAATCGTCTGCCAGCTACCACCATCGCGCATAGTGTGGCCGATCTCGAAAGAACCGGCATGACTGCCACGCAATCCCTGTCGTGTCGGCGGGTAGTAATCCGGAGGCAATGCCGTAGAGTCCAGCAAGCCCTGCGCCATAGCCTCCAATGGTGACAGCGCACTGCCAGCCACCAGACTGACCGCACAGCCATTGAGGAAATCCCGACGCTTCAGTGTTTGTCGTTTGTTTTTCTTATTCATAAGACACTCTTGTTATTCTAGGGAGCGTACAATGCCTCGCTCCAGCTCCACTGCCTGGTTGTCGCCGATGGCGGAACCGACGATCAGTCGATCACCCATTACAGCCGGTGGTGAGGTGATGCCGTAATTCCCTATACTCACCTCACCGACTCCGATACTCATATCGGCACGCCCACCATCGGCAAAATCACGGCAACGCTCACCGGTCTCGGCATCAAGAGCAAAGATTTCACCAATAAGAGTGCCGATAAACAGGCGGTGGGGGCAGACTGTAGATTCGCCGTGCCACAGGCTTACGCCGCGAGAGGCACTTTCGGAATATCCGATTTCTTTTGGCAGGTTCGGGTCGAATCGCCACAGCTCAGTTCCTGTCTTTGCATTCACCGCCAGCACCCAGTTAGACGTTGTAGTGATAAAGAGTGCGCCATTCCAGAACAACGGATTAGTCTGGAAGGAATGGCCCTTGCGGGCAAATCCCTGGTTAAGATCACCCGTCTGGAACGTCCAGGCAATCTCCAGATCGTCAAGGTTTTCTGCAGAAATCTGATCGAGTTCGGTGTACTGCTGCCCGCCCACACCGCCATAACTATCCCAGTCTGCGGCCCGTACAACAGGAAATGAGAAGGCGAGCATCAACAAGGTCGATGCAATCAGCTGTTTGTCGTATTTCACGGGCTCCTCTCCATGGCCATCTGAGACCTCTTGATTAAGCCATTATAGGTTCAATCAGCGCTAACTTCATCGTGATACCTGAAAGCTCATTGCACTTAAAAACAGGCCTCACCCAGTAGACCATTAGATGAGCCAGTAGTATGGCTGGCTCATCCAGCCAAGCCATGCAAGCCAAGCACTATGAAAACAGCGCGACCCAATCCGTTGGAAGTTGAAGCATGCCAACATTAATGAGCTTAGCATCACCAGGGCCACGGTCAGTCGAATAGATAGCCTTTTACACGCTGCGTCAAATTCATTATCCTGTGCCGACAAGAACAAAGACTTCGGCAATCCCTTTCCTCGACTGCCGATGAATCAGGAGGGATTTTATGCCAGCCAACTCCACTCAAGACAGTAAGTTCAATATTCCTTACTTACCACTTATACAGGTTTTTTCGTTGTGCGCCTTAGTGCTGTCATTCAGCTCCGGCTATGCGCAGCATGTCAATCAGCGAGATAATCCTGAGGAATGGCGTTATATTGGCGGTGATGCAGGGCATACCCGCTCGACACCGCTTAACCAGATCAATCCGGCAAATTTCGAGGATCTGGAAATCGAATGGGCCTGGAACGATTCCAGCTTCGGTTCTACTCCACCCCGCTCCACCCCCGTGTACGCCGACGGTAAGCTGTTCACCGTGGCTGGCTCCCGGCGTCATGTCGTCTCCATCGATCCGGTTAGCGGCGAAACCCTCTGGTCTTTCCGCGAACCTAATACCTTCCGCTGGGAATACTCCATGCGCGCGCCCTGGGGTAAGGGTGTCGCCTATTCGGAGATCGATGGTCGGGGCGTAGTCTTCATAGTCACACCCGCCTTCTTTCTTTATGCACTCGACGCCAAAACGGGTGACCTGTTAGAAGACTGGGGCACGCCGATTCCTTTGGAAGACTTCCCGCAAACCGGTGGTGTCGACCTGATACCCGATCTTGTCTCAGGCTGGGGCCCATGGATAAATTCAGGCCGTACCTATGATCCTTACGAAGGCATACCTCTGGAACTGGGCTATATCACGAGCTCCTCGCCGCCGATCGTGGTTAACGACACGGTTATCGTCGGTAATTCTGCCGAACAGGGTTATAACCAGACACGCACCGAGAACGTACCGGGTGATATTCTCGCCTACGATGCACGAACCGGTAAATTCAAATGGAAATTTCATGTCATCCCACGCCCGGGCGAGGTAGGACACGAGACCTGGGAGAACGATGCCTGGTCCTATACCGGCGATGTCTCATCCTGGGCACCACTGTCGGTAGATCCGGAACTGGGCCTGGTCTATGTCCCCACCAACGCGGCGACGATAGATTTCTATGGTGGATTTCAACCCGGTGATAACCTGTTCAGCGCCAGCCTGATTGCGCTGGACGTCGCAACCGGAGAACGGCGCTGGCATTTCCAGATGGTGCACCATGATGTATGGAACAATGACACACCGACTGCGCCCCTGCTAATGGACGTTATCGTTGACGGCCGAACGGTGCCAGGTGTCTTTCAAGCTACCAAACAGGCATTTCTCTACTCGTTTAATCGGGAAACCGGAGAGCCTATCTGGCCAATTGTAGAAAGACCGGTCCCACAATCCACTGTGCCGGGCGAACAACTTTCGCCCACCCAGCCGTTTCCCACCAAGCCGGCTCCCTATGACGTACAGAACTTAACGGAAGATGGCCTGATCGATTTTACGCCGGAATTGAGAGCCGAAGCCCTGGCGATCGTGGCGGACTACAAGCTGGGCGGCATCTTCAACCCGCCGATGCAGAAAGACAATCCCGAAGGATTAATTGGCGCGGCCTGGTGTCCGGGAGAATTGGGCGGTACGAATATCAGCGGACCTCCTGCCGCCGACCCGGCCACTGGCATCATCTACACGATTTCGCGTACCAATTGTGGCTGGCGAACCATCGTACCTGGTGAAGAGCGGGATTTACTGCTGGAGCAACCGACCGGCACGACGATTGCCGATTACGCCGTGGGCATGGGTACGCCGAATGGCGTGCGTGGACCGCAGGGTCTGCCACTGGAGAAGCCCCCCTACAGCCGCATTACTGCCATCGATCTGAACACTGGCGATCATCTGTGGTGGATACCCAATGGCGGCACGCCGCGGTTCGTGCAGGAGCACCCCGCACTGCAGGGAGTCGATATTCCACCCACCGGCAATATCAATCACTCGGCATTGATGGTGACACCCGGCATGCTGTTGCATACCGCGATCGGTGACGACGGTCAGACGCCTTACCTGTTTGCCATCGACAAGGCGACCGGTGAGCGTATGGGCAGCGTCGAATCACCTGGCCTGGGAATGTACGGCATGATGACCTATATGCACGATGGCCGGCAGCGCGTCGTATTACAGACTTCCGGGCAGCTGGTTGCCTACAGTATCCCGGTTGAGGACGAATAGAGTAAAGCGGGCGTTATCGAACAAACGGCTGAATCAACTCGGCGCTAACGCGCCAGAGTTGTTGAGCCGCTGCGTCGGTGGCAAATGCCGCGCTGCGGTGTTTCTTACAATCGAAGAAGTAAGCACCCCTGGCGTTTATCGCATCCTCATCATTAGCGGCGGCCAACCAGATCAATGTTTCCGCTCCTTTGTCGCTACTCCGCATGAAGGGGTACATCGCGAATCCCAGCAGCCCGGCAAGCACGCCACTCTTTCTCCATATCGGGGTTCTAACAGTGCCGGGATGGAAGGAACTGGCGATAAGTTTCTGCCCACCAAATCGTCTGTCTAATTCTCTGGCTGTTAACAGATTCATTAACTTGGAACGACCATAGGCCTTGAGGGTGCCATAGCCAGTGACCAGGTTCAGATCATCGAAATCCAGAGCGCTGTTCGTATGTCCTACTGAACTCGTGAATACGACACGGGCTGCACCTGTCTCGGCCGCTTTCAATAGAGAAGGCATCAGCTGCTGTGTTAGTGCGAAGCCTGCCAGATGATTGACTGCGAAGGTAGTTTCGAATCCGTCTGCTGTTAATTGGCGTGCAGAATTGGCTCCTCCAGCGTTATTGCATAACACATCAATGCTGGAGTAGGTATGCATTAATTCTTTCGCCAAACTGGCGACACTGTGCAACGAGGCGAAGTCTGCAATAAACAATTTCAGTTCGGCATCATGAGTACTGTGTCTGATCGTATCCAGCGCCCTGTTTCCCAAGTCGGTGTCGCGGCACACCAAGGCAACTGTGGCACCACGACTCGCGAAATTATCAGCGGCCACAAAGCCAATGCCACTATTGGCACCTGTCACCACGTAATGCTTACCGGTCAGATCCCGGCTAGTCTCAAAAGTCATTTTACTTCCATTGTTGCGATCGGATTGCTGGATCGGAGTCGATCATGCCACTACGAACTAAATCAAGCAAAAAACGGATAGAGTCGACATTACGAATCGGATGAGATAAAACGCCATTAGACAATCGAAAGGTACCGACATGGATAAATCTGCAGTGAGCCGATTTCCCGTTCCCGAACTGGAATCATTACCGAAAGATATTCTTCAGCGCATTCTAAAAGTACAGGAGAAGGCGGGTTTTATTCCCAACATATTCCTGTCTTTGGCTCACCGACCCGATGAATTTCGCGCATTCTTTGCCTATCATGATGCACTCATGGAGCGGGACAGCGGCCTCAGCAAGGGAGAGCGCGAGATGATCGTGGTTGCCACCTCCGGTCTGAATCAATGTATCTACTGCGTGGTTGCCCACGGCGCCGTACTGCGCATCCGCGAGAAGAACCCCCTGCTGGCGGACCAGCTTGCCACCAATTATCGCAAGGCAGATCTGAGCGATCGGCAACGCAATATGCTCAATTTCGCCGTCAAGGTCTCACAATCAGCCCATGGAATTAACGAGTGTGACTTTGATCTCCTTAAAAATCAGGGGTTTAGCGATGACGATATCTGGGATATCGGGGCCATTGCCGGGCTGTTCGCACTGTCAAACCGCCTCGCCAATATGGCGGGCATTCGCCCTAATGACGAGTTTTACCTGATGGGCAGGAGTAATATTGAACCGATTCAAAATTGAAAGAGCCGAATAATCAGTAAAAAACAGCTCACTAGTGCCCGAATCGTGGACCAAACTAGCGATTCGGCTATTTTGCTGCTCCTGAACTGGACTCGCCGGGCGCCTTTCGCTGCACTGCAATTTATTCCCCGAATCACCCCACAATTTACTTCCTCTGCATGCTGCCAATCTGTAGTCTTGATCATTAACTGGCTGATTTACTACCTAAAAATACCAACAAGTAAAACAAAACACAGAACATCAAAATGCGCATGCTGGAGCCAGATCAGCAAATGGATTAGGCACTTGGCACAGTCGACATCCTTAACTAGGGACCCTCAGGCTTGATTCGATTAATCCGTTCAAATGATCAGTCGCTGATTCTCCTGACTATTTCGGTTTTATGAACTCTCCCGTTTCTACATTTCAAATCCTGGCACTTAACGATGCAGAGGCATCGGAAAACAGGATTCATAGTGATGAGGTGGCAGAGAAATATGGATTCACTGGCGCGCTGGTCAGTGGTGCCAATGTGTTTGCTTACATGTGCCAGCCCCTGCTGCGGACTTATGGTGAAGACTGGCTATCCAGAGGCATCATGGATGTGGTGTTTCTCAAGCCTGCCTATCAGGACAATCTACTGACGATACGCACCGAACAACTGGCATCGGAAACCAGCAAGCGAAACCATTTAACGAGCGCCTACAATGAACAGAATGTGTTACTTGCTAAACTGGAATCCTGGCTTCCCGAACAATTATCACCGGTCAGCAAATTGGCAACAATGACTGGAAAGAACCGCAAGGAAGAGCGGGTCGAGATAGCATGGGATCTAATCGAGCTTGATGAACCCGCACCGGCGCACCTGTGGCAACCAACAGAGGCAAACAACCTAGAGCATGTTAAAGCACAGCGTGACCAATCCCCGCTGTTTAGCGGAGAGCATGCGCTAATTCATCCCTATTACTTGATGGATGCCTGCAATAAGGCATTGAAACGACTGTTCATTGTTCGGGCATGGATACATACCGGGAGCCGCATGACGCTGCGTAAACCCATCAGAGTCGGCCAGCTCGTCGATGTGCATGCGATTCCAATAAAAAAATGGCAACGCAAGGGGCATCAGTTCATCAAGCTTTACATCGCCATGTGGATCGACCAGGCAGTAGCCCTGGAGGTTGAACATACTGCGATATTTCGAATCGCTGACTGAACTAGCGTCACGAGTCAAAACACTACTACCACTGGTGCAGGTAGAATCGAATACCACAGATACAAACGTGGCCCGTGTTGTCGATGCAGCCAAACCGTTCTGCCATATTCAGAATAGCCTGTTTATCATTGACGCGCAGGTCGATGCCGCTCAGGCCGGGACTACTTGTGTCGGACAATTCGACAAAGCGGAGCATTGCATTACTGAGCTGCAGTGAATGCTCGCCATCATCAAGAGCATTTCCTTCTCCCAGGACTTTTTCCCACTTCGTTTTAACGCTGCCTGGCTTATCGCTTCGTAGCTCTACCCCAATGATTCCTTTGCATAGCTGCTGGTCCACGAATTCTTTCCAGTTGAGCTCTCCTGCTGGATGCCAGCAGCCGGCAAATTCTTGCTGTTGATCCCACTCGATATCTAGAAAAGCGGTCACCATGTCCGCCGGGTGTAGCTGACAAAAACTCCAACCGATTCTGTCTTCCTCGTGTGCAATGCGAATCCCCGCATCAATAGCCCGTTGGCGGGCTTCGATCTGAGTCGCACGGTTATCGGTCTGAACAATCACCATATAACCAGCGTTTCCACCCATCTTTTTCAGATAACGACCGGCAGCGGTTTCAGCGTGCAGTGGTGCAACAACCTCGAGAAAGTCCGTGCCAATTGGAAGTAATACATTTCTCAAGCCATACTTTTCGACTCCCGGATCGATGTGGCAAACATTAATACCAAGGATCCCAGTCAATTGTTCGACAACTGGTTCGAGTTCGCTGGCAACCAGGCAGAGCTGGCGTAGGTGAATAGTCATTAGCGTGTATTCAGTCAGCCGTACACTTACGCACCAGCATTTTTTGCTCCCCTTCCAAGACCAGTTGCCGATGCTGATTGTGCACCGTCGATCGCAGGGTAATTACTCCCGTGGTGTTACCAGGGGTCAGGTCTACTATTTCCAAAGCCGGGTAAATAGTATCACCACAATAGACCGGCTTTAAAAATTTTGAACTCTGTTCGAGAAGACCGATAAGGCTGTCTTCCAGCACATGGGGTAGCATTCCGGCACCCGGTGCTGTCTGAATCGCTACCTGCATACCATGTGCGAGTAGATTGGGATGCCCCCGGCGACGACAATATTCCACATCATAATGAATTGGGTGATTGTCGCAGCAGGCCATCTGGAAGGCGGCAAAGCTGGCTTCCCCCAGGGTGCGCGAAGGGGAGAGAAAGCGCTGACCTATCTCGAGATCCTCGAAATAACTGGAATCGGTGAGAGTGTGTTTGCGAGGATCAAAATCTGGATCTATATCGTTCATCATTATTCGTCCATTACTGGGCACAGTTTGTTTTCGGGTAAAAGATTACATGATACTCTCAACTGGACTGCAAGAGTGCTCCCTCTAGCAGCCGACACCGAAATTGCCCCCCATGGGTTTAGGACGGACCAAAAATCGAGTATATTCAGCCCTGGCACTCGCGTTCCAGATACCAAAACGCGCAGTAAATGCGAAAAAGTCATAAGCCAATAGGACAAGACCATGCCACTCGACATTACCTTCACATTAAGTGACAGAGATCTGGAAAGGTTTAAGTCAATAGCAGACAATGCTATGTAAGCAAGAGTGGTATCTAGATGATCTTTCGACCCTATGATCCTGTGCAAGACCGCCCGGCTGTGCATCATCTGTGGCAGGAAATCCACTGGATAGATCGTGAAGCCAAAGAGCATACCCGATATATGGATATCTTCCTCGGCGCGTCGAAGACCCTGATCGCCGAAGTCAACGGTGCAGCAGAATGCCTCGTGTCATCTGCACCTGGCAGCATACTTCACCTGGAAAATGAGCATTCCATGGCCGCAGTGGTCGCAGTAACCACCAGCCTGGTGGCTCGTAAACAGGGACTGGCCTCACGTCTGACTGCACAGCTGATAGCCGAAGATGCAGCGCAAGGATTCAGTACTTCAGCTCTTGGTATGTTCGAACAGGGCTATTACAGCAGACTGGGATTTGGCACCGGTCCTTATGAGCACAAAGTCGGATTTAATCCGGCACGACTGAATGTTGCCGTAAAAGCAGCTGTACCCTTGCGTCTGACAGAATAAGATTACCTGGACATTCATCGGTCTCTTATGAATCGTTGGCGAGCACACGGCAGCGTGCAAGTGTTTCCTCCTGAACTTACCCACGCAGATCTAGGTTTGACGGACAACCCCTACGGCTTTGGTTATAGAGATGACTCTGGAGAGCTAACACATTTTATACGGGGAGACATGAAGGATGGGTATGGGCCGTTCAGGATTAACGCAATTGCCTATCAAGATCGCAAACAGCTGCTGGAATTATTGGCCCTCATTAAAAACCTCAGTGATCAGCTTTATGTGGTAGTCCTGATCGAATCGTTTCATTTACAACTACAGGATCTACTCGTCGAACCATTCAAAGGCATGAATACGACAAATGGGAGCAAGTATGTTGAGATAAATCGTGCCGAGGCATTCTGGCAATTGCGTATCAACGACCTGATTGCCTGTCTGTCCAACACCCATTTACCGAACAGATCGACACTCTCGTTCAACCTGGTGCTGACAGATCCAATCAGTCAATTCCTCGATACCGAGCAATCCTGGCGGGGAATATCCGGCGAATACACGATTCATCTGGATGAAAATTGTGAAGCGCAGGCTGGCCACGGAAAAGGACTTCCTCAATTGGAAGCATCGGTTGGCGGATTCAGTCGTCTGTGGCTCGGCTGTGCCAGTGCCAATGCTATCGCTATTGCCGGGGAAATCAGTGCGACCCAAACGCTACTGGACTCTCTCGAGAAAACCCTGTGCTTGCCGCTCCCCAAGACCGGTTGGGATTTTTAGAAGATTCCCCGAGGCAATTATTGGCCCTGCCATTGTTGCTGAAGTACCGCTCGGTCCACGGGTTTACCCTTCAAGTACACATCCATAATGCTGCGGGTATTGCGAATATCTTCAAGAGGGTTCGCATCCAAGATCACGAAGTCGGCGCTATAACCTGACTGTAATAGCCCCAAATCATCCAGTTGCAGGTGGTTCGCCGCCTTGCTGGTCGCTGCCTGCAGAGCCTGCATGGGTGACATTCCCAACCGCACGAAGATTTCCAGCTCACGATGCCCCGTATAGCCGAAGTGGTGGTTGGGAATCGCGCCTGCATCGGTACCGAGCACTATATCGACTCCTGCATCGATTAAGGCAGCGAAACTCTCCCGTTGTTCTGCTTCCAGCTGTGGACTTCTGGAAACACTGAGCTCTCGCCGGTTGGCACCCGGCAGTAATTGTGATCGCAATTCGCTGGATAATACCTGGCCCAGAAATCTGTCGGCGCCGATCGCTTCACTCCGCAACTCGCCGAGACCAAGATTTGGAATAACAAACACATTTGACTGACTGAGTTGCTCAGCAATTGCAGCATTCAATGATGATCCTATGCGGCCGTGTAGGAAGCCGTGCGCGCCGGCGGTTATCAGATCAGGCATGTCTTCGGCAAATTGTTGATGGATAAACACCCGAAGCCCTGCCGATCTGGCTGCTTCGATTACCGCTTCATAAAGCGATGGTGCCAGCTTCTGTTGGCTGCCTCCTCTATCGTCTACCCATAACTTGATAAATTCAAAATCCTGCGCAGCTACTTCCCTTACCGCTGCCCTAGCTTGTTCAGGATTTTCCAGGCCCCATAATATGTTCGCACCTGTTGATTTCTCCACGGCAAGCGCTTGATCCAGGAATTGATTGTTAGGTCCCTGCCCTGGTGGCGCCATGCCCGCCGCATAAAGTAATCTGGCTCCCTGGAATTGTTGAAGTGCTAATCTGGATTGCACTTCGATTGCCAAACCCGGTGCATCGCTTCCAGCTGAAAACACCGCAACGAATCCGTAGTAAGCATATTGCTGTAAATTGTCGATGAGGTTTTCCTGCGTATAGTTCTCAGCCCCCCAGCCATTTCTACCCTGGTAACCAATATGGGCATGCGCATCGATCAACCCTGGTATTAGAGTCTTACCACTCAGGTCAAACGTAGTGCCATTCTCGGCACTGCTTAACTCGCCGGCGTCGCCAATAGCAACGATCGATTCACCATCGACGAGCATGGCACCCTGTTCGATGACACTACCATCACCGACGATGATTCGCGCATTTGTAAACAGCATGGGTTGCGCAAGGAGACCCTGACCGAGCAGACAGAACCACAATGCGCATAGCGTGCTAAAAAGCTTACGCCGTTTTTGCAAATGGAAAAGCAAGCTGCTTGTTAAGTGGGTCACAGAATTAGTGATTCGCAGTCGCATCGAAAACTAAGTGTAAACCAAATTTTCAATCACTCGTTAGGGATTATTAGTTCGAATAGATTTTCAGACTCAAACCAACAGGATAAGGAGGGAGATATCTCCAGTATGTTGTTCCCGGTTGGCGCCATGAAATAGCGGCCGGAGATTAGCCTTTAACTACAAGTACAGAAAATTGGTCTGGTTTTCTGTACTTTTTTGAATATACACGGCGGGGTTGTTAGAGTCACTCTTGGTGTACGAGCTCCTTTCTGCTCTCTTTGTGTCTGCCAGTCCTGAAGTGTCGCTCCCTTTTTGGTGGTCTTGCTGGTAACCTTGCAGCTTGGGTATCACCTACGGACCCTCTAGATGAGAGCAAGGAAACACTGTGCAGCTTGATTTAGCAGCGACTGACATTTTGAGCGAAGACCAGGCACTGGCACTAGCCGATTGCGAGGACACCGCTGAACTGGCAGAGCAGGCTTGTGTGCTGCGAGATGCGCATCACCACAAAATCATCACCTACTCACGCAAGGTCTTTATTCCCCTGACTCATCTTTGCAGGGATGTGTGCCATTACTGCACTTTTGCAAAGACACCGAAACGTATCGGCCAGGCCTTCATGAGTGAGGAGGAAGTGCTACAGCTGTGCCGGGACGGTGCACAACTCGGTTGTCAGGAAGCCTTGCTAACCCTGGGTGAGAAACCCGAGTTACGCTACCGGGCAGCCAGGGAAGCCCTTGCTGAAATGGGCTTTGAGACCAGCATCGACTATGTCACGTCGATTGCGGAGAAAATCCTCGCCGAGACAGGCCTGCTCCCCCATATCAATGCGGGCACCATGACTGCTGAGGAAATTGCCCAGTTACGCAAGGTAAGCGCTTCCATGGGCATCATGCTGGAATCAGCCGCTGCACGCTTAGGCGAGAAAGGCATGCCCCACTATGGTTCGCCGGACAAGAATCCGGTGCTGCGCATCGAGACTATGGAACAGGCGGGCCGCGCGAAGGCTCCCCTTACCACGGGCATTCTCATCGGAATTGGTGAGACCAGAAGAGAGCGCATCGAGTCGCTGCTGGAGATCCGGCGATTGCATGAGCGCCACGAACATATCCAGGAAATCATCATCCAGAATTTTCGTGCCAAGCCCGACACCAAAATGTCCGAGGCACCGGAGCCGGATCTTAATGAATTACTCCACACGATAGCCGTGGCGCGATTAATATTTGGTGCGCAGATGAGTATCCAGGCGCCGCCGAATCTCAGTCCTGGCGTGCTACCACAACTGGTACAGGCCGGCATCAATGACTGGGGAGGCGTTTCGCCACTCACTCCGGATCATGTCAATCCTGAAGCGCCATGGCCACACCTGGATAAACTCGCCCAGGAGACGCAGGCCGCCGGAAAATTCCTGGAACAACGCCTTACGGTTTATCCATCCTATCTCAAGAATTCTGACAAATGGATAAGCGCTAATGTTTTACCTACTGCCTTGAATTTGTCTGATGCCTACGGATTCGCGAAGCGAGACGACTGGAAGCCCGGTGAGCGCAACGCGGCTCCAGAATTGGAGCTGAATCTTATCAGGCTAACTCCTGATCTCGAGTCAGTGTCCGACGAGATTAAGGACATCGTATCTAGCTGCGTCGATCAGGCACCTCTCGAATGTGAAGCAGTTACAAGATTGTTTGAAAGTCGCGGAGCGGATTTCGCTTATGTCACATCGCAAGCAGACGCCCTGCGCAGGCAAGTCAATGGCGACCAGGTCAGCTACGTTGTCAATCGCAACATCAATTACACAAACGTCTGCTACTTCAAGTGCCAGTTCTGCGCTTTTTCCAAGGGCAAGCTTAGCGAGAACCTGCGCGGCAAACCCTATGACATCAGTGCTGAAGAGATTGCTCGTCGCAGCCAGGAAGCCTGGAATCGCGGTGCCACGGAAGTCTGCATGCAAGGCGGCATTCATCCTGACTATACCGGGCAGACCTACCTGGATATTATGCAAACGGTAAAGCAAGCTGTTCCCGACATGCATGTGCATGCCTTTTCTCCATTGGAAGTTTGGCAAGGCGCCGAGACACTGGGGTTGAGCCTCGAAGAATTCTTGATAAAGTTGAAAGATGCCGGACTCAATACACTGCCAGGGACCGCCGCAGAAATACTGCACGATGAAATACGCGCCCAAATCTGTCCGGACAAACTGAATACCCGGGAATGGCTCGAAGTAATGGAGACTGCTCACCGGGTCGGATTCAAGACTACGGCAACCATCATGTACGGGCATGTAGATCGCCCCGAGCACTGGGCTAGTCATCTGCTGGAGATCAGATCGTTGCAGCAGCGCAGCGGTGGCTTCACCGAATTCGTGCCGCTACCTTATGTGCATATGGAGGCACCGATGTATCTGCGGGGCAAATCACGTAGCGGGCCCAGTTTTCGGGAAGCAATTCTAATGCACTCCATAGCCAGGCTGGTCTTGCATGGCTTGATACCCAATATCCAGACCTCCTGGGTCAAGATGGGTCAGCAGGGTGTGGCCGCCTGCCTGAACGCCGGTGCCAACGATCTCGGTGGCACGCTGATGAATGAGAGTATTACACGGGCAGCCGGGGCCGATTATGGCCAGGAATGGCCTCCGGCTATGGCAGAAAAGTTCATCGCGAGTATAGGTCGAGACCCACGCATGCGAACTACACTCTACGCCGATGCGCCACAGGCTCGCCGCGATCTTGCCTTCGACGCAGCAGATCTGACACAAATAGAAAATACCAGCGCGAGTAAACGCCAGCGTAACAAAAAACTGGAAAACCTGGCGCAAGTCAGTTAACAAGCGAACACGAGCCGATAAGAATTCCCAGCCGCTAATGGCGTAAAATGACCAGCAAACTGAATATTGCCGGTGCCGAATTGCTATTGGCTATTCTGCCAGTAACACTAAAGATCAATGCAGTGATCACAGCGACTCAAGCTGAGAATGACCTTCGTCGAATTATGCAAACCAGAGTGGGCCTGGGGGAGTATTCTTTTGGACAGCACGCTAACAAGGAAAGTCTAAACTCATGAAAATTGCTATAACCGGAGCCAATAGCAGCGTTGGCCAACACCTTTTATCTCGATTCGCCAAGGAATCTGACGTCGAAATCGTGGCCGGAGTTCGAAGCAAAACCGCGTTTGCGACACTCCCCGAATCCTCTCGAATCACTCCCCGGATAATCTCCTATGCCGACCTGGCCGATCTCGCAGCCGCCTTCCAGGGGGCCGACTGTGTTATCCACCTGGCCGGGATTCTGATCGAAAGCAAGCACTCTAACTATGCCAGCGCCAATGTCGCCGCTACTCAATCGGTCGTACAGGCGGCTCAGCAGTCCGGCGTCAATCACATCGTTTTCATCAGTGTAGTTGGCGCGAGTACAGATTCCCGAAACAGTTATTTCCGCTCCAAGGGATTGGCAGAAGCTAGCGTGGTGAAATCCGGGCTCTCGGCAAGCATCATCAGAACACCCATCCTGCTAGGACCGGGCACTGCCGGGACTTCCTCGCTGTTGGCGACCGCCTCCAGGCGAAAGCCCAAGGTATTGGGTGGGGGGCATTACACCCAGCGCCCACTGGATGTGGATGATCTGTGTGGCGTACTTTTAAACATTTGCCGAGAACAACCCGATGGTGTCACTATTCACGAATTGGTCGGGCCGGAGGCGATTAGCTACCGCGATTTGATCGCCCGGGTTGCCGAGATGCAGGGCAGTGACGTGGAGGTGGGATCGATCTCAACTACAATCGCCAAGCTTGGGGCCGCCATCACCAGCAAAATAAAGGGAGGTGGTATCACCCCAGCTGTGATCGACGTCGTTACCATGAACGAAATTGTACAATGCAACGCAGATACAGCACTCGGAATCGAACTGACCCCGCTGCAATCCACCCTTGAAAAACTCATTAGGACACCCTAGTCATATTACAGATAGGAAAATAATAAGCCGGAGAAAATATGTTTGAAGAGTTTATGTTTGAAGAGTTATTACCTTATGCAATTATTGGTGGAATTATTAGCGGAATAGTCGGTGCGCTTCTGGGTTCTTTCGTGAACAAGGGCTTCGCGGGGTTTTTTCTTGGATTCTTCTTAGGCCCAATAGGTTGGATTATTGTTTTTTTACTTCCTCGAGAAACCAGCAATAGCCCACAAACAAAAACGGCACAGACCCACAAGACCAATCCGGTAGGGAGGATTGTGCTCCTGATCATTACGGCTGTTTGTTTCGGCTACCTCTACTATCGACTTAATGGGGCAGCCGCCAGGGAAGGAATGTCGCTGCTAGCGTACATGGCCCAGGTATTCGCCAATGTGAATTGGGTTCCTTGGTTAATTCTGATGATCGGCTATTCGCTGTTCTATTTCTTGATCGATACATTGGTAGTAACCAAGGCACTTAACTGGCTGTTGGCTGACATCAAGTACAAAGATATTTTGCCAATTCGCGCCAGCGCCTACATCATTTCCATTTTCAACGAGCAGATTGGCAAAGGCGCCATGGCGTACTATCTGAACAAGCGCGATCAGATACCAGGCTGGGAAGTCGGATCGGTGATGCTATTCATCATGTTCTGCGAAATCTTCTACCTGCTTATCTGGGCAACCATCGGATTTGCGTTCGGTGGCGGAGACCTGCCCGAAGTGTTTAGCTTGGTGCCCTATATCGCTGTTGGGGCGGCAGTATTCTTCGTTATCTGGCTGCTGTATTTCAATGGCAAATTGCTGCCCAATAATAAGCTGAAAGATAGGCGCTTAATGCATGCCTTTCGCAGGGCCAAGCCCTGGCACTATTTCATGTTTTTTGTGCTGCGCTCGCCCGCCCTGCTGGCTGCTATTGTTGTCTACACCACGGCATTAAATCTGTTCGGTGTTGAAGCATCTTTTACCAGTCTTTTGCCGTACCTGCCTGTAATCTTTTTCGCGGCTGCTGTACCCACTCCGATGCGGGCCGCTGCCATTACATTCTGGGTGATTCTATTTCCCGAGAATGAGGGACAGATGGCTGCCTTTGGCTTTGTACAGCACAACTTTTTTATCCTGTTTAATGCGGGAATCGGGCTGGTTTTCTGGCGGCGCGCACAGCGGGAACTGCTCACTGACTGATGGCCAATCTGTTGACGGCAATCCGCCTGCTGCTGATCATTCCAGTGGCGTGGGCCATTGCCGATGCGGAATTTATCCCAGCGCCGATCCTGCTATTACTGATTCTCATTGCTATCGTGACAGATTACTTCGACGGCATCGTTGCGCGTGCCACGAATACCGCATCGGCGCGCGGTCAGCTATTCGATCATGGCACCGACTTCCTATTCGTCACCACCGGGCTGAGTGGGGCCGCTTTCGCCGACGTCGTCAGTCCTGTCCTGCCAGTTCTTATTATCATCGCCTTCTCTCAATATGTGCTGGATTCCTATTTCCTATTCCACCAGAAGCGATTACGTATGAGTTTTCTGGGGCGGTGGAACGGTATTTTTTACTTCGTACCGTTGATATTGATCGCCCTATCTCGGGTGAGTCTGCTCGCCGAGATCAGACAAATCACAGAATTTGCCATAGGCATTGTCAGCCTGATGTTAGTTATCTCCACAATTGCCTCCATTATTGATCGCGGATTAGCGCCACTGCATCGATAGACTGCCAAAAAGCAGTGACCGATCATTGAAGAATGCCGCCAGTACGGGCACACTACCCACCACGTGAATAGTGATGATCACAGAGCAGCACAGCTCGACAATGCTTGTATCGACCTCCGTGACGCTGGCGAAGCGATGAGAGTAGAAATACCCCACGAAACCACAGAAATAAAAATACGCGAGCGGGAACAAGAAGAAGGACAATAATATGCCTATCGACATTACCATCACCCTTAGTGATGAAGACCTGCAGAAATTTCAGCAAAGTATCGATAAAGGCCAACTGACAATCGAAAATGTCGCTACAGCAGAGCAGGTCGAAGAAGCTGCGTCTGAATTGATTGTCAGGGCAAGAGATCTGGAGCTGCCGCAGTTCGTCTCGGATCGCCTCCTCAAGTTACAAATCCTGCTCAATATGATTCGCGATGAAGAATGGAGACTGACCGAGGAAGAGTGCAACAGTATTCGGAGCTCTCTGTACTACTTCATCGATCCTGATGACGTAATCCCGGATGACATTCCAGGAATCGGCTATCTCGATGATGCCATGTACGCGGAAATCGTCATTCAGGAACTGGCAGTGGAAATCAAATTGTACCAGGAGTTCTGCCCGTTCCGTATCGCCGAAGAGAATCGACGCCGTAATCGTGGCCTGGATCCCCACGTCGGAAGAGAAGACTGGATCGCCGATAAACGGGCCGTATTACATTCTCGCATGCGAGAACGGCGCGCATTGAGTTCCGGCGGGCGCGGTTGGCGTATGCGACTCCTGTAGCGAGGGATATGCAGAGATCTTAATTTGAAAACACTTCTAGGAGCCTTGGCCCTATTGCTCGGCCTGCTGAGCGTCTCGGGCTACGCACAAAATCCCCAGTCGCTGGTGCCGATTGACGCCCCACTGCGGGAAGTTTTTCAGCAAGTCACCGCGGATGCACGGGTAATGACCTCCCTGCAGCAGATTGAAGAGCGGGAGCCAGAGACGGTAAGGGAACAATTTCGCATCACGGAAGTACCAGCTCCACCATTTAAGGAAGAGCGCCGCGCGGCTTACTTTCTGGAACTGATGCGCGCCCGGGGATTGGATGATGCCTATATCGACAGCGAGGGCAATGCGATTGGCATTCGCAAAGGAACCGGTAACGGACCCACGCTGCTCATTGCCGCTCACCTGGACACGGTCTTCCCGGAAGATGTCGATACGCGTGTCCAACTGAGGGCCGGCCGCTACTATGCCCCGGGAATTGGCGACGATAGCCGCGGGCTGGCAGCTCTGTTATCGGTGATCGACGTCTTTAACGAGAGCGGCATCGCCACCGTTGGGGACATCATGTTCACCGGCAACGTGGGCGAAGAAGGTCGTGGCGACTTGCGGGGCATCAAGGCAATCTTTCGGGATCATCCAGAGATCGATGGCTTTATCTCCATCGATGGCGTACGTCTACGGCGCATTACCACCGGTGGTACCGGCAGCCGGCGCTTCGAGTTCCATTTCAAAGGTCCGGGCGGCCATTCCTTCGGTGCCTTCGGGCTGGCCAGCGCCATTCACGCCATGGGCAGGGCCATCGCGAAGATAGGCGAGTTCGAAACACCTGCCTTTCCAAAGACCACCTTTACCATTGGCACCGTCACCGGTGGCACTTCGGTGAACTCCATCGCAGCGGACGCGATCTTCGCCCTCGATATGCGTTCTAACGATCGCGAAGAACTGGCACGGCTAGAAGAGCGAGCCAAGGCGGCTGCTCTGCAGGCAGTGGCGGAAGAAAATGCGCGTTGGAATAACGGCGAGATCTCTGTCGATTTTAATCTGATTGGTGATCGGCCAGTGGGAAAAACGCCTGCGGAGAGCCCGATCGTGCAAATCGCTGCACTGGCGTTCGATGAAGTTGGCGTGCAGCTGCAGGAGCTGGGCATATCCAGCACCGATTCCAACGTACCAATGTCGCTAGGAATACCGGCAATCACCATCGCCGGGGGAGGCAACGGGGGTGGCTCCCATTCTCCAGGTGAATGGTTCGCACCGGTTAATTCCCATGAGGGCCCTCAGACAGCCTTGTTGATCGTCTTAGCCCTGGCAGGAATCGAAGGCGTCAGCCCGGCATTGCTCGAGGAACGCACTCCGTAAGATGCCATTTTAGCGGGAAAGGATTGTCATTGCCCTAGGATGACAGCACTGAGCAATGGTAAAGCAGTTTCACCAGGGCACGGCGTTGCCGGACGCTGCCGATAACTAGCCGGACCGGATCAGCTGTCTTCCTTA
>CEUC01048109.1_pt1 | contig 26294 bp, 24 predicted proteins | sample 356471 | NCBI WGS metagenome assembly CEUC01 (sample SAMEA2623295, study PRJEB7988) | marine metagenome | biome: marine biome (ENVO:00000447); feature: deep chlorophyll maximum layer (ENVO:xxxxxxxx); material: "saline water (ENVO:00002010), including plankton (ENVO:xxxxxxxx)" | depth 40 m | reverse complement strand
TTTTTTGGAGGAAGACATGAAGAGATTAACCCACCTGGCTGCTGGCTTAGTATTGGCATCAAGCGGACTGCTTGCCACAACCGCTTCTGCTGAGGTGTCCTACAATATCGGATGGGCTTCAGAGTATTACTATCGTGGCATCATGCAAAAAAGTTCGTCTGCAAGCGCAGGTATCGATTGGACCGAGGGCGGCTTTTACGCGGGCTCCTGGGCTGCCGATGTTGGTGATGGTACAGAAATCGATGGTTACTTCGGATATGGCATCGAACTGGCAGGCGGATTCACGGTAGGAGTTGGTTTCACCGGTTACTACTATACCGGCGAGTTCGATGATACCTATGAAGAGGCTAACTTGAATCTTGGCTGGGGTATGTTCAGCCTGGAGTACTCTGTCGGTGAATGGGATGGGTTTGGCGCTGATGCAGACTACGATTTCGTGGCGCTGACTATTACCGATGAGAGCGGCATTTATGGAACTTTAGCCTCTTTCGGGGATGATTTCGATGGTGAATACCTCGAGATCGGTTGGGGTACTACGGTTTCCGACTTCGATATCGGTATTGCCGGCATTTTCAGCAGTGACGAGTTATCTGACGAGGTCAACTCATCCGGTGACCCTTCCGAGAGCGAAGCAATAATATTTACTATTGGTATGACCTTCTAGCCTGAATCTGTAAACAGAGTAATGCACATCGAGAAAGGCTCCCCAGGGAGCCTTTCTCTTTTGCCTCGACCGTGTGACTTACCCTCTCTCACAGTTGATTCTCTAGCTGGAAATCACTCCGGCTTTTTTATTGGGCGCTTGTATCGCTGAAGCTTTAGTAGCACTGAAAACCTACAATCTGGCACCAGGCTCGGAGCCTGGTGCCAGATTGTAGTGTTGCCTCCTTTCGCAGTTGACATTCAGGCTTTATAAAAATACTGTATATACATACAGTACATTAGACCAATGTCATCATGGCCGAAAAGCCCCCCGCGGAAACCGGGTCCGCCAAGCAGGCGGAGCCTGGTACAGCCTCGCTGCCTCTCTATGCAGAGCTGCACTGCATTTCTAATTTCAGTTTTCTGCGCGGTGCTTCGTTTCCCGAAGAATTGGTAGAGCGAGCCGACGAGTTGGGTTATCGGGCTATCGCCATCACCGACGAATGCTCCCTGTCTGGCGTAGTGCGTGCCCATACGGCGGCTAAACAGCGACACATCAAGCTGATTATTGGCAGCGAATTTGTGCTGGCCGAAGGCTGCCGGTTGATACTGCTTGCCTGCAATCGCCAGGGGTATGGTGCGCTGAGTCATCTCATCAGCTGTGCCCGTAGGGATGCTCAGAAGGGCAGCTACCGCATCGATCGCAAGATGGTGGAGGCAAATCTGCCGCGCGACTGCCTGGCGCTGTGGAATCCGGACCTGAGGCAGTCGCCGGAGTTGATTGCCTGCCAGGCAGTCTGGTTAAGCCGCCAGTTTCAGAATCGGCTGTGGATCGCCGCCGAGTTGCTGTTGCGGGGCGACGATCGCCTGAAGCTGCAACGCCTCGGCAAGCTTGGCGCGCAATATGACATTCCTCTGTGCGCCGCCGGTGGCGTGTACATGCATGACGCAGGTAGACGCATCCTGCAGGATACCCTTACCGCGATCCGGCTAATCCGGCCTATCAGTGAACTGGGCCTCGATGCCGAAAGCAATGGCCAGCGTCATCTGCGTTTGCCGCAACAGCTGGCTAAGTTGTTTCCAGCCGAGCTGCTCGAAGCCACTGTTCAGATCGCCGAGCGATGTAATTTCTCACTGGATGAACTGCGCTATGAATATCCCCGCGAGCTGGTCCCGGATGGGTACACCCCCCACGGCTGGTTGCGGGAACTGACCGAGGCAGGAGTCCGCGAACGCTGGCCGGCTGGCGCCACGCCGAAAGTGCGCAACATCATCGAGCACGAGTTGGCGCTGATCAAGGAGCTGGCTTACGAGCACTACTTCCTGACCGTGCATGACATGGTGGCGTTTGCCCGTAGCCAACACATCCTCTGCCAGGGTCGTGGCTCGGCGGCCAACTCTGCCGTGTGCTATTGCCTGGGCATTACCGAGGTAGATCCGGCGCGGGTGGAGGTATTGTTCGAGCGTTTCATCTCCAAGGAACGTAGCGAGCCACCGGATATCGATGTGGATTTTGAGAATGCCCGCCGCGAAGAAGTCATCCAGTACATCTATAACAAGTACGGCCGTGGCCGCGCTGCCATTACGGCCACAGTGATTACCTACCGCTCCCGCAGTGCCATACGGGATGTGGGCAAGGTATTGGGGTTGGATGAAGCATTGTTGGATCACCTGGCCAAGTCGATTTATTGGTGGGGAGCGAATCTGAAAGAACAATTGAGCGATTCGGATATCGACTATTCCGACCCGGTGATACAAAAGCTGGTGTTCCTGGCTCAGTCTCTCATCGGCTTTCCCAGACACTTGTCCCAACATGTCGGCGGTTTCGTGATCAGCCAGGGCCCCCTCACCCACCTGGTGCCGATCGAGAATGCCTCGATGGTGGATCGTACCGTGATCCAATGGGAGAAGGATGACCTGGAGTCGTTGGGGCTTTTGAAGATCGACGTGCTGGCTCTGGGCATGTTGACTGCGGTGCAGAAATGCCTGGACCTGATCAGTAACTACAGCATCACACCACTGACTATGCAGAAGATTCCTGCTGAAGATCCCAAGGTCTACGACATGATGGGCGAGGCGGATACGGTGGGAGTGTTCCAGATCGAATCTCGTGCGCAGATGAGCATGCTGCCGCGTCTTCGGCCGAGAAACTATTATGACCTGGTAATTCAGATCGCAATTGTGAGACCTGGCCCTATTCAAGGTGACATGGTGCATCCCTATCTGAACCGGCGCAGTGGCAAGGAGGCGGTCACCTACCCCAGCGATGCTGTTAGAGATACCCTGGAGCGAACCCTGGGAGTGCCGATTTTCCAGGAACAGGTAATGCAGTTGGCCATGGTGGCGGCGGGATTTAGCGGTGGCGAAGCCGATCAACTACGCCGGGCAATGGCAGCCTGGAAACGTAAGGGTGGCATGGAGCCGTATCATAACAAGCTGGTGCAGGGCATGCTGGAGCGGGGTTATGAACAGGAATTTGCCGAGCAGTTATTCAGACAGATAAAGGGGTTTGGCGATTACGGCTTTCCCGAGTCTCATTCCGCCAGCTTTGCGCTGATTGCCTATGTGTCATCCTGGCTGAAGCTTTATCATCCCGCAGCCTTCTGCTGTGGACTGCTTAACAGTCAGCCTATGGGTTTTTATCCCCCTGCACAACTTATCCAGGATGCCGAGCGGCATGGCGTAAAGGTATTACCGGCAGAGATAAGCAGCAGCCTTTACGATTGCACGCTGGAGTTCCCCAAGGGCTGCCGGAAACAGAACGACCATAGCCGGTTATGCCTGGACCCCAAACTACGCATTGGTTTTCGCCTGATCAAGGGCATGTCGGAAACCGGAGCTAATGCGATTACCGAAGTCCGGCAGGCAGGAGAATTCGCCAGCATTCAGGATTTGGTGTTCCGTAGCGGCATTAACAAGAAAGACCTGGAGTCACTGGCTGCCTCCGATGCGCTGAAGGGCTTGAGTGGCGACCGTCATCGCGCCTTCTGGCAGGCCAGCGGCGTGGAAAAGGAAGAGCGCGAGAACGAGAGCCAGTCTTTCAGTTTCTTTGCCGACCAGAATTTTGCTGACAGTGATTTCGGAATCGATGTGCTGTTGCCGGTGGCGAGCGAAGGACAGAACATTGTCGGTGACTATACCTCCACAGGCTTCACCCTGCGCCGTCATCCGCTGGCGTTGTTCCGCGAGCACTTGAATAACTACCAGGTATCCACCGCCAGTGACCTGGCAACTATTGAAATTGAAGCCAGCGCCAAGGTAACCGGGGTGGTTACCTGCAGGCAACGTCCCATGACGGCGGCAGGTGTCACATTTTTAACCCTGGAAGACGAGAGCGGCTTCATCAATGTGGTGGTGTGGCCGAATCTCGGTGAGAAGTTTCGCCCGGTGGTACGTCAGGCCATGCTGTTGGGTGTTGTCGGGCACGTGCAGAAAAGCGAAGGCGTAATCCACCTCATTGCCCGCGAGTTGGTGGACTTGAGTCATTGGCTTGGCACCATGGAATTGTCGTCCAGAGATTTCACTTAGGGCAATAAATAGCCCCTATTCTTGCGATAAACGAATAACCATCTATTCTAGATAAGGGTGTGAGTAGGAAGTATTGACTACTACGTAAATACAATGTACATATAACAGCAAGGAAAAAGCTAAGGATTGAGGCAGGAACGCCTCATTGCAAAGCGCAGGGACATGATCAGGTTTGAATGGAATCAAACTAAAGGCGAGAACAATTTACGAAAGCACGGCATTTCGTATGAAAAGGCGGTATCAGCATTTTGATACTGAAAACTCGCTCATTGAAGACCGATACCTGTTACTGGGTTGCAGTGTCATGTTTAGAATAGTATTGGTAAGTTACAGTGATTTGGCAGAACACGAAGTGATTAGAATTATTTCTGCTCGTAAAGCCTCGGCTAAAGAAAAACGACATTATCCAAATTGACGATATGAAATCTGAATACGATTTATCAAAGCTTGAATCGCGGCGAAATCCTTATGCATCCCGGCTGAAAAAACCAGTTACGATTCGCATGGGAAATGAGGTAATTGAATATTTCAAGGGAATGGCAGAAAAGTCGGGAATCCCGTACCAGACGTTGATCAATATGTATTTACAAGATTGTGTTATTCAGAAAAGGCAATTGGAAATAAATTGGCCGGCATCCCAGGGCACAAATTCCTAACTAATTTCCTCAACCTCCGTACGCCGTTTTCCTGCCCTGCAATATCAAACTTTATCATCGCATTCATGGTGGCCAGCACGCCTGCAGGACTACGGGTAACCTGGGTCACTTCTGAATCGGGAAAGATGCCAGTGTGAAGCAACCGCCTCTTCCGCATTATCCTTAAACCATAGAAAAGATGTGATGCCTTTCATGACAAGCTCCTTTCTCCAATCAGTTGTTGGAGTGCAATCCAATCATATTGCCATCAGGATCCTTCACCAGCGCAACGAAACCATACTCGCCGATGGACATCTTCTCTCGTTCGAGATTGCCACCGGCAGCGTTGACTCGCCTTGCCTCCACCTCACAATCCTCACAGGCGAAATAAACCAGCGTGCTGTTGCCTCCGGATGGCATGCCGGGAACTTGCAGCAGTGCACCTGTGGTCCCTGATGCTTCAGGATTCTGTGGGAAGGCCAGCATGGCCAGGTCCGGGCCGGGCAATTGTTCCAGGGTTGTGTCGAGTACGGTTTCGTAAAATGCCTTGGCTCGATCCATATCTTGTACATATATTTCGAACCATCTTACTGGATTCATATCCATCATCTTTTCTCCGCTATTTTCTTTGCAGTCAGTTGCTATTGTTATCACGAAACCAGGGGTCAGAGTAAAAATCCTGAAGAGCACCGGGTTCTATCGTCTACACAGGAGATGGATTTTTACTCTGACCCCCCGTCTGTGTAGTCTGGATTCAGGCGAAATAACCGTGCAGGTACCAGTTTCTATCACCGCTGCGCTCGCGATAAACCCATAGCCTGCTGCCATTGGCTTCCCTGGCTACATAGTAGTCGCGACGCACATCGGTGCCGGACCACCAGAAAGTCTCGATACGTTCGGGGCCACTGACCAGTGAGACAGGCTTGCGGTGATAGAGTCTCCCATTCCTGAGGGCCAGCCGCTGTGGATCCTGTAATAGCCAGAGCGGGCGGGGAATCGGCGTCACCCCTTTTTCCTCCCTGTTAGCCTTGTTGCAACGACTCGCGCTGATGGATTCGCCATAGTCCAGTTGCTGACTGGCGTATTCGGGACAATGCTCTGCCACGCTGTCGATGCATTTCAAGTAATGATCGCCTAGCCTCGCCTGCAATTGTTCCGTGAACTGGTCGAGGCTGCCGTGGTTGTCGTGTTGCGGATTCGGTCTGTCTTCGGCTAACAGGGAATCGCTGTGACTCATGAACGCATCGAATTTCTTCACATCGAGTTTTACTGCGATCACCGGAGCCGGGATGGTCAGCTTGCCGAAGTGGGTTTCCAGCAACATTATCAGGTGTTGCCGTGAGCGGCTGGCCTGACGCAGAGCCATGTCGATTTCGGTGCCGCCGCGTTTTTCATGTTGTAGAAAGATGCGCAGGTGACTGGTACTCAGGTCGCGGCGGCGCAGGAATTCACAGAGTTGGGCCAGCATCTCATCTGCTACCGGCAGCAATCGGTGCAGATTTTCCAGTCCATAGGGAAGCTCGTAACTGGTAGAGAATGCCGGCGGCGGGATGTAATTGCGGGTGGGTTCGGGCGCCTTGCCCAATGCCTTGTTGAGTTCTTTGACAAAGTCACTGCCGAAACGGTTGCGCAGCCCATCGGCCGGCAGCCGCCAGATGTCTCTCAGGCAACGCACGCCCATGTTGTACAGGCGCCGGTTCTGTTCCTTGTCCAGCCGTAAGACGTCAATGGGCAATTGGCCGAGGGCCGAACGCAGATTGTCTTGCTGGTAAACCAGGGCATTGTGACCGTATCTGGCCAGTAACAGGCTGCCGGTGACAGTAGGGCTGGCGGCATAGAGGAAATGCTCGGGTAATTCCTGCTGGTGTAAGCGGGCGATGAGCTGGGGTTTTAACTTGTTATGTACCGCTTCCAGGCCACCGAAGTACTTCAGACTACTGCGGATTTCGCAGATCAATGCCTGGGGATGAAAACTCACCGTGGCACTGACATGCTGAACCTCACCCGCCAGTTCGTTAAGGGCTTTTGCCTGTCTCGATTCCGGGAGATCCTGTAACTGGGGGAAGTAGAGGGCATACCAGAGGCTGCGGCGTGGTTTCTTTTTCGAGCGCCGGGCCTTGTCAATCTCGGATTCCCTGGCGTTGGCTGACTTCGGCAGTTCAATAATCTGCGCCGTGTCGGGCTTCGATGAGGAGAGCAGGGGGAGTTGGTCTGTGCTGTCGGGATCTTCCAAGGCGCCTCCAGACGGCTAATTATGTGGGTAGAGATTGACTTGCGTAGTCAGCGGTCGGAAGTTGCCGCGGGCTTTGATGACGGTTACCTCAGCCGTGGAAAAATCATCGCCTTTAGATGGGCAATCCTTTATTTGTAGGCGTATTGGTAATGGTGAGTGCTTACTATCACTGTGCTTGAAGAGTACTCCCAGGGTGCTGCCGGTTTCCGCTGCCAGCTGTAATCGGCGCAATACCTTGCCCGGCAGCCAGTTCTGCCAGGCCAGCACCAGCCCGCAATTGCTGGTCTGCAGCGCCTTTTCCATGCTCCACAGCGCGTCTTTGCAAGAAGTCTCCCTTTTCACCACCAGCACCTGGTCAGTATCGATGCCAGCCTGCACCAGGGCAGGGGCGTACAACAGGTAGGGCGGAGCGATCCACAGAATCCACTTACCCCGTTCAATCACTGAACGCATGAGCGGAATCAATAATTGCAATTCGCCCATGCCCCAGCAGGGAGTGATGATTTCGATTAAGCCACTTTGGGGCCAGCCACGCCCGGGAAGAATATCATCCAGTTGGGGAAAGCCGGTGCTGCGACCATGAAAGCCCTGGCCGGCCATGTCGCAACCTCGCCACAAATTTGGATTGCCGTGCAGCAGCTTCTCAATACCCTGAATATTGGTCGGATGGCTATAGCCCTTGTCAGTCGTGGGCTCTGGCGTGTTCGAGGGGGTTCTGGTTATTGTCATTTCGAAAATAGATCTGGCTAATACTGTATTTTTATACAGTATTATAGAGAGCAATTTTTGGAAAGCAATAGTTAATCCACATTAAGTGCACATTAACTATGCTCATTAATGTGTTGTTTTTCCATGAGAATAATTACTAAAGCTTTGAAAAACGGAGCCGTTAAGCCCCTTGAACATTAGATCTGTTGTAATTTGGATCTGCACCGGAGAGTGGCATGAACAAAAAGAAACCGGACATGGTTATGGTAGTTATCATGCTATTTGTCGTGAGTGTATTGGCCAGCAGCGTCGCTCAAAGCGCCTTGATGTAAGCAGGCGTCAGAATTGAGGAACCCGAGAGGATAGAGGGGGGGTTCTGGAGATAACCACAAAGGAAAGCTTAGCCAGGGATAGGTAGTGCAGTAGCTCAGTATTCCGCCCTATGCAGCATCGGGGCGGTATATTTTTTCGGCGGTAATCACCGCATCCAGCCGTACATCCCAACTCGCTGTTGGAAAAGAATCCGTTAGCTGACACTCATGGGCCAGGCCAATCAGCATCGGGCGGCTGTGCCGGTTGAAAATCTTGAAGCTGAAAGTACGGTCGTAAAAGCCCTTCCCCATGCCCAGGCGAAAGCAGTGCGCATCGAAACCCACCAACGGCACGAAAACCACATCGAAATCAGTCGGAGAGACCGTACCCTCGGCCGGGGGTTCGTCGATACCCCACTGGTTCTCATTCAATTCCGTGTCAGCATCGAAGGGGGCGAAGGAGACCAGCCCGGGATTGTCTTCGGTAATGGTCGGCAGGAAACAAGCCTTGCCCTCACTCAGCGCCTGATCCAGCAGGGGCTTGGGATCGATCTCCCCATCCACGCCATGGTAAAACGCGACCTGCGAGGCATTGGCAAAAAAATCCTGGTTGGAAACCAGGCTACGCAACTCTTCCGCCGCATCGGTCTGTTGATCGCCCGTCAGATCTCTTCGGGCTTGCCGGAGTGAGTAACGGAGGTCATGGCGTTTTTCTTTGTTCATATTGAAAATAAGGCAGAAACCACAGGATATGAGTCAAGTCCCCCGGAACACCGCTACCAAATTTGCCCTGAACCCAAAGGTTCAGGTGGTGGCTCCCGTGATGCATAAGGCTTTCCGACATGCGGACACGCACAACAACATCTATCGAGTTGCCTCCGGATAACAAGATATCGGCTCAAGAACACTTTTGATTGGCAAATGTCCTAGGGAACTCTGTGACAAGTATATCTCGCGCATGGATATCAGGAAAGGCAAAGGGGTGTAGGAAAACTACCTGTGATGGCGTACCAACAGAAGCGAAAGCAGGCAGGGCCCATATCAGGGGCCGGCAATGCGAATTACTACTTGCCGGTGGCTATAGTCTTGTTCAGAGGGTTCCTAGATTTCGAGCTGACGACTGGCGGCAATCGCTGAGTCTAACTTATCCTCAATGCCCTTTACCTGCTGGGCTGTGACGTGACGAGTCTCGTTGATCATGCGGTTCTTGCGCAGCATATCGTGGGTGATATTCAGTGCTGCCATAACGGCAATCTTTTCGGCACCATGAATATTGCCGCGGCCCTTGATCTTGCGCATGTTCTCATCGAGGTATTTGGCCGATTTCATCAGAGCTTCCTGATCGGATGGGGGGCAATTCACCTGGTATTCTTTGTCCAGGATTTTGACTTGTACGGCGCTGCTCTGTTCACTCATGGTGTGTTATCCGGGGCTGTAAGGGTGCAAAGAGGTAGTCAGGATTGATCCATTGCCTTCAATCTGACGAGAATCGACTCCAGTTTGGATTTCGCCTCTTTATTCTTGTCCATCAACTTTTTGCGCTCAGACTGCCAGGAATTTGAACCAGCCTTAAGCAGTTGATTTTCACGCTTCATTTCAGCACAAAGGTCAATTAAATCATCGACTTTGTCGTTTAGGGTATCGAATCGTTCTTCAGTCATTTTTGGCTATTTTTAATTAGTTTAGGAATTGTTTATTTACTAATAGGCCCAACGGACTATTGGCCTAAGTTTAGGATTTACATTAACAATGCCGTAACTATAGAGCCGTGTTCAAAATGGGTCAATATTGGAATTGGAAAAATTGCTACTTGGTTCCACTTTAAGACCTCTATATGCTGGTTCGCTTGATTCAAATGAGCTTCTCAGAGGGCACTATGGACGGTAATTATCGGGAAATGCGCAAGCGCCGCAAGGAACTGATGCTGCAGATGGAGCCGAACAGCATCGCGCTGTTAGCGGCTGCACCAGCACATGCCCGAAACAGTGACACAGAATATCCATACCGACAAAACAGTGACTTCTATTACCTCACCGGATTTGCTGAGAAAAACGCACTTCTAGCATTGATACCAGGCAGGAAAGAGGGAGAGGTGGTGTTGTTTTGCCAGGGAAATGACAAGCTAAAAGAGCTATGGGAAGGCAAGCTGCTGGGGCCAGAGGCTGTCTGTGATGAATTGGGTGTAGACGATGCCTATCCCATCGCCGATATCGATGACATATTACCGGGCATGATGGAAGGGCGCGCCCGAGTCTACTACGCGATGGGCAAGGACGATCAGTTCGACAGCAAAGTTATGGATTGGGTGAAGGTCATTCGCGGCAAGGCCAAGATGGGAGATCATCCGCCCAGTGAGTTTCTGGTTCTAGATCATCTATTGCATGAGCTGCGCCTGCTGAAGAGTCCCGAGGAAATCAAACTGATGGAGCAGGCCGCCAGAATCTCAGCCGAAGGGCACAGGAGAGCTATGGCCAATTGCAGACCTGGCATTAAGGAGTATGAACTGGAGGCGGAACTGCTTTATACCTTTACGCGTGGCGGCAGCCGTGCTCCAGCCTATAGGACGATTGTAGGTGCTGGCGACAATGCCTGTACTTTGCACTACGATGCTAACAACTGCGATATAAAAGAGGGAGACCTGGTACTTATCGACGCGGGTTGTGAATACAATTACTATGCATCTGATATAACTCGAACCTTTCCGGCCAATGGAAAATTTTCAACCGAACAAAAAGCCATCTACGAAATCGTTCTGAAAGCACAGGATGCGGCAATCGATGCAGTCCAACCTGGCGCTCCCTGGGATGCGCCTCACAATGCCTCGGTAAAAGTGATAACCCGGGGACTGGTAAAGCTAGGCATACTCAAGGGTCGCCCGGCGCAACTTATCAAGAGCGAAGCATACAAGGATTTTTACATGCACAGGGTTGGCCATTGGTTAGGCATGGACGTGCACGATGTAGGTGACTATAAGATCGATGATGATTGGCGACTGTTAGAGCCTGGTATGGTAACCACGATTGAGCCAGGAATTTACATTGCGCCTGACAATACCAAAGTTCCCAAAAAATGGCGCGGTATCGGCGTGCGCATCGAAGACGATGTACTGATAACCAAAGCCGGCCACAAAGTGCTGAGCAAGGGGATTCCCAGGACGGTGCAGGAAATCGAATCATTCATGGCAGAATCCACTCAATAGGAATTGGCTGATCATGCGTATTGAGACACCCGAGCAGCATTATGACCTGGTCGTAGTCGGCGGCGGCATGGTGGGTGCCAGTTTCGCGTGCGCTCTTAGTGCTGCAATCGAGAAGGAGAATCTTTCCATTTTAATTGTTGAAGCCATTCAACAATCTACCAATGTACCCCAGCAACCAAGTTTTGATTCCCGCTCGACTGCCTTGTCTTACGGCTCGCGTTGCATCTATCAGGAGATGGGCCTGTGGACACAGCTCGCCAGCCGCGTTACAGCCATCAAGGAGATTCATGTTTCTGATAAGGGTCGTTTCGGCTCCGCGCAACTCAACCATGCTGAATATGAAGTCGAAGCGCTCGGCTATGTCGTCGAGAATCGCCAACTCGGTGAAGTATTAAAAAAGGAGATGGAAAATTCTTCGCAGATCAAACTCTTGTCACCGGCAAAAATTGACAAGGTCAGCCCCACCAGCAAGGGGATGCAGCTGCAGATCGAGAAGGGCGAATCGACTCACACTGTGGAGACTTCACTGGTAGTACTGGCAGATGGCGGTAAGTCACCGATCTGTAGTCAGCTAGGCATCGAACAATCTGTCGATGACTACCAACAACATGCACTTATTACGAATATTGCGTTTGAAAAACCGCATCACAATGTAGCCTATGAACGATTTACCGATACCGGCCCGTTGGCGGTGTTGCCTCTGGATTCCTATGAGTCGGAAAACCGGGGGTCTCTGGTGTGGACAGTAGCGGCGGATCAGAGTGGCGAACTGCTGGACATGGATTCTTCCAAACTCCTCCACTTATTGATGGACAGGTTTGGAAATCGGCTAGGACAGATCACTCTCATTGGCAAAAGGTTTTGTTATCCACTCACTCTCAGAGTTGCCAAAGAACAGATCAGGCCAGGGTTGGTATTGTTGGGAAACGTGGCGCACACGCTGCACCCGGTTGCCGGTCAGGGACTCAACCTGGCGTTGCGCGACACGATGGTGTTGGTGGAAAGGCTGAAGAGGGCTGCGGAAAACTCAGAATCACCTGGCTCCATGGCAGTGCTGCAGGACTATCTTGACAGTCAGGATTTTGATCAACAGAAGACAATTACCTTTACCAATCAACTCACTCGGCTTTTTTCGACGAACAATTCCGGAAAGGTACTGGCAAGAAAGCTCGGTCTGTTGTCGATTGACCTGATGCCTTCACTGAAGCGGGGTTTCGCTGAACAAGCCATGGGTCTCGGCGGGAAATAGCAGCGCAGTTTTATTGCACGCTACTGCGGATATTCTCGATTCGATTTCTGTTTGCACCCAGGTCGCTGTAACCCAATCGGGAGGCTGAACGCACCTGTGTCATGCCACTGGTCTGGTCATACAGGAATTCAACATCATCGACATAGCCCATGATGCGACTGGTGAATTCCGCATAAAGATAGTTCTCAGCCACATTGACAATGTTGGCCTCATCCAGGCCTATCAGGACTTGTTCAATCTGTTCAAGGCTTGCGGCGATGGGTTCGATGCGGTGAGCTTCATCCGTTGCAAAACTCGATACACAATTCGGTGACTCGGGGCAGGGTGCGAGTCTGCCATTCTGAATGCCAATATTCGGCGGCGGCTCACCCGCGCATGCAGCCAGAAAGGGTAATAAGGAGAATAGAGATCTTTTCATGACCTAACTCACCACACTCATGCCCAACCACTCAGCAATTAGCGCCGGTTTTTCCTCGCCGTCTATTTCAACGGTGACGCTGTGCTTTAGCAGCCATTGATTTGGATTTTTCTCTTCGGCGCTAAGCAGTACGAAACGGCCACGTATTTTGCTGTCAACTTTGACAGGATTGATAAAACGCAGCCTGTCAAATCCGTAATTTATTCCCATCACACTGTTTTGCAACTTGGTGCTTGCTTCATAACCCATCAGTACCATCAACGACATGGTGAGAAAACCGTGGGCAATAGTAGTTCCAAAAGGAGTTTGTGTAGCGCGTTCCGGATCGACATGAATATATTGGTGGTCACCTGTCGCATCGGCGAACTGATTAATCCTATCCTGGTCAACCAGCAACCAGTCTGAAACACCGACTTCCTTACCGATATAATCATCGAGTTGATCTACACTCAGTGTTAACGCCATGTCACTCTCCTGTTACTGCAGATTGAATTCGCCAGGCAAGCGTACCCTTCATTGCCGCTTATCGCAAAGCAGTCTATCAATGAGCCTCCTATGGAAACAAGAGCGAGTTAGGGAATCGATTCGAGTCAGCCTATAATAGTCAACAATGAATGCGGAACCTGAAACAGAATTCGATATAGTTATCGTGGGCGGCGGCATGGTTGGAGCCACCATGGCATGCCTGCTCGGAAGACTTCCCCTGCGCGTTGCGCTGGTTGACCAAGCAGAGCAGGATTCTTCTGCCATTCCATTTTCCAGCGACTCACTCAAGTTTGACTCACGAGTGAGCGCTCTTACCAGAGCATCCACGCGACTATTTGACGAAATAGGTGCATGGGAGCGCATCTGTAGTATGCGCTGTTATGCGTATCAGGGTATGGAAGTCTGGGATGCCGACGGCACCGGGCACATTCACTTTTCAGCTGACGAAATCAATCAGCCATCACTCGGCACCATCGTTGAGAATTCGATCATCAATACCGCGCTCTATGCGACGTTAAAGGAAACAGAAAATCTGAGTCTTTTGGCGCCGATGACCGTTCAAGACCTGACTGTCAGCGGCAGTGCGGGGAAACAGATAGCCCGGCTGCAAACTGAGCACGGGCGACAGATTACAACTGACCTAGTCATCGCAGCAGATGGTGCCAATTCCAAAATTCGGCAGCTCGCTGAATTCAGAACCCGGGAATGGGATTACGATCACCAGGCGTTAGTGACTACAGTGCGCACTGAACTACCCCACAATGACACTGCACTGCAACGTTTTATCGAAACGGGGCCACTTGCATTTCTACCACTATCGCCATCGGCTCAATCCAGTGATCAGCGTTATTGTTCGATTGTTTGGTCGGCTGTACCGGAGCGAGCCGAAGCATTAATGGCAATGCCCGATGAAGAGTTTCAACTCGAACTCGCCGTCAGCATCGAACATCGACTCGGTAAGATTCTGGAGATTGATAAGCGCCTGACATTTCCACTGAGGCAGCGCCATGCCATTGCTTACACAAAAGACAATATTGTGTTGATCGGGGATGCAGCCCATACAATTCACCCGTTGGCGGGCCAGGGAGTCAACCTGGGATTGCTGGACGCGGCCGCCCTGGCACAAGAGCTTGGCAGAGCACTGGAAGCCGGTCGAAGCCTGACCGATGCAACCGTGCTGCGGCGCTATCAGCGAAAACGCATCGGTCACAATCTCGGCATGATGTGGGTGATGGAGGGATTCAAACATCTGTTTGCTGAACAAGCCTTACCGATACGTTGGCTCAGGAATATAGGCATGAGCGGTGTGGATAATATTTCTGTAATTAAGAACTTGCTGGCACGAAGGGCCATGGGGTTGGACTGGCACAATTAGCACGAGCCCATATAGCCAGAATTAGGAAGATTGTTGTGGGTGATACGCTTTTGTTCGAGGTCATCATCAACGAAAATACGAGATTCTACAATCAACTCCCTAAGCTAATCAGTGAGCAGTCAAATGCAAAACGTTTGCCATAACCACTACCTGTCTTTTCAATTCGAACTACTCCCATAATTGAATTTCCTGCTCTCCCCGGGGTGAGATTTTGTACACTCCCCGAGACTCTCTATCAAACCAGCCGTACACATTTCTATACAAGATATCCCTGCTGTTTGGCTCATTGATTGCCAGCGCAATATCCGATGCTTTGGTGGCTCCCACCTTCTGCAGGTAGTGGGCGACTGTCAGGGCTCGCTGGCGGTAAGCGGTCATCAATCCCTTTTTCATGGCCGTACCACCCAGATTTGGATCGCCAACTCGCTTTGCAAATTCACCCAACAGGCGCTGCTGGCGCTGCTTCGATGTGCGCGGCTGATAAGGGCCGGGATCGAGTAATATTTGTACACTGACCTTTCTCGAGTCTGCCTCAATAAGCACTAGCCCTAACCCCAGCATTCTTAATAACTTGAGCGTCTGCTTCTTGCGCCGCCGTAAAGACTTACATTGCTTAGGGACGCCAATGTACACTCGCGGCGTTAACGAAAGCCTTGCCACTGCCTGAAGAATCAAATCCAGGTTTAGAGATAGCTTCAGTTCCACGACCAATGGGTCTTCATCCGCGCGCACCGCTAAGACGTCGCAATTATTAACTTCTCCCTTTACCTCATAATTCCGAGATTCCAGAAATTCCTTCAAAGGCAGATAGAGATCAGATTCTTTCATTCCAATTCAACCCGGTGCAAATTGCTTAATTGGAAAGATAGCTGTATTGAGATTGGCATGGGGTTAGCTATTCATCTTTTTGTTTCTCAACATTCTGCCCAACAACAGCTAGTTTGCTTTAGGCCTATCATAATCTTAAAGAAACGATTTACAACAAAGTATTATGACGCCCTGGACAGCGCAGGGGCCGTTACGCTGCAATCACTAATCAGCAAGTGCGGTATTCAACCAACACTGGAAGCATGGCCAATTAGAAACTTTAAAACCCGTGCTGTCACTTCAGAACTAAGGGATTACTCTTGCTTGTCTATCTTAACTAGCAGACAACTTTTCGAATCTCCGACTAATCGTTCCGATTTCGATCGAGGGGATTGCAAATAAATGGCTCGGTTTTCTACCTAAACACACCCACTTTCTAATCTACCAAAAGTCCATTACAAGGAAATTCAATCAGTTAGAATTTAGTCATTCCGGATATCGAGAAGCACCTATTTGAATAGTGAGACCCCCTCATAATATTAGATATGAGGACCCCCCTCAGTAACTATCTAGCGCAATTTTTGGGATTAATGGAAAATATGTTCCATTTCAAAAGGCTAGGGATTAGACTTCAAATTGACCCTAGTGAGAAACCGAGGGGGTCGCTATATACACATGTTATGTTCCTTGAAACTATCGATTTAGGCACAATTTGAAAACTCACTTGAAATAATGAACTTAGAAAAACTGAATCAGTGGCTAACTTTGTTCGCCAATTTTGGAGTATTGGCGGGAATCATATTTCTTGGATTCGAGATTAGTCAGAATACTCGCACGATGCAGGCAGCCGCTATTCAAGAATCAACAAACATTGCGCGCGAACAGTTATACTTTCTTGCGGGCAACAGTGACATAGCCAGAATAGAAAGTCTTGGAGACGAAGATATATCTCAACTAAACCCTGAAGAGTTACAACGTTATTTTTATTAAGAACGAGCATTTTGGCTTGGAATGCAAGGCCAGTTTAGGCAGTGGGAATTGGGCATTTTGCCTGACGAAGAATGGGGTATGTGGTCGCGTATAATTTGCGGCGGCAGCAATTACGGTAGCGCTGGAGATCAGGCGTTCTGGGAAGATACAAAACGAGACCTAATTCCAACGTTCACAACTTGGGTAGAATCAAACTGCGGGCTAGACTAATGGTTAGGGAATTTATGGTCGAGTTGGGTCGGAACATAACAATCAGATCAAGGAGATGCGCTTCGCGCACTCTTTATCAAAAGCGTTATGTTCTTCAACATAAGCAATTACTAAGCATAATTGGAAAAATGGCTTCTTAAAAAGAAAAATGAATTGGGAAATAGTTGGTTCAATTGGAGAACTTTTTGGCGCAGTTGCAGTTGTGGTTTCGTTGGTATACCTAGCCAAACAGATAAATCAAAATACCAAGCAAGTAGAAAAGCAATCTCGAACTCAAAGACTAAGTGTACTAGGCCACCTCGGGGATCAATGGAGGGGCTTTAGAAGCAATATCACGAGTAATCCCGAAGTGGCCACGATCTGGCGACGTGGCAATGAAAACCTCGAACAGCTTGATGCCGACGAAAGAACCCTGTTCGATTTGCTCCTAGTCGAGTTTTTCTGGGGGATCACGTACAACTGGATGATGGGAGTCGAAGAAGGATTGGGCGAGTACCTTCGAGATGAAATTGAGGATAATTTGCTTATTTATGATAGTCCCGGCCTAAGAGCATGGTGGGAATCTAGTCCGCACAGGAACGAATACCCAAGCGACCTGATCGCTACAGTTGATGGGCTTTTTAAGAAAAATAGTTAACTTTTGAGGGCGGCCAGAACATTACAATCAAATCAAGGAGATGCGCTACACGCACTCTTTACTAAAAGCGTTAGGTGACTAGAACATGCAAAAGTCAATCCGAATAGGATTTCTATTACTTATCGGGAGCCAAACGCTGCACTCTATCGAGGAGTATTCTAACTCGCTCTGGGAAGTGTTACCGCAAGCTCGCGTAATTAGCGGATTGATTAGTAACGATTTGAGTTTTGGATTTGCGATAGTCAACGCGACACTTGTAGCATTTGGATTTTGGTGTTTTATTGGCCCTATCCAACATGGTTGGTGTGGCGCATCAGCCCTTATGTGGTTTTGGGTTGTTCTTGAGCTTGGAAACAGCATAGGGCACACTTACTTAGCAATAGACTAGGGAGGTTACTTTCCTGGTCTCTATAGCATGCCATTGCTTACAATATTTTCAATCTATATAGCATTCGAATTGGTCACATCAAATGGCGATACTAATGTCACTTAACAATCAGTTCAAAGCGGGACAAGCCACTACGTGGCTTGTCCCTTGACAAGAGCTTTATGCGTCTCGATTTTTCTAACAACGCATAATTCCATGTAGTAAAGAGATAATTAGCACATGAAGGAAATACCAGCATCAGCTACATCGTATAAGAAAACGCCCGACTTTACGGAAGAAACAGTACCTGCTGGGTTATTGAAAGCTCATCAAACAAAGGAAGGAATCTGGGCTAAGATTAATATTAGTGAAGGTCAGCTACGTTATCGAATTCTTGAGCCGGAATATGAAGAAGTTATGTTATCTACCGAGAGGTATGGTGTCGTTGAACCAACCATACTTCATGACGTAGCGCCAGAAGGGAAAGTTCGATTTCATCTTGAGTTTTTTCGTGAGTAATCCAATATGGCCTACCGACACATAATCAATTCAACAAGGACACGCCAAGGCGTGCCTATTATTAAAGGCGTTATGTCCAGAAAGGCGGACAATCTATGCAGCGCATCCAAGGATTCCGTATTGAAGATGTTCGAAATGTGTGGAGCGGCCTCGAGCCCCACGATCAGATATTCATTGTCACCGAATACTTCCAGCAGCTGATCATATTCCAGCAGGGTAGGATCACCGGCAATGAAATAGCGCTCGGTGCTGTTATCGAAGGGAATAGAGCCGCCAGTAAAAAAGGCCAAAAGGAGCAGCAAAAGAGAAACGCCGATGACAATAGCTCGCTTGGCTATGACAAAATTTGCCCAGGCATTAATCAGGCTTGTCATCCTTAGACTCCTGCTTTGCGGCGGGACATACCTGTCCCACAGAGTATTTCTTATGATTTTGGTTTAGTTCGCATCCGAGCAGCGCTGAATTACCGTCGATTTCATGGGACAGGTAATACGCAATGTGAATCGCGTAAAGTTAACGATGTTCATATTTTTTGATGCTTACTAAAAACATAAAAAATCCTTATTTTAGAATTGCTTATTAAGATTTCTTAATGTCAGTCGATACTATGCTTGTGCAAATTTTGACTCCCCGAAACAAAGGCAATAGGGCAGCAAGGAGCGCTGGCATGGCAAAGGAATCGAAATTTCCATTCGATCTGGATCTCAGTTCGCTGGATACGGGAAGTATCACCAATATCCTTAATGATATTGAACAGCACCTTCCCCTGATGGAGAGTGAGGGGGATCTCAGCCAGTTGCTGCAGGTAAAGGCATACTTTGAAGACGAACTGAAAATCGCTAAACGACTGCACTAGTTATCCAAGCACATTCCGATCAAGTAAATGGCTCCACCGGTCGCGAGCTCACACCACAACAAAGCACGAGCTTGAAAGTTTGACATATCACGACGCCAGTGCGCCTTGATAGCAAGATTGGCTGTAGGTCAGAGCAGTCTCACTGTAAGCAAGAGTGATCATCTATTTGTCAGAAGCTCCTAGTTTCCATTCTTTTGGACATAATCGGCGTGCTATTCACCCCTGTCGATTTCTCTATACTCGCTACCATGCTTGGTTTATTCTGCACTGCCCTGTCATTCCAGGCAGGCTGCTTGAATGACTAAAATTCGTTTTGAATTTACACCATGCAATATTAAGGCAATAGAAAAGGATTACTATTTATGAAATCAGTTCTATCTTTGCTCGCAGTTTTTTTCCTGTGCAGTACCGCCTCAGCTCAACTGAACACCTCCGCGCTGGAGCGAGCCATGGCCAATCCGGGTCGACCGGCTGCAGATAAAGAGAGAGATGCATCCCGAAAGGCTCCGCAAGTGCTTGCTTTTGTGGGCCTCGAACCAGGCATGACTGTAATCGACCTGATCGCGATAGGCGGTTGGTATTCAGAGGTTCTGGCTCTGGCGGTAGGAGATAATGGCAAGGTTTACATGCAAAACAATCCAAGTCCGTTTGTTGAGCGTAATATGGATGCCATCAATGACAAGTTGGGCAGGCTGTCCAATCTGGAACACCTGCTCGGTCCGGTTTCCGACGTGGCCGCGGGATCAGTCGATTTTGTCATGACGGCACTGAATTTTCACGACGTACACAATGCAAATGCTGCCGCAGCCCAGGGCTTATTTACGCAGGTATTGACTGTGTTGAAGCCGGGTGGAATTCTAGCTGTCATCGATCATGAGGGTACGCCGGGAGCTGACAACGCGAGCTTACACAGAGTACCTTACGAGGAGACTGTAAAGGCGATTGTCGGCGTCGGCTTTGCGTTGGTAGGCAGCAGTGAAATGCTGGATAATCCTGCCGATGATCATACGCTCTCGCCGTCTGATGCCAGCCTGGGTCGTAACACCGACCGCTTCGTGTTGAAATTCGTTAAAATGTAGAATGCATGTTGCTCTAAGGAGTAACGAACCATCTTTAAGAATGGGGACGCTGTTTAACAGAGTCCCCATTTTTTGCAGAGGAAAAACCAGCTATGAGTTTACCCCAGATGTTTGACTCTGGTCGATATAGCTGGCGCCTGGAAATTTTTCGAGAGTAGCTTGGACGATAATAATTCACAGACAGCGATCCGCAAGTTCGTATCAGTCTTCCAATATAGCCGGGTCGCACTTGAGATCGTCTGGAGTACCAGCGTGGCACTTACTGTTGTCATGGCAACGACCACTCTTTTTTCGGGCGTTTTACCAGCGGCTATTGCCTCGATTGGAGGGCTCTTTGTAGACGCCGTATCAACGGCTTTCCAACAATCCGGGGATGTAGCTGAACAAGCACGGGCGGATGTGTTGTTCTATGTATTCGTCGAAGCCGGATTGGTCGTGCTCATGACCGGCGCACAACGCATCAATGCAGTGTGCCAATCCATCTTACGGGTTCTGCTCGGTAACAAGATCAACATCATGATTCTTGAAAAGGCATTAACCCTGGAGCTGGCACATTTTGAAGATGCCGATTATTACGACAAATTAAATCGAGCTCGTCGTGAAGCATCCAGCAGACCCTTAAGTCTGGTAATCAAGACCTTCGATCTATCCCGCGACATAATCATGCTTGTAACAATTGGCATCTGGTTATTTCAATTTTCTCCCTATGCAGTTTTGTTACTCGGCCTGGCTGGAATTCCCGCGTTTATCGCAGAGGCAAAATTTTCAGGTGAGGCGTTTCGCATATTTCGGCGCAGATCTGCGGAGCGGCGCATGCAATTCTATCTAGAGATGGTTCTGACTCGTGAGGACGGTGTAAAGGAGGTGAAATTGCTGCAGCTTGGCAAGCTCTTCCTGCAGCGCTACACAGACATTTTCAAAAATATATATAGAGAAGATAGAAACCTGGTTATACGGCGGGGATTCTGGGGCTATGTGTTGGGACTGCTCGCCAGTGCGGCTTTTTATTTCGCCTACGGGTGGGTTGGCTTTGCCGCCATAGCCGGTACTATCACCATTGGCCAGATGACTATGTATATCGCGCAGTTCCGCCTCGGTCAGAACGCGGTCACCAATAGCCTGACTGCGGTGAACGGAATGTACGAGGACAATCTCTATCTGTCCAATCTTACCGAATACCTGGATCACAAGGTGCCAGAACACTCCGGCGATCAGTGCGTGGGGCCAGACCCGGCTGACGGCATTCGATTCGAAAATGTAAGCTTTTACTACCCAGGCAGCGAAACCCCGGCACTGCACAACGTCACGTTGCACATAAAACCGGGCGAGAGTATGGCTATCGTGGGCGAGAACGGGAGTGGCAAGACGACCCTGATAAAACTCCTGACTCGCTTGTACAGTCCGACCGAGGGACAAATCTTTCTGGAGGGGCTGGAACTAAGGGAATGGGATATAGAAACACTACGGCAAAAAATTGGCGTTATCTTTCAGGATTTTGCACGCTATCAATTAATCGTCGGTGAAAATATCGGTATTGGGGATGTAGAAGAAATCCATGAAACAGCCCGCATCGAAGAGGCGGCGCAAAAGGGCATGGCGGATGCATTTATTAAAGATTTACCAAACGCCTATGACACGCAAATAGGCACCTGGTTTAAGGATGGCAAGGGTTTATCCGGCGGCCAATGGCAGAAGATCGCCCTCTCACGCGCGTTCATGCGCAGCAAGGCAGACATTCTCATCCTCGATGAACCCACGGCTTCTATCGATGCCCGTGCTGAGGCTGAAATATTTGGCCACTTCCGTGATTTAACGGGCAAAAAGATTTCCATCATAATTTCTCATCGCTTCTCCACCGTGAGAATGGCAGATCACATCATTGTGCTGGAGAAAGGCGAGGTACTGGAGGAAGGGAGTCACCAGCAGTTGCTGCAAGCCGATGGTCAGTACGCAACACTGTTTAAACTACAGGCGAAGGGATATCAGTAACAGTGGAAAATCTTCCACTGTATTTTCTGGTAGCGCTTCTGGCGTGCTTCCTGGGTACAATTCCCTTCGGCCCGATTAATCTCAGCGTCGTCAAAGCCACGGTCGATCACGATAAACGCTGTGGCGCCGAAGTTGCACTCGCCGCTGCCCTGATTGAGATTGGCGAAGCACTAGTGGCGATATTTTTCGGTATGCTCATCAGTTCCTACCTGGAATCGAGCCTCGTAGTCCGCTTCACAATCGCCACCGCTTTCATTGCACTGGCAGTAATTGTTTTTACTCGAAAATCTAATCCTACACTTTCTGAAAGTCAGGTAGAGCAAGGATCATTCTTCAAAAAGGGTTTGCTTATTGCTGCCCTCAATCCGCAGGCGATTCCGTTCTGGATTTTTGCCCTGGCTGCAATAAGTCAGTATTTCAATTTCGAGTACACTGGTATTTACCTGGCTGCCTTCCTAGCGGGGGTGTTTCTCGGTAAATTGCTGGCGTTGTATGGATTCGTCGTTGCCAGTGGCTACCTGAAAACCCATTTGGCAGAAAGCAGCCAGTTGGTGAACAAAGTTCTGGCGGCAGTGCTGTTGTTTATCGGAATCAGCCAATTATGGAATGCATTCACTCTTTAGAGAGCGTGGCTTCACAGAATCCACGTACGCTGTTGGAGACGAACAGCCGTGTGGCTTGATCAAGATCCTCCCTGGTCAGTACTGCCTGTCTGACTTTTCCTGAATCCAGCAGCTGCTGGCGATAGGTGCCTTTGAGCAGCCCACTGCTGGAGTCGGGGGTCAGTAGCTCTCCCCCTAATTCCAGATAGAGATTGCAAATTGTCGTTTCGGTCAGCTCTCCGCGTTCGTTCCAGAGGATGACATCATCACAGCCATTGAGTTGTTCCCGGGGCATCTCATACACTTGCCTGTTAGTAGTCTTATGCCTGAGAAAAACATCTTCGCTTTGTACGGCTCGTTGCGCGACGCGCAGTCGCATGGGCTCTCCTTCCACACCCACATCATGATTTTCCAACACGAAGCTTCCATCCCTGGAGACTAGCAGGCGTAGTTTTCGATCAGTAACAGCAATGAAACTAGTCAGCGCAGATCGAATCGCCGTTGTATCGATGCTGAATCCAAAGAACTCAGCCGATTCCTGGACTCTGTGCATATGATGATGCAGCCGCAGTACGCCATTAGCGGGATCGAACCGCATTGTCTCCAATAAGCAAAACTCTGCTGGCGCATCTGTTACTACTTTTGCCTTGACCATTGTTTCCTGCCATTCGCTTTCGACATCCGAGTCCCAGATGATGCCGCTACCAACGGCATATTCGGCAATGTGGGTTTTTGTATCAAGCAGCAAGCTGCGAATCGCCACCTGGAAGCGTATTTTCCGATCTGGTCGTATCACACCGACAGCACCGGTGTAGATACCTCTAGGTGCCGACTCGAGGCTTTCGATAATCGCCATAGTGCGAGCCTTGGGAGCACTGGTTTGTGCAGATACAGTGGATGTCTTTTGCCAGACGGTTGGTAGATCCACTATCTGAAACAACTCATCCACTGCAACCGAACCTGAGTGCGCTATTCTGCTTAAATCATTGCGGATCATGTCGACAATCATCAGATTTTCAGCGCGTTCTTTTTCTGAAGTTTGCAGGTCCGAATAGAGCCGTTGATTTTCTTCGCCGGTTGTTCCTCTCGGACGAGCCCCCATCATCGGCTGCATGCGGATTTGGCTGCCATCCAGGCTGAAGAAGAGTTCCGGTGAGACACTGCATAAAGCATGGGAGCCCCAGTTCATGAACATCGAACCAGCCCCAGGTTGATTTCGGTACATTGAAGCGAATACAGTTTCCCCATCATGCTCGCACTCCCCAGTGAGTTGATGGGTGAGGTTGACCTGATAGCTATCGTCGCTTTGTAGTAATTGTTTTATCTTGCCAAGCTTTGCAGCGTAGGATGTCTTCGTCAGCTGGGGAGACAGTTCGAGAGCCAGGTTTTTTGCCGGTGCAAGTTCACAGGGCACTGCCGTAGCGTAAATTCCGAAGAGCAGCAGAGGTAGCTGGCTGCACTTACAAGACAACGAAGCATCGAAGGCGGGTGCAGCCTCATAGGCAATCCATCCGATAGCCGTCAGTCCATCGGCACAGGCAGCTTCGATTTCATCCAGCGCAGGAATGACTTCAGAAAGCGCATGAGCCACGACGACCCGAACAGGATCGCTGAAGCGAAGCCAACCGTTGTCGGTTTCGTTTCGAATTATGACTTCAGGATTTAAGGATTCTCTGATCAACTACATGGCCGCTTTGTTGCTAGCTTATTGCGTCTGGAGAAACACATATACATAAATTCCCATCTTAGCTACAGTGAGGTCTGTTGAAAACTGCCTGGCAGCAAATCAGACGGTCCCCAGATGGAAGATGATTCGGAGCGTAAGAAAAACCCCTCCAGTTCGCGAAGCGATGCGGCAGACTCGAAGACTAATACCTATCTCCAGGCTTTGAGAAAGATCAGCCGGGCACGTACTCGCATGATCGTATGTGTGTTAACCCTACCGGTTTACATTTTTGTTGTATGGGAGCTACTGGCGAATCAACGCAATATAGGTTCAATAATGGTTATTTACATGGCAATCTGGACTGGCTTTGCGATACACATGGCGAGCCGGCGCTGTCCCGCCTGTGGCAAGCAGTTCTTTGTTAAAGTCATTATGTTGAATCTACTATCCCGTCGTTGCAGGCACTGTGACCTCGAACTCGATGGCATTGAGGCTTCGCAAGAGGATAGAAACGATTAGTAGCGGTGCTTGTCAAGATCTTGCCCGCATCAAGCGTAGTAGCTCCAGCAGCTTGGGTGGTTGACCGGTGCGCAGCACACCCAGCTTAAACACTTTTCCCGATGCCCATAGCACCAACAAGATGCTGGCTATCAGTAATAAGGTAGTGCCGACGATATCTATCATCGGGGGGTTAGCAGAAGCGCGGTTCATCATCAGGTAGGGTGTGAAGAGGGGGAACCAGGATAGGGCACGGACGATACTGTTATTCGGGTCCATGACAACAAATACCATCATGGCCAGGGGAATTACTTGAATCAGGATCATCGGCATCATCAATGCCTGAGCTTCCTTCAATGTATCGCACAGACTGCCTATGGCGAGAAAAATTCCTGAATACAGCGCATAGCCGGCAAAGTAGTAGAAGACGAACCAGGGAATCAGTTCTGAACTGAGGATTACCTCCAGCACCTGACTGATGAGTTCGGTCTGAGTGCTGTCATACAGCGTAATAAATAAATAGAAGGACAGCAGCCACACACCGATGGTGGTTAGACCCGCCATACCGATACCCACCAGTTTACCCATCATCAATTCATCGGCGGTGACCGAGGCCAACAGCACTTCGATGATACGGTTGGATTTTTCCTCGATGGTATTGTTCAGCAACGCCTGTACGTTTTGCATCAGGGAAATAAACATAAGATAGACAAATCCAATTGGGGCAAACTGTCGGAAGGTATCTGCCATGCTGACTGCCTCTTCACCCGCTGCGGCAGCCGGATCGAGCTGACTGACCGGCATTCGCGTGCGCTGCACGCTTCTTACCAGCGAGGTGTTTACACCCAAATTTGCATATTCGCGGTCGCGGATCTCAGCATTGATGCTATTGCCGATAGCGTCCGGCAAGCGAGAATCGGTGAGATTGCGCGCCCAGTATTGGATGCCGCGCGTGGTGTCGGCTGTCTGGGGTAGCGTGCCTGGCCTGCTGATGTCCGTATCCACTGCTTCCGGAATCAGGATCAGTGCAAACAGCGTGTCACTGTCACCATTGGCAGTAACCTCACGATCTCCGGTCAGGTAGGGCCGCAAAGCCGCAACGATTTCTTGCGGTGTGCCAGTCACATCGATTTCAGAAGGAATGTCGGCTTCAACAAATTGATAATCCGGTTGTTCGAAAGCAGGGGCGTCCGCCTCCAGGTACGGGCTTGCCATTAGCAGAGCGAAATCGAGACCACCACTGTCCAACCATTCGTCGAGGGCGGCTACTTCGTCAGCATCCACATCATC
>CEUC01038796.1_pt1 | contig 28678 bp, 30 predicted proteins | sample 356471 | NCBI WGS metagenome assembly CEUC01 (sample SAMEA2623295, study PRJEB7988) | marine metagenome | biome: marine biome (ENVO:00000447); feature: deep chlorophyll maximum layer (ENVO:xxxxxxxx); material: "saline water (ENVO:00002010), including plankton (ENVO:xxxxxxxx)" | depth 40 m | reverse complement strand
AGACTTCGAAAAACGCTTTGGAACCAAATTAGAGCATCAATACAAACGTACTTTATCTCATCTTGAGGACAAAGGACTAATTCAGATCGGCAGCACTAATGTGAGACTCACTAGCTCAGGACGCCTACTGGCTAACAGAGTATTTTCCGAGTTTGTTTAGCGCGGTCTACGTTACACTCATAGTAACCATAATATATAATAAGATTAGCCACGTAAATTACACGAACTAACCATGTTACCGATACGACTCTACTCAAACATATTACTAACGACCTGTCTAGCAATCTCTATCATCTCATGTTCCCTAGTACCTCAAACAAATACACCCAAACTCAACTCCAGCACTGCCGCCTCTCTCGCGCCAATAGCCACTATAGACATGACTCCGTTATACAATAAAATATCAACCAACGGCGGGCAATATTTTGCAGAAATATACGACAAATCAATTATTGTCACAGATCTCCTTTCGCAAACCAACATAACATTACAGGCATCTGATACTCAATCGGCCGTATTGTCTAAGTCAGGTACATTATTAGCCTCATCATCAGGCACAGAACCTATTGACCTATGGACCTTGCCAAACACTACACCAACCCAACTGTCAGGATCATACGGCCCTATAACTAACATGCTTTTTTCAGATGACGAAAATATATTTTTAGCAATCGATCTCAGCAAAAAAATATATATATGGGACCTCACAAATTATGAATTAGTCTCGTTGTACGATTTCAGTCTATGGCCATCCCAAAATCGACGTATATCATCTATTGTTCTGTCACCTGACAATTCCACTCTAGGTGTAATGTCTACAGACGATATACCAGTAATCAAACTATGCAGCCTGGCTGACCCAAGCGACTGTCGCACAGTAGATTGGCCAGAAAGTACACGACCATTCTATACCGTGGAATTTAGCCCCAACTGGTCACATTTGGTATTCATATCCGGTGCCTCGGCCCAGGTCTTTGACCTCACGACCAACTCTACAGGACCTCTATTGACACATGAAGATTCAATTAGCAATTGGAAATTCCTACAAGATGGCGACATCTTAGCCATCTATACAGCCGGTACGATAAATCAGCACTACACAGCAATCCTCAAACTATGGGATACGTCAACTGGAGAAAATACACAAACTTTCATGCGAAGCACATACACTTCCGCTACTACAATCAACCCAATAGGATCTCACATAGCCACATCATCCGATACGGGATATATTCACATTTGGGATATTACTACGGGCGCCCAAAAAGCGGTATATTCCAACCCAAATAATGCTATCTATTACTCACTACAATATTCTCCCGACGGCAAACTACTTGCTTCAGTTGATGCCGAGGGATCCATCACTCTTTGGGACACAACAACCCATCAAGCCTTGTTCACTAATTCACTAACCAATTCAATTCCAACCAGCATAGATTTCTCATTAGACGGCGCTTGGTTAACTACACTAACGGATCGCGACCAACTCACACTGTGGAAGCCATCAGACACTCTCGAATAGAGCCATAACCAACCTGTACAATTAATATGTCTAAATTCTTCAGCAACTTGCAGAAAGCACTTCCCAGAGCAGCACCATGGGTTCCTCACCTAGTCACTGCCAGTGGTTTACTATTCGGTTTCTTATCGATAGCCGCAATTTTTGAGTCACATCACAGAACGGCATTAATGTGGATGACAGCAGCAGTAGTGTCCGATGCCGTAGACGGGACCATCGCGCGCAAGCTCAATTCTGCAAACAAACTACCAAATTTTGACGGAAAGAGGTTAGATGCAATAGTGGATTATATAACCTATGTCATGGTACCAGTACTTTTCATCTACAAAGCAAATCTACTGCCATACACTTCCAACAACTGGCTACTTCCCGCAATATTAATTTCATCTGCTTACCAATTCGCTCAAACTACTGCAAAAACACATGATAATTTCTTTACAGGCTTCCCGTCATACTGGAACGTAGCAGTCTTCTACATGCTACTCCTAAAGTCAAGCCCGAACAGCAATCTCGTATTATTGGTTGTACTTACAACACTAATTTTTGTCCCTATAAAGTACTACTACCCAAGCCGTACTACCAAGCATAAATTCATAATAATGTCACTAACATTAATATGGGGCATATCGGGAATCAGCCTAATAATCACCTACCCAACTATTTACCCCATTCCGCTATGGATATCCATATTGTGCTCAGTCTACTATGTTGCTATAAGCATTTACAATACGTTGCAAAGTAAGTCAATCACATTATCCACTAATCCTTCAGTGGATAATACTTAGTTAAACGAGCAGCTTCTATTAGGTCCTCTGGTCTATTAGCATTAAAGAACGATCTTGCTCCAGGATCGACACCTTCTATTTCATTCCGTTCAACATAACGAATATCAATCCCGGAGTAAAATCCGATAACCTTTCGCCCACCTTTTTCGATATATTTCTCAATAATGCTAAAGCAATTTTTGCTATAAATAGCTCGCAACGGTTCGGGATGACTTTGTTCACTCAACCGAGGAACCACAGCATCGTAATGATCGACCACGTTCATCAGATACAACAAAAGCGCTTGACTTACAAATGGCATATCGCAGCTAAGCAGTAATGTATAGTCATGTTTGTCATAATCGAGGGCCGTATACAGTCCTCCAAGTGGCCCAATACCAGGCAGAGCATCTGAGATCAATGGGCACCCAAATCTTCTGTATTCTTCAATGTTATTAGTAACGATAAAGATCTCTGGAAATATATGTGAAATCTGCCGTATTATACGTTCGACAAGCGGAATATCATTAAAATTTATTAGTCCCTTATCAGTACCCATCCTACTGGATTTACCACCTGCCAGTATTGCAACTCCCAACTTATCTATCGAAATACTCATACCATCTCAATTCTTTCCGACCCACCAAACATTATAATATTCACTGCAAACAATTAAACGAAAGAAAATCCAAGCAACTTTGACGCCCCCATTAGGATTGCCAGTAAAAGCACCCACCTAACGAATGCTTCGCCCCGTTTGACCGCTAAACGAGAGGCAACCATTGCTCCCCCTGCATTCCCCGCAGCCAGTGTAAGCCCTATTCTCCAGTCCACATATCCATTAACCAAAAACACAACTAACGCAAACACAGTAAAACACAAGACTATAAAAACCTTTATTGCATTGCCTTTCACCAAATTAACCTGCCCAGCATATACTATTCCCATTAGCAGAAAAATTCCTACTCCCGCTTGTATAAATCCCCCATACGCACCTATGAGAAAAAACACAACTACTACCGACACCGAATTCTTTTCTGTTACAACACCAACCCGATTCTCTAACCACGCTCTCGGTTTCCAAAAAACAAACGGGACCATGGCTAGCATTAGCATACCTATAATCCTTTCCATTTGTACCGCATCAACCTGCACAGCAATCCTCGCTCCGATAATCGCACCAAAAACAGCAGGGATCGCATATCGAACCGCCGGCTTTATATCTAGAACTTTCTGCGCACGAAAACTACTCACTGCAACTATATTCTGTATCACAATAGCCACCCTATTGGTTCCGTTTGCTACAGGCGCAGGCAGTCCTAGAAAAATCAGTAGAGGCAGAGTAATTAAAGATCCGCTTCCGGCCAGTGTATTAATAAACCCGCAGGCAAATCCTGCTGCGATCACTGCAACAATTTGACTAAAGTCTGTCATACCAGTCTCTCAATTCTCCACTGATTATTTACATACATCGAATTATTGACCGATATACATCCATATTACGTACACAATGTAGCCCACGACCAATACATATCCTTCCTTTCTTCCCAATCGACGGCGTGTCACCATAAACACGTATAACACAAGCACCGATCCCAACAACAACCATGTAGAAGTAGTTATACCAGCCGCCATAACTTCTATATACTTACGCCCACTCAATATTATCAACAACCATGGTAGCCCTAGACCGATCAGAATATCAAAAATATTAGAGCCTACTGCATTAGCCACAGCCATGCCTCCTCGACCTTGTTTAGCCACGACAATTGACGATATCATATCTGGAACCGATGTACCCGGAGCTAGTATAGTAAGCGCCACTATCACCGGCGGTACACCAACCGCATTTGCTAACGAAATGCCACTTTCCACTAACACCCAGCTAATCATACTAATTAGTCCAATCGATATCAAAAATGCGCGCAAATATTCCGTTCTTGGATTACCCATCAAGGCGAAAAACAATTTATCAAACCAAACAGTTACATTTACCAACAGATTATTGCCACTAGTCGCTTGACTCTCTTTCTCACGATTATTAAGGTTTTCAGAATCACCGAGCGCACGACTTTTGCTCCACCAAATAAGTCCACCCACATATACGGCATAAAAACCAATAAAGATTATTGCTTCCGTCATATCGATTCTATTATCTGAAAATGCCCATAACAATAACGCTACACTTCCACAATACACAAGCACATCACGAGTCACTATAGCCCAAGTTATTCGCAATGGTTTCGCTATTGCAGAGGCCCCAGTAATAACTAAAATATTAAAGAGGGCCGAACCCACTATTGTCCCAATTCCTACGTCTGCATATCCTCCTGGTCTCATCAGTGCAATCAGTGCAATAGCTAGCTCTGGAGCCGAAGATCCCATCGCCATTAAGGTAGCGCCCGCCACATCACTAGATAACTTCATCCGTGCTGATATTTCGTCGAGACTCACAATAAAATATCTATCCGTAAGTATCGCCAGCAGATAGACCGCAACACTGATCGCTACCAAGCACACCGTTACTGTCAAAACCATTTCGCAACCAATTTCATTTTCATAATTATCTACCTCAGATTTTACACACAATTACAAACAAAACAATACATATACGAGCATCCATGTCCTTGCCAACACTTACTGCCTAAGGTAATATTACGCCCACAGAATATCTACTATTATGTCCAAACACCCGATAACCAGAACGTAATAACACCATTTATATCATATTTGAAATAGAGGCACTAAAACCATACACATGAATGCTACAGACCTCTCACTTGGACTCGCATTTGTCGCCGGCCTAGCGTCCTTTCTATCACCCTGCGTATTTTCATTAGTACCCATCTACATCGGATATTTGAGTGGTCAGGTCATATCAGACTCGCCAAAAATCAAAGAATCCAAATCGACACAGCGTCACGCCTTACTGCACGGAACTGCATTTGTATTAGGTTTTAGCGTTGTGTTTATAGCGCTAGGGGCAGCCGCCAGCGTTATTGGCAATATATTGTATGACTACAGAAACACTTTATCTCAGCTAGGAGGATTAGCAGTAATAGTATTTGGCCTCCATGTGATGGGAACTATCACTATTCCTTGGCTTTACTACGATTCACGACCTCAATATCAACAACCTGGCAACAACAAACTAAGTCTATTATCGTCATTCCTTATGGGTGTATTTTTCTCAGCCGGTTGGTCTCCCTGCGTTGGACCGGTACTCGGTGCCATGCTAACCATGGCCCTGACCAGCGAAGGATTAATTACCGGAGTGCAGATGCTAACTAGTTATTCGGTTGGTCTTGCCATACCTTTTATTGTTGCCTCCATAGCAGTTGATAAGGTTGCGCAGATCTATCAAAAACTTGGGCCTAAACTCCGTTATCTCCAAACTGCCAATGGAATATTACTGATAGTAATAGGTACACTTCTATTCACCGGAACGTTAAGTCTGATGACCATAAGATTTGCCCAATTACCAGTTCTACTAGATTTACAGCAAACCATCGATACCGCAATTGTCAGGCTATGGGCAACAATCAGCGGCTGAATTTAAGGCAGTTATTATTGACTCAAAGCATGTCTAAACTACCGCAGTCACTCTCTCACAATAAAGAACTGCTTGCAGGTGCGGCACTTGGTCTAATACTAGGAATAGTTCTGATTACAACATATCCTGTATTACGCAATATCGACACAATTCTTCACTATCAACCTACCGACAATAACAGCCCCGTACTCGATCCAATCTTACCCGGATCACTAGCTCCTGACTTTAAGCTCGTAGATGCAGTCACAAATCAGCCTGTAACATTGAGTGAATTCTATGGAAAGCCAGTCATCCTCAACTTTTGGGCTACATGGTGTGGTCCTTGCAAGGTAGAGATGCCTCATCTACAAGACGTCCACACCTCCTATTCGAAATCGGACCTAATCATATTAGCAATAAATTACGGTGAAGATCCAAAAACTGTGCTTAGCTTCGCATCTGATCTAGGACTCACATTCAGAACATTACTAGATGAAACTGCAGCAATACAGTCACAATACCAAGTCCGCGGTTACCCTACCACAGTCTTTGTCAACCCGGACGGAACAATATCACACACTCATATAGGAATGCTTGAATCCAGTATGCTCATCCAACAAATAGACAAACTTCTTGCAAAGTAGCTACTAATGAACTCTTCACCTAATCAAACTACAATCGCGCTTATTCAAGCCAAAATAATTAAAGACTGGACGAACATTGCCACCATATTGTCAGGCGCATACATAACCCTCGCACTACTTGCACCTATACTAATGTCTACTAGCTTGCATCAAGCAGGTCAGTTGCTCTATCGCATTTACTCTGCTGTTTGCCATCAGGACGTTTCAAGATCATGGTTCCTCTCAACAAATCATCCATTCTTCAGTCCAACTATCTTGCCTTCATCACAAGTAGCATTCCCAAACAATGTTGCTCCCTGCCTTGAGTGTAGCGCCTTCATTGGCGCTCCAGAGATAGGCTGGAAAACCGCTTTATGTCATAGATGCACGGCCATATATCTTGGCGTATTTGTTGCCAGCCTTATATATCACCTATTAAAGTCTAGGAACATACGAGTACCTAGACTAACCACATTTTTATACTTAATTATTGGACTGTCACCTATCCTTATCGACACTGTCGTACTAACCGATTCGACAACCGTATTTGCTATTTCTACAATACATCTCTCGCATATACTAAGCACATTGACTGGGGGACTCTTTGGCACCTTGAGCATATGGTACTCTTACCCCCAAATCGACACGTACTGCCAAAAATATATATAAACTATTACAGCAAACACCTTATCAAGGCTAATTCCTATCAATTATGATATCCCATTCTGACAATAAGATCACATATTTTACGTTCAAAACAATACCAAACACCAATATTACACATGCTATCTTTGGCAGGTCAGGTGGTGTCAGCCCTTATCCTTACGAAAGCCTCAACATGAGTACAAGTACAGGCGACACCAAACAAAATGTCAACGCAAACATAGCTCTTGCATACAGCTCGCTAAATGTGCCCCTCACTTCACTCAGGACAGTCACTCAAGTACATGGAGCACGCATAATCGCTACCCATAACGAACAATTCCATAATAATATAGAGGCTGATGGACTTATCACTCAAACACCAAACACTTCTTTATTCATGCGTTTTGCTGACTGTGCACCCATAATGTTATATGACCCTATCGTTCACGCAATCGGCCTAGGCCATGCAGGCTGGCGAGGAACCTTAGCTGGCCTCGCATCCTCAATTGTAGAAACAATGAAGTCGACATTTGGATCCAAATCCCACAACCTACTAGCGGCCATTGGTCCTTGTATAACCGTAGATCATTACAAAGTCGGCCAGGAGGTAGCTAATTTATTTCATGAGACATACAACAAAACAGATGATATTCTTCTATACAAAAATGACTCAGTATATCTAGATATTCTTAAGGCAAATATACATTCACTAACTTTATCCGGTGTACAATCAATTGAAACTAGTGACCTATGCACTACAGACAACAACGATTACTTTTTCTCGCACCGAGCCGAACCGAACCCGTCAGGTAGATTTGGCGCCGTAATATACTTAACTTAGCACTTCTCATGGGAAAACAAAATCAAACATTATCATCGGACTCATTAGCCACATCCTACAACGAAACACTTGCTCACATCCAAGGTGTAGCGCAGCGAGCAGGCCGTGCTCTAGACGATATCACATTGATTGCTGTCACAAAGAATCAATCAATCGAAGCAATCGAAAGACTGTACGAACTAGGCCACAGAGATTTTGGAGAAAACAGAGTTGCAGAGGCTTCTACAAAAATTGCCTTATTCTCAGCCCAACTGCAATCCAATCCAAGTCCACCCATTTGGCATATGATCGGACACATTCAAAGCCGCAAAGCACGTACATCCGTATCACTATTCAATCTGATCCATTCAGTCGACACCATAAAGCTTGCAAAACGACTATCACGATTTGCGGCTGAATCCGATACTACCGTATCGATACTGTTGCAATGCAATGTCTCTGGAGAACATACCAAGTCAGGTTTCACTGCAAGCGATATCGTTCACAATACGACTCAGTGGTCTGATTTAGTCAACTCAATATCTCAAATCGCAGGGTTGCCAAATCTCAAAGTTGTAGGGCTTATGACTATGGCACCCATAACAAACGAGCCCGAGAAATCAAGGCCAATATTCCGAAATCTACGAATTCTCAAAGATAAGATATTGCAACGTTTTCCACGATTACCCATAAAGCATCTATCAATGGGAATGAGCGCCGACTACGCTATAGCAATTCAAGAAGGTGCTACAATGTTAAGGATCGGAACATCAATATTCGGTCACAGAAATACCAAGTAATACTATATAGACAAGGATCCACTATGGAAGAAATACTTATCAGACCAATTGGCTTCATTTTTTCAATAGTACAATTTGCAATTCTAGGCAGAGTGCTATTGTCCTGGATACGACCGGACCGATCGCATCCAGCAATACAACTACTGTATGACTTGACCGAGCCAATACTCCAACCAATTCGCAACTTGATGTCTGACATGGGCGGAGGCATGTTTGATTTTAGTCCGATAATAGCACTTCTATTACTCAATGTACTCGAAGGATTGTTGAAATATATTATTACAGGTCTGTTCTAGGTATTTCCCTAAAGCAAATACTGATCAGTGCTTGCCATCCACACTACCCAACAAGCCATTCTGTCATCCAGGAAGCTGACCACCACGCAACTTTATAGCGTGCCAGTAACATAGACAGTCAACACCTGACAATTCTGAACTTACTTCACGTAAAGGAATCTATTACAGTTGTCACAAGTAACGATACTGTTGCCACTACGTGCATCCTGTATATGCCCAGTAGACACACCTAGACCACAGCATGAACAAATTCCATCATTCACCAATGCCACTGCCACACCGCGGTACTTTAACCTAGCAGTATCGTATTTTCCCAGTAATTCCGCCGGAATAACGTTTAACGCAACCTCGCGCTCACTATTCAAATTTTCGATATCATTCGCAAGAGTTTCGTTCTCAAATCCAAGCTCATTCTCAAGTGTTGTACGTTCGGACATGGCGATATTGTGTTGAGCAACCGCATCGTCAAGTTCCGTCTTACAATCCTCTTCGGCTATCATTGCTTCAAGTTTCGAATCTTCTAGCTCCGCTATACGACGAGTCAGAGCCTCTCCCTGATCTTGCAAATCCTTAAGCTCTTTCGGACTAGTAACAGCACCACTATACAATCTATTTTCACCGCTTTTATGTTTACTAGTTACAATATCTATCTCACCCTGTATGCTGGTTTGCTCCTTTGTAGCAGCCAAAACCGAATCTGTAGCTACATCAACCTTCATTGCAGTTTGTTGCACAATTTGATTGTCATCTAGCACACGTCCGATCTCACGCATACGTTGCTTATTCCGTTCAATTTTCGTATCAATTTGTTGTAGTATATATATACCAGCTATTGAGCTCATAACAACATGGATTATATCACCACGGTGTATAATCTAACCAATTCCTAGACAGAAAAGAAATAACTAACGAAACCAACTAAGCATATAACACCAACCCTTGCGAAACCACATATTAGCATCAGTCTTTATATCTGGCATGACCACGCTTGCAGCGGAAGTGTCTGCTTTTCGATTGGTCGGAAATATCTTTGGCACGTCGAATATCGTTTGGTCTTCCATAATTGGACTTATGTTGCTATACCTGTCAGTGGGATATTACATTGGAGGACAATTAGCCGATAAAACACCAAGCGCCACAAAGTATTTCACACTAATCTGTTGGGCATCCATAACTACCGCATTTATTCCTGTCATATCTAGGCCAATATTACTGTACGCAGCAACTGCTCTAGCATCTCTAAACGCACCCTTTGTCGCTGGAGCATTTGCCGGCACCATGCTTATCTTCGCAGTACCAATAACATTGCTAGGTTGCACATCTCCTTTCGCAATCAGACTTCTAACATCTAATGCTTCTGAGGCCGGATCTGTAGCCGGCCGAGTGTACGGGTTATCAACAATAGGCTCCATACTTGGTTCGTTCCTTCCAGTCTTAGTCACGATCCCACTAATCGGTACACGTTATACGTATATTGTATTCTCCGGTGCTCTATTACTCACATCACTTATAGGACTATGGAAACTTTCATCGCAAAATTCAGTTACTAATACACTATATATGGCTATACCATTTTGTTTCGCAGCTTATCTATGCTCGCAAGGCAATATAAGACCCTATGATGGCCTAATGTACGAGAAGGAATCATCATACAACCTCATACAAGTGATCGAGCGTAATGAGGTGCGCTATCTATTACTTAACGAAGGGCAGGGAATACATTCAGTACACGATCCAAATTCTATCTATACGGGAGGTAGCTGGGACTATTTCCTAGTAGCTCCCTTCTTCAACCCACCACCTTACAAAGTATCACATATGCACAATCTTCTAATCATAGGCCTTGCAGCGGGAACAGTATCTAACCAATACACTCAAATATATGGCAATATCCCAATCACTGGCATAGAAATTGACGCAGATATCATCGACATTGGTAATAAATATTTTGATATGGACAAACCCAATTTGTCAGCAATCCCAGCTGACGGGCGTCTATATCTCAATTATTTATCTGACAAATACTCAGGAATTGTTGTAGACGCTTACAGGCTGCCCTATATACCCTGGCATCTAACCACAAAAGAATTCTTCCTCGAAACCAAATCTCTACTGAGCCCAACAGGCGTACTTGCGATTAATGTAGGCCGCACAAACACGGATCGCCGTCTAGTTGACGCCCTATCAGCAACATTGTTATCGGTATTTCCTACAGTCCACGTCATTGACGTACCAGACACATTCAACTCAATACTCGTAGCAACTAACACAACAACATCCGCCAATAATCTACAACAAAACCTATCATCGCTGGGCCAAAATGTTCACGCACTGCTACCATTGATGCTCGCCAAGGCAATCAATAACCTTGTGCCTACACAGCCGAGCGACATGATATTTACAGACGATCGGGCGCCAGTAGAGCATCTTACGGATTCCATTCTACTAAACTATCTTCTAGGTTCAGCCACAGACAAAAACTTTACTGCAGGTCCAGAGCTATAGCCACACTACACATTAGTCACTGTTTACCAACTATTACTTCCATCATCTGGTCATATCCTAGCTTGGATTGATTGTGAAATACAAGCACTAATGGGTGATCGTAGACCGTAAAACTTTCATCCGCACTTCCTAGTCTATGAGTAGTGTCGAAATATTTTTGATTGTCTTTGAGGTCGATACCCGCCGATACAATGGAATTCCCTCTTAGAGATATTCCTGCAAAGTTCGGATGTCGTGTCTCTGCAAGCAACAATGTATAGCCTAGCGTACCATCGAACAAACTTTGGTAATACCTCATACTGTACGGGAACATATCTGGGTTTGATAACACTGGACCATAATTTCTATTACTAGCCACAATTATGTAGTCAGCTTTCATAACATTCTGCGCAATAGACTCAAATTTACTTGCCGTGTCGGGCAAATCAGCTAAACCCAAAGCCACAGAACCGTACTGATCTCTAAACATCAAACTATTTGCCTGTCTGATCTGTTTTAGTGGTAGTGGGTGATCCCATTTTTCAGTCAGAACGGTCTCCTCTATCTCGGCGTTTTCATACATCCAGTTGGAAGCGACAATCCAGGGGTGAGGTTTTTCATACATACTTACATACCCCATTGCATAAACTGTCGTGGTGCCCACTACAACCAGGAGTATTGGCAATCCGTAGGCAACAGATGTTTTCGCAAGTCTAACCAACATACTAGTTGCAAAAATTATTTGAACAGGAATTATCGGAAGCATATATCGCGGATATTTCACATGAAGTCCACCGATGAGCACAAAATAACACACAACCCAACTCAAGAGAACCAACTGTCGAACAACGCCGTCGTCAATTTCCTTAAGACGTAATCTTGATCCGACTTGTATCCCAAGAGCTAATGTACCGCCATACATAAAAACTGTTAGTGGCCAGCCAATCGTCCAGCTCCCTTGTTCAATAATGTGATAAATATAAGGCGCAGTATCTTTATACTGCAAAATAAACGGCCAATCTACTAAGCCTCTTACCATATAAGATTGTAGAGCGATATTGCCGAGATACTCTTGCCATTCAATTAATGCGTATGGATTACATAAGATAAACGCTCCTAATGCCCATAGACTCGGCACAATCCAAACCTGAAATAGGCGACGCCCAACACCAAGCTTCACCCCTTCAACCCGAATTAATTCACAGCACAGTATTGCCGTGAAAGCAGGCAGTACTAAAAGTACCGCATTCGCCTTAATACCAACTGCTAAACCAATAGCGCCACCTGCAAAATTTAAGTGTTTCAATTTTTTTGAACCTACATACAACACCAAAATCCAAAGCACCACAGTAACTGCAGTAGTGAGTAACGAATCGAAAGTGCCGAAGTGCGCCTGTTGAATAAACTGTACAGTCACCGCGAATAAGCCGGCCGAAATAAACCCGGTTAATTCGCCATTCAATTTCTTTCCAATCAAGTAGACCATCAACAGCGTAATGCAGTCAGCCAATACGGACACATAGCGTCCAACAACCACCATTTGTAAAATCTCTAAGCTATCACCTGTAAGGAACAGGTGCCTTAGTACATAATTGTCAATATCATCTAGGGATTTACCAAAATAAGCCAAACTTTTTGCCACAACAACGCGCAGATAGAGTGGCGCATGTCCATAGGCAAACAATCTCGGTTCGCCGCGCGGTATCTCTATGCCGCTAGTAGTCTTACTATCAGGCCAGTAAAATGGGTTCAGACTCGACCCAGCGTCATATCCATCATTCGTTGTGCCGAAAAATTCTATACTCGTAGCTACTAAATTTATATATCTTTCGTCCGGATGCGTTTGATGTAGACCATCCCATGCAACATGAGATCCTCTACTCAATATACAGACTGCAACAACCGCAATCATCCCAAGTTTCTTTAGATTGTTCGAAAGCCAACTGCTGCTATAACTTCTAATTAGTATTTTTATCACGCTTCAAGAATATCAACAGGTTCGCCTCCACTGCGAGGTATACGGACTTCCTCGTGATATGACCGATCAGTGTTGACAGACCACACATCATTGGTCTGGCCTGCAACAACATTTTTCACCGCCATGATAGCGGTCAGCATCGAATGATCTTGATTGTTATACTTGTGCAGTCCATTCCTTCCTATAGTATGAAAATTACTAAGCCCAGACACCCATTCTTGCACAGTAGCAAGAAGGGGCCCGTAAACAGCGTCATATACTGGATATGCTTTTTGTTGACGCACTACTACTCCATCAAGGACATTGGCCTTATTAGCTAAACCAATCCGTTCAATCTCGATAGTACCCAATTCTAACAGTTCGGTATCGGACATGTTCCATAACCCATCTCCTTCATTACAAAAGTATTCTAGACCAAGACTTGTTGTGCTATCATCGGGTACCATATCACCACTCCAGTTCTTGAAGTTCTGTATACGTCCCACCTTCACATCAGGACTATGAATGTACACCCAGTTATCGTCAAATACGTCGGCTATATCAAGTATAAGCACAACAGTCAGAAAATCCCTATATCGCAGACCATTAGCTGCCTCAACAACTTCCTCCGGCGGAGCAGGGTCTATACAATTAATTAGTTCGTTAAGTGGCATTGTAGAGAAAAAGTCAGTTCCCTCTATATGTCTTGGCCCGGCTGGACCATTGATATCAACGCCATTTACACTGTCTTCATTCCTGACAATGCGTATAACCTCGGATCCAATTTCAACACAACCACCTGCCTCGCGTACGAGCTCTGTTACTTTTTCCCACATCATACCCGGACCCAAAGTCGGGTAATGAAATTCCTTGATGAGTGTTTTGATAACTTCACCTCGCGGAGGGAACAAGGCATTCTTTATTGCTGTTGGAAGAGTCAAGCCTTTTATACGCTGCGCAGCCCATTCGGCTCGTATATCCGTACACTTTATACCCCACACCTTCTCCGTATATGTCTTAAAAAATATCTCGTATAATCGCTTACCAAATCTGTTTACTACCCACTGCTCAAAACTTTCCTCCTTTTTGTAAGGAATAATCTGCGCCATAGCATAGCTAATCACGATTCGTACACTTTCAATTATGCCAAGCCCGCTTAACGCATTAAAAACCCTTAACGGATAATCAAAGAATTTTCCCCGGTATAAGATTCTAGATTTACGGGGTCGCACTACAAATTCCTCCTGCATCCACTCATGCCACAGCTCTTCAACCTCGGGAACCATAGTAAAAAACCGGTGTCCTCCGATATCAAATCTGTAACCTTTATATTCTTCAGTCCTGGCAATTCCTCCCACCAGATTGTATTTTTCAAAAACCGCAACTTCCACGTCGGCTTTTATCAATTCCCACGCTGCAGTGAGCCCCGCTGGTCCGGCACCGATAACTACGCTTTTCCTTTTATCCATTGTCAATCTCTTACTCGTAGCACTGCCATAAATGCATCTTGAGGAATCTCTACATTACCAACCATCTTTAGTCGTTTTCGACCTTCTTTTTGACGGGATAACAGTTTCTTTTTACGAGTTATGTCACCTCCATAGCATTTCGCCAAAACGTCCTTGCGCAACGCTCTTACATTAGCCCTTGAAATAATACGACCTCCAGCGGCTGCCTGTATGGCAACTGGGTACAGCTGACGCGGTATGAGTTTTTTCAGTTTAGTTATAAGCCGCTGCCCAGTACTATACGCGTCATCACGATGAACAATCATTGCTAGTGCATCTACTGGCTGCTCATTAACTAGTATTGCCAATTTTACAAGATCACCAGCCCGATAACAATCAAACTGATAATCCAGAGATCCATATCCGCGTGTACTTGACTTTAACTTGTCAAAGAAATCAACTATCAGTTCAGCTAACGGCATTCTAAACACGAGCACAAGACGTCCTCCACCACTGTGTTGCTCTTCAACAAACACACCCCTTCGTTTTGTAACCAATTCCATCACGACTCCATAATATGTTGCTGGCAGGTATAAGTTAACGATCATCCACGGTTCCCGAATTTCCTGAATCTTACCTTCGTCCGGAAGTCCAGCTGGCGACTTTACTTTGACAACATCCCCGTTTTCAGTTTCAACCTCGTATTCTACTGAAGGAGCGGTAGCGATAATATCTAAATCATACTCTCTCTCAAGTCTTTCCTGAACAATTTCCATATGAAACATACCGAGGAACCCACATCTAAAACCGAAATTAAGCGCATGCGACGACTCAGGTTTGTACACAAGAGCCGCATCGTTTAGCTGCAACTTTTCCACTGCATCTTTTAATACTTGATAGTCATCTCCTTCCACTGGGAAAAAGCCTGCATATACCATTGGTTTAACTGGCCTATATCCAGCCAATGGCTCTATCGTTATTCCGCTTTCTACCCCTATAGTGTCTCCGACTCTACACTGACTAACACTCTTAATTCCGGTCGCCACATATCCTACCTGACCCTCTCTCAATCTATCAGTAGAGGTCATTTCCGGCGAAAAAACCCCGACTTCGAGTGGCTCAAAACTAACTTCGCCCTGTATTAAACGAAGTTTATCGTTTACTGTAACCTCACCACTCTCCATGCGCACATAAATGACCACACCCTTGTACGGATCATAGTGCGAATCAAACACTAAACCTCTGCTGCATTCTGATGCACCTACTGCAGGTGGCCTTATGTGACTGACAATAGCGTCAAGCACTCCCTCAACATTAGCGCCGGTCTTCGCAGACACAATCAAAATTTCATCCTGAGGCACCCCTAGAAGCTCGCCAATATCCGCCATAATTTCTTGCGTTCTCGCCCCATCAAGATCAATCTTGTTTACCACCGGAATAATATCGAGATCTGTTTCTAGTGCCAGATACAAGTTGGCGAGCGTCTGGGCTTCAATCCCTTGGCTAGCATCAACAACTAACAGAGCGCCTTCGCATGCTGCCAAAGCCCTGCTCACCTCGTACGAAAAATCAACATGTCCTGGCGTATCAATTAGATTTAATTCATATTCCCTGCTATCACTATTTACATATTTCATTCGCACGGCGGACGCCTTAATAGTCACTCCTCTTTCTCTTTCGAGCTCCATACCATCTAGTACTTGGGCATGCATATCCCGTTCAGAAATGGTCCCGGTAAGCTGCAACAATCTATCTGCCAGTGTCGATTTACCATGGTCAATATGAGCTATAATACAAAAGTTTCGTATACTATTTTGTTGAACCATCAGTGTCATCCATAGTAATACCAATCAGTTTATCCGAATCTATTCCTATCTCATCACTTCTATTTGATAAATAGGCTAGAAATTCTACGTTACCTGCCGCGCCCACTAATGGACTCTTTATCAAACCTAAAGGTTTCAGGCCTATACCAATAGAGTAGTCCAATATTCTCTTTAGTACTTGTCGATGAATCTCTTCTGATCGAACCACTCCACCCTTACCAACATCTTTTCTTTCAGCCTCAAACTGCGGCTTTATGAGCGCCAGTATATATCCACCTTCATGATTTAGCCATCTTTCCACCTTGTCCAACAAAAGTCTAAGAGATATAAATGACACATCTATAACTACAATGCTCGGTTCCTCAGGTAATTTATCTAGATATCTCGCGTTTGTATTTTCTAGCAAGATCACTCTATCATCTTGCCTGAGTTTCCAATGTACTACTCCTTTACCCACATCGATGCCATACACTCTGGTCGCTCCATGCTGTAGCAGGCAATCGGTAAAACCACCCGTTGATATGCCCACATCAGCGCACAAAGTGTTGCTAACAGATAATCCCCATGTCGCCAGACCAGCTTCAAGCTTAATTCCACCCCGGCTGACGTATCGCATGCGTTTATTAATTTCGATCTTACTATCAACTGGAACCATAGTACCAGCCTTATCTATCATAGAGCCGTCCACTATAACCTGGCCGGCCATAATAACTCCCTTAGCTTTTGATCCCGATTCGACCAATCTCCGCTTCATGATCAATAAATCCAATCGCATCTTCGTCATACACATAATTTTATCATCAAGCTATTCGATATATAATATGATTATGAATCATCTACGTCTAATATTGTATTCGACCAGACCGCGACAATGGGTCAAAAACATGTTTCTGTTTGCAGCTCTAATATTTGACAGGAAGCTGTTTGTAATTCCCTACTTGAGTAAAACTCTATATGGCTTTATTTTATTAACCCTAATTAGTGGGGCAGTTTATATAACAAATGACATTCTCGACCTGGAACAAGACAAGCTGCACCCCACCAAACAACTCAGACCACTACCGTCCGGACAACTAACAAAGCAAATAGCAGTAGGCATGGCAATACTTCTCCCATTAGTAGCTCTTCCGTTATCGTTTCTACTAAACTCTTGGTTTGGGACCATACTTCTAATCTATTGGCTCCAAAACATATTGTATTCAATCTGGCTCAAACACATAGTTATATTAGACGTATTACTAATATCATTAGGATTCGCATTACGTGTCGCCGCTGGAGCCACACTAATTGACGTTGAGCAAGGTCCTATTGGCTCCCCCTGGATATACATGTGTGTTGGATTTGGCGCATTATTGGTTATTTTAGGCAAGCGGCGCAGCGAGCTAAATCTACTCTCAGATCTCGCCGATAATCATCGTGCAGTTTTAGCATCCTATAACCATAAATTCATTGACTTATTGATATATTGTGTATCTACATCCACTATTATCTCTTACTCTTTTTACACGTTCAATGCAACATACCATCAGCCAAAAAACCACAGCATGATGCTTACAATACCTTTAGTAGTATATGGCGTTTTCAGATATCTATACTTAGTGCATGTTAAAGGCGAAGGTGGTACGCCTGAACAACTTGTCTTTAAGGACCAGCCACTGCTTTTGTCAATAATCCTTTGGATAATCACCGCGACAGTGCTTAGGTACAATTATCGGTGATCAATAAGACTTTCACTTCAGTATCGTCCAGGGCGCCCGGAAAATACATAATAATAGGCGAACATGCCGTGGTTCACGGAGAGCCCGCACTAGCCGCACCCCTAGATTCGCTGAGTAGCATTGCAACCATAAATCCTACACAACCTAATGGTAGTAATGGCCTAAGCATTACCGCACCTGATATAAACTTGTCAGACTATTTACACTCGCTGCATCAAAACCACCCAATTGCGGATATTGTTCGGCGCACACTTCTAGCGATAAATTACCATGACTCTTTATCGGCCAATCTAACGATTACGTCTACCATACCAATCGCATCTGGCCTAGGTTCTAGTGCATCTGTTTCAACAGCAATATCACGTTCCATAGTCAAATTCTTAAATATACCCCTAACTGATAATGAAATATCAGCTATTGTATACAAAACCGAAGAACTACAACACGGTAACCCCTCAGGAATAGACAATACAGTGATCGCACATGAAGTTCCGATGCTCTACTCCAAAGTAAGTCCGCCTAAACACTTGCGACCAGCCCAGTCTCTATATTATGTGCTTGCCGATAGTAAATACCCCAGTAATACTATTGCGACGGTAGATTCGTTTAGTAAGCAACGACTGCTACAAAGCACTTTATTCGACCGCAATATACGTAAAATAGGCAAATTAGCAAGGTCCGCCTCCATTGCATTCCAAGATGGTGACCACACAAAACTTGGCACACTAATGACAAAGAACCACATATTGTTACAACAGTTGGGCGTGTCAACCAAACAGCTCGACAAGTTGGTCAATATAGCAATTGAGGCTGGGGCCAAGGGCGCTAAGTTATCAGGCGCTGGTTACGGCGGTCATATAATCGCTCAAGTCAGCAAACAAACTATGCTCACAGTTGCCAATGCTCTCAAAGCAACAGGCACAAATCCGCTAACAGCAACCATCAAACCACATTCACATGAATAATAATTATTCAAACTTAATTTACATCAAACTTGGTGGATCTCTTATTACCAATAAAAAGACCGAGTCCACTGCACACCCAACTACCATAAAGCACCTCGCAGCAGAGATTTACAATTTCAAATCTTCCAACCCAGCGACTCAAATCATTGTCGGACACGGTGCCGGATCATACGGACACATCCAAGCACTTCGAAACAAATTACATTTATGCGCCCACAGCTCTGAAAGATGGTCCGGAGTACTAGAAGTAGCGCAAGCGGTCTCCCAACTCAGCCGTATTATCCAACGGGCACTACACTTGGCAGGATTACAAGCCAAGTTATTTCACCCATCAGAATCAGCTATTTGTCGCGACAAACAATTAAAATCCTTAGATACAACAAAGATAAAGCACACTATTGACAGTCAAGTAATCCCATTAATACACGGGGACATTTGCTTTGATGAAACCTGCGGAGCATCAATCATATCTACAGAATCTATCTTTGCCTACATTAGCACAAAGTTACAGCCAACCAACATATATATTGCCGGCACGGAGCCAGGAGTATATGACAGCTATCCTGACGGCAATATAATACCCGCAATATCAGCTTCATCAAGGAATACCTATTTCACAAACATAACTACATCTAAATCACCAGATATTACCGGCGGAATGAAATCCAAAGTAGACATTATGCTTGAGCTAATTCGCCATTACCCCGATATCACAGTCCGCATTTTCTCCGGCACCAAACCGGGGAACCTAACTAACGCACTTACCGGACAATACGCTATGGGAACTATACTGTCGGACAATCATCCTCATTCATAATTGTAATTTGGTCTATAATTACACAACAAACTAATCAATAAATATTGTGACAGCTCAATCCCCTAACGACATACTGAAGATACCACGAGACGCAAGTCCTGACGAGATTGCAGCAGCAGTCAAGACTCGCACCGCACATCTAAGGGACCTTACAGACGCATCATCTCAACAGAAGCTAGCCGAAATCTATCAAGCCGCAGCATTTTTACTATGGGAGACAAAGAACAATGCTCGCTCACGGACGGCTCCAGGCAGTATGACTCCAATTACAAATGCTGCACCTCCCTTACCGTCAAGCCGCCGGCGCAAACCACATCCACGGGATCGTAAACGTAGATCTGCGCTAGCACCACTCATGATTATGGTCCCTACATTAGCAGCTGTATCATTATTCCTGCTATATCCCGACTACACAATGTCTGCCGCGTGGACACTAGTTGATAAGTTCACAGAATTAACTACCGACTCGTCGCAATCGTCTATAATCTCTACTCCACCAACTACTCCAGCAATACTGCCCATACCAACTACAGATATAGTATCCTCATCCTCAGCCTCACCCGCCGTGATAATTTCTACACCATCCACCTCCATGTCACAGCCCGATCCTACTGAAGATACATCTCCAACTAAGATCCGCGCCTGCGTCACTATATCGTCATTAAATGTCCGTACTGGCCCTAGCGCTTCTTACGAAAAATTATCTTATCTACTTGAAGGAGAGTGTGTAACCCTAGTGGCTCAAAATGACCAAGGAACTTGGGCGCTCATAGATACGCTTCCTCGTTCTACCGAAGTTTCCGGCTGGGTGTCACTTTCTTATTTGAACTATACCGAACCTAATAAACCATTGCCGGTTGCCACTACAACCAATCCGTTACCCGCACCACCAAAAGAGTAAGAATATTGTGTAAAGTCACCCGATTTGCGATTCAACAATTATCATATCGATCATAATGCAAGAAATATTCTTTTTTGATGAAGGTGCCACTCCACTTCCTTCACACGAGGTACACATTGAACATGCTGCTGCTCAACCATTCACTGATGGCACTCGCGTTCAAGTGACGATTACGCTATCTCCGTTCCAGGAAAAGCCCAATTTAGCAATTAGCATTGCCGATCAAAATGATAAAACTTTAGTCACCGCAGAAGTGCTAGAGCCCATCTCCATCACTACAGAAATTACTCTTCACATCAAGCCCAGAGAGCCACGCTTATCTCACACTCTGGTTGTTAAACTTTACTACGAGGAAAACGAGTACCAAGACACGAAAGTTGTAGAATTTTATCCTATTGCTAAAGATCCCACTTGCTAAACATCAAGATTGCGGACCTCTTTAGCATGAGTCTGTATAAACCTTCTCCTTGGCGGCACAGCACTTCCCATCAACATATCAAACGTCCGATCAGCTTCAGCCGCATCCTGTATTGTAACTTGCAATAGCACTCTAATAGCAGGATCCATCGTAGTGTCCCACAGCTGTTCGGGGTTCATTTCTCCCAATCCTTTGTATCGTTGAAGGCTAGGTTTACCATTCTTGCCCCACTTTTCAATCAGGTTATCCTTTTCGTTTTCATTATATACATAAGCACTTTTCTTGCCTTTCGCAACTCTATATAGCGGCGGTTGAGCTATAAAGAGGTGTCCTCCCTCAATGAGGCTTTGCATATACCTGAAGAAAAAAGTTAACAACAATGTCCTTATGTGACTACCATCCACATCAGCGTCCGTCATGATAATAATTCTGTGATATCTAAGTCCCTCAAGATCAAATCCGTCGGAGATACCTGTGCCCAAGGCCGAAATTAATGCCCTTACTTCGTTGGATCCGAGAATCTTATCAAGTCGTGCACGTTCGGTATTTAAGATTTTACCGCGTAGAGGAAGTATTGCTTGAAAGTGTCTATCTCTACCTTGCTTGGCGGACCCTCCAGCCGAGTCGCCCTCAACTATATACAGCTCACATTTTGCTGGGTCTCTTTCTGAGCAATCTGCCAATTTTCCCGGAAGAGTCAAACTTTCTAGCGCACTTTTTCTTATTACTAAATCGCGCGCCTTTCTAGCAGCATCGCGAGCCCTCGCTGATGTTAAACACTTCTCCACAATAGATTTTCCCATCCGCGAATCCTTTTCTAGTTGCTCAAGCAAGTAGTCGCCCAGAGCTTGTTGCACAAGCGCAGACACCTCTGGATTCATCAACTTAACTTTCGTCTGACTTTCAAACTGAGGATCCTTATGTTTTATGCTAACTATGGCAGTGAGTCCTTCTCTAGTGTCCTCACCGCTGAAGTTCTGATCAGCGTCCTTTAGTAGATTGGCCTTTCGCGCATAGTCATTCATTGTTCTAGTTAGCGCTGACCGCAGCCCAGTCATATGGGTTCCACCATCAGTAGTATTGATTGTGTTAGCAAAGGAGTAAGTAGATTCGGCAAATCCGTCATTATATTGCAACGCAACCTCAACACCAGTCTCGTCAATTTCCTTATCCACATGAAGCACAGGATGCAATGTTCGCCTATTTCTGTTTAAATATCTTACAAACGACTTGATTCCACCCTCGAAATAGAATGTCATCTCTCTACCATTTCTTTCGTCAACAAGACATATTGTGACAGCACGAGTAACAAACGCCATCTCTCGAAATCTTTGCAGTAACACTTCAAATTTATACGTATTATCTTCCCTAAATATCGAAGTGTCGCGCATGAATTTTGTTTTTGTACCACTTATACCTTTTGCTGCCTTACCGATCTTCTTTACAGCTGCCTGCGGCAAACCTTGTTTGTATTGTTGATACCATATTTTTTCGTCACGAGTAACCCAAACTTCACAATTGCTCGACAGTGCATTTACCGCACTTACTCCAACCCCATGCAGACCTCCTGATACTTTGTATCCTCCACCCCCAAATTTTCCGCCAGCATGAAGCTTTGTCATCACCACCTCTAAGGCGGAAACCTTTTCTGCAGGGTGCTTGTCGACAGGAATCCCACGACCGTTATCGGTTACAGTTATACTTTCATCGTCATGAATAGTAACCGACACATAGTCACATTCACCCGCCAAGGCTTCGTCAATAGAATTGTCTACAACCTCATATATCAAATGATGCATAGCTCGTGAGTCAGCACCACCTACATACATGCCAGGTCTACGCCTAACAGCTTCTAGTCCTTCAAGAACCTGGATGCTGCTTGCTCCGTAACTATCGACTTGTTTTTTGTTCTTTTTAGTTGTCTTCTTCTTTGTACTTTTCGCCATTATCCTTATTCCCTCTCAGTGCTCTTTTGACTACACCCAACGACTCAGAAGAACCGCTCTTAACTATTTGTACTTCATCAGTCCACCGCATTCGATCTTTGTAAAAATGAAAGGTAGAGGCATACAACCCAGTCGCCACAAATGCGTGCCCTACTATTCCTATCAGCAATACCCATGAGTCTGATGCTGGTATCAGCCACAAATATCCAAGCCCCCAAAGAAGCAATACTATCAGTCCAAATAGCCCAACGACTGACGGCATATTAAATCGCACTAGCAACAAACTGTTTCTTATAGCTGTATTTACCGTTTCGTTGTTCATAACTATCCCATGCGCTGCAAATGCCACATAGAATAGGCCCCACACCCATATCGCAACTCCAAGAGACACAACAAGCCCGCTTACACTAGAATGCACTAGCGCTCCTAGACCAGCCAGCATTGAAACAGCCACTCCAAACACTATCATGGCTAGCACGATACCTATTGCGAACCCTACTATCCTAACCCATCCAGTCCATATACTTTCAAGGAGCTCTGAGTCCTCAAGTTTTTTTTCACTTGGCAAAGTGCCTTGTGCTATAACTGCAAAATATATTACTCCCAAGAACAGCCCAGCCAAACTAACTACAAACACTACAATCGCAGCAGTCAACCAGCTTGTTATTGAAATCACCAAACCTTCACCTAAAGGAGAAAGTCCAATTTTACTAATAACCATACTAGGAACACCAAGCGGTGATGTACTAAGAAAGCTAAAAAGGTTTAACGACTCCGCAAGACTATTGAAGCTCATTTCAAGAATCTGAGCCGATTCAACCGGCACATCCTCCCCTCTAGTGACTAGGCTCCCAAAATTCCTGAATAACTCAGCCACACTTAACCTAGGTCCGAGCCACAAAAACACATCTAGAAGTAGCGGTATAGATATGAGCGCAATTTGAGACATTACTGTCTCAAATCCTTTGCCAAATGAATCGATCACCCCAATGGGAGGCGTTGGTTCAACCTTCGTTCTACTTTGCACCCGCAGATTTTACCATTAACGCCTGCCTAGAAGGTCAAATTTATAGCCAGTAACTAACGAAAAGGTTGACCTTGCACGCACACTCTATTACAATTCAGGTAACATGTACGATGATATGAAATCCTACCGTGCCATCTCTGTCTATAGCTGAATACTTCACTGTGTATACATAACCTATGGAACAATTTGTAATTAACGGTGGAGTACCATTGACTGGCACTTTGACACCATCTGGCAACAAAAACGCCGCACTTCCAATTCTGGCCGCCTGCCTACTCACTGAAGAGCCTGTTATTCTACATAACATCCCTCAAATCGGTGATGTATTAACTTTAAAGCAGCTGCTTGAACATCTTGGGGTAACAATCGATGAGAAAGACAAGCACACATGGATAGTACACGCTAAATCTATAGTAGGCCATGCGCCCGATCCCACGCTATGCCGCAATATACGAGCATCAATATTACTAGCTGGCCCTATGTTAGCTCGCCATGGACAGTTAACATTACCTCCGCCCGGTGGTGATGTTATAGGACGGCGCCGTCTAGACACTCATATTCTTGCCTTAGAAGCATTAGGTTGCTCGATAGAAGGAACCAACCCATTCAAATTAATAGCAAGAAATCTCGTTGGAGCTGATATATTACTAGATGAAGCAAGCGTCACGGCCACAGAAAATGCTGTGATGGCCTCAGTACTTGCAAAAGGAACTACTGTACTTCGCAACGCAGCATCCGAACCACATGTTCAAGAGCTCTGTATGTTTCTCAACAATATCGGAGCTAGTATTACAGGCATTGGATCAAACATGCTTACTATACACGGCGTTAGCGCACTGGGTAGCGGCGAGCATACAATTGGTCCCGACTACCTCGAAGTAGTGAGCTTCATTGGCGTCGCGGCAGCTACTGGCGGCAAAATACGCATCAAGAATAGTGGTGCCAATCACCTAAAAATGGCGGAGCTCGTTTTTGCCAGGCTCGGTATAGAATGGCAAATAGAGTCAGGAGATATAATAGTATCGAGCGATCAAACCCTTAAGATAATACCTGACCTCAATGATGTCATACCTAAAGTAGATGACGCGCCATGGCCTGGTTTCCCTGCCGATATGATGAGTATAGCCATAGTGGTTGCCACACAATGCGAAGGCACTGTTCTATTTCATGAAAAACTATTCGAAAGCAGATTGCATTTTGTCGACAAGCTAAATGGTATGGGAGCACAAATTATAATGTGCGACCCTCATAGATGCATTGTGCAAGGCCCTACGATACTTCAATCTCAAACACTTGAAAGTCCGGACATCCGCGCCGGTATGGCACTATTAATAGCAGCGCTCTGCGCAAAAGGCACATCCATCATCCGAAACATCAATCAGATCGAACGTGGCTATGAAGGCATAGACGCCAAATTAAGATCACTTGGCGCCGATATCCATCGCCTGTAATCTCCTTCTGTCTAGTCTTGTTTTTCCAACCAATCCCTAAAACACAATCTCTTTTCGGGTTAGCCAGAACTCCATGCTATACCAACCCCGCCTGGCCCTACGTGTGCTCCAACCACAGGACTCAATTCAGTCATCAATGTCTCTACTGCATTAACGGCAGCGCTGCACTCTTCAAGCACAAAAGCCGCATCATCTGGCGAAGATGCATGCAAGCCAGCAAGTCTCACACCACTCTTTCCGCTCACAGCTTCTGTAACACTATCAATCAAATACTTCAGAGCTTTGCGTCGTGTGCGAACTTTACCCGCATCCTGCACAATACCATCTCCTACCGTTAGTATAGGCTTGATATTCAGGGCTCCACCCAACAATTTTCTAGCACCACCTATTCTGCCACCACGGTGCAAGTATTCTAAGCTATCTAGAGTAACCAAAACGCCTACATTTTCATTGGCCGCTCGTGCTGCCTCTACACAGGCCGTTAGACTGCCTCCTGCCTTGGCCTCTCTAGCACCCGCCAAAGCCACATACCCGGCCGCCATCGACATGGTTCGTGTATCGATAATTTCAATATTCATGTCAGGCATCATACTTTTTGCTTGTACTGCGGAATTCAGTGTTCCAGACAATTCCCCTGACAAAGTAACAACTAAGATATCGCTTGCTTCGTTACCGACTCTCCTGTACATCTCTTCAAATTCAGCGACACTTGGTTGAGTTGTGCTTGGAAACACAGGGTCATTCCTTAATCTATCGTAAAACTCAGAGGCACTCATATCAACACCGTCAAGAAAAGTCTCGTTACCCCAGACCAGGGTAAGTGGTATCACATGCATACCATATTCTCTGATCACGCCTTCTGGAATCGTCGAAGTGCTATCTACTATCACAGCTACATTATTATTACTCATCGTAAACCTCCAATGTTTACAATCGAACTTATCTTATACGCCGTTTACTCCATCCTGTGGATACTCAATCATTTGATTGATTTTACCATTATTTCACCCTATTTCTAATAGTCGCTTTATTTTATGTACAAGCTACCCAGTATTTTTATTAAAATAACCTCATAAATTATACGACACAAGCATTGAATGATATACTTGTGTCTAGAAACGCTTTAACGCCTGTACACGAAATATACACCATCAATGAATACTGAAACTCGACCCATCTCCAACCATCTTGCTACATTGGCTGGTGGCTGTTTTTGGTGTCTTGAACCCATATTCTCCAATCTTATTGGCGTACTAAAAGTAACTTCGGGCTACGCTGGCGGATCTACAAAAAGCCCAACCTATCAGGAGATCTGTACAGGAGCCACAGGACATGCGGAATGCATCCAGATAAAATATGTACCCCAGGAAATCCCATACGATACGTTACTCGACGTGTTTTTTGCTTACCACGATCCAACAACACCCAATCAACAAGGCAATGATATTGGCACTCAATATCGATCCGCTATCTTTGCCCATAGCGACATTCAATTCACTACCGCAGCAAATACGATCGAGCTTCTAACTAACAACCAAATTTTCAACAATCCCATAGTCACCGAATTAACAATTCTGAAAAAGTTCTATAAAGCTGAGGACTATCATCAAGAATATTTTCTCCGAAACCCCGATAATCCCTACTGCAACGCAATGATTACACCAAAGTTGCATAAGCTTCGACTAAAGCACTCTCATCTGCTTAAGAGTACATAAAATCACACGCCATAACAGTACAGCTAAGATTCAATGCAGTCTTGTATTATTCGCCCTTTCATGTATTTAACAGCCCCACCTGATATCAAAACTCTACCACCTACGATTTTACATCCTACATCTCCACCTCTGGACGACACCTGTCTAGCACTCATACAAGTTTTACCCAAAATTTTCCCCCAATAAGGAGCCAGTTGGGTATAAGCCGAACCGGTCACGGGATCTTCATTCACGCCTAGTTTTGGACCAAAAAATCGCGCCACAAAGTCGTATCCACTAGATTCTGCAGTAGCAATAACCCCTCGTAAAGGGACTTTATGTAGTTTATCAAATAACGGCTCCATACATCTCACCTCGCTTTCATGTCTGAGGACTACTATATAATCTTCACTCTTTAAAATCTCTACCGGACTTACACCAAGTCCTTCAAGTAACTCGCTAGGCGCATCGCATTTTAATGGTGGCTGCGCAGGGAAATCTAACACAATCTCACTTCCGTCTCTTTTGACATACAATTCTCCAGATAACGATTCAAATCGGATAGTCTCTTTCCTATATCCCAACTCATTAAACAACACGTATGCTGCCGCCAATGTTGCGTGTCCACACAAACGTACTTCACCAACTGGCGTAAACCATCGAATATGATATTTGCCTTTTGATTCAACAAAAAATGCCGTCTCTGACAGGTTGTTCTCGGAAGCCAATGCCTGCATCATATCGTCGGATAGCCATTTACTAAGCGGTATGACAGCAGCAGGATTACCTTCAAACAGATTATGAGCAAACGCGTCAATATAATATACAGTCAACATATAGGTTGGATATTCTCACTAAATATCATTGTTGCCAATTACTTACAAATTCGATGTTAATCGTAATTCTGATAATTCAAATATATTAATAACATGCTAATACAACAGCGATATAATTTTACCGGTAATTATATTTATTGTAAAACATATTAGCAATCTTACACCAACCAGGTCCATATCTTAACCGCACT
>CEUC01102138.1_pt1 | contig 29245 bp, 25 predicted proteins | sample 356471 | NCBI WGS metagenome assembly CEUC01 (sample SAMEA2623295, study PRJEB7988) | marine metagenome | biome: marine biome (ENVO:00000447); feature: deep chlorophyll maximum layer (ENVO:xxxxxxxx); material: "saline water (ENVO:00002010), including plankton (ENVO:xxxxxxxx)" | depth 40 m | reverse complement strand
GAAGTGTGGAAAGCCTGCGATATGGACATAAAAAACGTTGAATTTGTCTGGGGTAATGAATTAATGAAAAGCCAAGATTATTTAAAAATAGTAATGCAGGTAGCAAGAAACAGTACTGTAAAAAGAATAACAAGATGCTCGCAGATAATGGGAAGGAGTGAAAGCGATGTACTGCAAGCCTCTCAGATATTCTATCCGTGCATGCAGGCAGCAGATATTTTTTATCTTGATGCAGATATAACACAATTAGGGATGGATCAAAGAAAGGTGAATGTGTTAGCAAGAGAAATAGCTCCAAAATTAAATTTTAAAAAACCAATTGTTGTAAGCCATCATATGCTGATGGGCCTAGGAAATCCGCCAAAAGGAGAAAAGACAGCTGAAAGGGCTGTTGAAATAAAAATGTCAAAGTCAAATCCTGATTCTGCAATTTTTATGGATGACAATGAAGATGATATTAAAAGAAAATTAAACAAGGCTTATTGTCCTGAAGGTGTTATTGAGGAAAATCCGGTCTTAGAGTATAATAAATACATTATTTTTGAAAAATTTAAAAGTATAAAAATTGAGAGGGCAGAAAAGTTTGGAGGCAATCTTGAATTTAATTCTTATGAAGAATTAGAAAAGGAGTTCCTGCAAAAAAAACTGCATCCAATGGATTTAAAGCAAACTACTTCAATTTATCTGAATAAATTAATAGAGCCTGTAAGAAATAAACTAAAAACGAGTAAAACAGCTGAAAAATTAGCTAAGGAAATCAAGAGCTTTAAGGTTACTAAATAATCATTCCTGCTCTACAACAACTAAAGTGTATTTGTCATTAAGAAATCTTCTTGAAACCCTTTTGATATCACTTAGATTTACTTTTTTCATTTTATTGATAAAATGCTTAGACAAAGAAGCGTCTTTTATCGTTTCCCAAAAAGCCAAATTGTCTGCTGCATGGAAATTGTCTTCCAGAGTTAGAGTATGGTTGCCTTCAATGTATGTTTTTGCCTCTTCTAATTCTTTATTGCTTGTTTTTTCAAGCTTCCTGAACTGCTGCAATATGAGCTTTTTTGCCTTTTCTATGTTTTTTTTATCTAAGCCTATAACAACAGCAAAATAGCCATAGTCAGATTCATGCTCGCTATGGACGCTGACTTGATAAGCTAAGCCTCTTTTATTCCTTATCTCATCAAAAATCCAGCCGGATTGGCCGCGGCCTAAAATTGCGGTTATCACATCAAGAACATAGCTTTCTTTATCCATCCTGGGAATTGTCTTATATCCCAAAACCATGTATGAGTTGAAGATTTTTCTTTTCTCAACAAATTTTTTGATTTTAGCTTGTAATGGCTCCTTTATTTTCTTTCTTGATATTATTTTTTTTGGCTTTAATTTTCCGAAATACCTGTTAATTTTATTTTTTACATTATCGACGTTGCCAACAACAGAAATAATCATGTTGTTAGGAGAATAATGATTTTCGAAATAATCAGCTATTATGTTCCTGTTAAGGTATTTGATTGTTTTTACGGTTCCGTAAGTGGGATTTTTTGCAGGGTGCTTTTCAAACAGATTTTTCTGAAATAATATCCACTGATGCTGCCTTGGGTCATCTGTAACCATGTTTATCTCTTTTTGTATCACATCTTTCTCTTTTTTGATGAACTTGTTGGCAAAAAGAGGATTTGCAACCATGTCAGAAAGTATGTCTAAAGCTATGTCAAATTTTTTGTTGATAATCTTGATAAAATATGCTGTTCTATCTGCAGAAGTATAGGCATTAAATTCACCACCATACTTTTCAATCTCGTTGGCAATTGCCTTGTTGTTTTTCCTTTTTTTAGTGCCTTCAAACAGCATATGCTCAAGAAAATGAGAGATTCCGGATACTTTTTCATTCTCATCATTAGAGCCGACTTTAAACATGACTTCCAAGGCAACTGATTTTGATGAGTTTTTCTCAAAAATAATTGTTGTGCCGTTTTTTAGCCTGTATTTTTGCATTTTTAGAGAATTTTGAGTTTGATTATATTTAAGTTTTTGTTGTTTTATGAAAAGATTTATATCATATTTAATATTTTTCTATTTTGATGGGAATAAATGAATTAAAAGCAATACTGAAAAAGAAAAAGCTTGATCTTGCCTTAATGTATAATCTTGATTCTATGAAGGCAAGCCCGAATATTCTATATCTTTCAGGTTATAATGGAATTGGGGCATTAATAATCCCGAGAAAGGAAAAACATTTTGTTATAGCTCCGGAGATGGAAGTAGAGCGGGCAAAAAAATCCAAAATAAAAGTCTTTACTATGGATAAAAAGAAGTTTTTTGAGTCCATAAACAGCGTAATTAAAAAAAACAAGATTAAAGCTAAAAAAATTGGATTAGATGATAATAATTTCAGCCTCAATGCCTATAAGCATTTTAAAAAGCAATTCAGAAAGACAAAAACAAAAGATATGTCTTTGGATTTCTTAAGATTAAGGCAGATTAAAAGCAATAATGAGATCGAAATTTTAAAAAAAAGTTGCAGTTATGCCAGCAATATACTGAAAAAAGCAATAAAAAACTTTAAAGATTTCAGGACTGAGTCTGAAGCTGCGGCTTTTCTTGAATATGAGACAAAAAAGTTAGGATTAGATATTGCATTTAATCCAATTGTTGCTTCTGGGAAAAATGCAAGCATGCCTCATTATGAGCCAAAAAATACAAAATTAAAGGATGGATTTTGTGTGATTGATTTTGGAGTTAAATACAAGGGATATCATTCAGACATAACAAGAACAATTTATCTTGGGAAGATAAGCAAAAAGGAAAAAGAAGCCTATGCTTTACTGTTAAATGTGCAGAAAAATACAATCAAAAATATCAGAATAAATGATAATTGCGGAAAAATATATGAAAATTGCATAAAAGAGTTAAAACAATATTCAGAATACTTTATACATGGGCTTGGGCACGGCATTGGAACAGAGATACATGAGCTTCCAAACTTAAGTTTAAACTCCAAAGATAAAATAATGAGGAATATGGCCTTTACAATTGAGCCGGGGATTTACATACCAAACAAATTAGGAATAAGGATTGAGGATTCTATACTGATGAAAAACAAGCCCATTGTTTTGACTAAGGTTACGAAAGATTTATTAATTGTCTGATAATCCGGAATTCTATGAAATACGACGAGAAAAAGTTCAGTTCTAATGTAAATGAATACAAAAAGATCCTGGGAAATGTAAAGGCAAAATCGTTTTTGGTTGTTTTCAATACAAAAAACAAGGAAGCTTTCTTTTCCATTGCGCCTTTATCAAGGGCAATACACGAGCTGGATGCAGATATGAATGTTATGGGGATTGATAAAAAATCAGAAAGCTTAGACTCTTTGCATAGAGTATGGGAAACATTCAGAAAAAATAAGGAAGGGAATGTTGATGATAAGACAAATGCGCTGATGGATTTCATAGAAGAGACTGAAAAAAGGGCAGAAGGCCAGTTTACCGGGCTTTTTGAAGGTCCTGATTATATAATAGAGGCAAAGGATTTTGGTTTTGAAGGTGACTTCACCCTTCCATTTAAAGATGATTGGTTTGCAGAGCATAGAGTTGAAGAATTAAATGAAACATGCGGAAGGGTATGGGAAGATGTGTATGACTTAAAAAAAGGAGAAAAAGTATCTATGGGATTTGTGCTGGTCCAGAAAGATAAGATGCTTGGACATCCTTTAGAAGATTATCTGGATTCTTATGCAATATCGTGGTCTATGTTGATTAATTGCAAAAATGATGCTGAGATTGTTTTGGGTGCCAGCACAGCAAGACAGTCTATGCTTGACAAGAGCGAGAGCATATCTGAATTAAAGGCAACTTTGCTTGGGTGTGAGCTAAGCAAAGAGTCTGACGAAGATATATTCAAGAAATACAAAAAATTGTCAGGTTTATTGAAGTTAGACAAGGTAAAAACCCCTGATGCGTCATTTTTTATATCTGGGAAGGGATATTCAGGTAAGCACCTGTTTGGTGAAGTTATCGGCTATCCCTCTCCTAACAAAAAGACAAGGTGGCAGGGGCCCGGACAGATAATATACAAGCTTGATTTTTATCCTCAGTCTGCCCTGGATGACAGGAAGCCAATGGCAAGAGTTGGCTTTACAGAAACCCTGCCAATAGATATTTTCATAGATACCTGCAATATAGACTGGAAAGAAATGAGGGAAAGGAACTGGAAGATCAAAGAGATAGCTGACAAGTGCGATGTCATCAGGGTTTTAGGGGAGAAGATTGACGGGTTCCAGACAGATTTTGAGGTCGGGCTTGTAAGGGAAGACAAGGTTCATAGATGGGTAAGGACATCTGACACAGATATTAGGGAAAAAGTAAATCAAGAGTACCTGCAAAGGACAGGTATAGATGCAGGGAATATGGCAAACTTTCCCGGAGGAGAGACTTTTGTAACTCCTGAATATGTTAAAGGGACTATTGTGGGAGATGTTGTTATAAGCATTGACCAGAGCTATCTGCTGTCTGACAAAGAGCCGTTAGTGATAGAATCTGATGGCAAAGAGTATAAAATAATATCAGGACCGAAAAAAATAATAGGCAAGATAAAAGAAAAAAAGAAAGAGGCATGGGAGATGATATTGAACCAAGAAAGATTCAAAAGCCTGCCACAGGAAATCATTGACCTGAAAAAAAGGAATTTTAACATGATAAATGAGTTTGCGATAAACACAAATCCAAATGCAAAACTATGCGACTATCTTATTGTCAATGAGAAAATTGCAAAGATGATGCATATTGCTTTAGGCTCAGGATTTGAGCCGGACAGGGCAACAGAATACCATACTGACATTGTGATTAATTCCCCAAGGCAGAAAATGGATATTTACGGCATTGACAAGGACGGAAATAAGCAGTGGATAATCAAGAAAGGGGAATTTGTTGTTTGATGAAAAATGCTGGATTCAGTTCGAATTGTATTAAAAAAATGCATGGGCCTGAAAAAGGATGAGAGTGTCCTGATAGTTACTGATTCTGAGCTTTATGATATCGGGAAGGTTTTTTTTGAGGAAGCAAAAAAAATTTCTGAAAATTGTAAATTAGTCAAGATTCCTATTCCTGAGGTGCATGGCATGGAGCCTCCTAAAGATGTAAGTGAAGATATGCAAAAGCATGATGTTGAGATTCTTGTTACAGTAAAATCACTTAGCCATACTGCTGCAAGGAAAAATGCATCAAAAACAGGGGCGAGAATCACAACTTTGCCGGGAATTACAGCTGAAACTATGAAAAGAGCCATAGATGTTGATTATGATAGATTAAAGGAAATGACTTCAAAAATTTCAAGTATCCTGAGTAAAGGAGATAATGTTAAGATAACCACAAAAGCAGGAACATACCTAAATTTTAGTATCAAAGGAAGGGAATGCCAGGGAGACGATTCCGGAATCTATGATAAAAAAGGGAGTTTTGGCAATCTTCCATCAGGAGAGGCTTTTCTTGCTCCTGTTGAAAAAACCTGCAATGGAACTTATGTTGTTGATGCGTCTTTTGGGGGCATTGGAAAGCTAAACAGCCCGATAAAAGTTGTAGTAAAAGACGGTTATGCTGTTGATTTTTTTGGAGAAGATGCTGGAAAGCTCAAGGAAATTTTAGAAAAATTTGGAAAAGAAGCAGGGAATATTGCCGAGCTTGGCATTGGAACAAATGCAAATGCGATAATAACTGGCAATATCCTTGAAGATGAAAAGGTTTTTGGAACCTGCCATATTGCATTAGGAAATAACAGTGGTTTCGGAGGTAAGGTTGATGTTCCTATTCATTTGGATGGGATTATTAAAAATCCGACAATTTATGTTGATAATAAAAAGATCATGGATGATGGAAAGTTGATAGTATAGCAAGTTATTTAAACATGAATAGCATACTTAATCTGTAAAATGACTGCAAAAGATAAAAACATTATTGACAGCGTAGTATATAATTATACTTCAAATACCAACCAGATTGAAGAAGAAAACAGGATTCTTAAGGAAACTGTAAGTAAATTAAAAGAAGACCTGGATAGGTTTAAAGTCCCTCCTTTAATGGTGTCTGAAGTAAGGGATGTCTTTGGAAAAAATGCGGTAATAAGGCTGCCAAACGGCAACCAGTTTTATGTAAATACTTCTGAAGACTGCGAAAAAGTAAATCCGGGGGATATGGTCCTGTCGGATCAGAAAAACCTTACGATAATCAAAAAAATACCAATCACGCAAAAGTTTGATGTTGGAAATTTTGTTATAATTGAAAAGACAAAGGTTTCATGGAATGATGTCGGCGGCTTAAATGACCAGGCAAGGGAGATAAAAGAGGTTGTTGAGCTTCCATTAAAAAAGCCGGAATTGTTCAAAAAAGTCGGCATAACGCCTCCAAAAGGAATTTTGCTTTACGGCCAGCCTGGAACAGGAAAGACATTGCTGGCAAAGGCTGTGGCTGCTTCTACAAATTCTACGTTTATACAGGTTGTCGGTTCTGAACTGGTGCAGAAATTTATCGGAGAGGGGGCAAAAATGGTCAAGGAGATTTTTGAGCTTGCAAGGAAAAAAGCCCCTGCGATTATATTCATAGATGAGATTGATTCCCTGGCAGCAAAAAGGGTTGAGATTGGCACAAGCGGGGAAAGAGAGGTAAGCAGGACATTCATGCAGCTGCTTGCAGAAATAGACGGGTTCAAGCCGCTTGGTAATATAAAGGTTATTGGGGCTACAAACAGAAAAGATATACTTGATCCTGCTATTGTAAGGCCAGGAAGACTGGACAGGCTTATACATATACCTATCCCTAAAGGAGATGCTCTCCTGGAAATTTTAAAGATCCATTGCGGGAGCATGAAATTCAGCAAGGATGTTGATTTGAAAAATATTTCTAAGCTGATGGAAGAGATGTCTGGAGCAGAGATAAAAGCGGTCTGTACTGAAGCTGGGTATTTCGCGATTAGGGAAGACAGGACTGTAGTCAGAAAAGAGGATATCGCAGAAGCAATAGACAAAGTAAAGAATGAAGAAAAGTTTGAAGGCACGGATTATATGAATATGTTTGGGTAGGTAAGTATAGTTCTGATGTTTTTTTTTGAAATCAAAATAAATGGTTTTTCTTCTATCAATTATAATAAGGTTTAAATAGGCAATTTCATTACTTGTCTTTGTACGCGATGATTGAGTGAACACCCTTAGAAGCTAACGCTGATGATATGCGGAAGTAACTGCTGAGCGTACTCTTATTTTCTATGACCCAAAAACTTATTAAGTGATTCTTTAACATAAAAACAAAATGCCACAAAACGTATGCTCTGAATGTGCAAAAGGAAAAATGGAATGTATTGATTGCTGCACTTCCCCGTTTATTGAATCAGAACCCGGTTTCTGGATGACTTTAACTGATGTTGCAAGGATAGTTAAGAAAACCGGGCTAAATCCCGATAAGTTCTGCAGATTTGTGGAAGTTGAGGATGATGATGAATCAAATGAAGATGAAGTGTATGGGGAGCTAATATGCTGCGGGGACAAAACAATCCTGATGAACGGTATTGATAAAAAATGTTTTTTCTTAACGGGAAACGGATGCAGAATATTTAATGAAAGGCCGAGGATGTGTAGGATATATCCTTTCTGGTTTCATGAAAAAGATGGAGATATAAACATAACAATAGAACAGGAAGATAAGATTAACGAGGATGACTGCTTGATAACAAAATCAAATTACAGCAATAATAATGTCAATCACCTATTAAGCCATATGGATGAAACAGAAGAGAACATGAAAAAATGCATCAAGGAGTATATTGAAGAGATGAAACTGCATGATAAGTTTAAGCATCAATTGGAGAAAAAACCAGTCATAGACGTTCTAAAAGACAATGGCTTTTTGGATTAGTTTAACTGACTTTAAAATCCACGCAAATCCTGAAAACTCTTGGAGAAAACTGGCCGCACTTTACTGTCCTTAAAATCCTGCATTTCTTTTTCTTCTTTTTGCACTCATCTTTTATCATATCGGTGATATTATCATATTTATCTTCTTCGGAAAAAGTATAGAAATGGATAATGCCTTGTTTTTTAATTCTGATTAACGCTAAATCAAGAAAGTTTTCCGCTCCTTTTGGCAGCGGCATTAAAATCCTGTCAAAATTTTTATTCGAATCCGATAAGATTCTTCTTGCATCTCCTTTTATCAGGCTGATGTTTTTGATTTTGTTCAGTTTTATGTTCTTTTCCTGGTATTTGCAGGCTGTTGGATTCATTTCAACAGAATATATCTCCTCTGCCTGGGAATTTTTTGATATTGTTATTGGGTAAGGCCCGCAGCCGGAAAACAACACTAAAATTATTTCGTTTGGCTTTACCAGCTGGAATATTCTTTTTCTTTCTGTGGATGATCTTGAAGAAAAATATACTTTTTCAACATCCAGCTTTAGCCTTGTGTTGTTTTCCTTGTATAATGTCTCTCTGCTTTTATCACCTGCTAAAAGACTAAGCTTTGAAGTCCTGAATTTCCCGGAAAATTTTTTTGTTTTTTTGAAGACTGATCTTATGTGCTTATAATTTTTTAATATTTCATTTCCGATTATTTTTTCTTTTTTTTCCAATTGTTCCGGAAAATCGGAAAATATCATAATATTTCCTATAACATCGAAAGAAGCAGGCAATATATCGAGCTCTCTTTTTGTTAGTTTATTTTTTAAAAAATCTTTTAGCTTGTTTGTCATTTTTTAGAAATCTGAAAGTGATTTTTGCTGTTTTTTTGCTGTTCCATTATTTATTTTTTGCAGGGTTGAATTTACTCTTTGCTCTGAAAAATCGTGCTTATCAACAAGCAGCTTGTACAGCTCGTCTTTTTTTACATTGCCCCATCCCAGCTTAAAATCATCTGTTACCGGCATCTTCTTAATTAGGTAATACACTTCCTCCCACGAAAATTGGAAAAAATCATCCCATTTCACTTCTTTGAATAAAGAGTCAAAGTCGTTTTTGTGTTTTTTTACTAACTTCAATGCATTTTTAGGCCCAATTCCCTTAATGCCTCCGGGATTATAGTCTGTCCCGATAATTATTGACAACGCTATTAGCTGATCAGAGTCAATTCCAAGATTATGAAGGTTTTCTGACAGGCCTATAAGCTCCGGCTTTATGGTTTCATAGCCGATTGTATTTCCTTTTTTTCTTCTGCCTGCAACAGAAAGGTTTCTTGCTAATCTTGTTGCTCCATGTATCAACGAGTCAAAATCCTGGCTTCCTACTGCAAATCCGTGGTTTTCTTTTACCATATACGAGGCCTGGGCTTCGCCTTCAGAAGGTGCCTGCACAACTGGAAGGCCCATTGAGGATATCAGTTTCTTTGACTCTTCTATCATATCTTTAGTTAATCTGGAAGTTCTGGAAGCATATTTTTTCATCTCTTCCTCATCTCCTCTTTTTTTTGCCTCCTGGAATTTTCTCTCTGCATCCAGTTTTAATTTTTTCCTCTGCTCCCTTGTCTTTTGCTTCAATTCCGGAGGCTTTCCATCAAATACAAATGCAATTTTTATCCCTCTTTGCATTAAATTTGCTGTTCTTGTAAACAAGCCAACAAGATGGGAAGTTATATTTCCTTTAGAATCCATAAGCTGGGACCCATCCCGGCCCCTTATTGTAGTTATGAACTGGTAAAGGATATTATGGGCATCTAAAATAATGATTTTGTTTTTAAAAAAATCCAAGTCTGTTTCTTGTGATACTATGATGCCTTTAAATGCAACTCCCATTTTACACAACCCAAATATTTAGTTATAATAAAAATAAATCTGTTAAATTGCCTTAAATTTGATGTTTTTGAACTCATTGTTCAGCATTGTGCTTGCTTTTTTTGTCAATGTTCCGTTAGTCAAAAATAGAAGCGGAAGGTTTTTTGACTGAGCCTGTATAGAGGCAGTGCTGAGGTCTGCATCATTTATCTTTTTCTTGTTTTTTGACTTGCAGAAATATTTAATGTTTCCTATTGAAGTTTCAAGCTCAACTATAAAGTCCATTTCAGAATTTTTCTTTACCTCATATTTTTCGGTAATTTTTATTTTGTTTTTATCCAGAAAATTGTGGATTTTATTTAGAAAGGCGTTTTTGTCTGTTTTTATGGTTTTTTTTGCTGGCTCTTTTTTTATTTCTTCTTTTAGTTTTTCTGTTGGCCTATCATGCTGCATTATTTCTGGTTTTTTATATTCCTGAGGTTTTTGTTCTGGCTGTTTTTTTTGTTCTTCAATTTTTTCCTGTATTGGGATTGCTTGTTTAGGTGGTAATTCTGGTTTTTTTATATCTTCTTTTTTTGATAATATCTCCTTAATTAAAGACTGGGCGTCTTTGCTATCGAACAGGTACCATTTCCAGAATATTTCATTTTTATGTTCATAGCTAACCTGCAATGGAACTGCAAAATCCTTGATTTCTCTTAAAGCTACCCTGATGACTGGCTCCTGTGAAGAATCCCGCAAAATTTTATTTTGCTTCAGCATTTCATACGCTTTTTTCTCCTTTTCGTGAAGGTTTTCAGAAAAATTCTGAAGCATGTGTTCCTGTCCAGGAAAGTAATATAATGGGGATCCCCCTATTTTGACGTAAGATATTTTTATCTGTTTTTTAGATGACAGCTCAGAAAGCCTCGCAGAAGTCATTAAGATATTGTCATCTATCTCTTTTGACAGCTGCACGGGCAAAACAGGCCCTTTTTCCTTAACAAGCAATAGTATTTTTTCGTTTGCGTCCATACTATAACGCTAAAGAACTTAGTTTTAAATATGTTTTGATGGTGACATGTCCGGTGGCTTTTTTAGGGACGCAGCCACCTACTTTCCCAATAGCTCACACAATTCTCTTCATCAACTACACCAATGAGCAATCTTTTCCTTGTGGAATGCGCAACCCTGTTTTTTGCTGCAAATTCATGCCATGTTAGTGTATTGCCTTCATACACAGGAAATACAACCCATTTTGCGTGGTCTTCTCCTGGCTTAACACCTCTGTCATATACCCTGAAATCAGCTCCGAACTTCAATGCGGTTTTGATTATATAGCCTCTATTCCTCATATCCTTGAAAACACAATACCTAATCCAGAAATTCGGCTCGAGTTTTTTTGCTTTTTTGGATAATTCATCAAAATCCATTTTTTTGGTTTTTGATTTGAAAATCTCAATCCTGTTTTTTTCAAGAAGATATAAGGATTCAATTAAAGATAATTGAACTCTGCCATTATCAAGCAAGGTTCCGTACCTGCCCTGGTTATATAATTCCCTTGATTCATCGGAGTTTTCTGACAGTATATTATCTCCAATAAATTCTGTTATGACTATTTTTTTATCTTTCTCTTCCTTTTCCAGTTTTTGCTTTTTCTCTTTCTTGGCTTTTTTCATTTTATACAATAAGCATTGATATATCACTTAAAAATGTTTTTGTTTTGTATATTAGTTAATTTCTATATTGAAAATTATTATTATTTATTCGAGAAAATCAGCGCTTATGCGGGGCCTTAGCACTCTTCTCAACTTCACAAAACTGCGTTTTGCTCAGGTCATCTATCTAGATCCTACGGAGCTTGCTCCATTGGCAATTTACGCATAAGCGCTGATTTTCAAACAAAACCCAATATAAATGAAAAGTATTTTAATGTTAAATTGATTTCGTGATTACATGCAAATTTTATTTTTGGGCACTTCTTCAATGGTGCCGACAAAGGAAAGGAATCAAAGTGCTGTTTTAGTTAGCTATGGCTCTGAAGGGATTCTTGTTGATTGCGGGGAAGGCACGCAAAGGCAGCTGAAAATTGCGGGTGTCAAGCTGACTAAAATCACAAAAATACTTATCAGCCATCTGCATGGAGACCATGTATTGGGGCTTCCGGGCATGATTCAGAGCATGAGCTCTGCAGATTATAATGATATATTGAATATTTATGGTCCTGTCGGAACTAAAAAATTTGTGGAAAATTTGTTTAAAACATTTTTGTTTGACAGAAAAATTGAAATTCAGGTTAGGGATATTAAAAGCGGAAGGTTTTCTGAAAGTGATGACCTGATATTAGAAGCGCAGTCGCTTGAGCACAATGTTGATACTCTTGGATATAGCATCATCGAAAAAGACAAAAGAAAAATAAATTTGAAATTTACAAAAAAGTTAGGTATTCCAGATGGGCCATTGCTTGGAAAATTGCAGGATGGTAAAAACATTGTGTGGAAGGGAAAGAAAATAAATGTAGATGATGCGACAGATATTGTAAAAGGCAAAAAGGCAACGATTATCAGCGATACTGTGCCGTGCAAGGGAGCGGATATGCTCGCAAAAGACAGTGATTTGCTGATATCCGAAGCAACCTATGCATCTGATCTGGAAGATAAAAGTATTGAGTATGGGCATATGACTTCAAAGCAGGCTGCAGAGCTTGCTAACAGGACTGGCTCAAAAAAACTTGTTCTTACACATTTCAGCGCCCGCTATAAAAACACATTAAAATTAGAAGAGGATGCAAGGGATTACTTTGATGATGTTTTATGTGCAGAAGATTTTATGAAAATTAATTTATAAAAAATGAGCCTTAAAAGCAAAGGGATAAATGCCGAAAGGGACCTGATACATAAGTTCTGGGGAACAAAATCCTGGGTAGCTGTAAGGGTTGCAGGCAGCGGATCAATGAAATATCCTTGTGCAGATATACTTGCATCAAATAAATTAAGGAAACTAGCTATAGAATGTAAAGTCACCAAAGACCATAAAAAATATTTTGAAAAAAGGGAAATAGAAGATTTAAAAAATTTTGCAGATTATTTTGGCGCAGAGCCGTGGATCGCTGTAAAGTTTAAAGGCCATGAATGGCTTTTTGTTTCTTTAGAGGACCTTGAAGAAACGGATAAGTGCTTTGTTGCTGATGTTAATAGCGCAAAAAATAAAGGGTTGCTATTTGAAGAAATCGTGAAAAATTAAATAAAAATCACTTCCTTTTTTTCTTTAAGGATTTTTCAATCTGTATCTCTTCTTTCATTATATTATTGACAGCTTTCTCGATATGCGCTTCTATCCTGGCAATTCTTCTTTCCATCAAAACAAGAACCCTCAAAGAATAGACTATTGATGCTAAAGTGCCTATTATTATGGATAATGTTAATTCCTGAACACCAAAAGCCAATTAAATCACCTCTTTATTTAATTTATACTCTTAGATATATGTTATATAAAAAGCTTTCGTATTTTTTAAGTGACTTAGAAAGTATATAAGAAAATTATTTGTTGTGCTTATATTGCCTGGCTTAAGATGCCTTTCAAAAACTCTGTTGTTTCTTTGTGCTTAACCCAGATGCAAAAATCATAATCCGGATGAACATCCAGCCCGCTAAGGGGAAATATCAAGGAATTATCATTATCGATTGTGTATAATCTCATTTTTGAGTCGTGTGATTTTATTTCAATGTTTTTGTTTATATTCTTTATTTTACCTGCTGCCCCTAAGTGTTGTTTTAGTTCCTGGTCCTCAGACATAATTATCTCTTTTTTAGCGTTCTTAAATAAATATTCCAGATGTTTTCTGATATTTTTGTTTCCTTTGAGGATAGCAGTTGTATCTCCAACAGTATTTGTATTGCTTTCGTGCATCTCCTGCAGGTTGTTTATTAAATCATTGAAACTTTTGCTTTTGATGTCTAATATTAATTTGTGGGTTTTTTGTTCAATCTGTTTTTTTACATTATCCAGAACTTCTTTTGGCTCAACAGCAAGATATTTTATTGGTTTTCCTGGCTTCATGACAACAAAGCCTTTTTTTTCTAAACTCTCGAGAACATCATAACTTCTGCTTCTTGGAACATTGGCTATATCAGAAAGCTCACCTGCTGTAGATGTGCCCCTGCTCAATAAAGCGGCCCATATTTTGACTTCGTAAGTATTCAGCCCTAGTGATTTTATCCTTTTTATTGTTTCCTGGTTATGTAGCATATACAGAAGTATTGTGTTATTATATTTAAATGTTACTGTTTTTTTGTTACTGTAAAATAACAAAAACTATTTGTTGTTAAGAGTAAATTTATTGGTTTAAATCATTTATTTTCTATATTGTAGTTAATTAAAAGTTCCATGGGAAACAAAGGAGGCATATCTTCTATAATATTGATATCAAAATCCTGCTATTTAAAGACAAAAGTATTTAAATACAACCCTGTTTTTGAGGCTTTATAAACAAAATTTATGTTGGGGGTAATATAAATGGCTAAGGCTAAAAAAGTTAATAGAGATATCAAAATCGTTAATATTGTTGTTTCTGCTTCATTAGAGCATGACATACCATTGGAAAAAATGGCTGCTACATTAAGCAATACTGAATACAATCCAGAGCAGTTTCCGGGACTTGTAATAAGGATAAAAGAGCCTAAAACATCTGCTTTAATCTTCAGCTCGGGCAAAATTGTCTGTACAGGGGCCAGGACCATTGAAAAAGTCCAGGAGAGCATAAAAAAGATAATCAAGAGCCTGGAAAAGATAAATGTCAAGATTACTGTAAAGCCGGAAATCAAGATCCAGAATATTGTGGCTTCTGGAGGGGTGGGCATGGACTTAAACTTAAATGTGCTTGCAACAAAACTGCAGCATGTTGAATACGAGCCAGAGCAGTTTCCCGGTTTGGTTTATAAGCTGCCTCCAGGAAAGAATAATCCGCAGGCAACATTTTTATTGTTCAGTAATGGAAAGATAGTATGCACTGGAACTAAAAGTGAGAATGAGGTGCATGCAGCAGTTGACAAGCTGGTAGAAAATCTCAAGAAAGTTAAAGCTTAGTCCTGATTTATTTCTTTTTATTTTGTATGTGCCCACTGGACATTCACGCGTAAGGTTTTTAAATCACAAGAGGTGTATTTAGTTCATGCAGGAATTAATAAAAATTGATGCAACAGAGCAAATAAATCGTTTTCATGAATTTATAGAGTCATATTACTATACTCAGATTGTTGAAAACCTAAGAAAAGACCATAAATATGTTGTGGTGGATTTTGCAGAGCTTTCTAAATTTGATCTTGATTTGGCAAATGGCCTGTTAGAGAATCCTGAAGATGCTATAAAGGCTGCAGAGCTGGCTGTAGAGCAGTTTGACCTTGAAGATATAAAAGGGTTCAAGGTCAGGTTTGAAAATCTGCCTGACAGCCAGAAGCTTATGATCAGCAACATAAGGAGCAAGCATATTGGCAAATTCATAAAAGCAGAGGGTGTTGTAAGGCAGAAATCCGATGTAAGGCCCCAGGTTACAAGTGCAAAATTTGAATGTCCTGTATGCGGCAATGTGATTAATGTGCTGCAGCTGGATGGGAGCTTTAAAGAGCCTTCAAGATGCGGCTGCGGGAGAAAAGGAAAATTTAATCTTTTAAGTAAAGAGCTTGTTGATGCCCAGGGGATTGTGCTTGAAGAAACTCCTGAAAGTTTGGAAGGAGGAGAACAGCCAAAAAGAATAAGCCTTTTTCTCAGCAATGACTTAGTCAGCCCTTTAAGCGAAAGAAATACAAATCCCGGAAGCAAGATTGATGTTGTTGGTATGGTAAAAGAAGTTCCAATCATATCCAGAGTAGGGACAAAATCAACTAAATTTGATTTGATTATTGATGCAAATTATGTCAAGGCAGTTGAAGAGACATTTTATGAAGTCGACATAACAGAAGAGGAAGAAAAGGAAATTGTTGATTTATCACAAGACCCTAAGCTATATTCTAAACTTATTGATTCTGTTGCTCCATCAATTTATGGATATGATGAAGTAAAAGAGGCTTTGCTTCTGCAGCTTGTTGGGGGTGTGAGAAAAATAAGAAGCGATAAAGTAGTCAGCAGGGGAGATACTCACATTTTGCTTGTTGGAGATCCTGGCTCAGGAAAAAGCGCGATGCTTAAAAGGATAGGGACCATAGCTCCAAAAGGAAGATATGTAAGCGGCAGAGGTGTTTCTGGAGCCGGCCTTACTGCATCTGTTGTAAGAGATGAATTCCTGAAAGGATGGAGCTTAGAAGCAGGAGCTTTGGTATTAGCTTCAAACGGAATATGTGCAATTGATGAGATGGATAAGATGAACCCGGAAGACCGGGCTGCAATGCACGAAGCGCTTGAGCAGCAGACTGTCAGCATTTCTAAAGCAAATATACAGGCCACGTTGATTTCCCGCACTACTGTCCTTGCAGCAGCCAACCCAAAATTCGGCAGGTTTAACCCTTATGAAATGATTGCAGGACAGATAAATTTGCCTCCTACTCTTATCAATAGGTTTGACCTAATATTTCCGATTAAAGATCTTCCTGATGAAAATAAAGATAAAAAGATGGCAAGCCACATCCTGGAATTGCACCAGACCCCTGATCTTCACGAACCTGAAATACCCACTGATTTTTTAAAAAAATACATTGCATACGCAAAACAAAGGATAGTTCCAAAGCTCGAGGATTCTGCTCTGGAAGAGATTCAAGAATTCTATCTTAAGATGCGCGCAAGCGGAGGATCAGATGATAACATTAACCCTATACCTATATCCCCAAGACAACTGGAAGCGCTTGTCAGGCTAACAGAGGCATCTGCAAGGTTGAGGTTAAGTGAAAAGGCAACAAAGAGCGATGCGAAAAGAGCCATTGATCTTGTAGAATATTGCCTTAAGCAAGTAGGTTTAGATAGAGAAACCGGGAAGATAGATATTGACAGGATTGCTACAGGAATCTCTGCTTCTCAAAGGAATTATATAAGCATTGTAAAAGAGATTATTGGTGATCTTGAAAATAAGCTTGGAAAAACAATTCCTATTGATGATGTCATAGAGGAGGCAAAAAATAAAGGTATTGCTGGGGAGAAGGTTGAGGAAGTTTTGGAAAAATTAAAGAGGGTTGGCGAGATATTTGAGCCCAGAAGGTCTTTCATACAAAAATTATGATCCAAAATGCCAGAGCTAGAAAACCGGACAATACAAAAAAGGCAGATTGCATATAAGACAGGAATAAAAGATATGCTTGATTCTGATTACATAAAAAGAGAGGGTTTTGAACCAAATTATCTGAAAATAAACGGCCTGGAAATTTCCAGGGTTAATGTCATAGGTGTTGTTGTCCAGAAATTAGATACAGATAATCATAAAAATATCCTGATTGATGATGGTACTGGAGAGATAAGCGCAAGAATATTTGAAGATAATGCGCTGCTTGATAAGATAAATGTGAGTGATATTGTAATTATAATCGGGAGGCCAAGGGAATTTTCAGCAGAAAAATATATACTTATCGAGAGTATTAAAAAAATTGATTCAAAGTGGGCAGAAGTAAGAAAACTGGAGTTAAAGAGAGATGTTAGCAAAGCGCCTGTTGTTGGAATTCCTGCGGCTGAAGACAATACGGGAAATAAAGAAATTGTTGACTTAAGCCCTTCAAATGAAATTGTTAATCTGATAAAGGAGCTGGATAAAGGGGAAGGTGTGTCTATAGAAGAAATATATTCAAAAAATAAAGATGCAGATAAATTGGTTAATATGCTTTTAAAAGAAGGGGATGTTTTTGAAGTAAAGCCTGGAAAATTAAAAGTGTTGGAATAATGCAACGTTGGTGCTTATGCGTAAATTGCCAATGGATATAGCTCCGCAGGAGGTGTTATACGACCTGAGCATACGCAGTATGCGAAGTTGAGAAGAGTGCTAAGGCCCCGCATAAGCACCAATCTGACTTTCATACTAACCCAAAATAAAGCAAAAAAAATCCTAAAGCCCTGCCACTAAAACAAAATTGGAGTTATGTATACTTCTATGAGCGCTGCGATAAGCAGAAATGAAAGTGAAATGATAAGCAGTTCTGAAATGTCAAAGACAATGTGAGCAAATTTTTCACTTTTGTAGTGTTCTTTGATTATAGCAATGGATATTATTCCTCCTGCCAGGCCTCCGTAAAAATAAGCCAGCATCTCCGGGATACCATGCAATGAATATTTTAACAGCCCAATTGAAACAACACTGAAGTAATTTGAAAATTGCGAAAGGCCTATGGCGCTTGCATACTCGCTAATATTTGACCTGATAAAATTTCCTATAGCTGCTCCTATAACGCTTGCATTCCATGTTAAAATAAATATTGCTCCTGCTCCATAAATAAAAGCAAACAAAGTTGCGAATGCCAGAACTTTTATATTATTTAATAATATTTTTGTGAATACCGAAAATTGTATGAAAGCGTTCCCTGAAACCTTGTTATTGATAGCCTGAATTGTGCTTGTCTGCTTATCAAAGACAATGTTTGTGGTTTCAGAAGGCAGAAAAACATACCATGTCACAAAAGATAAAGTTATTCCAAGAAAAAGAAACATCAGAAATACTATAGCTTTGTTATGCTCTTTCAAAAGTAATTTTTCTTTTGATATTTTCATATCTTTGCTTTCTTCCAGCTTCATTGTGTTATACACTATAGGAACACAAGCCATGACTGTAAGAAAAACCATTATTAAGCTTGCCTGGTCTTTAAATATCCACAAAGAAAGCAATATTCCGACAGAAGCGTACAAAAAGCCGATAAAAAACATTTCCCATGGCCTTCTTTCAGCCTTTAACGGATTGAGGATGGATTCTAACACCATGAGTTAGTTTTTTGATTTGGGGTTTATATATTTTATTATTGAATAGGAGTTTTAATTAGACATGTCTTATTAATCTTCTAAAAACAAAATCCTTTTAAAAAAACCTGAACTTCTATCAGTAATGGAAGAATACAAAAAGTTATTAGAGGAAGCCAGGAAAGGGCTGCCTGAACATGTTTTCCAGAAAGAAAGGTTTGAGATACCAAAGGTAAAAGGCCATATACAGGGGAATAAGACTGTAATAAGCAATTTTTTGCAGATAGCAAATCTTCTTCATAGAGAGCCGGAACACCTGCTGAAATTCATATTAAGGGAACTTGCAACACCAGGAGAAATAAAAAAAAGCGGCAGTGTTATTATCGGCACTAAAGTCCCGGCATCAAGGATAAATGAAAAAATAAAACAATACTCAAATTCCTATGTTTTTTGTTACGAATGCAGCAAGCCAGACACAAAAATAGAGAAAGAAGGTAATTTTAATTTTTTGAAATGCTTGGCTTGCGGTGCAAGGCATTCTATCAAGGCAAGAGTATAGGATATTATTTTGGGTTTTTTAATCTCATCCGAACCATCTCCCAAGGCCTTCCTGTTTCTCTTTTTCCTTTCCAAACACGCTTTCCACATTTCTTTTTGTCAGTTCGAGAGTTTGTTTTAAGTATAATGGCAGGTCATATTTATCAGCAAGGGATATTGCCGGCTCAAGGTATTTTATTATAAAACCCTCTGATATCGTAAATATTATCTTACCATCACACTTTATGCATTTTCCGATCAATGGAGGTCTCCTGTATTTCTCATTGCAATTGCTGCACCTGAACTGCTGCATTGAGAATTTCCTCAGGTTGCCTTTTATATCTCTAATAAGATGTTTTTCTATCACTAGCTTTGCAACATCTGATGCGTCTACAGCCCTTATTTTATCTGCTAGGTCCATCTGCCCCTTGATTTTTTTCTCCATTGAAGGTATTGTTTTGTATGCAGAACATCTAACACCACCATTAATGCTTGACACGTTATGGGTGAAACCAAGTCCAGAATACTGGTTTTCTTTATCCAACCTGCTGCCAAATCTTTCAATCTCTACCTCCCATGGCTGCTTAAAATCCATGCAGGCTTCATAAAATTCCAAAGGGTATTTCCATCCTATATCCAGGTCAAAAACCATGTCATCCACTTCTGAGGGTATTAGTTTAGATGACAAAACTAGGGGTGCGTCTTGTGTTGATCCTCTCGTGCCGGGAAGGAATTGTTTTGAAAAGTTAAGCAAAGCATCCATTAATAAAGTTACAGAAGCCTCATCTCCATCGCAGTCTCTCCTTGTAGCTGCATGGAACATAGGGTGTGCTAAAAACCCTTGTGTTCCTGAAAATCCTATAATCCTGCCAACAACTGCTGCAGAAGTATGGGGCGCTAATACACTAACAAGAGCCCCGGTAATATCCTTTTCAGATTTCATATTATAAAACTTATTAAGTTTATAAAACTCTGATAAAATATCATCAATAAAAAAAGAAGTCTTGAGAAGTATTTTATCTGCACCTAGTTCCGGGCTTTCATCGCAGGAAGGCAGGATTATATCCTGGGGCATTATCTCAAGTATCTGGTTTTCCTGTTTGAGTTCTTTTCCCGATATATCTTTAGTGTATCCAAGCTCTCTAAGCATCTCTACAGTGGTTTTTATTTCTTTAGGCTTGAAATGGGTTATAGGCAGTTGTGTCATATCATATCTTGTAGTGCCGTCTTTATTGACGCAAATATCATATTTTGCCCTGAATATGCCTTTTACAAAATGTTCAGGTATATGTTCTTTGTTTGATGTTCCCCTAACTCCCTTTATTAAGTCTGGATATGTCTTAATTTTGAGTTTTTTTAGGTATCCATCAAAATAATCTTTTATAGCGATTGTTTGTTCAGAATATGCTGGCATTGGGCCATGACTGCATTCATTGTTTTCAGATGTTCCGCAAATTCTGCAGTGATATTTTTGTGTTGTTTTTTTGTCGCATGTTTCACATATGCTGAAAATTGTGTTTTTATTGCACTTGTCGCAGCGATATAATGGAAATTCCGCGCTTATTTTATTGCTTTCAAAAGAACTTTGGAAAGACCTTAATCTGCCGCCTTCCCCCCCAACAGGAAATAATGTATGTGGGCTGCCGGTTAATTTTCTCATCTTTGCTTTTTCAGGTCTTCCCATCCTTGCTCCTATAAACACCCCAGATTTATCTCTAATTTTTACATCAGAAATCGTATTGATTAAATATAACCCTTCCTCGGAAGAATTGTCATTTATTTTATCCTCAAATTTAATTCTATCATTTGAATTCAAATGAAAAATTTCTGAAATTGCATGTGCATCGTCATTTTCTATGACTATGAATTCTTTGTTAACAACTAAGTGTGGCAGCCCGATATTGTCAAATATGGATTTTAGGCTGTCTTCATATGTAATCACCAGTTTTGTTACAATGCTGTTGTTTGATGTCAGCTTTGAATTTACAATTAGCTTTAACAAATGGGAAAAATCTTCTGCTGTGACAAGACCCCAGTGATATGTGAATTTTGGGTGCAGCGGTATTTTTAATTTTCTTGATATTTTGAATGCTGTTGCTGCATTTATTTGGGTGTTTATAGGATCTTTGAATAAAATTTCTAAAGATGATTTTTCTGTTTCCAGCAACTGGGCCAATTTTTCTAAATCAAATGTTCCTAATATATCGACGCTTGCGCGCTCTGCTTCCAGGCTCCACCATTCTTCGCAATAGCCTGGAGGCAGTAAAGTATGCGCCCTGTTATAGAAATCCCCATAGCTTACAAGTATATCTCCTAAAAATAATATCTCTTTTATTTCGCTTTCATGTTGTTTTGCCAGGCTTTCATTTTCCAGCCTTATCACGCTGTCATCTTTTAATTTTACTATGGGCCCTTCAATGCTGTCGCAAACAGTTATAGCAGCTGCTTTGCCTGGCCTTTCTACTCTTAATTGTGTTCCGGTAGCAAGGTACTTGTTAGATATGATCATAGTAGCAGGATGAATTGATGTTGCAGAATATCCTGAATTCCTGCTTCTCCCATACCTGAGCCTGAATCCTCCTGCTGCCAGAGGATATGTCAGGACAGGCCTTCCGGCCACACAATCCTGGATAAATGTATAAACTGGCAGGAGTTTGCCTGTGTCTGTGTCTTTTGCCTTAGCCTTTTTTTGTAATGAGAGGAACTCTTCCAGAAAAGACCAGTTCTCAAGCCCGAAATCTTTTGTTCCCCTGGATATCAGGTTCCAGACTTTAGAAGCTTTTTGCGCTATGCATTCTCCTAGCACAAGACAAGGCCCGCTTCTTATGTTGTTTGTCTCTATTCTCCCCAGGTCCTTGTAGTTAGACACCTCTATTTTCTCTGAAGAGTCTCCGTCTATCTGCACCGGGAGATTTTTGACAAGAAATCTTATCTCTTTTTCGCTCGGAAGATATTGTAAGTTTGTGACCCGTTCATGATAATCATAAAGTTCTGTGACCGTTCTTCTTATTTCTTTTTCTGTAGCATCAAACACATCGTAACCCATGTTTTTTCTTATATTGTCTGCTATGACAACAGAGAGGGCACCTGCTGTTCCTCCGGCGCTCCTTATAGGCCCGGAGTACATCAGGCAAAAATATTCTTTTCCATCCTGCCTTTTCTTCAATTTTAACTCTACAAAGCCTTCGAGAGGACTTGATACAACCCCCATGGTAAGGTATGCCAAGCCAACCCTTATGCCTGCTTCCATTGCCCTGACCTTATTTTCAAATTTGCAGAATTTTTCCTTGACAACCTCCAGAGATATTGATAATGCAACCCTTAAATCCGATTTGCCGTATTTTTTCTCTAATGATTGTATTTGCCTGGAAAGGCCTGAATTTATAATATCCGGGATTAGTGCTCCTACCAACCCCTCTACCCTCTCAGCCATGTTTTTAGCTAAGGTTATGTTGACTTCGTCTTCAGGATCATATCCTTTTTTCCTGGCTTTATTTGCTGTTTTATATGCATCAACTACCTTTTTGTCTATTTCTTTGAAATAATTTTCAATTTGCTGCTTCATTTTAATTTCCTAATTTTAGCATTTTTACGTGCCTTGTTTGTAAGTTTACTATAGGGACGCGGCTCGGTTCTGGATTGTGCCCTACTTTCTCCTGGAATGTTGTTTTGCTTTGCCAGCAGCTTCCGGAAATCAAAGTAACGTTCCTATAGTTTGCTGCAACGGCTTTATGGATGTGCCCGCTTACAAAGAAATCAGGAACTTTGTTTATGGCTAAATTATCGAGTTCTGTATCCGGGACATAAAGGGTTGATGTGTGGGAGGGAGCTAAATTCCTTTTTTGCAGTAAAAACTTCATTATAAGATCTACCCGGTCATATCCTCCATTATTTCTTATTGAAGCGACTTCAGAAACATAAAAATCAAAAGAATAGCCGTGGTAAAGAAGAACATCAAATCCGGAAAAACCGGCTGAGGAGTGTATGTTTATGATTGATGGATTTGAAACCATGGTTGCATTAGGCAGATTATAGAGGGATTCTGCGAAATCCCTGTAAATAGGCAATTGCGGCTCTGCAACCCTCATCGCATCGTGGTTTCCCGGGCATATTATTAATTTTATATCTGAAGGTATTTTGCTGAGAAGGTTTGCGCATTCTTCATACTGCTCTTTTATATCTTTTATCTCAAGCTCTTTCTCCTGGTTGGGGTATATGCCACACCCATCCACTAAATCACCTAAAACAAATATATACTTGACTCTTGATGCTATTTGTCTTTGCTCTTCATTGCCTAGGTCGCAGTTTATCCATTTTAAAAATCTGTTAAAGTCTTCCTTTAAAAAATTTTTAGATCCCACATGGATATCAGAAAGGAACAGTGCATATGATTCTTCCTTTGCCTTTTTTATTTCCCTGTCAAGAGGTATGTCTGGGAAAGATATATTATTTACAAATATTATGTTGTCGCCATTGGCTCCTGTGATGCCAATCACTTCATCCAGCACAATATCCTGGGCAACCTTGAACAGTTTGGGCTTGTTTTTGGTTATTATTATCCTTATAGAGCCTGTGTTGTCTTCTATGGTCAGCATATAGTTTCCGTTTTTTGTTTGCTGCTTGTCCCTGACCATGCCAATAACAGATATCTGCTCCCTGTCTTTTTTATTGGCCAGCCGGTTTATCGAAAGTCTGTTGTGCAGTTCCGGTCTTTGTTTTAGAATTTGCTGCAGTGTTCTGAACCTATTGTTGAAATATTGTATAAAGTCATTGGCCTCTCTTTTTTTTGCGGTTCCATTATAAGAATAAACAACTTTGACGTTGCTTTCCGAATCTGGGGTTTTTTTTTCATTAGTATTTTCAAGTTCATCCTTTACGATCTGTTCAAAAAGATATTTGATTTTTTTGTTAAGAACTGATATGTCTTTGGCATAGTTGGTTTCAACCAGCTTGTGAACTTCTGCAAGGTTTTTTTTGTCTTCCAGGTGTTCTAATATATCCTGGCTTACAAGCATACCTTTCTTTAGGAAAAAATTCACGATGTCTTTTTTCTTTGTTTCCAGCTTTTGCATTTTTAGGCTATAGATAACTCCTCTTCGAGAATTTTTTTAGTTAATGGATTAGTGGAAGACGGAATAGACATGGTTATTTCCCTTGTCCTGCCATACCTTCCCTTGGATATTGTCTTAGTATTAATGATCCCGATAAGCTCAAATTCCCCAATGATATCAGATACTCTTCTCTGTGTTAACGGCCTTAATCCTATCTTAAAGCATATTTTTTTGTAAAGGTCGTAAATTTCTCCGGTGTATACTATTGAGTTTTTGTTTTTTAGTGTTATTATTGAATATAAAACTGCCTGGAATTGTTTTGGTTGTGTTTTTATGATGTCAAATATTTTTTCCCTTTCAAGCTTTTCTTCTGCTTCATCAATATGCTCAAATGATACTTTTTCGTTTTTGCTCCTTTCAGCTAACTCACCGGCAACCCTTAACAATTCTATTGCTTTCCTTGCATCCCCATGCTCTCTGGCTGCATATGCCGCACATTTTTCAATCACTCCCTGCTCAATTGCATTTTCGTGAAAGGCCTTTGATGCCCTTTCCTGAAGTATGCTTTTCATTTCAACAGCATTGTAGAGTGTAAAAAAAACATCTTCCTCGGATAAAGAAGATTTTACCCTTATATCCATATTTTCAGTAAGTGTAGTATCATTTGAAATTCCCAATATAGAGATTTGGGCGCCTTTCAGTTCTTCATTTATCCTTGTTAAGTTATAGAGCACATTGTCTCCTACTTTTTTTATCAGTTGGTCAACCTCATCTAAAACCAGCAAGATTATTCCCTGTTCTTTTTCAGCAGCACTGTAAAAACTCTTGTATACTTCGTCTGTTGGGAGACCTGTTGAAGGTATGGCTTTTCCAAAACAGGATGCAAGCTGTGACATCAGCCTGTATTCTGTATCCGCAACCCTCTTTAGCTTGCAGTTTACATATATAACTTTCAAAGGTATTTTCTTGTTTTTGGATATTTCACCCATATTTTTAACAACGTGCTTGACTACGAGGGTTTTTCCTGTGCCTGTGTTGCCATAAATAAAAAGATTAGAGGGTTTTTCCTGCTTTAAAGCTGGAGCAAGTATACTAGCTATGTGGTTCATCTCTTTATCCCTGTGTGGTATGCTTTCTGGAGTATAAGAAGAGAGTAACGCGCTTCTATTGACAAACAAAGACTTATTATGTAGGAATTCTTCAAAGAAAGATGTTAGGTTGTTTTTTTCCATACCTTTCCAGCGGAAATGATGCTATAAAAATCTTTGTTATCCTCACACAGTTATGTTTCCTATGGAAAATACTTTTTGATTTTTTATTGAAAAATATATTATTTTATTTATTATTATATATTATATATTAATTTCTATATAGAAAATAATAATAATAAAGATAAAAAATTTTTTAAAAACCATTTCTACAGGAAATGAAGGGGTAAGTGTAACAATTATAAAATATCAAAAAAAAATGATAGATCAAGTATAACTAAACTATATTATATAACTAATAATATAACTATTTTGAATATAATTTATTGATTACAAACCATCCAAAGAACAAAAATTCAGAAATATTATTAAAATAACACCAATTAATAAGATAAAATGATAGATATTGTAATTCCCAACAATAATGAAGAAGAATTCATCACAATAGCCGAGAAGCTAGGGATTAAAGAACTGATGTTTCTTTATCCATATGAAAATTACATTAAGCTAAAAGATAATATAAACAAAAAAAAAGAAATTGAAGGAAAAAATAAAAAAATCAAGATTCATTATGGTATTTTGGCAGATTTAAAAAATATTCAAAAAATAAATAACAAACTAAAGAATAAAAAGGAATTTGTTGTAATTAAATCCTCTAATGCTAATAGGGAAGTAATAGAAAAGCCGAAAGCAAACCTTATCTTTTCTCTTGAAGAATATGGGTGGAAGGATTATATACATCAAAGGGCATCTGGATTGAATCAAATATTGTGTAGGCTGGCAAATAAAAATAAAGTGGCAATAGGATATTCAATAAGTTCTTTGCTTGATTCTAAGGATAAAAGTGTAATTTTAGGAAGAATTATCCAAAACATTATGCTTTGTAGGAAATTCAAAGTTAAGACAGTGATTGCTTCTTTTACTTCTAATCCTTATCAAATGAGAAGCCCGCATGATTTAATCAGCTTATTTACAATGCTTGGGATGCATGAAAAAGAAGCAAAGGATTCTCTTGAGAATTTTTTAAGTTAATTTTTATTATAATAATTCTAACCATATACTAAGTCTCTTTGTCTTATTGTAAATTCACGCTTTAATCCAGCACTGTCCTGTATTATTTTACCTCTTGCACGCACTTTTGTAGAAATTCCATCAGACTTTATTACATAAAGATAAGTATGATCTCGTGCAGCATAAGAGTTTATTACCTTAACATCCTTATTGAAAATTATTGCACTGTCGCCTTTTAGTACATTTCTGCTTAACATTGGAAATAATTTTTCTTCTCCTAAAAGAATGATATCTCCAAAGCCTCTTGCAATTATCTGGAATCCACTACCAGTATCTCCTAAGTCAATAGCGTTTTTGAAATCTGGGGTAGTGTAATGATTGAAACTAATAGCAAGATCTCCATCATTATGTGTGGAGGTTACTGCACCAGTTGTAGCAGCAAGGCTAACGGTTCCAAATACATCCCCACCTCTATCTTCAGTTGCATCAAACACTGTAAATGAATTTAAATGAGCCGTTACAGCATTACCAGTATATGTATCAACATTTTCAGTCCCAACTCCATTATATGTCAATATTCCTCCCTTTAGCAAAAATTTATTGCCTTTCATATCGCTTATTGCTGCGCCATCTCCTGCGACAGATATCTTGGTTGTTCCGCCTTTATGTATATTAACAAAGCCATCATCTTCATATACAATCCCTTTATTTTCAAATCCAGTTAGAGTATACATATTGTTTTGAGAAGGACTTAAAATGTGGATAGAGCCAAAGCTTATTTTATTATCAGATGGAAGCCCCCCACCCCATATGGAAGCCCCGTCAACAAAGTCCATGAAGCAATCAGCATTTCCAGATGAAGGAATTCTACCATCGTCACAAACTATTGTTTGAGATAAAAAACCATTAGAAACAACAGTATCAGCAGAATCATCAATTAAAGACTGTGCAGCTTGGAGATTCCCACCATCTTCCCCACCACCATTTAAAAAACCAACACCGGTGGAAGCAACACCAAAAACAGTTTTTCCCAACAATGCATATTTAAATACCTTGTTACTTTTAATTACTTCCATCCAAACTTGAGACTGTTTCCAAAGAGTGAGCTTACGTTGGGCTCCAGCCATTGCAGTCCTTACAGATTTATCAGCTAATGTTTCAACATTTGTCTTTAATAATAATTCGTCTTTTAATCCACCAACCTTAACTCTTGCAGCAAGACCATCCGGACTTAATTGTTTGCCAGGTTTTATCAGTTCATTATTTGCTTTAGTGTTTTCTAGAAAACTTTCCCACTTACTTGGGTCATGATTATCCAAAATTTTCTTTTTCATACTATCTGAAATAGAACCATCACAATCTCGAAGTCTATTGAAGCTTTGAAAGTTAGATATACTCACTAATTTTATACAATCAGTCATTTCATCACAAAGAACAATCTGTTCGAATAACCCACTATCTATAATTCCAGTTCTCCATGCAATGGCGGCAGTCTCAGAAGCAGTCTCAGAAGCCGTGTATTTGGCATAAACTTGAGTTTGGCAGATTGAAGTACAGTCAAAATCGCATATTGAATATGAGTCAATACTACTTGTACAAGTAAATAATGTACCAGCTTGACCACATGTACTTTTTTTTGCTATACAAGAAGTTTTATCAGCTTGACACTGACCACTAGCTGGAATGTCTTTTGCATAGTACATTGTTGTACATTTATATTTTCCACAGCTTCCTTCAACTTGGCAAACTTCAGGTGGAGTACTCGGTCCACAAGGTGCCACAAGGACAGCATAAATAAAAGAGGAGTTTAAAGCCAACATAAACATTAAAATAACCATTAATGTTGTTTTTTTCATTCTCATTTTTCACATTAACTTTTTTTTATCTTATTAGCGAACTGGAATACATAAAACTCATCATCTATCTTATCTTCTAAATCAACTATCTTGTAGATTATTGTATTATCTCTCTCTGTGAATGCTGTTATGTTGTAGTTATTTGATGTCATATCAGTTAAGTAATCCCAGTGTATGTAAAGGTCATTTTCTACTTCTTGCTCTACTATTGTGGAAACTATTCCTAATATATCTCTTAACCTTAGAGAAATTCTTTTGATGTACTGTGGTGCAATGCTGTTTTCCATAGAATTTCTTGTTACAGTAACTGGAAATTCAACATTAAATATAACTTCTTCATCAGTAAGCCTAATATCCGATTTTGTTTCTCCATGGGTTATTTTTATTCCTTTAAACACTTCAAAATCATTTATGCAAGTTTTAAGATTTAAATCAATATATTTTTCTAGCAAATTTTCCCAATATTCTTCATCATAAGGAACTGGAATTTCATTTTCCCCCTCAACATAAAAATATGGAATTTTAAAAGACCCGTCATATGAGAAATAATCATCAAAAGAATCTGGGACTATATTACCTCCGACAAACCCTAAGTAAAACAATGCGTGCTTTGATGTCTGTTCTACACAGTTCTCAGCAAAATTTCTTATGTTATCATCATCTGTCAGAAAAACTTTTTTCTTTTCAGGAACTGCCTCACTTTTATCATCTTGAGTTCCCAAAGACAAATAAAACAAAAAACTAGCAATAATTATTACTATCATTATTGCAAAAACAGTAAACTGACCCCTTTTTTTCAGCATATTCCTACATTTTTTTATGAATATTTAAAGTTTGGGGTGGATAAACTAAGAATTATTATTTATTCTTCATCTTTTTTGGCAAAATATTTAAAATAACAACTTTAGAGAACTACATGATTGAATATTTCTTGCCAGGAATAATTGCATTAGGATTAATTACAAGCTATGAAGACATTAAATACGGAAAAATCAGGAAT
>CEUC01056123.1_pt1 | contig 31151 bp, 23 predicted proteins | sample 356471 | NCBI WGS metagenome assembly CEUC01 (sample SAMEA2623295, study PRJEB7988) | marine metagenome | biome: marine biome (ENVO:00000447); feature: deep chlorophyll maximum layer (ENVO:xxxxxxxx); material: "saline water (ENVO:00002010), including plankton (ENVO:xxxxxxxx)" | depth 40 m | reverse complement strand
TTAATGGAACAGATGCAGTAGGTGAGCTAGGACATTATAGGCTTAAAATGGGCGCCGCAGGTACTATAGGGTATTATAATACTCACTTAGGTGATTTTAGGCGACGAGAAATGGGGCAGATAGGTTCTTGGGAAGTACGAGATAATAGATATTATGTATCATATGTTAGAGAGAAATTAGCTCTTCAAAATAGATTTATGACACTTCATGGTAAAGCAACTGCAACATCTACAAAAGACATACCTGGTAATACAGGCATGACTAAAGGATCTACATCATATAATAGAAAACGTAAAGAAGCAGTATTTTTGAATCCTGCTGCACCTATAATTGATATTGCAAGTTCTCATCAATCTTCTTCAAACAGTCATTATTATTTAGGTATTACAAATGGTGGTTTTTACGAAACGATGGAAGGTAACGGTCTAAATAGAATTCGTTGCAGAATATATTATGGTATTCAACAGATAGATGGTTCAACAAATTTAGAAAAAGTATTAGATGATAAATCTGCTAAAAATTTATATTTTAATTGGATTTATGGAATGAATGGTGCATACAGAGGTTCACATTGGACAATGAAATGTACATTAGTAGATAATGGTTGCATTTTTGCAATGACACAAAATGCATATACTTCTTATACTTTATATAGATTAGTAAGACAAAGAGATGACAGAGCAATCCGTGCAGAAACCAGACAAACTCAATATTGTCAACAAGCTAGTGGATGTTATAGCGATCATAATAACGAAGGATGCGGTCCTAGGATTGTTCAAAGTAGAAATAAACGTAATGTCGCAATGTATGGTCCTTATTATCAATATGGAAGTGGGTCATGCGGTTGGATTATTTCAAGAGATATGTCTAGAGAATATCCTGAACTATGGAATTATCATACAAGTTATGGTATACAAGTAGCTCCATTTAGGGATGCAGATTTTTATCTCCATGTATGTAATGACTGGAATGAATGGGGCGGATATAATAAAGCATCAAGAATTGCATTCCAAAATGGTAAAGGAAATTTTGAATCTTATTGGGTAGGATATGAAATGGATTCCCCAGGTCACACCACAACTTATCCGGCATGTGCTCCAATACATAGAGACGGGTTAACTTATTAGAAGGTGATTAAATATGGCAACTATTAAAGCGGCAAAAGACGCATTATTAGATAGAATTAGTACATTAGCAGACACAGCAGCAACTAATGCTAGTGATACTATATTATTATCTGATGCATTAAAAACATTAGATAAGAGTGTAGATGAAGAAACGAAAGTAGAACCTGCACCCGATTATCATTATAGAGCAAATAGACCTGAGTACGGTATTTGGTCCTCCCATCATAGCCATGGCGGCGGAATGACTATTGTCGACGAAATGGCAGTACCAATACGCTCGCGAGCATATTGGCATCATAGTTATCAAGATTCGGCAGACGGTTGTTGGAACGGTATTTATTCAGGTGGTCAAAAAGAACAATACGCAAGCAATCATTGTTGGTATCGATGTAATGATCATGCTCCGTCGGGAGCAGAATGTTATATATGTGGAACTACAGCAGTAGGAGAACTAGGCCATTATAGATTAGTAACTGGTTATAGAGCTCTAGAATCGGTAAGACAAAATAATGATGGTATTCAGATTAAAGTAGAAAATTTAAATGTAGGTAATGCCGAGCTAGATAGTAAAGAATGCTATTTACGATATAAAGATACTACAGTAGAACTAAGACTAAGATGGTTATCTTATGATCATACTGCATTATCATCGTATAATACAAGTAACAATTCTCAAAGTGCTAAAGGTGCAGTTTCATTTAATAAAACACGACAAGAAATAGCATTTTGTAATAGAAAAGGATCTACACAAACATTTACAATAAAACTCTATTACAATATTGCAAGTATTGATAGAGACACAGATCTTAGTGGAATATTAACTGCTGCAGAAGCAGGATCAACTCCTGCTAAATCATTAGATTTTACATTAAATGACGGATATAATTCAGGTACAGCAGAAACATTTGGTAATAATAAAATTGTATTAGTCGATGACGGTGCTATTATGATAACTACCCATGAACCGTCTTCTTTTTTACATATTGCTAAATTGACTAGAGATACAGGAGACACACAATTAACATATGGTACTCATGCATCACGTCAAATTGGTAGTACAACATATGGTTATGATTCTGATTCTGCTCATGGACATATGCTAGTACAAAGTAGAGATAAAAAGAATATTTTTCTTTTTGTTCCTTTTATTCATTATCAAAGAGGAATTATAAGTTTTATTGTATCTAAAACGCGAAGTGAATATCAACAAGGATATAACTGGGAAAGTTTGCTCCATGGTGCTCAAGTAGGTCCGTATGGTGATTCGGATTTTGTAATTTCACGGAATCATAACTGGGATTATCCTGGTGAGCAATCTGTAATTTGTTACATACAAAAACCTGACGGAACATGGATCGAAACAGATACCGGAAATCAACTAGACAATTCAGGATGGTACACTACAAATTATCCTTGTTTAGTACCATTAAATATTTAAAGGAATTTTAACATGGCAAGATCACAAAGTGAACGGCTAGATGAATTAGTAGGAAGAAAAGAGACTACAGTAAAAGGTAAATTAATAGATAAAATTAATGCCTTAGGTGCAGAATCAACAACAACTCCAAAAGAATTAACATATCTTTCTAAATCTCTAGAAGTTTTAAATAAACAAATTAGGGACGATACTTCGTACACAGGAGGCCCGCAAAGAGTTGATGCTACCACAAATCAACCTGTTAGGTATGATCAACAACAAGTACCTCATCAAGCAATGCCTAGTTGGAATTTAGGTAGAGGCGGTATGGGTAGAAATAGTCCGCCTGCTCAATTTGGTATATATACTTCTCATGCCAACCAATCCTGCGGTATTACAGTATATGATGAAACATGTGAACCTCATGCACATAGTAGATGGGCATGGTGCCATCATTATGGTCACGGAGTTGGCGGGCAATGGGGACCTTGGTCAACAGGACAAAGAAATCAATGTACTGGTTGGGTTACAAATAATTGTTATTTTAATTGTGCTTCTAGAACAACATCTAGTCATTGTTTTAGTAATGGTGCAGATTCGTGCGGACCGTTAGGCAATAGTAATTTAGTTACTGGTACTGCGGCACCTTTAGCAGTTAGATTTTGGTGTAATTCTAGTAACCAAGCAAGTAGTATTGGTCCTGTCCACGAATATAGAAATGAACAAGTTGAAACAGGTAACTATGAACCGACAGACAAATATACATATTTGATTTATCAAAATCAAACTATAAGAATGAGAAATAAACGAATATTACCTGGAGCAAATGCTGATTACTCGCAAAAACCGACCACAAATGGTAACGTCGCAGCATATGGGTCTCTTACACATAACTTTACACGAAAAGAATTAGCTGTTGTTAATCAAAATACAGCTATACAAGATCAGGATGCACAAACAGGATATCATTTTGATACTAAAATTTATAAAAATATACCTGATATTGACTTACAAACAAATTTAGCGACAGCACTTAATGATTCGACTTCAAAAACTATTAGATCAAGAATAGAAGATGGTGGTTATAGAGGTAGTCATGATATTACAAGTATTGGTTTAGAATACAGTATAAATGATCGTTCTGCTTTTACTCGAGTATTATATCAACCTGATAGAGCAGAAAGTTATCAAGGTATTAAACTAGTAATGGTTGATAATGGCGATATTTACTGGAGTGTACTTCATAATTATTGTCATTCATTACATAAATGCACACGATATACTATAGATGGTGTAACAGACGATGATCATTTTGCATGGGGTTTTGTACCTACTTTTAGTAAAGCGGCTGCTGCAAGGGGTTTTAAAGGTCAAGACGAATGGCGTAATGAAAATGTAATCGGCTATGATAATAGACCAGAATGTGTAGATCATCTATATTGTGATAACATTAGAGGCCGAGAAGAAGGCGGCGAACATCCTAACGGAACATCTGCAGGTTGTGGTCATGTTAACATTATGAGTAGAAACCATAGAAATGTTATAGTACAAACACCATATTATCATAGAGGCGCCGGAATGGCATCATGGCTTATAGATAAGCGATTTAGCAGATGGCAAATAGCTTGGTATGTTAGAGATTCAGCTGACGGATGTCAATGGGGACCATTTGGTGAAGAAGGGTTTGTTGCTAGTTACTCAAGGGACGGGAATGGCAGTGATTGTGCTTATAGATTATATATCCACCGGCAAGATCACAATACTGGTATTTGGTTTCGTAGTGAAATGTCAAGGACAATGTCGGAACGTGTACCCCAGAACACCCATTATCCGGTATTAATACCAATATATTAAAAAGGAATTAGAATGACAACTTTTAATGAGATAAAACAAAAATTAATAGATAGAGTTAATACTTTAGCAAATACAGCTTCTTCGCCTGATGTTAACATGTTAACAAAAACATTAGATCAGGTAGAAAGTAACCCCAGGCATATGGCTAAAAATCGTGTTAATCTAGATAGTACTGACTTAAATGAAGATGGTCTTGATAGAGAACAAGCAACGCAATCTACATCAACGACTGAGATATCCCCATTAGGAGGAGGTATTCATGTTCAGCAACAGACACGATCAGATGGTCAAATGGGAACATATACTAATTATGAAAATAATAAACAAATAAGAGAAGATGCTAGACCTCAATTTGCAGTATGGAGCAGCCATTCAAATTATTCGATGGGTAGCATTTCATATGATCAATACTTAAGACCTTATGAACGTAAAGGATATAAAGATCAAGGCGGACACTGGCATACAGGCGGAGATGGCGGAGCAAGTGCTGGTGTATATTCATGGAATACATTAGGTAATCAAGGTTGGAACAATAATCATTGTTATTTAAAAACTTCAACCAATGCCGCTTCGGGTAACACTAGTACTAGCGAACAACATCCTAGTAGAACAGATGCAGTAGGCGAATGCGGCCATTATAGAATTAGACTTGGCCAAGGTGGACATCCTATGGTTAGAGGTCGAGATTATGGGGATAAATTTAGGTATGAAAATATAGAAGCAGGATCATGTGAAATAGAACATAGGCAATCGTATATGAAATTACAAGGTAAATGGATCCATTTAAGAGAAAAATGGATGCCAGGTACTCATGTAACATGGGCAAGCCTAGATTCTTGGGCATATTACGAATTTAAAGGTTCACCTACTATGTATCAAGTTAATATGAATGAGACATCAGGACCAGCCGAAGCATATGGTACTATGACATACAATAAACCAAGACAGGAATTTACAGTAATTCATCAAAAGGCAGATGGCGCAAATGATTATTTAATGAAAATTTGGCAAAATGTTCCTAAAATTGATAGATTAACTGTTTTAGAAGATGTATTAAAAGAAGAAAATGCAGTATATGTAAATTTTGCATGGGGCTCTGGTTGGAGTTCAGGTTCTGTTGAAGCCCAGCGATGTGCTAAAATTACTATGACAGATAATGGTGAAGTTTATGGTACTATGATGAATTTAAATAGTGGTTATTATTTAGGTAAAGTAGATAATAAATGGCGGGTAATGGCAAATCAGGTACAAGGTGATAGATCAAGTAATGTTGTATATGATATTATTTGTACTAAACCTGGAACAGGTTATACCTCAGCTCCAACATTAATTATTGCAGCACCAGGAGATACAGTAAACGGTACCCAGGCAACTGCAACATGTACAGTATCGGATGGTCGAGTAATAGGAACATCAGTTACTGGCGCTGGCAGTTATTATGATTTTAGTGTCGAACCTCATCCAACTGTTACTGTTGATAATTCTAGTGCAGGCGGAACCGGAGCAGAATTTGTTGCTGTATTATCTTTAAAAGGATCTTTCAGTAATTTAGATTCTCAAACATTAAATAATCCAACATATGGAAGAGATTCAGGACCATATGGACAACGTATTGTAATGAGTAGAGATAGACGGCGTGTAATGCATTTTTGCCAATATACTGGTTTAGGCTGCGGAATTCGAAGTTTTATTATAGATAAAACTAAAAATGCATACGCACCAGGTATGAGCGAAAATGACACAAGTTATGGTTATACAGTAAGTGCATTTGGTGAGAAAGATTTTGTAATATTAGATGGTCAAAATTGGGATGATGTTGATAATGATCCCCGATCTAGTACAAATGCTCATTCGGTAACTATTTGGTATCAAGTATCACCGCATGACGGTACTGCTGCATCATGGAAAGCAAGTCAGGTTGGAAGACATATAGACCTAATGGCACATACAACAAACTATCCGTGTCTTGTGCCGATCTTCTAAAAGGTATAAATATAATAAAGATGATTGCAAATATTTAATAATATAAATAAAAGCAATTGATAAATACTTGTAGCAAAAGGATTAGAAATGGCAAAGATTGATTTTGACTCTAGACAAATAGGAAAACAAATTCACGAGGGTGGTGACTATGACCTTCCAGCAAACCTGCATCAAAATGTTGACCAAACATTAAGTTTACCACAAAGGTATGGTATTAATAAATCAGAAGACCCACCTATTATATTTGATAGATTTCCGGGTTGGTCTGATGCCGATGCTAAAACAGAAATGGAACGAATTTGGTCAGACGATGAATGGCCAAGTCGAATGTCAGAATTTATACAAACTACTGAAATGATAAAAAGTGAAGCAAATCAACGAATGCAAAATGCTGATTGGCGATTAGAAAGAGCTCTTACTGTTAACGATAATGATTATACACATGCAGATGTTGTAGCAGAATTAGACAAAAGAGCTGATACTCGTGCAAAATCTAATGCTAGAGAAAACGAAATTAAAGAGGCTCTGCTTGCTAGAAAACATCCCGATGATTGGCCTGATCCGGTTAAATGGGATTGTGCATTAGGATTTTATTCAGCTGTACCAGAAGTTAAAGAACTCCATGGTTGGGGGCAATCAAAAGAACTTGTTTCTAAATTTGCTAAAGATAAGTATGGCATAGAAGATCCTGGTACGGGCTTACCTTAAGATAAATTATCTGTCGTCATATTATGAATATAATTTTTAGACGATATTAACTCTTCTTTATTTAATTCTTCATAATGATCTAACCATTTGTATTGATCAATATAATCATATGCGTGGTCACTAAATATATCGTTTAACCATGCTCGATGAGTCATTCTACCTAAATAATTTCTAAGTACATATAAATATTCCTTAGGTGTTCTGTCTTGTAGAATTTCCTTTTCGGTTTTAAGTTGCCCGGATTCCCAAGCACTTTCTTGTCGTTTACTTACAAATACTTTTGATAAATCCCATCCTTCTATTTCCGTCCCCATATTATTACCTGCAGCTAATATGCTATATGCAGCCCTAGAAAAGAATAAATGTTGTTGTTTGTAAGTCATTGCTTTACTTCCGATACTAACATATTTTTCTCTTTTTTCTGCCCAATCGTTCCAGTATTTGGATTTATTATTTTTATTAAATGCGTAATGGGCTCCTACATAATTTACTGTACATTCAAAAGTATCTGTTGCATATGTATTATATAAATCTATTTTTTCGTTATTCCAATTAAAGAAATAATGAACAGGTTCGTCACTAACATCCCATGCTTCCATACCTAACATTTGAATATCTTTAGGTAATCTATTTTGTTTTATTAATGACAAGAATGCCATTAAATTGTTATGCATAAAAAATATACTTGTACTTTCTAGTGGTTCGACAAATCCTGAAGATAAACCACATGTTATCCAATTTGTGCCGGCTTGTTTTTCATAACATTCTGTTTCGAATTTAATTAATTGACACTCATCATCTTTAACTCTATCACCTTCATAACTATCTTTAAATTCTTGTAATGCATCTTCTTCTGAAATATAATCAGTACTAAACACATAACCAGTTCCTATTCTATCACGTAATCCTATTTGCCACCGCCAACCTGCATCCATAGTTTGACATTCAACACAACTTAAATAGGATAATTCATCGGTTCTATCTACATAATCTATTCTTGTTGCCCATGCTCTATTATTTGGATTTTCATCTTTCCAAGATTTAGGAGTATAACCACATGCATTAGGGATTAGTCGATTAAACCCACTACAATCAACAAAAAAATCACCTTCTATTTTTTTACCATCATCTGTGATTAAGTAATCTATTTTATCAGTATCTATAATTTTGACTTCGCTAATTTTAACATCATTTATTATTGCCCCTCTTTCAATTGCTACATCTAATAATTTTTTTCCTAATAATCCTGCATCAATATTATATGCATATTCTCGCCATACCTTAGGTACATCTGTATTCCAATATTCATGTTTTAAAAATGGTGCTTTACATTTAAGTCCTAAATTTAAACCGCACCAACTTTTCCAATATTCTTTTATAGGCCGACCAAATGTATAAAAATCATGATATTCCATAGCAAATAAACCTATTGGTGTAAAATAAGAATGATTATCTGCATACCAATCTTTACAATGAACAGAATATTTAATACTGCCCCTTGCATCATCTAAACAAATTTTCTCAGGTTCTAAATCACATGCTTCTAAAAATTGATTAATGTTACCTACGGTTGCTTCGCCGACTCCGACAATAGGTATGTCTTTTGATGTTAACACTTCTATGTCACATGCTTTTCCTAATTTAGCCTGAAGAAATACCGCTGCACTAGCACCAGCGGTACCACCGCCAATGATGATAATTTTTTTCTTTTCCATAATTCCTTATAAATATTAATAAAGAGAGAGTAAAATGGCATATATTGGTTTTGATGTTGAAAATAGATTACACAATACTGCTTTTACATTTGATAGTTACACCTCGGATGGTGTTACTTCTATTTATGCGTTAAGTGTACCGAAACCCTTAACTTCAAGAGCAATTCTTGTAAATTTTAACGGACTTACACAACAACCTGAATTAGATTATACGTTAGACGAAGATTCAAATTTAAAAATATTAAATGTTCCGGCAAATCAAACTGCAATACAAATTTTACATTTAACTAGACCTGTCCAACTTCATACTATACCTGACAAATCTATTGGTACTAGCAAATTAACAGGCGATTTACAAACACCTGGTAATCTTGTTGTTTCTGGTACATTACAAATATTAGGTGGACAAGATCAAACAGTAAGTAATGTATTTTCTTCTTTATCTGTACAATCAAACACTCTTACTGTAAATTCTAATGAACAAGGAGCAGGAGTAGACGGAGGCTCAGGTTCGGCAGGATTTACTGTAGAACGAGGAACAGAAACAGATAAATCATTTTTATGGGATGATTCGACAGATAAATGGACAACAGGAGGAGAAACAATATTAACAAATATAGAAGGCGCCGTAACTGGAGCAGCCTCTTCTAATGTATTAAAAGTCGGAGATACAATGACAGGAGCATTAACACTTTCAGGAGATCCTACCCAAGACGATCATGCTGCAAATAAAGCATATGTTGATAGAAAAGCATTAGTTAACGCCCTCTTATTTTAAATAAATATAGTAAAAGAGACATCTATGGCTTTAGCATCGACAGTAGTAGCAAATTCTAATACAACAATAATTACCGGTACCTCTGGAAAAGTGAGGGCGGTTACTTGTTTATTTTTTTGTAATACAAATACATTAAATACAGATACAATTACAGTTTATGCAGTACCCGGGGGCGGATCTGCTGGTGACGATAATACTATTATAAGATCTGCAGAAATAAACGCAACAGATACGTTAACATTTGATACAGAAAAATTATTATTAGATCCTACAGATTCGTTAATAGGTATAGCAGGTACAGGTACAATTAGTGCAACCGCATCATATACAGATGTATAAGGAATTATGAATGGCAAGCAGATTAAAAGGAGCAGTTAGGGTAGCAGGAGATGCTACTAGATTTGGAGGTCAAGTACCTTCATTTTATTTGGATGCTTCTAATTTTACAGGAACTAACGGATTAACTATTAATGCCGGCGGTACTGGAGGATCAACTGCTTCGGCGGCAAGGACAAATCTAAATTTATATAGTAAAGTAGAAATAGATACAAAAGTTTCTACCGCAACATTAGGTAATGCAAATGTTATTATTAATGGTAATAATAATATAACTATAGACACAACATCAATTAAAATGACATTAGACGGTACCGAAAAATTTTCATGGGATGCGTCTACATCCGTTTTAGATATAAATGCAGACATACAATTAACAGGAACAATAGATGGTGTTACAAATGTTGCTACAAAAGCAGAAGCGGCGAATAGTTGGGGTGACCATAGAACTGTCGGATATTTAACTGCTGCCCCTTTATTTGCAACATCTACATTAACAGATATAGGTGACATATCACCTACATCGGGCCAGTATCTTGCATGGTCAGGTACTGAATATAGTCCAGTAACATTATCTATAGGTTCTTTTAAAATTAATGACTTAAACGATATAGATACTGAAAATTATAGTGTAGGGATAGGTAACGTACTAAAATGGAACGGTGCAAAATGGATACCTGATACAGATAAAAGTAATGCAGTTCAAACGATTAATGATTTAAATGATGTAGATACTCAATCAGTTGCTCCTAGTCTTAATAGAGTTTTAACTTGGACAGGAGCAGAATGGGCACCTAAAAAATTAGATGATATAATAACATCATTAAATTTAACTAGTGCAAATTTAAATGATCTAAATATAGATTTTGGTATAATACCTGATTAAAATAAATATTTGATGAAGGAATAATTAATGGCAATTCAGTTTAAAAGAGGTACAGCTAGTAATAGAACAAATTACACTCCTTCGATAGGTGAATTAATAGTAATTGACGTTAGCGAATCTAACCCTAAATTATATGTAGGAGACGGTTCTACTGCTGGCGGAAAATTAGTATCTGCATCTAGTAGTGGTGGTACAAACCAAAATTTATTTGAAACAGTTTCTGTGTCAGGTCAATCAAATTTAGTGGCAGATACTGCAACTGATACATTAACACTTGTTGCTGGTTCTAATATTACTATAACAACTGATAATTCAAATGATTCAATAACTATTAATAATGCATATTCTGCTCCTGCTGAAACAGATCCTGTATTTTCTGCTCACGTGGCCGCAGGTATAAATGCTACAAAAATAACAAGTTGGGATACCGCATTTAGTTGGGGCAATCATGCAGGATTATATTTAAATTCATCTAGTAGTATTGATTCTTTGGGTGATGTAGATACAACAACTCTTGCACCTACAAATAGTCAAGTTCTTGCATGGAATGGAACAAATTGGGCTCCTACTACATCTACTTCGGGGACAACATTATCAGGATTGACAGATGTTGTGACTACTGGAGCATCAAATGGTAAAATATTAGAATATAGTAATGGTAATTGGATTATAGGCAATAAAAGTGGTGGCTCAGGAGGAGTAACCACTTTAACTGGTTTATCTGATACTCCGACTAATTATACAAACAAAGCCAACTTTTTTGCAAGAGTTAATAGTAATGCAACAGGTATAGATTTTAGAGACATTGTTGCAACTGCCCCATTAAGTTGGAATAAAGTTACAAGTACTATATCATTAGTTGCAACAACAGATAATATTGACGAAGGCTCAAGTAATTTATATTATACAGATGATAGAGTTAATACTGTTTTAGGAACAAAAACATATTTAGATGATAGTGATTTTACCTCAGTTGGATTAATGAAACGAGGATCTGTTGCCGGAAGTTATAGTATAGTAACCGACAATACAACCAATTGGGATACTGCCCACGGATGGGGAGACCATGGGGTAGTCGGCTATTTAACTAGTATTTCTGGGTTAAGTATAGATGCATTATCTGATGTAACAATATCATCAGCACAAGGTGACCAAATTTTAAGGTGGGATGGTAGTAAATGGATTAATTCGAACGAAGCAACAGTTACAACAACATTAACAGGATTAACAGACACGCCATCAAACTATGGTACCTCAGGACAAATGTTAGAATCTACAGGTTCAGGTATCCAATGGGTAGATGCTCCGACGGGAGGCGGCGGTGGTAGCAGTTCAGGTTTATCGGATATTAAAGATGACCTTACACCGCAATTGGGTGGTGACTTAGATGTTTTAACAAGAGAAATTACAACATCAACAACTAATGGCAATATTGTTATTAGACCAGCAGGAACTGGTCATGCTGAATTTGGTGCTGCTAATATTGTAACTACAGGTAAAAGTTTTTTTAGTAATACTTTTGCAAATTTTGCAGGTCTTCCTAATGCAACTACGTATGACGGTATGTTTGCTATTGCCGACGATTCTGCTACTCCGTATTATTCACATAATACTGCATGGATAAAATTATTAGACGAAGCAGGAGATCATAGTATAAACGGATCGTTGACTGTAGATAATTTAAAAATAGATGGTCAATCAATAACAACTGACACAGACATTATCCAAACTGTTGGTGCAAATCTTTCTTCAACAGGCGATACTAAACAAGGAATTTATTTATATAAAGGAATTACAGCGGTAGATAATGCCGATTTAACAGAAATCTTTGTTAAAAATGTTACTGATTCTAGATTAGTATTAACAAATGGTACTGCAATAGCATTTGATATTATGGTAGTAGCACAGCGATATGGTATGTCGGCAGGCAATGAAAAAACTGCATCATGGAATTTTAAAGGATGTATTATAAACACAACCGGTACAACATCTATTCTTGGAACAATTATGAAAACATTATTAGGTAGAACAGATTCTACATATGATTGCATAGTAGATGCATTAAATGCTAATAATGCATTACGTATTAGAGTCCAAGGAAAGGGCGGAGAAAGTATAAAATGGTTCGCTGCAGTTAACACAACAGAGGTACTAGCATGAGGTATATTTTAAAAATAAAAGAAGGGCCGACATTAGATGAAGTTATTAGTGATCTTAACATTTCTAATCCTATAAAATTGGATAATTTAAATAGAATAATTGCAGATACAGATGATGATGTAGAGTTGCAAACTTGGATAGATCACACAGATATAATAAGAATTAGAAAAGATAGTGAGCAACAAATAGCATGTGCTGATATGGGCACTACTACAACAGATGCTCCTATTATAGAAAATTTTACTAGCGGAAAACAAACTGCTTTAGCATTAAGTGGTTCTTATTATTATTGGCACTTGGATGCTATGTCAAAAGAAGATTTTTCTACTAAGTCAAATGGTGAATATAGTTACAAATATGATGGATTGGATAATGTTGATTTGATTATTGTTGATAGTGGCGTTGCTGGTGCTAGAGCAGGAGCTAGTCAAGGGACTACTCAATGTGGGTTTGGTACATGTGGTAATACTGCATATAAAGATCAATATGGATGCGAGGCAGTAGGATTGGGTAATAGCACATGGACACCAGCTACTTTAAATCCTACAATAGGGTCTGCTCATCCTGATATGTTAAATGATATTGATAGTAATAGAGTTAAGCCGTTACCAGGTTTTAATTTAACTCAAGGAGGCCAATATAATCATCCTATTTATGGTACTATTGCAATGGCTAACAATAAGGATTGGAATAATGAAGATACCCAAGGTCATGGTACTCATTGTGCCCAATTTGCTGCAGGAAGATTTGCCGGAATAGCAAAACAAGCAAATATATTTGCTTGTAAAGTAATGGATTTGTTAGGAACTGGAGCAGGTTCAGGCTGGACATCAGATATTTTACTAGGATTAAATGCGGTTCTTACATGGCATAACGGTAAAGGAACAGATGTACCTTCTGTTATTAATTATTCTATTGCAAATTCACCTGTTGCTCCGGCTGATTTGTTTGTCGATTTTGATGATCCAACCAATGCTACTGATGATACAGATGATGTAATGCGACAATTAACAGGAGCAGGTGTTCACGTATGTATGGCAGCCGCAAATGGTTTTAACAAAATAGTTAATAATGAACCTCAATTCCAAGGGCCAATAGATGCAAGAGTAATAGAACCTGCTAGAATGTCAGGTCCGCATTGGGAAAATACCGTAGCAAATACGATTACTGTCGGTGCAGTAGGTTTTGACGGATTAGGTGGTTATGATGATAGTGGTGTAAATTTCTCCGGTGGAAAATGGTCTATGTCTTATTTTTCTAATTATGGGTCATCAGTAACAATTTCGGCACCTGGACAAGATTTAAACACTATAGGTTGGTATGATGCTGGGGGAGGTAATTGGGGTACAACTACTGGTCAAGCAGGAACATCTTATTCGTCTCCTTTAATTGCAGGTGTTATATGCAATAAAATACATCAAAATAGAATAGAGGCCGCAAACATAGGCGGAAGTCCGGAAGAAATTAAAAATTGGTTAATCGCATCGTCTAGTTTTAATATACATTTTACGTCTTGGATTAGACAACGAGGAGAAAAAGGATCACATACAGATAGTGTTGGAGGAGTATCTGACACAGGTAATGCATTAATACAAACAATAAAATATGATAATGATTACATTTATACACATTTTTCAGGTATAGCAGAACATGCTACAGGTCCGTTTCCTGGATCATCAGGAGCAGGATATGTTCCTGCTGATAAAAGTTATATTAAAGCAATAGCAAGAAATCCTCTTAAAAATATAGGTATTAAAACTGTAACTCCGGTTGGTATGGTAGGAATAAGTGTAAATGGTGTGCCTATTTTTAATAAAAGAGATAATGATAGTTGGCATACCGCCAATGCACAAATGGAAACTAGTACAGGTGGTAACATATGGCGTAAAAATGCATTTGTTATAGATGGTAGTACTAAGGATACAAATTATGGTTTTTGTACTTCAGATTTTAGATACAATTATAAAACAGCTTCTCCTACATTACGATTGGAGTTAAATGATATATATACATCTGGTACTGCTAATCATTCGCCAATTATAGGTTGGGCATTAGATGGTTATCCTATATATGGTCCTTTTGGTAATATTACTGCAAATAACTCATCAAGTGGTATTACAAAAATGGTACCAGGATGGAGGTTAAAAACTGCAAGTGAATATGATCCTTCTACTGACGGTGCAAGAACTTGTTCTGTTAGAGTTACCGCTGGTTCTTATTCTCCTGAAAATAATACAACATGGGGACCAGCAGTTGATGGATCTAATCCGTTAGGTACTTTTATAGAAGATTATATATATGATAGTACAGTATCTAATAGACACTTAGATCAATATAATGGTAGAGATTGCGTAACACCTGAATTTCCTAACGGAACGTATGCATATTTCTCAACAATAGAAACATCAGGAAATGCATATTCCGGAGAACCTATGTTTCCGTATGTACTGGCTGAAGAATTTTATGGTTATGTCCATGCTCAAAATATTTCAAATAATGCAGTATCTGTACCTTCTTCTGTAACAACATGGAACACATATGGAGCAACTGCAACAGATAAAATTACTAAAATAGCATCTAAAATAAAATTACCTGATAATCCGTTAAAGACTACATCAGGTTCTGGTTCTATAATGATAACATGGCCCGATCATGGTCTTAAGGCAGACGATTGGATACAATTAAACGGAACAACAGGAGGTGCCGATTTAATAAGCGATATATACACAACTGATCCTCCTGGAATGGACCCTGGCAACATTATAAATATAAATCCTTGGGTACTAAATGATTGGCATGTTGTTACTAGTAATACTACATCTGATCAAGTAGAAATAACTTTATTAAATCGACAAGCAAATGCAAACGGACAAATAGGTGGTAGTAATGCATATGCATCGGTATTAAAAACCGGAACAACATCGACGCCAGCTAATTTAACAACTCATGATTCGACAGATGGCTTATTAAAAATGGATGGTGCAACTGTCGGCGGACACGCAGGAGTTACAGGTGCCTGGAATGTAGATTACCAAAACGGAGGCCCTAACGATAACACAAGAAAATGGCGATTAAAATGGAATAATCCTGATGGTATTACTGTTCAAGCGGCGCCTACAGGACAAGATAATTTATTTCATATAGAATATACTCCGACAACTATAACACCTAATAGAATAGGTTTTAGTCCCAATTACCAAATAGCAGATTGGACTACAACTTGGGTAACCTCAACAACCAATTTTGCTACATTTTATTCAGGTGCTGTTATAGATCAAGATTTATCAGCAACAATAACATCTTGGGCAAATGAAAAAATAGGCGAGACAGATTATACATTAATTGGTAATTTACCTTCTGAATTAACATTTAGTAAACGTACAGGAAAATTAACAGGCACTTTAGGTACATATGAAACATCGAATGTATATAGTTTTACTATTACTGCTAACAATGGTTATACTTCTACTATACATAATTATTCATTTACAATAGGTGAAGGTGATGAATTAGGTTATTATTATGACGGTAGCACATTAACTGTTCCTGGTAATTTAATTGCAAAAGCCGGCTGGACAACAGCAACATCAAATCTTTCAGCAACTGTAGGTGCCCAATATCTTGTTGATACTACAAGTAATACAGTAACTATTACATTGCCGGCAAGTCCTGTAACAGGTAATTATATCAGGGTAGTCGATGCAGCAGGCAATAGTAATACAAATAAAATAATAGTAGCAAGAAATGGTAAAAATATCCAAGGAACTGCCCAAGATTTAGAAATTACTTCATCAAGAGCAGGTCTTACATTAGTTTATTATGATGCTACTAATGGTTGGGTAATAGCGGAGAATTAATATGGCACAAGATTTAAAAAATCTTAGACAATCATCAGGTACACAAACAGGACACATGTTACCTGAAACAACTGAAGTATATGATTTGGGTTCGGCAGAAAAAAAAGTTAGACATTTATTTTTAAGTGACAGTTCGTTATGGATAGGAGACAGCCATGAAGGAAAGAAAAAAGGTGGATGTTATTTTTGTATGGATGCATTAGACGGCGGAAGTGTACTTAAAGATACAAATGATAATTATATTACAACCAAACCTGATTGTCTAAGTGCAGGCGGCCATTGGCTTGCGGATGAATCAATTTTAGATAGAGGGGCTTGTAATGCTTTACCAGGAAGTCGCTGGCAAAAAGGTCATAAGAATATAACAATACCTCATACGCAACCTACCCACGGAACAGAAGTTTATTCAATCCATTCGGCAGTTGTTATTCCTAGATATATACAGGCTATTCCTGGGTCAGCAGTATCACCGGGTGACATTGAACTTACGGGAGCTCATCCATGGGAATACGGTACCGCAACATCAGGTGCATATTCGGAATTTAAAGATTTTTTTGGCTCGCGAACATATGGTGCTAGAGTATCTTTAAAAGATAATAGTGATCCTCGAAAAGAATATTGGTATGATTTTAAATATTATAGAGATTTTATAGGTAATATCCCTACCCAACAAAGTAATTATAGACAACGAGCTCTTCTTTCACCTATAAATTCTGCTGAAAGTTTATTTGGCGGTCATACTCAATGGGATGAATATTCTTTTACTTTACAAGAAAATGTAATTACAGCCGAAACAGGCGATGGTACAATACCTCAAGAAAATATTGAAGAACCTGTTGGGGGCAAATATGTAGAAGGTGATAAGGCACCAGAACATAATAAAAAAGGTAAAATAGGGGAAATTAAAGTAGGAAATCATGCAGGAAAATGGTTCTTATATGTTTGTGTAGCAAATAATTTATGGGGACGAACTCCATTAGAAGTAGGCTGGGACCATAATAAATCCTTTCATGGTTCTGCTGGAAGTGCAACATGGGAAGCACGAGAATTTCATTTTCATGTTTTCGGAATTGGTACTGATGCATTTGTTATAGATGGTATTGATAGGTTAGGACCTGTTAATGGAGAAAATCCTTCTATTACTATAGATGCAGGTGATATAGTATATTTTCATGTAATGAGCCCTGAAAGTATAGGGTTTACATTAAAAGATCCGGGCCTAGTTCCTTTAGATACCTCGCATGGTTTAGCAGTAGGAAATAATAATCCAACTATTGCTGATCCAGGCGAATTAAAATGGACTGTACCACTGGTTCCAGGTGCATATTCATATATACATAATGTTAATGCTTCTATGACAGGAATTATAACAGTAAGGGACCAACCGGCGTAAGATAAATTATGAAATTTTTAAAGAAGAAGCAAATAGATACTGCCGAAGTACAACAAGATATTTTTACAGGTAACGGCAGTGATACTGAATTTACTTTAACATTTACAGTAGTAGATCAAAAACAACTATTTGTTTCTATTGACGGTCTAACACAAGAACCTACTGCGGCATATGGAATCAATACTGCCGGAACAAAAGTTGTATTTACCGAAGCACCGCCGTCCGGATCTAGAGTACTAGTAAAGTATATCGAAGCATCGCCTATTAATATTACGACAGTAAGTGCTAATACAATAGGAGTAGATGAATTAAATGTTACAGATGGTACAATAGGTCAAGCATTAACAACAAATGGCACAGGCGGTTTAAGTTTTACCTCGTTTGATCCTGGAGGATTTGATTATAAAAGCGATACTGATTCCCCATTTGCGGCCCACGCAGGGCAATCAGTTCAAATAGATACAACAAATGGACAAGTTACTATGACATTACCTGCTTCACCTAACCAAAATGATACTATTAGAGTTGTTGATGCAGGTGGACATTTTCAAGATTATCCATTAACTGTAGATAGAAATGGTAGTACAATTATGGATGTTGCTGACGACTTAGTTGTCAATTCCGCTGTTTTAAATTTTGGTCTAGTATATAATGGAAGTACTTGGAGGGTATTTGGATAATGCCATTAACTAAAATAACTACAAATTTATTAGCAGATAGTGCAGTTACAGGTGCTAAAATAAACGATGCTTCTATTCAATCGGTAGATTTAGCGACTGGTTCTATTACATCAGATAAAATACATACAACTTTTGATATATCATCTCATACTCTTACATTACCTGAAAATAGTATTACTAGTAGAGAATTAAATTTAACTTTTACATCAGGTGATGCAAATAAATTTTTGCAAGTTTCTAGTACAGGAGCATTATCTTGGGAAGCTCCTGGAGCGTATCCTATAAATTATAGTGCTATTACAGGTCCTATACCTGCAAATCATATTGCTTCAAATACAATAACAAGCGATATGATTACAAATTTAACAATAACAGATAGTGATATTGCAAATGGTACTATAACAGGACCTAAATTATCTACAACATTAGATTTATCAGGATCGGCAACACTAACATTTCCTACAGATTTGACAGTTACAAATATTACTGTAACGGGTAATTTAAAAACAGAAGGAACAACCACCGAAGTTGATACTCAAAATTTACTTGTTAAAGATAATATAATAGTTATTAATGATGATGAAACTGGTCCCGGAGTTTCGGCAGGAGTTGCTGGAATAGATATTAACAGGGGCCCTAACAATGATGTAGCAAAAATTCAATGGAATGAGACATTAGATAGATTTGAATTTCTTAAAGGTTCGACTCCTGTTGATTTACAGTTTGCAAATGAAGCACCGGGTGCTGCAAGTGTAGGATATAATGAATTGAAAATACAGAATAGTTCAGATCCAGGTCATAGTAATAATTATTTTTTAGAATCAGATGGTTCCGGCAATTTTCAACTTACACAAGTAAATTATTCTAATTTTGCATTAAGCGGTATAGTTTCAGGAACAATGTCGAATACAACATTTGCAGATGATAGTATTGCAACAGATAAATTACAAGATTATTCAATAACAGCGGATAAATTAGAACGACAACTTTCTTTTACTGGTATAACAACTGTTTTAAATGCACCCGATATATTAACTTCAATTAATGGAGCAACAGCATTTACAATTACAAATACTAATTTTACTCTTCCGGCTAATAATATAACAGGTACTCAAATATTAAATGGTTCTATTACTGTACCTAAATTAGCAAATACATTAGATTTAAGTAGTAATACAGTTATTTTAGGTAATGATTATGTTTCTTTATCTATGATGCAGAATGATTCTGTTGGTATTAATGAAGTAATAGTAGATAATGCTGGAAGCCCGGGACATTATTTATCACAAAATTCAGCAGGCACAGGTTTTATATGGTCTCCACCTCCTACAACAACAGAAGAGGTAGAATGGTTAGGCGGATTATGGCCTAATGCTAAAGAAAATTATTCATTTGTCGAAACATTATCTTCTGGAATATACACACTTGAATTAAGAAATTACCAAGATGCAATTTTATCTATATTAAGTCCTGCAAGAATGGTATTTAGAGATCCTGATGCTACTAAAGGTAAAATACACGTCATAGAAATAACATCTTCGTTTTCATTAGCAATACCTGCAGGCCAAGTATTAGGATATACAAATGCTGAAGATATGATACTTTATGTTTATGGATGGCTCCAAGATTTGGTAAATAAAACAGTTAAATTAGCAATTTCTGCAGAATATGTTAAAGATGAAGGTGTATTACAACCAATTTCTTTATTTCCATCTTCTGGAGTTAATTCTTTAAAAGGTATATTGTATTCAGATGTAGCATCACCCGGAGCACCTATTAGAGTTCTAGCTAGAATAAAAATGGTGCAGCCTACAATAAATAGTTGGACAAATACATGCACAGAGATGGCAACTAATTTTCAAACATTTCAACTCGAGTATATTTAATGTCTAGGGAAATTCGACAAGCAGAAAGCGTTCATATCTCTTACAAAGATTACTTTGATCCTAACACTCAAGCTAATAGTCAACAATGGGATCCAGCATCTTTTTATCAATTAGATTTTTATGATAATCATAAATTTAGGCAAGTATTTTCTGGTACTATTAACGATAGTATGTTATCAAAATTAACATGGTATGTTAGATCTGAACATATTGAAGTAGTAGGTTTATATGATCAAAATAGTGGCTGGTCTCAATCTCGAATGAAAGTTCGATTGTATAACGGAAATGTTATAAATGACGAAAACCCAATACCGATTGTAGAAAAAACTATCGATATAGGTTCAGGTAGTGAAAAAACATGGCAAGGAGAGGTACATTGTACTTTTGATTTCGATGATGGTTTTTTTATTAAACATGCTTCAGGTCAACAATATACGTGGGAAATCGAAAACTTAAATCCAGAAAAAATTGTATTATTTTTTTCTAATACTGGTTTTAGGCAAGGTAGTACATTACATCCTATGACAGATATAAAATATACTAAATCTGGGTATTGGGGAGGATGGTTGGGAGGATATGCAGCATTTTCGTCAGAAACGCAACAAGCACAATATCGTAGTGTTTATCCTTATAATGTATTCAGTAATCATATTCCTAATGTTGGTTATAATTATCGCTGGGTGTTTAGAACAGTAGAAGGTAGTGTAGGGGGGAGACAAATTATACAATGGAATGCTGGAGTCAAAACGACCAATTCTCCAGCATACTCAACAGAATTTTCTGCATCCCAAAATCATTTTGTAGACCCAGTAGCAAATACAAGCCCTGGTAACTATCCTGAAGTATTAAGTAGATTAAATGGTGCTACTTTTCATGACTCAGATCCGGGGTCAGGGTCTTTTACAGGTAAAAATTATTTTTGGAAAACAGGCATAAAATTTAAGAATGCAAATGGTTATATGTTAATTCAGATACCTCATTCTCTTTCTCAAGATATTCGTGTAGGATTAACAGTTCATGCAGATACACAATCGTCTAATCAGCCTGAACCTTCAATTACAGGCTTAGGTGCTATGAATCCTTGTACTTCAGGATCAAGCACTTCTGAATTTAACGATTATGATGGTTTATATTCGGATGATTCGTATGGTAAGTACGGACATTGTTGGAGAACAAATGGTTCAACCGAAACTGCTGCAACTCCGCATGGTAATTGGGAAGATCATTTGTATACTGACGGAACGGTGCAACATATAGGTAAAATTAAATATGATATAGGACCGCTTACACCTAGTATACATTTTGTTGCTGACGTTGAAGAGGTAGTTGATTACCGAACAGGCGGAGCCGTTGTAGACTTTAAAACAGTAGCAGAAGAATTAGGTAGTTTTTTAGATACTACATTAGGCAAAATAGAGTTAGGCGAAGCATATGGTTTCAATAAATTGCCCTATACATATTCTAATTACACATTTACTTTAGATAACAAAACTAGGATTACATCCGATGGTGTCAAATCGTTTATAGAAGAATACAAAGCATACATAAATTTAATGTCTCAGCGAACTACTCGCGGAACAACTACTGATTGGTTAATATTAGATGCTATAGATGTTGATGATTATATTGAAGATATGACATATGACAAATTCAAAGCAGAATCTGACAAAGTAGATGCAGAACTAACCTCGACTCCTTTGTTTTCGTATACACAGCTAGATACAACAGTAGATGTTAATGACATTAGTTATCAAACAAGTGTATCTAGGCATAATGAAAATACAACCCAAAGATTAATATCTAGATCTATTGGTAGAGATACTGCAAGAACAACAGGATATTATCGTTACAGAGTAGAAGGATATTATCGTTATACAACAAGAGGACAAGGCAGATATGAGACTAGTTTTAGATATGAAGGAGTTGTTTCAGGAGGGTGTAGAGGTGGCTGGGGGCCTTTTCGATACCATTATTATTGCACTCGTAGATTTCCAAGTTTTTATAGAGCCATATATAGATATGAAACAAGATCCGTAGGTAGTTATAGATATAGAGCCGAAGGTAATTATAGATACGAATATAGATTTGAATATAGATTTATTTCTAGGTATTCAGGAACTGTAGATACTGAAATATTCGAAAATACTTCGCATAGAAAAGAAGTAGCGTATTGGACATGGGCCATTACAGGCAAAGAAGGTGATGTTGATACGTGGAAATTAACTAATGATGTAACTAATGTAGATCTTGGTACCGGTACCGATGCAGACTTTGATCCAATGACAGTGACGCAAACAAAAGAAACGTCTTCAGCAGGATCGGCAGAAACTAAATATTGGAACAGTGAATTTTATGAAGGGACATGGGCAACCGTATTTCCAAATTATCCTTTACCTCATGCATGGGACAATCATACATTATATTATACAAGAGCAAACATATTACAAAGAAATCAAGCAGGAGATCTTGTTCGAGCTTCTATGACAGGTAGTATAGGTGCTAGTGCTCCGTCCCCGGGCGGAACTTCGCCTGTTACTACAAATCATGTAACTAGTATTAAATGGTGGTAAAATGCCTATACAAATTAATATAGAAAAAGCAAAAAATATATTTTATAAAAATTTAGAATTTTCTGTTAAAAAGGAAAAAGAAAATATTCAAGAAAAAATTAAAGCAGAAGGTAATAATAGGTTACAGGAATTAATAGATTTTTTGGAGGGATATGTACCTGATTTATCTGATGTCGAAAATACTGCACAAATAGATAGTCGATGGCCTGAAATTTTACCTTTTTTTCCTAGTGAACCATTATTTCATAAAATATATAAAGATTATGATCTACCAGAAAATATCATTGCAGGGTGCGAACTAATAGCATCTCCTTTTGAAACCACTAAAATAATAAGTGCATTTAATATTTCTTTTATTATAAACAATGAAGGATGGAATTATAAATTTATACCTTGGGAAAATTTATTAAATCCTGATAAACAATATAATTATTTTTATGGTAAACATCATGAAGATTTTCCATTTATGTATTCTATTATAGGAGATAAAGATATTGCTGAAGAAAAAGAACAATATACAATACCTTATCCTAATAAAAGAATTTTATTGCAAAAAGAAGATAATTCTGTTATAATGATAACACCTATAAATTTAAGAATAGATTTAGAAGAATTAACTGCTAAATTAACATTTATACCTAATAAAAATGAATGGGCATATCATGAAATATTTGATATAGATGAATTACCTAGTCAAAGATATAGAGATTCGTGGGAATTAATAGGTCATGAATAAAATAGAAATTGTAAAACGAATGATGGATCTAATGAATTATTGTGAACATTCTAGACCATGGGAAGATGCCGAAAAACAAGAATTTTATGGTTATTGTAAAGATAATAAATTTAATATAATGGACGGAAATAGGTATCACGAAGATGTTGATTGTAATCCAAGAAAAGATCATATTCAAACAAAAGAACAATGGGAAGAGTTAATTAATAGTGATAAATATAAGAAAGAATTAGAAGAAAGTAAACAACGAAGAGAAGAAGAAACAGATAGTAAAGGAATACGTGACAGATATAAAGAAAAAGTAAACAAAGGATTAATGCAAGAAGGTGAATTTTTTAATTTACGAGAATCTTATGAGGAACGATTATATCGAAAACTTACTTTAGAAAAACGACAAGCAGGCAGAATAGGCGAAGAACCTATTCTGTTACCCGACCCTTCTACAAGTCCGCCTGTTTATGATAATACTGAGCATGGTATTATGCCGACAACAGAATGCACATTTACTGAATTTCCTAATACAGTTACAGTAACTGATAACAGGAATGACTGGCCTGTTAATAATATGTTTGAACTTACATTTGAGTTTGACGACGACAATAAAGTTGTGTTAGCAAAATGTAACTATGTTTTACCACCTAACGACGATGCCGATTGATGAATTGTTTCCTTTAAAAATTTTTAAAGATTATATATCTAATGTTGATAATGTTAAAATGATGTCAGCATGTGATAAGATTAAAGAAATAGATGAACAAGGAAGATTGATATGTTTAAACAAATTTCCTTTAGGATATACATCATATTTCACTATAGATAATATGAATGTATTAAGTGACGACGAAAAAGAACCATACACAGAATTTTCGACATTAATTGAAGAAATATATGATCGGGCAAGAATTTTTGCAGACGATCTGTTGCAAGATTACGAAACGGAGTATTATAATTCATGGAAAGAGGAGAGAGGAATATCTATTAAAAGTATATGGATAAATATAACAGAACAATACAATTATCATCAAATTCATAATCATTCAAATGCTTTTATTGCAGGATGTTATTATTTTAATGATGTTTCAAGTGTAACAATATATGGATTGAACCAATATAAACAAGAAACTATGACATACCCTTCGCGAGAAGGTCTTGTATTAATGTGGCCTGGATGGTCATACCATCAAGCAGATCAACTTTTAGAAAAGAAGACAAAATATGGTATGTCATTTAATATAACGCCAGTTGGAATGTTTGACGAACACCATATAATTAACAACGATGATAATGAAAAGATTTAAGCCTTGGGAACTATTTGAAATTAATAAAGAATTGTCAATTCAAAAAGTTAGAATAGACGAATTTTTAATTTTGATTATAGATAATTTTTATGTTGATCCAACGTCAATAAGAAATTATATTTTAGAAGCGCCATTGCCTATATGGAAATATACAGATAGTACATTAAATTTTAAACAATATTATGATTGCAGACATATTATATCTTTTTATAAAAATCCTCCGTATGTAGATGCACTAGATAATATAATTTCTCATTATTATAATTTTATATTAAAAAAAAATAAAAATTATTCATTTATAACAAATGTGTTTCAATGGAAAGACGATCAACCTGCAATGACAGTAGGTAATAGAACACATACCGATGGTTTAAATGTTGTAGCAAATAATATTTTTCTTAATTTAGAAGAGGAATGTTCGGGCGGTACTGCAATATATAGATCTAAGTTATCTAATTCGTGTGATGTTCGACAAACAGAAAATTGGGAAGAATATGCAGACAATTATAATATACACGAAGATGGTAGTGTATATTATGATATATCATGGCCCGATCATTGGTTTATAGAAACTATAATCCCAATGAAATTTAATAGATGTATTATATATCCAGGGTATTTATTTCATGGAGCATATCATACAGATAATAATTTTAAGAATTATCCAAGAGTAGGACAAACATGTTTTCTAGAATCAGAACTACCAGAAATAAAAGAGAAATAATTGAAGTAGGTTGGACGCCGGTACCTAAACCTCCTGAAATAACTTTAACAATGGATAAACCTGATCACTTGTATACTTCTATATACAGTGACATAGATTCTGCATTTAAACTTTGTCCTGCATTTACGGCTTTTTTTAAAAATTATTATATTGTTCGATCTCCAATTGATATTAAATTTGTAATAAAAAAAATAACAGATTATGATGCAATTATTACTATAGAAGATAAGAAAATAGAAGAGTATGTAACATTTGATGACAGAAAAACTGAATGGAGCCATGATTATAGAAATCCTTTTGATCCTAAATTAAAATTAGAAAAAAATAATAATCCTATGATAAGTTTTAGTTTGCACCAATTATTTTTTGCAGATGAAGATGTAACTATGGAACAGATTCCTCCTTTCTTACATATGCATGAATTAAAATATTTTAATCATTTACGAATGATACCTGGAGGATTTAATATAAGAGATTGGATTAGGCCTTTAGATTTTGCATACGAATTAATGTTATCTGATTATATTATTATAGATATTAAAAGAAATGATCCGTTATGTTATGTAAATTTTCGATCAAATAATAAGATAAAAATAAAACAGGTACCTTGGACAGAAGATTTAGAATTGTATAGCAGAACTACTGTAGGTTTAAAAGGACTTGTGCCTGGCCTTGGACAACTATATGAAAAATTTAGAAAATTTAGAAAGCCTAAACTTTTATAGGTTTTTGTTGTTTACCCATCCACTTTGCATCAGGACGTTTATCTTTTAAATTAGTTGCTACTGTCTTTATTTTATCTATAGACGATTTATCGTAAAAGACTAATTTAGCACCACTATGTAATGGCTTAGGCCACGAACCTATATCTACCCAACAATAGCCACTAGATTCGCCATTTAATTCAGGTACAAATTCTCTAAATACTGTTACTATAAATGTTTTGTAATTAAAACCGTTTTTTGACTCGAATACATGTAATGGAACTATATTAAAGTAATTAGGAATATTTGTTCCCATTTCTTCGTCTAATTCTCGTTGTAATGTTTCTAAAGGTTGTTCGCCTTTTTCTGCTTTACCTCCCCAAAATGCCCAAGTGCCTGAATGACTAACATTATTTGATCGCATTTGGAGCAATATTCTACTAGTAGGAAGGGAAAGAAAAATGGCACCTACGCCATTAATCATAGATATAATCTCCAATATCCAGCAGGATATATTCTTTCAGTAGCATTTTTCCATTCATTACCATTCCATACCCATCTTGTACTATCATTTGAATTTGTTGTAAATTTTGTTGTTGATGTTTCACTAGCATCAAAAGATCTAACCCAATTGGTTCCGTTGAATTCTATTATGTCGTTTTTATGTGCGATAACATTGCCCCACCAATCTCCGCCTGTAGGTACATCATTAGTTACAATGTATCGTTGCCCTGTTGATGATTCGGGTAATCCGTAATTTAACGGTCCTTGATATGTAGGATCTACAATGTTATTTACTGTTCCTGTATTGGCAGAATTAGTAGGTAAAGTACCAGCATCTATAGTTACAGTTATTTCTTGATTTGAAATGGATAATAATGCACCATATACTTGAAAATTTGCTTCACTTTCTATATTTGCATCCATTAATTTTACTTGGCTAATACCTGTTCTTAATTCTGCTGATCGTTCTTCTAATAACTCTGTCCAAGTAGTTGTTGCTGCAGATCCGTCTTCATTTAATAATGTTAATGTAGATCCAGATAAACTAACAGATCTATCTTTAAATGTAGTCACCATATAATTTGTTGGTGCACCACTAATTGTACCTGTAGAACTAAATGTCTCCATTTCAGTTTTATTTTTTGCCGTTAAAATAGTAGACATAATGGTATGAATAAGTGTTTGTCTACTTACTCTAGATGGTACAGATAAATGTATAGGCATTGTAAATGTTAACGTAGCAATATCGATCATATCTTCTGCACCAGTAGGTATAGATCTATTTGTCCATTGTACTGCTGTTAATTCTACAACAGATAATCTTGTCCAATCAAACGGATTATCTGTTGCATTAATATCAATAGAAGGATTATATAAAGTTAGTAACTGTTCTAATAATTGAAATTTTTGATCACTATTACTCGTCCATATATCGACTTGCATTGTTAATTTATAAGGTACTGGCATATGTCGTTCAATTTGATATGAGTCACCTAATGTATCGTCATATTCGTTTGTTGTATAATTAAAACTTTTTTCATACACTTGAACTTTATCTATTGATTGAGGAGATCTGCGACCTTCTGGATTTATTTCTAAAGATTGAATCCAACAACTAATAAATGGTGCCGAATTAACTACATTCTCTGAATTTTCTTTTAGAATATGCATAGCCATTCTAGTAGCATCACCATATCTTACTGGTACTGTTCTATATGTTTCATTTTCTCGATCTATTTCAATTTGAAAATTAGCAAACAATCGCATAAATTGTTGTATATATCGTCTAAATTGTTTATCGTAAAAAAAATCCATTACACTTCTCCCTTAGGTTTTATAGTACTAGATAAACCTTGCTTAGATTTAATATCTGCACCAGGAAGAGTAACTGTATCTGTATTGTTAGTAAATTTTCTTTGAGAAAATACTTTACTTTCCCAACTATCATCATTTGGATTTGTATCTGTTGTAAATTCCCATCTAGTACCAACACGTTTATACATTCGATAAGGTGTAAAGTCTGTACGCAAAAAGAAAGAACCTTCTGCAGGGGATGCAGGAAATTGTGTACCTCTAGATAACACAACAGTATCATAATCAAATAAATGCGATGTTTTTAATGTACCATCATATTCTTCGGTTGCCGCTTTTTCAATTGCCTCTGATATTTCGATTTCGGATTTATATGTACTCAATACATCTGTATCAGTTTCCATAATATCTTGAAATTCTTGCGTATCGTTCATAGGACCTACTTTAACACGCCATACATGAGGAAACCAAGTTTGTGAAAAACCTTCCGAAGATCTATTTGCATCTTCAACAACATAAAATTTATTAATACCATTTTTGGTTTCATCTAATAACGTGTCGTCACGTAAATGTGGTAATTCTAATACATCGCCCGACATCAATTTTCTACCAAGTTTTTCTATCATGTCATTAATATGAAATGATACAAATAAATTATCTGCCGTTAAAAAGAAACCAAATTGAGAAAGGTCAAAATCGTTGTCACTTACATTGTATATGCCACGTAATTCATATATATCAGGATCATATTTTCTATCCCTATTTTCCATTAATAACATGTCTTGAATTGTTATTTCTGAAGCACCATCCATTGAAGCATGATGATTAGGTTGGGACGAATCATTTTGTTCGCCTACGTTTTCGGGACCTAAATACTTATGTACTAAAAAAGCAGTACCACCAATATTAAACTGTTCCCTTATGTTTGCATCAAAAAAATTATAATCGTTTGATTTATCTTGTCGCCAAAGACTAAGTCGGGGCATATATCATTCCTTATTCTTAATATTTATCGAAATGTTACGCCCCTGATTAAATTAAACAGAGGAATTTCTATTAGAAACGACGGAGTCGTATAAATATTGCTTATTTTAACGGCAATATCATTAATTTTTAAGCACCCGTAATAAATATTACTTTCACTTAAACCAGCTGGCTCTGGGGGTAGGATTCGAACCTACACGCTCCTCCTGCAAGAGGAGCAATACGCAAACAACGTACCACGTCTACCGTTTCGTCACCCCAGAGTCTGTTCTTTTATGAGATGCTCTGCTTGATGTTTGTTTAATTCATCAAGGTCTGTAAATGTTTCGTCGCATTCAAAACAACTAGCAAATCCATGTTCCTCATAAAAGCTAAGTTGGGTCGCACCCTTTTGTAATTCATTTATTACATCGTGTATTCCTTGTCCATTTTTATAGACAGGAATTGTTCGACCACTTGTAATCATTTAAAGTATTCCTGCTCTTTTCATTCCTGAAATTAACCGTGTTATTCCTATTCCGCCTCCATAACGGGGTCTGAAATCATATGATAAAAATTCTTCAAGTTCTGCTTCTACTCTTTCTTTACCAAAGAGATCATACAATAAACTGGCATACCCACCATTTGATATTGTATGGAATTGTTCTCGCATTTCGTCTGTGTTAGAAGACCGTTCAGCACTACCAATGGTTTCCATGCCACCTATAATGACATCACATTTATTAGCAAGTTTTCCGGTTTTTTTCACATCCGTTTCACCAAGTTTCATGTTCCAAAAAGGACTTGTTGATTCTGGAAACTTAGTTAAAAAGAATACATCTCCATATTCTTTATACATTTCTTCTTCATGACCAGCATCTAACTCTGGGCCAGTATATTTTGCCAATACACTTTGATACAAGCCGCCTGGGAAATCTAAATCATCATATGGAGCTCTTCCGTGATCACATTTAAAACCTAAATGTGTACATAGATCGTTTTCCATTTTTAACAAATCATTAAAATTACCTGGTGCTTCAAATTCGAACATTGGAAAAATAAGTTCATGCCTACCTTCCTTAGGATCTTGTTCTTGTCTATAACTTGTACTAACACAATAACAACCTTGTAAATCGGGTTTTGTTAGTAATTCATATTCAAGCCACATTTGACCTGTTTGAGGTAGTGGCCATATTTTACCGTTGTAATTGTAAGTCGCAACTGTAGTTGGATCCTCACAAGCGGCTAATATGCTTAATCTGTTTTGGGTATGTACTTCTTGAAAATTTAAATCATCGAAAAAGGAACGAAGACGCTTAACCACAGTCGTAAATTCAACAGGGTTAATTAATTGTGTCATAAGTTCTGATTCTCCACCTAAACCTATGTATTTAGTCGAGAAGTCATAATTATCAGCCAAAAGATTGGTTGACATTTGATTTGTAGAGTGTATAATATATGTATAACAGTTAAACATTTGTCCAGGAGACCGACATATGACACAGGAACACATTAACGATAAATTGAAACTCCAAATTGCAATTAATGCACTTCTTGAACT
>CEUC01141448.1_pt1 | contig 32160 bp, 26 predicted proteins | sample 356471 | NCBI WGS metagenome assembly CEUC01 (sample SAMEA2623295, study PRJEB7988) | marine metagenome | biome: marine biome (ENVO:00000447); feature: deep chlorophyll maximum layer (ENVO:xxxxxxxx); material: "saline water (ENVO:00002010), including plankton (ENVO:xxxxxxxx)" | depth 40 m | reverse complement strand
CAGGGGACTTTAGCACCGACAGGTCTTCCCCGAACCTCCCACCAGAATGGAGTAGAGACTTTACTTCCGGAGAGGTTTCTGTCGAATGGCTGTCGCCTTTCGGTGATGAGATCTTGTCACGGTTGGTTAACTGTGCGTTGGAAAGTAACTATATGTTAAAGACTGAGGAAGCATATCTGGAGGAAGCATTCCAGGAACTCCTGATTGCGAAATCGACAGCACTACCCGTTGCAGCATTGTTCCTTTCCAGGTCCAGAGGGAGAGTTCAGGACAGCGGTCAGGGTCATTCCACCATAAGTTCTCCAATTGACCTGAACCTCAGCGTGAATTGGGAAATGGATCTGTGGGGACAGTTGAGTGATATTCAACAAGCTGCCCAATTGTACTATGCCGCTCAACAAGCCCGATACGAGTCCGCAAAACGACGGGTCATATCGGACACGACATCTACCTATTTCAGTGCGATCGAGGCAGTAGAACTGCTCAACCTGGCACAAAGGCGCCTGGGGAATGCTAATGAATCTTTTGAAATCGTTAATCAAGGCTACTTGTTAGGGATCAATGATGCACTTGATCTGTATCTTGCACAGTCTGTAGTCGAGACCAATGAATCACAACTGGCTGAGCGTCAGCAGCTTCTTCTAGAGAGAATCGCACAATTGCAGCTCAATCTAGGGCTCTATCCAGATGGCAACATGGAATTAGGATCAAATTTACCTGTCATAAGTGCGCCTACGTCGACAGGAATTCCTTCGGAGTTGCTGACCAACAGGCCGGATCTGCAGCTGGTATGGTTACAACTGCTTACTGCTGACGTGGAATCGGCAATTGCTCACAAGAATCGTTTTCCTGTTTTAACTCTTACCGCCAACATAGGGCTGGCCTCGAGAAACCCGCCAGATCTTAGTAACAGTGAATCCTTGCTGTGGTCGCTGGCAGGTGGCGTGATTCAACCGATATTTGAAGGGGGCCGGCTGCGGGCTCTTGAGAAGCAGGCTGATGCAAGAATTACTCAAGCTGAAAACATCTACCTGGATACTGTGAACGGAGCCATAGCGGAAGTCGAAAATGCGCTTTCGGATCGCAGGTCACTTGGGCAAAGTTTCGAATCAGCCCTTAATGCCGAATCAAGTGCGGATGCTGCCCTTACCCTGGCTCTCGAGCAGTATCAGCGCGGTCTTATTCAATACATCACTGTTCTGGGGTCACAGCAGCGCGCCTTTGACGCTGCCACTACCGTGATTCAGCTCAGGAACCTGCTTCTTCAAAACCGGATTCAACTACAGCTGGCGCTGGGAGTGCCTCTATGAAGTCCATATTGACCCGTATCAGCGCATTGCTGGTTCTATCGGGATTTATTGCAGTTTCATTTGCACTCTGGTTTTTTCGCCCGGATGTAGCAACGGAGACTGAACCGGAAACCGCTTCCATTGCTGTGGATACATCAGTAGTAAGGGGTCAGCCCTATTCCGTGATCCTTGGAAGCTATGGGCTGATTCGACCCACTGTGGCCAGTTCATTATCTGCCCAGGTCTCCGGTGAGATCGTTAATGTTAATCCCAATATTCGTAACGGTGGCGTTTTTCAAATTGGCGATGTTCTGTTTGAAATTGATCCCGTGGATTATGAGGCCAATGTAGACATAGCTGCCGCTGCATTGTCAGATGCAGAACAAGTGCTTGCTGAAGCAGAAGCCAGAACCAACCAAGCGAGCCAGGATTGGGTCAGATTGGGAAATTCCGGCGATCCTCCCCCGTTAGTACTTCGGCTTCCTCATCTAAAGGCAGCAGAAGCGCGGGTCCGAGCTGCTTCGGCGGAACTCAGGAAAGCGGAGGTAGAGCTACAGCGAACCCGCATAGTTGCCCCCTACGACGGCAGAGCATTGGAGAAACTTGTGGACGTGGGCCAGGTAGTCTCCAGCGGCACACCACTGGCGGAGATCTATTCCATAGAGTCCGTTGAAATCAGATTGCCACTGAGAAATTCCGATCTACAGTTTATCGATCTGCCGGAGTCGTTGTATCCATCGTCCAGCCTGATTGAATCTCATACTGTAACTTTACAATCAGAACTCGACAGCGCAGTAAGTTGGCCGGCTGATTTAGTTCGCACTGAAAGCGCAATAGATGAGGCAGCACGGCAGCTACATGTGATCGCTGAGATCAGGAATCCGTTTGCAGTGGAAACAGATGGTGGGCCAGCGTTAAAAATATTCCAATACGTTACCGCTGAAATTCAAGGCAGGATAGTTCCGGATGCCATCGTGGTGCCTGTGTCTGCTATCTACCAGAACAGTTTTGTCTATGTTGCCGAAGGGGATTATTTGCAGCTTCGCGAAGTTGATATCGCCTGGCAGAATGGTGAGGAGGCCATCATTGCTAGTGGATTGTCGGAAGGTGATGAGCTCATATTGACACTATTGGGTCAGGTAACTTCAGGTATTGGCATTGAGCGTACCAACTCACTTATTCCCGAGGATGATGAAGAGCAGGGGATAGACAGCCGATGATTGCCTGGTTTGCAAAAAATTCAGTCGCTGCAAATCTACTGATGTGGGCAATAATAATCGGTGGAGTTACATCGATTGTGTCCGGTATTACGCTGGAAGCGTTTCCGCCTGAGAAAGTCCGCACCGTCGATGTGTCGGTAACCCTGATCGGTGCCACTCCGGAAGACATGGAACTGGGAGTAGCGACGAGGATAGAACAGGCTGTCAGAGGCCTGGAAGGGATCGACAGAATTATTTCCCGCTCCTCCGAGGGTAATGTGACTGTCCAGATAGAAGCGCAGACAGGTTATGATCCCAGGCTTCTCCTGGATGATGTCAAGGCGCGTGTTGATGCGATTAACACATTACCGGAGGAAGCAGAGAAGCCGGTCATCGGATTAGCAATCGACTCCTATGAAACCATTGCCGTTCTGGTATCCGGGCGACAGACTGAAACAGAAATTCGCCAATATGCGGAACTGATCAGGCTCGACCTTCTGCGCCTGGATGGGATTACTCATGTAGAGCTCGAATCAGCTCGCCCCTTCGAAATTGCCATCGAAGTGAAACCTGATCGGTTGAGAGAATTCGACATTGCCATTGAAGACATCGCGGAAGCCGTCAGTAGAAGTTCGCTCGATATATCGGCAGGTAATATCAGGGCTGCTGGCGGCGACATCCTCATTCGATCCCAGGGGCAGGCGTACCGGCAGCACGAGTTCGACTCGATCGTTGTAAAAACCACTGCCGAAGGGACCCTCATTACAGTGGCTGATGTGGCCGTCGTGCATGATGGCTTCGAAGAGCTTGGTGTAATAACCCGCCTTAACGGTAATCATGCAGCAATCGTTGCTGTGCTCAGGGTCGGTGATCAGAATGCAATCGATATCGCTCAGAAAGTTAAGTCATACATAGAAGAAAGAAGAAGCAGCCTGCCTCGCGGCATGCAGCTCGAAATCTGGGACGATGAATCTGAGGCGATTGCCGATTCACTCAATATCATGCTATCCAGCGCTGTACAGGGAAGTCTGCTCGTTATTCTGCTCTTGTCATTGTTCCTTAAACCACAGGTCGCCGCCTGGGTATTCTTGGGAATTCCAATCAGCTTTATAGGTGCGTTTGCAGCACTTTACTGGTTCGGGATCACCCTGAACCTCATGAGCTCATTCGGATTTATTCTCGTGCTGGGCATCGTCGTAGATGATGCCATAGTCACAGGAGAGAATGTTTACTCTCATTTAGTTGAAGGAAAAGACGGCACAGTGGCCGCTGTTGAGGGAACCAGGGAAGTCGCCACACCTGTTACTTTTGGTATACTAACAACTATCGCCGCGTTTACACCATTAGCATTGATCGAGGGCCCAGTGGGCGAATTGTTTCAGCCTATAGCCCTGGTGGTCATTCCCGTGCTGATTTTGTCGCTTATAGAGTCCAAATTGGTGCTGCCGGCCCACCTTAAGAATATTTCCGTTAGCAAACCTTCGAGCAAAACCAGATTTTCGACCTGGCAACGAAGTTTCGCCGAGAAGTATGAACAGGCCATCAACGACTATTACAACCCTATTCTCAGCCGGGCCTTGTCGAATCGATACACTGTAGTTGCGGCATTTTCAGGAATGTTACTTGTTACAGCGGTTATCGTGGCAGGCGGGTGGGTGCGCTGGGTATTCATTCCTGAGAATGATGCCGAAACCGTTTCCGCCTCAATACAGATGCCGGCAGGAACCCCGTTTGAACTTACTGACCACCACGTCATCCGAATAGCAGATGCTGCGGAGCAGTTAAAACAGATTTATGGGAACCCAGTGACCGGTGAAAGCCTGATCACCAATATCATCTCCACCACTGGTACTGCAGGCGAACAATCCCGACCCAACTTCGGTGAGGTTCAGTTTGAACTAGTACCGCGTGAAGAGAGGGTTGGTCAGGTGACCACGGCCGAGTTCGCCAATGAGTGGCGGGAGGTGGTCGGCCCCATAGTCGGTGCAGAAAGCGTTCAGTTTCGCACTGATTTTTTCAGCCCTGGCTCTCCTGTTGATGTGCAAATGTCTGGCAATTCGTTAGAACGGTTGGAGTCGGCCGGGGAAGAGGTCAAGAGCTGGTTGGCGCTCCGGGCAGGTGTTTTTGATATCAGTGACAGTTTGTCCAATGGTAAACAAGAGCTCCAGGTTGAACTCAAGTCTCAAGGGCATCTGCTGGGCTTAACTAGAAACGATGTGGTTGCGCAAATCTCCCAAGCGTTTCAGGGTCTGGAAGCCCAGCGTATTCAGCGGGGCGTGGATGAAATACGGGTAATTGTCAGATACCCATTGGATGAGAGAAACACACTGACGTCGCTTAATGAGATGTTAATAGAGTTACCGACTGGGTCGTCAGCACCGTTTATGAATGTTGCTGAACTCGTTCCAAGCCGGGGGCCGGCAACGATAACCCGAATCGACCAGAATCGCGTGCTTAATGTCACAGCCAACATCAACAAGGAAATTGTCAATCTGCCAGCCTTGCAATCACGCCTAGAGGATTATTTGGATTCGCTACTCGTTCAGTATCCGTCTATTGACTATAGCCTGGAAGGAGAAGAGCGGGAAGAGAGAAGGTCACTACAGAGTTTGTTTTCGGGATTTATAATTGCCCTGGGCGTGATTTACAGCCTGCTGGCCCTTCCCCTGAAGTCTTACATTCAACCGATTCTAGTAATGACTGTAATCCCTTTCGGATTGATTGGCGCAATCGCCGGACACATGCTTATGGGCTACCCGATTTCTTTGGCGAGTCTTCTTGGAATGGTCGCATTGATAGGTGTTGTGATTAACGATAGTTTAGTGCTTGTGGATTTCGCTAATCAAAGATTTGTTCCGGGTTCGAAGATGGCAGACGTTGTGAGAGGGGTTGCAATAAAGCGGTTTCGGCCAGTCATGTTGACGTCGCTAACGACTTTCTTCGGTTTGTTGCCACTACTATTAGAACAATCAACAACGGCACAGTTATTGATACCGATGGGTATCTCTCTGGGGTTCGGTATCTTATTTGCCACCCTGATTACTCTCATTCTGGTACCTTCCCTATTGCTAATTCTGGATGATTTCAGAAGCTGGACTCTCAGAATAAGAGTCTATGCAGGGTCGGAGCAAGCCTGAAATGCGGATATTACTTATAGAAGATGACGCTGTAGTAGCTAACTTCATTCATGTAAGTTTTTCTCAGGAAGGCCATATTGTAGATGTAGTTGCCAATGGCAAGGATGGGCTGGCTCAATCGGTTTCGGAATCCTATGACATCTTCATAATCGATCGAATGTTGCCGGGGATTGACGGCCTCAAGATTATCCGCTCAATTCGAGCTGCAGAGATCGGTACGCCTATCCTGATCTTGAGCGCACTCGCGGATGTGAACGAACGGGTCGAAGGATTGGAATCAGGTGCTGACGACTACCTAGTCAAACCATTTGCCTTTTCAGAGCTAAGGGCGAGAGTCAATGTGTTAGTGCGGCGTAAAGTTGGAGAGTCAGTAGCAAGCGAAACCGAACTCAACGTTGGAGATCTAAAGTTAGACTTGTTAACTCGCAGAGCCAGGAGAGGTCGGCAGGAAATCGAATTGAAACCCAGGGAATATCGGCTATTGGAGTACCTGATGCGGCATGCCAACCAGGTCGTGACAAGGACGATGTTGTTGGAAAACGTCTGGAACTATTATTTCGACCCCCGTACCAACATTATTGATGTGCATATAAGCAGGTTACGCCAGAAAATAGACAAAGGCTTCTCTACTTCTCTCCTTCATACAATTCGCGGAGCAGGTTATGTTATTCGCGAGCCTAAATAGCCTCTTCCGCAGTGTATCGTTTCGAATAACATCGGCGTTCATGCTGATTTTCATTGTAGCGACCATTGCTATAGTTGGCTTCACTTATGAAGCAATGGAACGCTATCTAGAGCAACAAGCCAATTTGTTCCTGGAAGGTTTGATTCTAGACAATATGGATTTCGCCCAAGAATTCGGCTCTGCCGCATTGATCGCCGAGATTAATGAGATCTCCAGCCTTGATGAAAATTCACGTGAGATATACGTCCTGTTCAACGAGGAGTGTGTGGTAGTTGGCGGTTCACCTGACCGGATGCCTTCCGGTTTTATAAACCAGAGAACCTGTAGTGACATGGAAAACATCGAAGAAGCCTATGCCGCTTTTGATGTTGCGCACAGACATTCAGAGAGTAGCAGAGATGAAGATCCAGGTAGAGAAGAGGATGAGGCCATTGCCAGGATTCAACCACTGCCAGAGGGAGGGTGGTTACTTGTGACTCTAGTGGTACCAGAGATTGAAGAGACTCAGGACTTTCTATTTATAACATTGAGTCTAGTATTGGTATTACTAGTTGCAACAGGTCTGGCAGGTGCTGTCGTTCTGACTCGAGCTGTGAGTCGGAGACTTGAAAGAGTTAATGCACTTAGCAATGACATTATCATGGGTGACATGGACCGCCGGATACCATTGGAAGGTTCGCAAGATGAGTTCGAAAACCTGTCCAGAAACCTGAATGCGATGCTAGACAGGCTAAAAAACGTGATCGAAGTAAATAAGCAAGTTACAAATGACATTGCACACGATCTACGTACTCCACTAACTCGTATTCAAGCCCACATAGAGACCATCCAATCCGAAACTGCGAGCGGCACTGATCTCGCCAACCGGCTGGAAGAGATCAGAAGAGAATCTGAATCACTACTTGAAATCTTCAACTCATTGCTACGGATCGCCGCAATCGAGTCAGGAACGACAACAAAGTCTTTCGAATCAATCGATCTGGCGGAAATTACTGAAGATGTAGTTGAGCTACTCGAGCCTCTGGCCTTCGAAAAAGGCATAGAAATCGCTTGCAAACTTAACCGGCCAGCAAACATTAGAGGGGATAGACACCTTCTCTTTCAAGCACTAAACAACCTTATAGAAAATGCAATCAAGTACTCTCCTGAGGGGGCACCTTTGGAAGTAAGCATCGGTATCAGAAATAACTCGCATGTGTTTTTTACTGTATCTGATCAAGGACCAGGTATTCCATCAGAAGAGAAGGACAAAATTTTTCGACGATTCTACAGGCTGGAACAACATAGAGGCACTCCGGGTCATGGACTGGGGTTGAGCATGGTAAGGGTGATAGCAGACTTCCATGATGCTGTTATCGATGTTTCTTCACAGGCTAAGGGCCTGAAGATTTCAATGAGTTTCGTTCAAAGTGATAATCAGAGCGACTAGAGGTTGTGGGTTACAGAGGACACTCAAAACTCAAAAACTTAAGATTACTGGGGAAGAAATTGGCCGTGTTTTGCTAGACTTGCCATCACCAGCCCTCAAACGCTAACACTATTTCTGGCGTAGCTCTATCTTTACTTCCTCGCAGTTGTCATTGACTACTCACTGACGTAAACAAAGATTTTCACTGAGGTTGATTTCAACTCGTTAAGTAGCTCACGGACTGCTTTGAATTGTGAGATTTCACCGTCCCACTGGAGTATTGTCTCCCACCCTTAAATCAGTTACCCCTATCAGAGTAGCCATAAACATATAGTGGCTCTTCGGATGACCAAAATAATATGTATATGGATAAGCCTCTCAAGGTGAGGATTAGGGGTGGTAGGGGGTGGGTGCCCTCTGCGGAAAGAGGTTTTGGGAAACAAGGAAATTTATTTATGATAGGGGTTGCGCTTCATGCAAAGTCAGAAGAGAGGTACAAAAAAGCTCGTCAGATGGCTACATAGTGGCTACATGAGAGGAAATTCAGATTCAGGCATTTTGGTAAGTGCTTGATATGATGGTGCCCAGGGGCGGAATCGAACCACCGACACGAGGATTTTCAGTCCTCTGCTCTACCGACTGAGCTACCTGGGCATTTTTTGATCTGCTGCGCTTTCTGATACTTCGTTGAAAACCGATATCTCACTCAGTCACTTACTCATGTAAGCTCCTTCCTTCGATTCGGCTTTCGCCTCGTCTCAGCGGCGCTCGCGACGCTCAAAACGAACTTCTCTGATTTGGGCTAGTGACTTTCAAAATCGAGGTGTGATTCTGGAATGCGCCACTTTCGCGAGCCGCGTATTAAACCGCCAAGGCCTTGAATAGTCAAGGATTGCGGGTGATTTACTCTTTCGGTGGCACGTAGCCCTCGGCGGTGTCGAAATCCTCATTATTCAGGAACTTGTCCATCTCTTCCTGGAGATAATTGCGGGCATCCGCCTCCATCATGTTTAGCTGCTTCTCATTGATCAGCATGGTCTGCTGGGACTGCCATTCCTGCCAGGCTTGCTGGGAGACCGTCTCATAGATTTCCTGGCCCTTTGGGCCGGGGTAGGGGGGGACTACCAGACCAGGAAGTTCTTTGTTGTATTTCTTGCAATGTACCATGCGGCTCATTTTAGTCCTCGTGCTTACTGATTGTGAGAAAGTTGCGACAGTAGCTTCTTTATCGGTGCCGCCAGCCCCACTTCGATGGAATGATCCAGAGGATACCAGAGCCAACGATCTTTTTCGGCAACCGCGTCGCGAATTCGCCGGGCGCTGAAGCGGACCGGTGATATGTCGAGGTGATAATGGGAGAAGCTGTGGCGCAGCGGGTCCAGTTTCGAGACGTTCTCAATAGAGACTTGTATGTGATTCAACTGTGGCAGCATAGTTTCCGACTGGCCTTCAGGGAGCGAATAGAGCGAACCCCAAATGCCCTGTGCAGGGCGCTTTTCCAACAAAACCTCACCGGCTTCATTCTGCAGGATGAACATAGTTACAGATTTTACTGGAAGCGCTTTCCTCGGTTTCTTGCCAGGGTAGTTTGCAATGCATTCCTGTTGGTACGCCTTGCAATGCGAATTAAACGGACAGCGATCACAGGCTGGATTCGCTCGGGTACACACCGTTGCTCCCAGATCCATCATAGCCTGGGTATACTCGGCAACCCGCTCCGATGGGGTGAGTCGCTCGGCAATCTCCCACAGTTGGTTTTTTGTATTGACCTGTTCGGGCCAGCCGTCGATAGTAAACACTCTGCTTAGTACCCGTTTCACATTGCCGTCCAGAATCGGCGCGCTTATATTCATGGCGAGCGCCACGATGGCGCCGGCGGTGGATTTGCCTATTCCCGGTAAGGATTTGAGTTCCTCAACCGTGGTCGGGAAAACACCCTGGTAATTTTCTACGATGAGTATAGCGGTCTGGTGAAGATTTCTTGCTCGGGCGTAGTAGCCCAGTCCGGTCCATAGGTGCAGCACCTGATCGATGTCGGCAGTGGCTAAGCTCTGTACCGAAGCAAACCGGTTCATGAAGCGATGGTAGTAGGGAATGACTGTGGCGACCTGTGTTTGCTGCAACATGATTTCAGAAATCCAGATACGATAGGGTGTGGGATTCTGTTGCCAGGGTAGGTCATGCCGACCGCCCGTATCGAACCAGTTGAGAATCCGCTTGGCGAAACTTGGATAAATGGGGTCAGAGTAAAATTGACTCTGATATGGTGAACTCTGGTTGGGTGTTGATGTCAATTTTACTCTGACCCCTCCCGGTTCCTCCCGGTTCTAGTTGAATATGTTGCGAAGAAGACCGCGCGCGGCATCTTGCAGTTCATCCGGCACCTGGCCCGTGATGACATCTTCGAGGCGGTTGCGGGCGGCATTGGTGCCTATCTGGGTAAAGATCTCCCTCACCTGCGTAAAGTCAGGCCGGCAGTAGCGGGTGACATCGGCATCGAAGGCGGCGCTGCAATCCACTGGCCAGGATACATTGTGATAGAGCTCATTAATCGGAATCGTTTGAGTGTGAGGTTCTCCCAGTACGGTGAATGACAGATCGTAGTCGAATGATTCTTCTTCCAGATTTATGCCACCGGTGCCGGTCACATCAAAATTGTCCATGTGCAGTTTGACCTGCTGATTCTCCCCAATGCCATTGTCCAGCAGGATATAGCCGCTTAGCTCTCCGAACTGGATGACATCCGGCCACTGCTGAATGGCTTCTCCGGTAGGGCTGAGTGCGGCGATGGCAGTGAAGACCTGCTTGATGACACCGATGTCCACGGAGTTTTCCGTGATGGCAAAAGTAGTCGAGCCACTCAAGGAGTCGATCAATGCATTGGTGGTAGCGCCACTTGCCGTGTAGTCCACTTCGGCATTGAGCTGGCCGGTCACGGCATTAAAGCGCGACACCGTCGAGGTGAACTCAATAATGTTTAGCCGATTAAAAGACAGTTGGGTTGAAAGTTCGGCATCCGCTGACCGACCATCCAGGCGAATCGCACCTTGAACAATTCCCCCATAAGCATTGGTAGGCTGGATCTCGATATCCAATACACCATCTTCGACATTCGTGAAAATATTGATATCTTGAAAATAAAAATCCTCGGTAGAGAGCGATTCAATATAGATACTTCCCAACACATTCATCGCATTCAATGCATCGAGAGGTAGCTCGGTATCCGATTCTTCTCGAGAAGGTGTGGCAACGGTAGCAATTGATGTTGCTGTTTCTTCAGTTTCAGTAGTCGTATCGTTATCAGGATCATCGTCTGGAAAAAGAGTGGACAAGTCGATAGCATTAGTCACAATATCATAACTAACATTAGCTGGAGAGAGTTCGGTTGCAAATCGAACACTGGCGTCTGCCTCGACTTCTGAAGTACCTAACGAGGCTGAGAGACTGTCCAGAACGAACTGGGATTGGTCACCGCTAAAGCTGAAATTGAAAGCTAGCTCTGGGGATGTAGGGCTATTTGCGCTGAATTCATCATCGATTTCATTCAAGCCCAGTGATTGAGCCAGGCCTTGGGGATCAAAATTATTGGTTTCGAATGACCCTTCAAAACGGATGTCGTCATTGAAATTGCTGACGATAAAATCACCCTGCAGCAGCATGGGTGTCACATTGAAATTCAGATCACTGATACTGATATTGCCGTTGTTGACGTCGGCAACGATATTACTCTGCAGTCCCATGCCGATCGGTTCGGTCATGCCTTTATTCAGAAACAGGAAATCCAATTCGAGACTAAAGGGCCGGCCCTCGAGGTTGGCGTTACTACTTTGCAGGTTCATATCATCGACACTGTAACGAGAACCCCTGGAAAGATCCTGGAAATCGATGCTGGCACTGGCAATGCTGATACGGTCGAAGGAGACAGTGACAATTTCATTGTTGGAGTCATCATCACCGCCAGTGATTGTCGATTCGCCGGATGCTTGCCGGTCTCTAATAGGATTATCCACATCCCAGATGGCGCCGCCATTTACATCCACGTAATAATTGATGTGCAAATCATCGGCCAATAGCTCCTGAACAAGCAGCTTTCCGCGGAGTAATTGACCTCTGTCTACTCTCAATGAAATTGCCGAGGTGGAGGCCAGTTCTTGTGGGATTGCCGGATTACGCAGCCTTACATCGTTCAGAGTAAGCCCCATGGCAGGGAAGAAATCCACTTCCAGATCGCCGGCGATATTGAGTTGGTAACCGGTGCTGCTGGCAATGGCGGATTCGAGCGCAGACTTGTATTGGTCCGTATTCAAGAATGTCGCCAAGCCCACCACAACTACGATCAATAGCAGGGCCAGGACGAGCACTATTTTTAGTGACTTCTTCAACATGCGCGTATTGTTTTAGCAGGATAAGAACACACTGGATTCTTTTTTCTTGATGGTAACTACTTAGCAGCGCTTAAGTGTACCGGATTGACTGAGTGCATGCACGGCTGGAGCTGAGTAAGACCGGGGCTTAGCAGCGCTTTGAACCCTATCCGAAGGCTATTGCTGCTTTCCCTCAGAGGGGTCGGGCATTATAATGCGCTCTTTTGCGAAAGCAGGACTCTTTTAAACGCTATGAGCGAATCAGCTCCCACGTCGGCCACACGCCAGGCCAGCGTCGAAAGAAACACCAAAGAAACCCAAATTGAGATTTCAATCAACCTCGATGGCAGCGGTCAGCTTGTGGTGGATACGGGATTGCCGTTCCTCGATCACATGCTGGATCAGATTGCACGCCACGGATTGCTTGATCTTTCCGTCACTGCCAGGGGTGATCTTGATATCGACGCGCACCACACGATTGAAGATATCGGGATTACGCTCGGCCAGGCTTTTGCCCAGGCTCTGGACAAGACCGGTATCCGGCGTTATGGACATGCCTATGTGCCGCTGGACGAAGCCTTATCTCGCGTCGTAATCGATTTCTCCGGGCGTCCGGGATTGGACTATCACGTCCAGTTTGCCAAGGGCTCGGTTGGCCAGTTCGACGTGGATCTGTTTCATGAATTCTTCCAGGGGTTTGTGAATCATGCCCTGGTAACACTGCATATCGATAATATTCGTGGCAAGAACTCACATCACCAGATTGAAACTATCTTCAAGGCGTTTGGCAGAGCCGTGCGTATGGCTGTAGAGGTTGATCCTCGTTCTGCAAACGTAATTCCTTCTACCAAGGGCTCTCTCTAACCAAGTCTTGTTCCAGACACTGTCAAATGAATAGAATTGCGGTAATCGATTACGGCATGGGTAATCTCCATTCTGTCGCCAAGGCAGTGGAACATGTCGGTCGTGTGTTGAGTCAGGACATCGAAGTACTGGTAACGCCCGATGCGCAGAAAATCGCCGCGGCTGATCGCGTCATCTTTCCGGGTGTTGGCGCTATTCGCGACTGCATGGCTGAGATCAATCGTCTAAATGTTGGCCAGATCGTCGAAGACGCCATGAAGTCCAAACCTGTGTTGGCAATCTGTGTAGGCATGCAGGCGCTGATGAATCACAGCGAGGAAAATGGAGGTGTCGACTGTTTGGGCCTCATGGACGGCACTGTTCGCTACTTCGGAGATGATTTGAGAGATGAGAGTGGACAGCGCCTGAAAGTGCCGCACATGGGTTGGAACGAAGTGAAGCAGTCCCAGGATCACCCGTTATGGAAAGACGTGCCCGACCATAGTCGTTTCTATTTCGTGCACAGTTACTACGTGCAAACTGCGGCGCAGGAACAAGTCACCGGAACGACTCACTATGGTACCGAAGTCGTAGCCTCAGTAGCAGATGACAATATCTTTGCCACACAATTTCACCCGGAAAAATCACAGACGGCAGGGTTGACCTTGCTGCGCAATTTTTTGAACTGGGACGGACAACGCTGATGTTGGTAATACCTGCCATCGATTTAAAGGACGGCCAATGTGTGAGGCTACGCCAGGGCCGCATGGACGACGCGACTATTTTCTCCGACGATCCGCTGGAGATGGCTGGGAAGTGGTTGTCTAAAGGCGCGCAGCGCCTGCATATCGTTGACTTGAATGGCGCATTTGCGGGCACGCCAATAAATGCTGAAATCATCACTGCCATTACCGAGGCATATCCATCGTTGCCGGTACAAATCGGCGGCGGCATACGCGATCTGGATAGCGTAGAGTTCTATATCGATGCGGGAGTAAGCTTCGTCATTATAGGAACCCAGGCGGTCAAAGATCCGGAGTTTGTCCAGGCAGCCTGTAGTGCCCATCCGGGCAAGATTATAGTAGGTCTGGACGCGGTAGAGGGCAAGGTGGCAACGGAAGGTTGGGCCGATGTCTCTGAGCGCAGTGCGATCGAGTTAGCACAACAATTTGCCGGATACGGCGTCGCGGCGATTGTCTACACCGACATTTCAAGAGACGGCATGTTGCAGGGAGTCAACGTGGCAGCAACGGTCGAATTGGCGGAGCAATCCACGATTCCCATTATTGCCTCGGGCGGTGTTGCCAAGCTTGCCGACATTGTTGACTTGAAAGCGGCAGCCAAAACCGTAGCCGGTGCCGATATCGTCGGTGTGATAACGGGCCGCGCGATCTATGAAGGCACTTTGGATCTTCAAGAGGCTCAGGTCTATTGTGACGGTGAAGACTGATGGCACTGGCTAAGCGAATCATTCCCTGCCTGGATTGCGATAAGGGCAGAGTCGTTAAAGGCGTGAAGTTCGTCGATATTCGCGATGCCGGTGACCCGGTGGAAGTGTCCAGGCGTTACAGTGATGCCGGTGCTGATGAGATAACCTTTCTCGATATCACCGCCAGTCATGAAGATCGTGCGACAACGGTAGACACGGTAAGCGCGATTGCCGGCCAGGTATTCATCCCGCTCACGGTCGGGGGAGGCATACGCATGCTGGATGATATTCGCACCATGCTCAATGCCGGGGCGGACAAGGTAGCGATCAACACGGCTGCCGTGGATAACCCCGAGTTTGTGCGCGAGGCGTCCGAGCGCTTTGGGTCACAATGCATTGTTGTGGCGGTGGATGCCAAACAGGTTTCAGCCAAAGGGGAACCGCATAAATGGGAAATATTCACCCATGGCGGACGCAATCCAACTGGCATCGATGTTATCGAATGGATCGAACGCATGGTTGACTGTGGTGCCGGCGAGATTCTGTTGACGAGCATGGATCGGGATGGCACCAAGATAGGTTTCGATCTGGCACTGAACAAAGCAGCGAGCAATGCGGTGCGGGTTCCGATTATTGCATCCGGTGGAGTAGGAAACCTGGAGCACCTGGCGGAAGGGGTGTTGCTGGGCGAAGCCGACGCCGTGCTGGCCGCCTCAATATTTCACTTCGGGGAATTCACCATACAGGAAGCCAAACAACACATGGCCTCCCGTGGTATAGAGGTTCGTCTCTAAGCATGTCGGCAGAGGGGCCCTAGTTTGGATCGCGTTGTGCAAAGGTTCCGGAGCTATTGCTTGCCGCCGGTGGATTAAAGGCATTAATTCCCTTCAACACATTTAATGCCTCATTCAGCGGATAGTCCGTCACCAGCACTTCTTCTGCGGAGATTAAAGCCTCTGCCATTTCAGCATCACCCTGAGCAGCCTCTTCACCGTTTGCATTAGCTAACCGACCCGGCAGGTCTGACTCGTTATACTGCGCGACACTTCTGGAGCGGCGTGTCACAAATGCATCGTCGACGACGATGTCCGGAACGATACCCTGAGCCTGGATCGATCGACCACTGGGAGTGAAGTAAAGCGAGGTAGTGAGTTTGATGGCGCGCATTTCATCCAGAGGCAGCACCGTTTGTACCGAACCCTTGCCAAAGCTGCGGGTGCCCATGATGATCGCGCGGCCATGATCCTGCAGGGCACCGGCGACGATTTCCGAAGCGGAAGCGGATCCATTATTGATCAGCACCACCATCGGAACATCACCGGCAACAGTCTTGCGGTTCGCCGAGAAAGACATGTCGTTGCCTTCCAGTCGACCCTGGGTATATACGATGCGACCCTGGCTGACGAAGGCATCGACGACAGCTACCGACGCCTGCAGTATACCGCCGGGGTTGTTTCTGAGGTCCAGTACAATGCCTTTCAGCTCATCATTTTCTTCGTAAAGCTCTTCGATTTCTTCTTCCAGTTCATTGCCGGTGTTGACGCGAAACTGGGAGATGCGCACATAGGCGAAGCCAGGTTCAAGTATCCGGCTACGCACGCTGGCGATGGCGATGACTTCGCGCACGATCTTGAGATCGAACGGCTCCTGCCCCTCTCGCGCTACGGTAACGGTAACTTCGGTACCGGGTGCACCACGCATCATCTGCGCCGCCTCTTCCGGTAGTAATTCACGGAGTGGCTTACCATCGATCTGGATGATCAAGTCGCCGGCCTGAATACCGGCACGGTCGGCAGGTGTGTCATCGATGGGACTGATGACCTTGATGTAGCCGTTCTCACGGCCGACCTCGATACCGAGCCCGCCGAATTCCCCAGCGGTTGTTTCTTGCAACATATCGAAGTCCCTGCCATCGACGTAGGAAGAGTGCGGATCAAGCCCGGACAACATGCCCCGAATGGCGTTCTCAAGCAGAGTGCGATCGTCTACCTCTTCGACGTAGGACATGCGGATACGGTCCAATGCCCCGGTAAACATTCTTACCTCATCCAGCGGCAGGGGCAGTGCCTCTTCTTGCGCACTGACGGATAAAGGCACAGTCAGGGCCAGACTTAAAACGCATTGGTACGTCCGTTGCAGCATATTCATAAATAATTCCTAATAGTGAAGCGCCTTCAAATTGGCGATTCGCGGTGATATTGCCAGGGCCCGGCTATCTGTGTAGCACTGGGCTCGACACACCCTGATCAATTCTACGCATGGTCCTAGTGTTTCAGTTTCTATGGGAATTGGCAAACTCTCTGTCGATAAGACCGAATTCTGCTGAGTTAAATTACCGGATATCAGTGAGTTATAAGAATTACGCTGGAGTGTATTCAGTTCTGGAATCTGAGCCAGTTAGTTGGATTCTGGGCCTGTCCATGCAGGCGTATCTCGAAATACAGGCCCGGGCTGTTTGCTACGCCGCCATTGCCGGAAGTCGCCAACACTTCGCCACCATCAACCCATTCACCGGCCTGCATGGCCAGCGCCTGGTTCGACCCGTACAGGCTCATGAATCCATCGCCGTGATCGACGATCACCAGAAGCCCCGATCCCCGCAGCCAATCGGCGAATACTATCTGCCCGGGATGAATAGCTCGCACCGGCGTGCCTTCGCTAACACCGATTGTTATGCCCTGGCGGGTAAGATTGCCATCTCCGTAGCGGCTGCCAAAATGGCTGATGAGTGGGCCCTCGGCTGGCGGCGCCAGGGTGCCCTGCTGTTCCTCGAAAGGCGGCACATCGGCGAAGGATCGTATGCCTTCCATGGCTCGCCTGATTTCTTCGATAAGCGCCTGCAATTCCGCCTGGTTAATCTCCAGTCGCTCCAGTTCGGTGCGTTGCGAGGCAATATCGGAATTGAGTTCTGCCAGCGCGGTCTCGCGACTGGACTTTGCATCATTAAGCGACACAAGCTGCTGATCGAGGTTGCGGCGTTGCTGGCTGAGATCGGAGAGTCTGGATTCCAGGCCCTGATTGACTTCGTCTATTTCACCAATAAGCGAGCGATAGCTTTCTATGCTTGCCAACTGGGATTCGGAGAACACGCGATAGTAATGCAACATGCGTGCGCCTTCCGATAAGTCTTCCTGATTTAGCAGCATCTTCAGGATATTCTGATTACCGGACATGTAAACAGCTCTGATTGCCTGGCCGAGCACTTTACTTTGTTGTGCCCTGGCGTTAGCGAGGGATTCCTGGCGGTCCTGAAGTACTGCCAGTTCAGTCTCAGTGTCGTTAATCAAAGTTTGCAATGTGGTGACTGACTGGCTAACTGCTGCCAGTGCCAGTTCCGCTGCCTTGAGAGACTGCTCCTCGTCACTCTGTCTTGTGTTGGCTTCATTCAGCCAGGACTGGATAGCTTCGATGGCTGAACTGGTTGCTGCCAGGTCACGCTGTGCCTGTTCGCTTTGTTCCGCGGCAAATCCCAGCGAGACAAATCCCAACTGGGAAAGAACGACAAGATTTCTGAAGATTTGTCGCATATGTGGCACCTGGCACCTCATTTAGCAACAGAGGTCACGCCTGAACAGCCGCCTGTGTTTGAGCCGAGCTATCGGATCCTGCTAACAGCATTTTTCCGGTCATCTCCCTGGGAATCGGAATGCCCATTAGTGTGAGCAGGGTAGGTGCAATGTCAGAAAGGTTGCCCTCACCCTGAAACTGCATGTCGTTGCCACCGACATAGATCAGCGGCACCGGTCCGTTAGAGTGAGAGGTCAGAGCTTGATTGGTGTGAGGATCGACCATCTGTTCGACATTGCCATGGTCGGCGGTAATCAACAGTTCACCACCGATAGCGTCAATGGCGGCAACGATTCGTTTAAGGCATTGATCGACTGCTTCCACCGCCTTAACCGAAGCTTCGAAATCACCCGTGTGTCCTACCATGTCACCGTTGGCATAGTTGCAGATGATAATGTCGTAGCAGCCACTCTCGATCGCCTCTACCAGTTTGTCAGTTATCTCGAAGGCAGACATCTCTGGCTGCAGGTCATAGGTCCTCACATCCGGTGACGGAATGAGTGTGCGTTCTTCATTCTCGAAAGGCGCCTCCCTGCCCCCATTAAAGAAGAAGGTAACATGGGCATATTTTTCCGTTTCTGCGATGCGCAATTGGGTCTTTCCGAGGCTGGCCAGGTAGGCGCCCATGACATTGTCCAGTACCTGAGATGGATAGGCGCAGTTCGTGTTGATGTCTGCAGCGTACTCGGTGAGCATGACAAACTCGCCCAAGCGGGGCCGGGTAGCGCGGTCGAATCCACTGAAATCGTCGTCCAGGAAAGAGCGGGTCAACTCTCTGGCACGATCGGCCCGAAAGTTCATGAACACCACTACGTCACCGTCGTCTACGATTGCCGATGGGTGCCCGTGCTGACCTACCAATGTCGCCTGCACAAATTCATCGTCTTCACCGCGCGTATAGGCCGCCTGCAATGCCTCTGTGACATTGGCGTAATCAAACTCAGCCCTGGCTTCGGTGAGCATCCGGTAGGCCGGTTGCACCCGATCCCAGCGGTTGTCTCTGTCCATAGCATAGAAGCGGCCACAGATTGAGGCCACTCTTCCCTTACCTGATTTGGTTAAGAATTCTTCCGCCATCAGCAGTGAGGGCAGGGCACTGCGCGGTGGCGTGTCCCTGCCATCGAGGAAGGCATGCAGGAAGACCCGGGGTGCGCCTCGATCCGCTGCCAGCTTCAGCATCGCCATGATCTGGTCGGCATGGCTGTGAATGCCGCCGGGTGACATCAGGCCGAATACATGGACGGCAGAGTTGGCCTCGACGGCGAAGTTGACGGCATCGTTCAGCACCGCGTTGTCAAAAAAGCTGCCTTCTTCGATATCCTTATCGATGCGTGTCAGGCTCTGGTACACGACACGGCCGGCACCGAGATTCATGTGCCCGACTTCAGAGTTGCCCATCTGGCCAGCTGGCAGGCCAACTGATTTCCCTGAGGTATTGATTAAAGTATGGGGACGCTGTTCCCATAAACTGTCCCAGACTGGGCTGTTTGCGGCGTGTATAGCGTTGTGGTCGGTCTGTTCTCGATAGCCCCAGCCATCGAGGATTAAAAGGAGGGCAGTTTTCTTGGCTGTCATGGAGTCGGGCTCGATCCTGCAGGGCTCACATTGGCTGGCGTATTATGCTCGAAAGCAGGTGGTTAAGCGAGCTATGGCAGGCTCCAAATAGGCGATGGATTGGCAGTATAAGCCCCGATCAAACCCTTCTTTACCGACCTTCAGACGTGTATACTGCATGCCTTTTTTCGACAGCAAGTTAAGCAGCTTTTAACCGCTCAGGCGGTACCGAACAAGACATGGATCAATTCGTAGAATTTATCGGCAATCATCTGGCACTATCCACTATGTGGCTGGTATCACTCGGCGCCATTGTTTTTTATCACCAGCGAACCGCAAGCAGTGAAGTTGGCCCCCAGCAGGCAGTCATGTTGATAAACCGTAAGGACGCAGTCGTGGTGGATGTGCGTGAAAAGAAAGAATTCGATACCGGGCATATCGTGGACTCCATAAATATCCCGCTGGCAAAGCTTAAGCAGCGCATAACCGAATTGAAGAAACACCAGGAAAAACCGGTAGTGGTGGTGTGCAAACAGGGTCAACAATCCGGCGATGCCGCCAAGACTTTACAGGAAGCCGGTCATATCGAAGTGGTTCGACTGTCAGGTGGGATCACCGAATGGAAGTCGCAGTCACTCCCGCTGGTTCAGAAATAACCGATTCCAATCCCAGGAATGCACGATTTTACTAAATAATAGGAATTACCATGGCAGAAGACGAAAACAATCCACAGGCCGCTGCTCCTGCAGCAGATGGAGCTGATCAGCCGCAGGGCCCGCAATTCGCCCTGCAGAGAATCTACCTGAAGGATTCGTCCTTCGAATCACCGCGCAGTCCGGTGGTTTTTCAGGGGCAGTGGAGCCCGAAAATCAATTTCGACATCAAGACGCGCAGCAGCAAGGTGCAGGATGACATCTACGAGGTGATTCTGGTGCTAACGGCCGAAGCCCAAATGGAAGAGCAGGCGGCTTTCCTGGTGGAAGTGCATCAGGCAGGATTGTTCCTTTGCAAGGATTTCGATGAAGCCCAGTTGGAGCAGTTACTCGCAACCATGTGCCCGAACATCCTGTTCCCCTATGCCCGCGAGGCGATTGACGGGTTGGTTATTAAGGGTTCTTTCCCGGCCCTGATGTTGTCGCCGATTAACTTCGATGCTCTCTATGCCCAGCAGAAACAGGCCCAGGAGCAGCAGGCAGCCGAAGGCGGAGCCGCCGATGAAGAGCCACCCGCAGCAGAGACTGTGCAGTAAAGTAGCCTCACTCTACTAATCCAGGTGCAGCAGGTAGCCGATGGTGAACCACCAGCACCGGAGACTGTGCTTTTCTGTGTATTAGCTTCCTCCCATGAAGCCTTGCTGACGCCAGGCTTCATACACTACTACCGCCGCAGCGTTGGAGAGATTCAGACTGCGGCTGCCCGGCAGCATGGGGATTCTAAGTAAATTCTCTGTACCGAGCGTATTGCGCACTGTTTCGGGCAAACCGCGGGTTTCTGGCCCGAATATCAGAAAATCACCCGGTCTATATTTCACCTCGCTATAGTGCCGTGAAGCCTTGGTGCTGATGCCAAAAAACCTATGATTTTCGTGAGTTTTGACGAAATCCTGCCAATTATCACAGGTGAAAATCCCAGCAAATTCGTGATAATCCAGCCCTGCCCGACGCAATTTCTTGTCGTCCAGATCGAATCCGAAGGGCTTAATCAGGTGCAGTTGTGAACCTGTATTTGCAGCTAAACGGATGATATTTCCCGTATTTGGGGGTATTTCTGGCTCAAAAAGGACGATATTGATCAATTTTTAGTCATCTATGTTAACGATGTTCATTTAACTGGGTGCGTCTGGGCTGTTTCCAGTAACTCATTATCGATTTCTTCCCGGCTTCACCCCGGTGATCTGTGATCCCTCTGTCAGTTCCCGAAATCCAGATTCATACTTACCCTAGTTTATCCCTGTAGCTGTTGAATTTTGTTTTAGAATTTAGGGGCTTAACCGATACTCCTTAAGGGCTTTTCTCAAGTTTCGCGTGCCCCTGCGCGCGAGACAGGGATTCGAACCCCTCGGAGAAAGGACTGCTTCGAGAAATCACACGGTCTGTTTTAAGAGGGCGGACCGTGCAAAATCAACATTTGAGAACGGGCGATAATGCAACTTTTTGGCAAAAAAGCAAAGTCGAAAGGCCGCGTTGGATTGATGATCAATGAGGATTCGATTGCCATCGCCTATCTGGAATCGAGGCGCGGTGAACCGCGCCTGATTAGTTGTCAAAACCTGGCTTTGGAGAGCGCGGGCAGCGCAGGGAAGATGCTGGAGAAACTGGTTAGGCAGATGAACCTGGAAGGTGAGCAGTGCAGCTATGTACTGAATCCAAGGGATTACAACCTGCTCCTGGTGGAAGCGCCCAATGTTGAACCGGAAGAGCTACGCTCCGCCGTGCGCTGGAAGATCAAGGATTTGCTGGACATGAAAGTCGAAGATGCGGCAATCGATACTTTTCCAGTGCCCGAGGATGCCTATCGTGGTCGCAAGATGGTTTATGTGGTGGCGGTGCTGAAGTCACGCATCAAATCGATTGTAGAGATGGTAGATGGTAGTGGAATGGAACTGGCTATCATCGATATTCCAGAGTTGGCGATGAAGAATTATTCATCCCTGTTGATCGAAGATTCACAAGGTGTTGCATTCATGGATCTGCGCCGCACCGGTAGTACGATGAATATTACTCGCAACGGAGATCTGTATTTGACCAGGCGTATCAACACCCAGCTCGATCCCGATGTAATGGATTCGCCCGAATGGCCCAGTCTAAAAGACCGGCTTGTGCTGGAGATTCAACGTTCTCTGGATTATTACGAGAGCCAGCTTGGCGGGGGACAGATAACTCGAATCGTTATTGCCCAGCGCCATCACGATACGGCGGGCATGGCAAAGACACTGGATGAATTACTGGCTGCACAGGTGATGTCGCTAAATCTGGCAGACTACCTGCAGAGCGATGTGCCGCTGACATCAGAATTACAACAGCTGGCGATGGCACCAATAGGCGCCTGTCTGCGTGACATGAAGAAACCGGAAGCGCTGGAATTGCCGGATCCTAATGAACAGGAAGCGGCCTGATGAAGCAGCAGATCAATCTGTATTTTCCGGAATTCAAGGTCAAGAAAGATCCGCTGACGGCTCTGCTGATACTGGAGCTAACCGGGTGCTGAAGTACCTGACTGGCACCTTCACCGAAAACCTGGTGGAAGATGCCAATGATGTTGTGGAGCCAGGAGAATCCTTCATTGAGGTGGATGCCGTAAACGGTTCCAGCGACGTGATAATCAGCATCTTCGAGGGACAGACTCAACAACGTTCCGGCGTCGATGGCGACGCCAACGACGAGCAGGATGACATTGCACTGTTTACTTCGGCGCCCGGTGAGGGTTTCGAAGGCACTGCAACGGTCGAATTTGACTTGAGCGATGTCTCGTTGCCGTTCTCACTGGATTTTCTCTCGTATGACTGGCGCGGTGTGGGAGAAACGGAGGATGTTAACGAAGACGCGGACTACTCGGACAATCCACGCTCACGGGTAGAATTCGGCTCATACCGCGGTCATGATCGGGTAATCAACTGGCAGGAAATCTATATCGGCCCCTGACCAGGGAGCCTCTGAACAAGTATATGGAATCGTTTCGCTTGCACAGTCAGTAGGATTCAAAGGCCTTCAAGACGCTGGCTGATCTTCCGCCGGTTCGGCGCCGCCTTCTTCTGTTACGTCCTCGAGTTCCTTAATTTTGCGGGTTAGGGTGTTGCGCCCCCAGCCAAGCAGATTTGCGGCATCACGCCGTCTGCCTGCGGTGTGCTTGAGGGCAATATCGATGAGAGTGCGTTCAAACATCGGCGTGGCCTCATCGAGGATCTTGGTATTACCCAGATTCAACTGTTGATCGGCCCAGGCCTGCAGGGCCTGCGTCCAGTTACCAGTGCTGGCAGTATCTATTTCCTGCTCGGAAAACTCCGGTGGCAGGTCGGTGAGATAGACCTCGCGGCTCGACGCCATCACCGTAATCCAGCGGCAGAAATTTTCCAGTTGGCGTACGTTACCGGGCCAGCTGAGCCCGGTCAGGTATTGCTCGGTCTCCGGTCGCAGAACTTTGGGTTCTACCTCCAACTCTTCCGCTGCGATATTCAGGAAGTGATTGGCCAGCTTCGGAATGTCCTCCCGGCGATCACTCAGCCTGGGAATATGAATGCGGATTACATTCAGGCGATGGAACAGGTCTTCCCGGAATTGGTGTTCTTCTACCAGTTTTTCGAGATTCTGATGAGTGGCTGCGATGATTCTCACATCCACCTTGATCGAAGTGTGCCCACCGACGCGATAAAATTCTCCATCAGAGAGCACACGAAGTAGCCGCGTTTGCGTGTCGGAAGGCATATCGCCGATCTCATCGAGAAACAGGGTACCGCCGTTTGCCTGCTCGAAGCGCCCCGTGCGTTGCCGTGTAGCGCCAGTGAAGGCGCCTTTCTCATGGCCAAAAAGTTCTGACTCGATGAGTTCTTTGGGTATTGCAGCCACATTCAGTGGCACAAACGGCTTGTCCTTGCGAGGGCTATGGCGATGCAGGGCATGCGCCACCAATTCCTTTCCGGTTCCGGATTCACCATTGATCAGCACCGAGATGTTGGAGTTGGACAGCCGCCCGATGGCCCCGAAAACTCCCTGCATGGCCGGTGCTTCGCCGATGATTTCCTGGTTCTTCTCAATTGTCTCGGCGGTGTCCTCGATGTTGTGTTCTCTGGCATGGTCCAGGGCGCGTTGTGTCATCGCCACAGCCTCATCGATATCGAAAGGCTTGGGCAGGTATTCGAAGGCGCCACGGCTGTATGATGAAACTGCGCTGTCCAGGTCCGAGTGTGCCGTCATGATAATAACCGGGAGCTCGGGATGTTGCTCCTTGATAGTGGTTAACAGGTCCAAACCACTGATGCTCGGCATGCGTATGTCGCTGATGATAGCGTCGGGAGACTCATGCTCGAGTCGATGCAACAGATCGTTCCCATTTTCAAAACTCACAGTATTCATGCCAGTCTTGCCGAGTGATTTTTCAAGCACCCAGCGGATCGATCGATCATCGTCGAGTATCCAGACTGAATTATGTGTACTCATTCTTACTTAACCTTTCTCTAGATGGTTGTCTTTAAGTCATCAATGGTTGGAATTCGAAATCGGTAGCACTACCGAGAATTTGGTTTTACCGGGCTTGCTCTCAACCGCGATCATGCCCTTGTGCTGATTGATAATGCCGTGGGTAATCGGTAATCCAAGACCAGTGCCATCGGGTCTTCCACTAATCATTGGATAGAAAATTGTGTCGAACATATTGGGTGGAATTCCGGGCCCGTTATCAATCACTTCGATGCTGGCGGCGAGTCGATGAAACTTTATTCCAATAGTGGTATTGCGCAACACTCGGGTGCGCAGCAATATTTCTCCCAATTCATGATCCACGTCTGGGCTATCCAGGGACTGCAGGGCATTGCGAACTATGTTCAACATGGCCTGGATAAGTTGTTCAGCATCAGCCTGTACGGGCGGGATACTGGGATCATAGTCATACAGCAGCTTGATACCGTGGCCGCTTACCTCTGCTTCAACCAGATTACGGACACGCTCCAGTACTTCGTGGATATTGATGTCCTTAATCTCCAGGGGCTTGCGTGAGCCCACCAGGCGATCTACCAGGTTATGCAGGCGATCTGCTTCCTCGATAATGACGTTGGTGTAATCGATGAGGTCGGCGTCCTTGATCTCATGCGCTAACAACTGGGCGGCACCGCGAATTCCCCCCAGGGGATTCTTGATCTCATGGGCCAGTCCGCGCACCAGTTCACGGGTAGTGGCATGTGCCGAATGCAACGTTTCTTCACGACTGATGCGATGGGAGAGCTCCAGGGAATTCAATTCCAGCAGCGCCTGAGTCTCACCATCCTCGTCGAAAGGACTGATGGTGTAGTCCACGAAAATGGTTTTTTCGTGCATCACCTGAAGCTCAACCCTCCGTTTAGTAAAACTCACATTCTTAACAAGTGCAGTCTGCATCTCGCCGATGTCTTCCTCTGCGTTAAAAAATACATCACCAATAAATAATTGGTTTGCCTTACGATCACTGATATCCAAAAGGGTCTCTGCCGCCATGTTGATGTAAAGCAAGCGGAGCTTGCTATCCAGTAGCATGACCCCGGTCTTGAGGTTATCCAGCAGGCGTTTGTGTACATTATCCGGGGACACTTTTCTACTCATTAACATCGTGCTTCTGCTTCAGCCCTTCTAATCCTACTTTTGTGTATCGATTTCGTACCAAAGCACGGCACATTCTTGATAAGGGTCATTGATTACCCCTGCGACCGGTTTTTCACTCTTTTCAGTGTCCAGTACACATTTGCTAATGCAATAAGCAAACCAACTAGGAGGACTGAAAAATCCTGTTGGAGGGCCGATTATCAGGGGTTTCCAGAGGTAGGGAGCACCCTGGCAACAGCAGGGAGTGGGAGTATGCACCAAAATAGTGCATTTATCAATAGGGTCGGCAGCAATCCGATCAGCACAAAAAAAGCCCGGATAATCCGGGCTTTTTCAAACTTTCCGGAACTACTATGCGAGTCCTTCCTTGGTACTCTTGATTATGACTGCTGCTACTTTGTAAGGATCTGCATTCGATGCCGTGCGGCGATCTTCCAATCGTCCCTTCCAGCCTGCCTGCACAGTAGCGACAGGAATTCGAATGGATGCACCTCGGTCTGATACCGCATAGCTGAATTGGTCAATAGCCTGTGTCTCATGCAGTCCAGTAAGGCGCTGGTCATTGTTCGCGCCATACACGGAGATGTGACGGTCGATATTCTGACTGAAGGCTTCACAGATCTTGGTGAAGATTGATTCATCACCGACATCACGCATTGGGCCATTGGAGAAATTGGCATGCATACCGGAACCGTTCCAGTCCAGGTCGCGACCCAAGGGTTTCGGTTCCCAATCGATAGCCAGTCCGTAGCGCTCGGCAGTACGCTCCGCCAGATAGCGGGCAAGCCAGGCTTCATCACCGGCTCGCTTGGCCCCTTTGGAAAAAGTCTGATATTCCCATTGGCCTGCAGCTACCTCAGCATTGATTCCTTCGATATTGATACCAGCCTCAAGACAAAGATCCAGATGGTCTTCGACACAGTCACGCCCATGGCAATTAAAGGCGCCAACTGAGCAGTAATAAGGGCCTTGAGGTCCTGGGTATCCGTTAGCAGGGAAGCCCGGAGGAGCATTGGTTTTAACATCCCACAAGAAATATTCCTGCTCAAAACCAAACCAGAAGTCATCGTCGTCATCATCGATCGTGGCGCGCCCATTGGATTCATGGGGGGAGCCATCGGCGTTTAGTACTTCGGTCATGACCAGGTAGGCATTGGCACGATCAGGATCGGGAAAGACTGCGACCGGTTTCAAGAGGCAGTCCGAATCTTCGCCTGTTGCCTGTTCGGTAGAACTACCATCGAATGACCATTCCGGACACGCTTCCAGAGTACCGTCAAAGTCATCTCTTACCATGGTTTTGCTGCGTAGGCCCTGCGTGGGTTTATAGCCATCAAGCCATATGTATTCCAATTTTGATTTCATTTTCTATCTTTCTCCTAATCGTTTTTCGACTACTTGATATTCATGACTCTTGTTTAAAAAATCTGCTCATAACTCTCGTAACTACATTCCAGATCCGTCCGTGCCATAGACAACCGAATCTGCGACGCGTCAATTGGCACGCCTCGAAGCACACTAGCTGCCACGTTTGCAAGGGGGTGCCGTATAGCCAGATAAACTATCTCTCTAAGGCTTGCCTTGTGTGTATGGGGAAGAGCAAAATGTATGCCAGCAGCCACACCGCTGCAAGGCCCGAATTTACTGGAGCTGAGAAGAAACTTCAACAAAAAAAGCACCAACTGAGTGCGCATAGAATCATTAGGCCTCAATATTGTGCATTTCTGGCAAGATTAGCTGCTTTGTGCACCATCATCTGCCAGAATCTACCGGCCCGGCCGCATGCCAGAAGATGGCAGCCGCATATCCGAGAAAACCCATGTTGTTCCTCGTCAAATTATTTCCTGAGATAACCATCAAGAGTCGTCCCGTGCGACGCAGATTCATCCGTCAACTCCGCAAAAACCTGCGGGCCGTATTGCGGGAGTTCGATGAATCCGTGTCGGTTAGCGGCGAGTGGGACGCTCTGGAAGTCGAAACCAGCTGTGATCAGCCAGATACCCTACGTAAGATAGCGGAGCGCCTCAACTGCACTCCGGGCATCAGTAATATACTGCAAGTAGACAAGTATCCTCTTCCGGACATGGATGGAATACTGCAGCTGGCGCTGCAATACTATAGCGACGAGCTACGCGATAAAACTTTCGCCGTGCGTTGCAAGCGTGGCGGTAAACATGCCTTTAAATCCATCGATGTCGAGCGTTATGTGGGTGGAGGATTGAACCAGCATACTGAGGCGGCGGGCGTTAAACTGGTGAATCCCGATGTCACCGTGGCATTAGAAATTCGAGGCGATGACCTGTTCATGTTGAACAGACGTAGCAAAGGGCTGGGGGGATTCCCCCTGGGTACCCAGGATGCGGTATTGTCATTGATCTCCGGTGGATTCGACTCCACCGTATCGAGCTACCTGTGCATCAAGCGGGGCCTACAGACTCACTACTGTTTCTTCAACCTGGGTGTAAAGGCCCATGAACTGGCGGTCAAAGAAGTTGCGCTGTACCTGTGGATGAAATATCACAGCTCTCATCGCGTTAAATTCGTCTCCATTCCTTTTGAAGCGGTGGTGGAAGAAATACTCAAGAAAATTGATGACTCACAGATGGGCGTCGTCCTCAAACGCATGATGTTGCGAGCGGCGGACAAGGTGGCGAAAAGTCTGGATGTCAAAGCGCTCGTCACCGGGGAAAGCGTTGCCCAGGTGTCCAGTCAGACACTGACAAATCTGGCAGTTATAGACACAGTATCGGACTCCCTGGTGCTGCGGCCTCTGAGTACCAGCAATAAGCAGGACATTATCGATGTCGCCCGAGCCATCGGCACCGAGGAATTTTCCAGGAATATCCCGGAATACTGTGCCGTCATTTCCAGAAAACCAACCACTAGAGCGAAGCTGGAACGAATCGAGAGGGAGGAGTCCTATTTTGATTTTTCAGTGCTGGATACGGCGCTCGATTCCGCCAGTCACCAGCTCATAACTGAGGTCGTAGATGACTTCAATCACGCTGCTGCGGAGGTAACTGTTGTCAATGAGGCGCAGCCAGATAGCGTCGTGATCGACATACGCCATCCTGCCGAGTTGGACACCAGCCCACTCAATCCACTGCGAGTGAATGGTGCCGCTGAGCTACTTACTATCCCGTTCTATCAGCTGCGTAGTAGCTTTGCCGAGCTGGACCCCGACAAATATTTCCTGCTTTACTGCGACAAGGGCATGATGAGTCGGCTGCATGCCGCACACCTGCAGGACGAGGGATTCCACAACGTCGCGGTACTCGATCTATCGGCAACACCGGAAACTCGCTGAAAACTCTCCGCAACCTATCCCTCAATTTATTTCAATAAGCTCCACCATCTCGTGTATACTCGCCGCCTTTTGCTTTCAGCAGAACTGCAATCAAACATAAACTGGCCAGCGTAGGAAATCGTGCCCAATACCATTCGCAACATTGCAATCATTGCCCATGTCGATCACGGCAAGACTACGTTGGTGGACAAGTTGCTCCAGCAATCCGGAACCTTGGGGAGTAGAGGATCGCTTGTGGAACGCGTTCTCGATTCCAATGACCAGGAACGTGAGCGGGGCATAACCATTTTGGCCAAAAATACCGCGATTAACTGGCAGGGTTATCGTATCAACATCGTCGACACACCCGGACATGCCGACTTCGGTGGCGAAGTAGAACGGGTGCTCTCGATGGTGGACAGCGTACTGCTTCTGGTCGATGCGGTGGAAGGACCCATGCCACAGACCCGCTTCGTCACCCAGAAGGCTTTTGCCCAGGGATTGAATCCGATCGTAGTAATCAACAAGATCGACCGAGATGGTGCCAGGCCGGATTGGGTGCTTGGAGAGGTATTCGACCTGTTTGACAAGCTGGGTGCTACGGAAGAACAACTGGATTTTCCCATCGTTTACAGCTCGGCCCTGCGGGGCGTGGCGGGATTGGAAGCCGATGAGTTGGCAGAGGACATGCTGCCATTGCTTGAGACCATTGTGACAAAGGTGCCGCCACCGGATGTAATTACCGATGCTCCTTTCCAGATGCAGATCAGCGCGCTGGATTATAACAGTTATGTTGGGGTCATCGGCGTTGGCCGAATTACTCGTGGCAAGGCTCATTCGAATCAGCAGGTGATCATCATCAATCGAAGCGGCGAGCAACGTAAGGGGAAGATCCTGCAGGTTAAGAGTCATCTGGGCCTGGAGCGCATCGATGTCGACGAAGCGACCGCCGGAGACATCATCTGTATTACCGGAATCGACAATCTCAACATCTCCGACACATTGTGTGATCCTGCCCGGGTCGAAGCGATGATGCCGCTGACGGTAGATGAGCCAACTATAAGTATGACATTCCAGGTCAATGATTCACCCTTCGCCGGCCGGGAAGGCAAGTACATCACTACCCGGCAATTAAAAGAAAGGCTGGAGCGGGAGCTACTGCACAACGTCGCGCTCCGAGTAGAACAGGGTGAAACTCCCGACAAATACCGGGTTTCCGGGCGTGGTGAATTGCACCTGTCAGTACTCATAGAAAGCATGCGCCGGGAAGGCTTCGAACTGGCTGTATCACGACCTGAGGTTATTATTCATGAAGAGAATGGTGTGAAGCAGGAACCCTTCGAAGCCCTGGTAATCGATTGTGATGAACAACATCAGGGAGCTGTAATGGAGGAACTGGGGCAGCGTCGAGCCGAGATGCAGGATTTGAAGCCGGATGGGAAAGGACGTGTCAGGTTGCAATTCATTGTTCCAACCCGAGGACTCATCGGATTTCGATCTCAGTTTCTCAGTATGACATCAGGCTCAGGACTAATGACCCATGTCTTTGATCATTACGGTCAATATAGGGATGCTGAATTGGCTGGACGCAGCAATGGTGTTCTGGTATCGATGGCAAAAGGCAAGACTCTGGCCTATGCACTTTACAATTTACAGGACCGGGGACGGCTGTTTATCGAACCAAACACGGAAGTTTACGAGGGGATGATCGTTGGCTTACACAGTCGTGACAACGACCTGGAGGTCAATCCGACCAAGGCCAAACAGCTTACCAATGTCCGCGCTTCAGGAACCGATGAAAACATTCTGCTCTCTCCACCCATTAATCATAGCCTGGAACAGGCCATGGAATTTGTAGTCGACGACGAATTGGTGGAAGTGACTCCTGGATATATTCGGCTGCGCAAGAAATATCTCACAGAAAATGAACGCAGGCGCATGAGCCGTGGCACCACACCGCGAGCTTAGGAAACCTCTCAGCAATCAGCGAGTCCTCAAGAGAAACTAGCGAAACACAGTCCGGTGTCCTACCATGAGCTGTTGATAACTCGAAACGCCAGGCTCGCTCTGAACATACTTGAACAGAAGGCCCCTGGAAGGAAGAGTCACTTGCTAGTTCTGTTCCCGGAAATAAAGCCCTACAAACGACATCAGCTGAAAGTGTCTGAGACACATGGGCTGTACCTGGACGAAGCCGGTAATGCCGATGGTATTCCAGTCCTGTTCGTTCACGGTGGCCCCGGTGCTGGCTGCGATGCCAGTTCCCGCCGGTTTTACGATCCCGAAATGTTTCGAATAATCACCTTCGATCAACGGGGCTGCGGCCGCTCCACGCCCCATGGAACACTCGATGAGAACACCACAGCGGACCTGATTAGTGATATTGAATCAATCCGTGAGTATCTGGGCGTCGAGCAGTGGACTTTGTTTGGTGGCTCGTGGGGTTCGACGCTGAGCCTGCTATATGCCCAGCAGTATCCGCAGCGGGTACTGGCGCTGGTTCTGCGTGGCATCTTCCTATGCAGGCAATGTGATATCGATTGGCTCTATCTAGACGGTGCCAATCGTGTATTTCCAGATTTCTGGGAGGATTTCAATAAAGCACTCCCGGAGAGTGAGCGCAGCGACCTGATTGCATCCTACTACGCTCGATTAACCGGAGAAGACGAGTTGGCACGCATGGCGGCGGCGAAGGCCTGGTCGGCATGGGAGGGCAACTGTTCCAAGCTGAGGCCCAGTGCCGAGGCCATGGCAAAAATCACCAAGCCGCATAACGCGCTAGCTCTGTCACGTATCGAGACCCATTTCTTCATGAATCGGGGCTTCATCGAAGAAAACCAGATTCTGGATAACATGAGTGCAATTGCGGATATTCCCGGACTTATTATTCACGGGCGCTATGACATGATCTGCCCACTCAACAATGCATTGGACCTGCATCACCAGTGGCCCAATTCCGAGTTGCATATCGTGAGGGATGCCGGCCATTCGGCTTCCGAGCCAGGCAATGTGGATGCTCTGATCAGGGCAACCCAGGAAATTGCCAAGAAATTGGAGTCGGCTGGTTAGAGTGGATCCTCTGGACAAGAATATGACCACTCTTGCTTACAGC
>CEUC01095505.1_pt1 | contig 33323 bp, 30 predicted proteins | sample 356471 | NCBI WGS metagenome assembly CEUC01 (sample SAMEA2623295, study PRJEB7988) | marine metagenome | biome: marine biome (ENVO:00000447); feature: deep chlorophyll maximum layer (ENVO:xxxxxxxx); material: "saline water (ENVO:00002010), including plankton (ENVO:xxxxxxxx)" | depth 40 m | reverse complement strand
TACGTTTAAAAATTAGTGTGCTTCTTTGTCGTGCGCTTGGTTCAGGTACACGATGGTCAACATCATGAACACAAATGCCTGCAACGGAATGACCAACAAGTGAAATACTGCCCAGACAAAGTGAGCCGGCAGTTGCCAGTAGCCCAGCATGGACGCGATCAACAGGAATAGCAGTTCGCCGGCATACAAGTTACCGAACAATCGGAGTCCGAGCGAAATAGGCTTAGCAAACAGCGTTGGTACTTCAATAATCAGGTTAAACGGTATCATCCATTTACCGAAGGGATGAAAGGCAAGCTCGGCGAGGAAGCCCCCCAGCCCTTTGTTTTTGATGCTGTAGTAAATAATCATGAGAAAGACTGAGACCGACAAGCCCATGGTGATATTGGGATCGGTGGTCGGCACAATCTTAAACGGGGCGTGCTCGAAATTGAAAACGCCGGCAGCAGTGATCTCGAACAGCTTGGTGATCCAGTCCACCGGCACCAGGTCCATGGTGTTCATCAGTAGAATCCAGAAGAACAGCGTCAGACACAGCGGGCCGATCAGGTCGTTCTTGTGAGTAAAGCCTTGCGATACCTGGGTATCGACAAACTCGACCACCATCTCGACGAAATTCTGGACGCCGCCTGGCTTGTCGATTGAGGCATTCTTGCCCACCCAGCGGAAAAACAGCAGAAAGGCAGCGCCGAGGAAGATAGACCAACCCAGAGTGTCTACGTTGACTGCCCAGAAACCCATATCGGCCGCCTCTTCGGCCGAGTGGGCGAAGCCCAGATGGCCCTCGTGGTCTCGGCCAAAGGTCAGAAACGACAAATGGTGGGTAATGTATTCCTGAACTGTCTGCTCGCCTGCGTGTTCGGCGGCGGCGTCCGCTAACTCTGCCATTTAAGTTCTCTTAATCCGTGTGCTTATCAAGTAATCTGTAGCTTGAAAGCTTCAGGTTTTATCTCCTGTCGGGCTGTAGCTGATCAGTCCCGATACCATCACGCCAACGAAGTGAGTTGTTACAAACCCAAGTATTAACGCGAGTTCATTCAAATTAGTAATCAAGGTAAAACTTAGTGCAAACAGCACCAGAGTGATTCCTATTTTGCCGAGCTCCCCTTTTATGAAACTCTTAACAACTTTCTCTGCATTGCTGGCACCCCTATATTTAAAGGCTTGCAAGGCAAAATAGCTGTTTGGCAATGCACTAATCAGGCCACCCAGCAATGCCGAGTAAGCCAACACGGTACCTGAAAGCAACAAAGATATTACTGCTATAAAGGACGTCACAGCGAACTGTGCAACGATTACTTTATAGACTGGTGGGGCTTTTAGATTAGTCACAAACCTGACTTATTGGCTTCGCTTTTTTATTGAGCCCGGCACCCAAAACACCTGCAACAAACACCTTGAATGTACTGCGGTGATCACCAAAGCAGGCGCATTATAGGGGCTTTGCAGGGCAGTATCAACTACGTCAGATTAACAATTGGGGGGTTACTTTAAATGGGATAAAATGCCGTCTAATTCGTCCAAAGAATTGTATTTCACCACCAGCCTTCCTTTGCCCTTGGCGGTATGCTGAATTAGCACGGAGGCACCCAATTTCTCAGCCAGGTTTTCCTCCAGGTTTTTGATGTCTGGGTCAATAACCTCGGCGGATTTGCCGGTGCCACCCCCGGATAACAGGCGTCTGGCCATTGATTCGGTCTGCCTGACGGAAAGCCCCCGATTCACCACCCTGCGTGCCGCTTCGGGCTGCTGGATGTCGGGTAGCGCAAGCAGGGCTCGGGCATGTCCCATTTCCAGTTTGCCCGCCTCGAGCATGCGGCGAACATCGATATGCAGCCCGATCAGGCGAATCAGGTTGGTGACTGTTGCTCTGGATTTGCCGACCGCATCGGCCACTTCCTGCTGGGTAAGCTCAAACTCGTCCTGCAGGCGCTTGAGCGCCATGGCCTCTTCGATGGGATTGAGGTTTTCTCGTTGGATATTCTCGATAAGCGCCATGACTACGGCTGCCTCGTCCCCAACCGGCTTGATAATCGCGGGGATCGTATCGAGTTCCGCCAATTGGCTGGCACGCCAACGACGCTCACCGGCGATGATTTCGTATTTATCTGAGGAGATGGGGCGTACAACGATGGGCTGCATGACGCCCTGGTTTCTTATCGAAGCTGCCAGTTCCTGCAATGCTTCCTCATGCATATCGGTGCGAGGCTGGTATTTACCGCGCTGTATAAGATCAAGGGGTATATTCTTGAGATCTCCATCTCGATCGGCGCTGGCAACAGACGTCCGATCTTTAGGCTTGCCGAGCAAACTGGCCATCGTTTCCGTGCTGCCAGTTGATAAAAGCGCGCCCAGGCCTTTGCCGAGCTTTTTCTTATCAGTCATTGTTGCTTGTCACGTGGTGTTTTCTGGATGTTTTGCAAGCCAATCAATCAAGAAAGTCCCGCTGCTGCCGCTTCGTCGTGCCTGCGCAGCATTTCCCCCGCCAAGGCCAGATAGGCAATCGCTCCGCGGGACTTACTATCGTATTTGATAATGGGTTTTCCGTAACTCGGTGCTTCGGCCAGCCGGATATTCCTGGGTACAACTGTTCGGTACACGGCATCGCCGAAATAATTAAACAGCTGACCATTCACTTCAGTAGTCAGTTTGTTCCTCGGATCATACATGGTGCGCAAGATGCCCTCTATCTTCAGATCCGGATTCAGTCGGTCCCGGATTGCGCCGATGGTGTCCATTAATGCGGATAATCCTTCTAGCGCGTAGTACTCACACTGCATGGGAATGACTACACCGTCAGCGGCCACCATGGCATTTACAGTCAGCATGTTCAGCGAAGGCGGGCAATCGATAACGACAAAATCATATCGCTGCCTGACTGCGTCTACGATTTGTCGAAGTCTTGTTTCCCTTCCTTCGCCGCTCATAAGTTCAACTTCAGCAGCAACTAGATCTCCGTTCGATGGTAGCAGATCATATTCTGCATCCTCTGGCCTTACGACTACTTCATCAAAAAGGGCCTGCTGAGAGAGCAAATCGTATACAGAAAGCTCAAGGTTGTTCTTATCGATACCAGATCCCATGGTTGCATTGCCCTGGGGATCAAGGTCGATGAGCAGCACGCTTTTTCGGGTTACTTTTAGTGAAGCGGCGAGATTAACTGAGGTGGTTGTTTTGCCCACCCCTCCTTTCTGATTGGCTATGGCTAGAACTTTACTCACTGCTGTCTTCCATCTCGAAACGGTTGCTTCTGTTCAAATGGCGGCGTGCGTGGGTTTTTGTTACCTGCGCACTATTTCAACTAAATGTCGTTGCGAATCGCTGCCCGGGATCTGTAGTTTTTTGATGCTGGAAGCTACAAAGTCTGCCGGCAGGAGGGCAAGCTCCTGTTCCGGGTAGCGTCCCTTCAGTGCCAGTAATTTGCATCGCTTATCACCAGATGATAACAAATGCTGTGATTTCGCCACCACATCCGCCAGTGAAGAAAAGGCACGACACATCACCATATCAATTTGCCGGTGACTTTGATAGTGCTCTATCCGACAATTTTCCACGCTTATATTATCCATCTTCAGTGTGGTTTTTACCTGGAATAGAAAACGTGTTTTCTTGCCATTGCTGTCCACCAGGACAAACTCTTTGTGCGGATTCAAAATGGCAAGTGGTATGCCCGGCAGACCAGCACCCGATCCCATATCGACGATACTACTGCCTGCCAGAAATGGCTGAATTGCCAGACTGTCCAGCAGATGGCGGCTCACCATAGAACTACTGTCAGAAGCTGCAACCAGGTTATAGCTTCTGTTCCACTTTTCAAGAAGCTTCAGATACTGAGCCAGGCTGGCTAGCTGCCCAGCGGTGTACGGCAAGCCAAGCATCTGCAGACCTTTTTCCAGCTCCTGCTCGGTAGAATCATGCATTGAAATATTCCTGAGTTTCGCTGACCGGTTTAGCCGGCTTTGCGACCCAGTGTCTGGTGTTTCTTGAGGTAAATGAGCAGCAAGGAAATAGCGGCCGGCGTCATGCCCGGTATACGTGATGCACGGCCTATATTTTCCGGCCTGGCTTCGGCCAATTTCTGTTTGAGTTCATTCGATAAACCCTGCATCTGTTGGTAGTCGATGTCTGCTGGTATCGTGGTATTTTCCTGCTTTTTCAAGCTCTCGATCTCGCTTAACTGACGATCGATATATCCCTGATATTTGATTTGGATTTCGGCTTGCTGCTGGGCTTGTGCCTCAAGCGAGTTGGCCGGGGCCGATTGATAATCATCTTCCACCGCTTTCAGTAGTGATTGAATCTCCACACCTGGCCGCGCCAGTAAATCGGCAAGAGTGTATTCCCGTGCAATGGGTTTCTCCAGTAATGGATTTATACGCTCGGCTGGGTCGCTCTCCGGTTGAATCCAGTGACGTCGCAATCGATCCAATTGCCCCTCGATGTGTTCCTGTTTTTCAGTAAAGAACTGCCAACGCTCGTCATCGACCAGACCCAGCTTTCGACCGATCGTGGTAAGTCGAAGATCGGCATTGTCTTCTCGAAGGGTAAGGCGGTACTCTGCCCGGCTAGTGAACATTCGGTAGGGTTCGCTTGTGCCCAGAGTAATCAGATCATCTACCAGTACCCCGATGTATGCCTGATCCCGGCGCGGACACCAGTAGTCTTCGCCTCGTACTGCAAGAGCTGCATTCAATCCCGCTAATAATCCTTGTGCCGCCGCTTCCTCGTAGCCTGTTGTGCCATTGATCTGGCCTGCGAAATACAGGCCCTCGATAAACTTCGTTTCCAGTGAGTACTGCAGATCTCGTGGATCAAAAAAATCATATTCGATGGCATACCCTGGCCGTGTTATGTGAGCATTTTCGAATCCTTTGATATGGCGAACCATGGCAACCTGGACGTCATAAGGCAAACTAGTGGAAATTCCATTCGGGTAGAGTTCGTTGGTGTCCAAGCCTTCCGGTTCGACGAATATCTGGTGTGAGGACCTGTCGACAAAACGCATCACCTTGTCTTCGATAGACGGACAATACCTCGGACCAGTACCTTCGATAACACCCGTATACATGGGCGAACGATCCAGGCCCTTGCGTATTACTTCATGGCACGCTTCGTTCGTTGCAGTAATATGACAATTCACCTGGGTTGGATGTTCGGACTGCCGACCAAGATAAGACATCACCGGAAGCGGGGTATCTCCTGCCTGAACCTGCATCACTGTAAAATCCACCGACCTGGCATCGATTCGAGGCGGGGTTCCTGTTTTCAGGCGATCGACCCTGAAAGGCAATTCTCGTAAACGCTTTGCCAGAGCGATAGAGGGCGGATCGCCCGCTCTTCCGCCACCGCTGTTCTCCAGGCCAATATGAATCTTGCCACCAAGGAAGGTACCTGTCGTTAACACGACTTTCTGTGCGTGGATCTCCAGGCCCATCTGGGTAATCACGCCCCTGATCACACCGGACTCGATGATCAGATCATCCACTGCCTGTTGGAACAGGCTTAGATTAGGCTGACTTTCCAGCATCTTGCGAATGGCGGCTTTGTAGAGAATTCGATCTGCTTGTGCGCGAGTCGCGCGTACCGCTGGACCCTTGCTGGCATTCAGGATACGGAATTGAATACCCGCCTGGTCGGTAGCGCGGGCCATCGCACCACCCAGGGCGTCGACTTCTTTTACCAGATGGCTCTTGCCAATTCCTCCGATAGCCGGATTGCAGGACATCTGGCCCAGGGTTTCGATGCTATGTGTTACCAGAAGAGTTGCAACGCCCTGCCGCGCGGCCGCTAGCGCTGCCTCGGTCCCGGCATGCCCTCCGCCGATAACGATCACATCATATCGGGTTTTGCTCAGCATTGGATGTCAGTCTTAGATCAGGGCTGTGCAGTATATAGACAAACAAATTAAAAGAAATTGCTTTCCAGTATAGACGCTAATTACTAAATATTACTCAGTTCTATTTAGTGTTAACTATGTAGATATAAGTATTAATGTTGTTGTTATAGGGGAAGCTGGTTGCTGTTGAAAAGCCTTTTAAATTCCGAATAATCAATAAGTTAATGTAATGACAACTCTCTTGAAAACCTCTTGGCAGGCTAACTATAAGCCTTTTATAGGGTGTGCACTGTTTGAGACCTGAAAAGCTGCCCTCGTTCAAGGCAAATCTTATCCACTTGAAATCCAACGGATCAGAGTAGTTACCAACACGATATCCTTCACTGTGCCGCCTATTTTCCGATGCAAAAGCTGGAGAAGATTTCTCCAAGCAAATCATCACTGGAGAATTCACCGGTAATGCGGCCCAAATCTCGCTGGGCTAGTCTGAGATGCTCAGCAATCAGTTCCAGGGGTGAGTCTTTACAAACCTGTGATACTGCGGATTTTATGGATTTTTCTGCTGATCTAAGGGCTGTCAGATGACGTTTCCGGGCAATAAAAATACCTTCTCCGGCCGGTCTGAAACCCATGGATGACTGCAGGTGTTCGCGCAGCAACTCCAGTCCTGTAATTTGCTTGGCAGACAGGTGAATCTCCTGCAGCGAGTATTCCTCGAATGCCACCAGCCCCGATTTTGGCTCCATGCCTGGCACCAGGTCTATTTTATTGAAGACCAGGGTAGTGCGATCAAGGATAGCTTCTCTAATATTCGCGTTTCCACTCGATAATCCAAGGGGTTCTAACAGTTTTTCCACATCTTTCTCTTTAGTGGCGCTATCAATCACCAGTAGAATCTGATCTGCCTGCTCGATAGCACCATGGGCTCGCTTTACCCCTTCCTGCTCGACAATGTTATCGCTCGCTCGCAGACCTGCGGTATCGAGAAACTGCACCGGCATACCGTTGATTGAGATCTCTTCTTTTAGCAAGTCTCGCGTGGTGCCCGGAATGTCGGTAACGATTGCGCTATCAATTCCCGACAGGGCATTGAGCAGACTGGACTTTCCCACATTTGGTTTACCGGCGATGACCACGTGCATGCCTTCTTTTAGCAGCACCCCTTGGTGGGCCTGTTCATAGACCATGCCGAGCTGCTCGAGGATGTCATCCAATGACTGACTGACACCGGTATCGGACAATACATCGATATCTTCATCGGAGAAATCGATGGCGGCTTCGACGTTTACCCTGGTTTGAGTTAGTTTCGTGACCAGCTCGTGGATACGCGATGAGAATTCTCCCTGCAACGTGCGTATAGCTGATTGTGCTGCCTGTTTCGAACTGGCATCGACCAGGTCGGCAATGGCTTCGGCTTGCAGCAGATCGATCTTGTTATTCAGGAACGCCCGTTCAGTAAATTCCCCCGGTTCGGCCACCCTGATTCCGAGAGCAACTATTCTCTCCAATAGTGTGTTGAGAACATGAACACCACCATGACCCTGCAGTTCAAGAATGTCTTCGCCGGTGAAAGAATAGGGTGCTTGAAAATAGATTGCGACACCCTGATCAATCGTTTGCTGATCAGTGCTCTGAAAATCGCAATAGTAGGCATGACGAGGTGTGGGAGTGAAGCCGAGAATCGTTGTACTCAACGTCAATACGTCTTTCCCGGAAATACGAATAATACCAATGCCGCCTCTACCTGGCGGCGTGGCTATTGCACAAATTGTGTCTGATTCGATTGGTGGCATCGGGTTTCAGCACTGCGCTGATATGACGCAGTCGAGCTGATGTTCAAGTTGCCTTTTTGGCCGCGTAGCCGGCTTCAATTTTTCGAGTGATATACCATTGCTGAAGAATGCCCAGCGCCCCATTGGTTAACCAGTAAAGTACCAGGCCAGCAGGGAACCATAAAAACAACACCGTCATCATTACTGGCATGAGTTGCATCACCCGGGCCTGCATAGCGTCAGCTGGCGTTGGGCTGAGCCTGGTCTGAAAGAACATCGTTGCCCCCATCATTAGAGGCAGAATGAAGAACGGATCGCGCACCGACAGATCGGTTAGCCAGAGCATGAAGGGCGCGTGCCTCAGCTCTACGCTTTCCATCAGCACCCAATACAGTGCGATGAAAACCGGCATCTGCACAAGCATGGGCAAACACCCGCCGAATGGATTAATCTTCTCTTTCTTATAAAGCTCCATCGTGGCTTGTTGCAGCTTCATCTTATCGTCGCCGTAATTGTCTTTAAGCTGCTGCATCTTTGGCATCAATCGTCTCATGCCAGCCATGGAGCGGTACTGACTCTCAGACAGCTTATAAAATGCCGCCTTTACCACGATTGTTAATAGGATGATGGACACACCATAGTTGCCTATCACTGAATCAATACGACTAAGTAGCCAGTAGATGGGGGCCGCTAGAAAAAACAGGAAACCATAATCGATGGTCAGGTCCAGATTTGGGGAAATTTCGGCCAGGACATACTGGTCTTTTGGACCGGCATAGAACTGAATATCATGACTACCGGTGCTGCCTGCTCCGACTGAAAACGAGGAGCTGGTGAACTCGCCAAAATACTGATTTAGACTGTTCTTGCGGGTGTTAAATCGGTTTGTTGTCTGTAGGCTGGGTATCCAGGCAGAGATAAAATAGTGTTGACTGAAACCTACCCAGCCACCGGTCATCTCAACGCTCTCAGCGCCGTCATCTATGTCGTCAAATTGTATTTTGATATAAGGATCGTCATCCGATGTAGTCACGTATCCCATGTAAGATCGACCAAAACTACCGGCACTACTAGGATCGTCAAAGCTGTCTCGCTTTATCTGGCCAAACGCATTGCCTTGCCATTCATTGCCAGATTGGTTATTTACAACGAAGCTGACATCAATGAGATAACTGTCACGAGTAAAACCGTAGCGCTTTGTGATTTGAACACCATCATCGGTCGTAGTTACCAGGTCGACACTCAGCGTGTTATCAGAATCGCCCAGAGCAAAGCTTGCAGCGCTGGACTGATAAACCGCCCTGCCCGCGTTGTCGATACCATTTCTACCAATAAGGCCGCTTTGGGCGACGTAGCTTCTACTGGCTCCCGATTCCAATAACACAAAGGGGTCATTTGCCACATCTAATTGTTTCAAATACTTTGGCAGGGTGAGAGAGACAATATCACCGCCATTCAGATCAATGGTTACATCAAGTGTGTCGGTGAGGATATTGACTAATCTTGCAGAGGAGCCCGTGGCGGTTGGTTCAGAAACCACCGCCGTATCGCTTTGCCCGGCAGGGCCTGGTGATGCCGGTACCTGGACTGGAACATCTGTTTCCGCAACCGGTATTGCATCAGGCAACGTATCGGGCAACGCTAAAATTGGCGTGCTGGCTGTGTTGGTACCATCATCGATCACCGGCGGATAATCTTCTTGCCAGGCGAGCAACATCAGGTAGGTGATGACGGCCAGTGAGGTGTAGAGAAAAAACTTGGTAATATCCATGGGTGATTGCTACAGAGCGGATTTGCTCGAAAGCTCCTTGGGTTCAGGCACTGGATCATAACCGCCCACATGCCAGGGATGACAACTACAGACACGACGAACTCCGAGCCAGGAACCCTTGAGGGAACCGTGTTTCTCTATTGCTTCTTTACTATACTGAGAACAAGTGGGATGAAAACGGCATTGATTGCCAATCAGCAGACTAAATGTATGCTGATAAAAAATTATTAGTCGTATGAGTAGAGTCTTTAACATCTATTCACTGATTGTCGTCGGTTGAGTCGATGAGGCGGGCACCTACCCCAAATGCTTGCAACTCAAATCCTTCCACAATCCATTCAGTTTCTCAGTAAGTGCTCGGTTGTCCAGTTTATCAGCATCCTTTCGGGCCAGCACAACTAAATCCAGGCCGGCAAAGCCAGCGGCAACTTGTCGAAAGGATTCTCGAATGAGCCGCTTGATTCTATTTCGCTGAACAGCACCAGATACGTGTTTCTTGGCTATCACCATTCCGAGCCTGGACTGCGGCTGCCGGTTACTGATGGCAAGAACAAGAAACTGATGGCATGAAACTTTAAACTGAGCGTTGTCGAAGACGATCTTATAGTCTGTGGCATTCAGCAGCCTTGAATTCTTGGAGAAGCCAAAATCTGCCACGATTCACTCTCTTTCCCTGGTGAACAGAAAAACAGCAATCAGGCGGAAAGTTTTGCGCGCCCCTTTGCGCGTCTTCGCTTGAGTACCAGCCGGCCACCCTTGGTTGCCATTCGAGCTCTAAAGCCGTGAGTTCTAGCACGCTTCAATACGCTGGGTTGAAATGTTCTTTTCATGACAGGAATTCCAGTCTTTGCGTTTCAGACCAACCGACTTTGGTTTGAAAAAAGGAGGGCGAATTCTAGAGGTTTTACCTCCAACATGCAATAAAGGAGGGCGGTTTCCTTGCCCCGGGTTACAATTTCAAAAACGCCATTTGTCTGTACGCCCACTGGTCAAAAAACCTAAAACTTAATCACAGCTTATCCACAAGCCATTTGTTAACAACGATTCGGATAAGCCCACTTTTTTGTAGATTTTGGACTCGGTAATTATCAACGGAAGCAATGTAACCAGTTGATAAATAGAGGAATAAAAACACTTCAAAAAACCACACTTTTGCTTTCCACGCAGTGGATAACTGCCAACCCAGTGGTTAGAATTACTCCACAAACAAAGCAATAAAATCGAGCAGGGGCAAGTGAAAGTGGCAGTGGCAGATTGGCAAAATTGTATTGATTGTTTAAAAGCAGAACTCCCCTCACAGCAATTCAACACCTGGATTCGACCTCTACACGCCGAACTGGGTTCGGGTGTTTTGCGTATCTTTGCACCCAATAGATTCATTATGGAATGGGTTAAGGGAAAGTTTCTGGCTCGTATCCGCGAAATTCTCGATGAAACCAACAGCAATGATCTCGACATCAGACTTGAAGTTGTTTCGTCAGACTACACTCGATCGTCACCCCGAAAAGTGATGACCCCCGTAGACACGGAACCAACCCCGCAGAGTGTTCAGCCAGCGCCGTTAAAGCCGGGACGATTTCCCAGTGGCCCCAAGCGCGGAAACAACGGCAAAAGCCGCAACGTGGATATCACTATCGATGGCAGACTCAGTCACCGGGGAGCATTGAACCCGGAAAACACGTTTGAAAACTTCATTGTTGGTAAGTCTAACCAATTAGCGCGAGCAGCGGCCGAGCAGGTGGCCGAAAATCCAGGATATGCTTATAATCCGCTTTTTATTTACGGGGGCGTGGGGTTAGGAAAGACTCACTTAATGCACGCGATCGGTAATTACCTGGTGGCAAAGAAACCTGGCGCCAAGGTGGTCTATCTGCATTCGGAAACCTTTGTGGCCACCATGGTCACTGCGCTGCAGCTCAACGCAATCAGTGAATTCAAGCGCTTTTACAGGTCCGTCGACGCGTTGTTGATCGACGATATCCAGTTTTTTGCCGGCAAGGAAAGGTCTCAAGAGGAGTTCTTTCATACATTTAATGCGCTTCTAGAAGGCGGCCAACAGATAATTCTCACCTGCGACCGATTTCACAAGGAAATCAGCGGACTTGAGGAGCGACTTAAATCTCGCTTCGGTTGGGGACTGACTGTTGCCGTGGAACCGCCTGAGCTCGAAACGCGTGCCGCAATTCTGATGAACAAGGCAGAGTTGTCCAATGTGGAGCTTCCTTATGAGGCGGCACTGTTTATTGCCCAGCGCCTGCGCTCCAACGTGCGGGAACTCGAGGGTGCGCTTAAAAGGGTTAGAGCCCACGCCAACTTCAAGGGCGAACCCATCGACCTGGATCTCATAAAAGAAGCATTGCGAGATTTGTTTGCACTGCAAGCCAAGCTGGTGACGATCGACAACATTCAGCGGTCAGTGGCGGAATACTACAAAATCAAGATGGCAGACATGTTATCCAAGCGACGTAACCGCTCGGTGGCTCGTCCGAGACAGGTTGCCATGACGCTTTCAAAAGAACTAACCAACCACAGCTTGCCCGAGATCGGAGACGCCTTTGGTGGCCGGGACCACACCACCGTGCTCCACGCTTGCAAGCAGATCACCCGGCTTAGACATAGCTCGACTGATATCCAGGAAGACTACAACAACCTCCTCAGGTCGCTTTCCAGCTAGGTTGTAACCTATTGAAATATAAAGGGAAAAGTAAATGCATTTTGTAATTTCTCGTGAAGCCCTGCTGAGACCACTACAAATGGTGAGCGGAGTTGTCGAGCGTAGACAGACACTTCCAGTACTTTCAAACATCCTCCTGGCGCTTAAAGATAGTGAGCTGTCACTTACTGGTACAGACTTGGAAGTAGAACTGGTAGGAAGGGTTCAAGTCGATCAAGCGAACACAGCGGGTGAGATAACGGTGCCTGCTCGAAAACTACTGGATATCTGCAAATCGCTTACTGATGATTCCACCGTCGAGGTTAAACTGACCGACAACAAGCTAGTGCTTAAATCAGGCCGAAGTCGGTTTACACTTACTACCCTGGCCGCCACTGAATTTCCTGGTGTTGAGGAAGAGCCCGATACATTTTCTCTGGGCATAACCCAGGCCAAACTACGAGAATTGCTGGATAGCACCAGTTTTGCGATGGCGCAACAGGACGTGCGCTACTATCTAAATGGCATGTTGTTCGAAGTCGGCGCTGAGTACTTGCGAGTAGTGGCCACCGATGGCCATCGGTTGGCTATGGAAACAGTGAACATGGCTAATTCTATCAGCGAAACCCAACAACTGATCTTACCAAGGAAAGGCATTGTGGAACTGGCTCGTCTACTGTCCGATGAAGGGGGATCAATAGATCTGACATTTGGGCAGAACCATATCCGAGCGGCAGTCCCCGAGTACACATTTACTTCAAAACTCGTGGACGGCAAGTTTCCCGACTATAACCGCGTGCTCCCAAAAGGAGGGGACAAAGTACTGACCGGCGATTGTCAGGAACTGCGCCAGGCTTTTACACGAGCAGCCATTCTTTCCAATGAAAAGTATCGAGGGGTTAGGATTATCTTATCCAACGGCGAATTGAAGATCCTCGCGAATAACCCCGAACAGGAAGAAGCGGAGGAAGTAGTCTCCGTTGAATACCAGGGAGACGCTGTAGAAATTGGGTTTAATGTGAGTTACCTGATCGATGTCCTATCCACTATTGCAAGCAGCAAGGTCAAAATAACCCTTTCAGATCCTAATAGCAGTGCACTGCTCGAGGCAGACGAAGGCAGCGATGCGCTTTATGTCGTCATGCCAATGCGCTTGTAGTTCCCAGGATAGCGTCGCCCCGCCCCGGCACTTTCTATGAGCACGATTAGAAAGCTCAATATTTCCGCGATACGCAATATCTTGCAAACTAGCCTTCAGCTCAGCCCGAACATCAATTTGTTTTATGGCGAAAATGGCAGCGGGAAAACCAGCATATTGGAATCGATCCACCTCCTCGCATCCGGCCGGTCATTCAGAACCAGCAAAACCGATACGCTGATCAATAACGACGAGACTACTTCCGTGGTGTTTGCCGAATTGACCAAAGGTCACCAAATAGGATTGAGTCGAACCCGACGACAGGGCCATCAGCTCAACATGGATAACGAAAAACAAAGGAACTGGGACAAAGTGGCCAGGGAGCTACCCGTTCAGATATTGGATGCAAATTCCTTTGTGTTAGTGGAAGGGGGGCCGAAAGCGCGCCGACGCTTTCTTGATTGGGGAGTGTTTCACGTGGAACCTCTATTTGTGGAAAATTGGCGCAAATCGCGAAAATGCATCGCCCATCGGAATTTCTTGCTGAAGCAAGCCGGAGTCGATTCTGACCAGCTCGGAGTTTGGGACTTAGAATTGTGTCTTGCCGCACGGGAAGTCGACCAGGCTAGGAGCAGATATTTTGAGCAATTTTTGCCGATCTTTGAACAAGTGTTCAGGTCGCTGGCGGCGCCGATTGGAGATCAATTGTCACTGACGTATTCGCGAGGCTGGGATAGCGATAGGGACTTGGCCGAGATACTGGTTGAGAACCAGCAAATTGACCACAAATACGGGGCTACACAGAGCGGGCCTCATCGCGCCGACATCGTTATACGCGCTGGAAACCGGCTGGCAATCGAAACACTCTCTCGGGGCCAGCAAAAGACGCTAGTCAGCGCTTTAAAGATTGCTCAGGGGATGCTGCTTACGCAAACGCTCGACCGACATTGTATCTACCTGGTGGATGATCTTCCGGCAGAGCTCGATCGGGGAAATCGGGAGAAAGTCCTTTCCCAGCTGGTCGGCCTCGGAGGACAGCTATTTGTAAGCTGTGTCGATCGGGAAGCTCTCCAATTAGGCCTTCCAAACAGCCCCGAGGTGGCAACGTTTCACGTGGAATGTGGTACAATAACGGCTTGATTTTCAATTAAATTATCCGATATTTAGGTATGTAGTCGAGCGTTGCTGAGCCGGCCCATTTCCTGGAGTAGTTGCATGACCGAAAAACGTCAATCTGAGTACAATTCTGAGAGTATTAAGGTCCTGAAAGGGCTCGATGCGGTGAGAAAACGCCCGGGAATGTATATTGGAGATACGGACGATGGAACTGGTCTTCATCATATGGTTTTTGAGCTGGTGGACAACTCAATCGACGAAGCGCTGGCCGGGTTCTGTGATGAAATACACGTGACCATTCATGTCGGGGAAACGATTACCGTATCGGACAACGGCCGCGGAGTTCCCACTGAAATGCACAAAGAAGGCATTTCAGCGGCTGAAGTCATCATGACTGTGCTCCACGCCGGGGGCAAGTTCGACGATAACAGCTATAAGGTATCGGGAGGGCTGCATGGTGTGGGGGTTTCAGTGGTAAATGCCCTGTCAGAGGAGCTGAAACTCACGATACGCAGGGATAACCAGGTCCACGAGCAATATTATGAACACGGTGTACCCCAGGCCCCTCTGGCGGTGGTGGGAGAAACCAGTAGTACTGGCACAGAGTGCCATTTCAAGCCGTCCGATAAAACATTTTCAAATGTTGAATTCCACTACGACATCATCGCCAACAAGTTACGCGAGTTAGCGTTTCTTAACGCTGGAGTAACAATAAAGCTGACGGATGAGCGTTCAGGAAAAGAAGTCCAGTACAAGTATGATGGAGGACTGAAGGCGTTTGTAGATTACCTGAATAAAAACAAGGCTTCGATTAACAAACTGTTCCATTTTGTCGCGGAGCGCGAGAGTGACGGCATTACTGTAGAAGTGGCGCTGCAGTGGAACGACTCCTACCAGGAGAACATTTTTCCCTATACGAATAATATTCACCAGCGTGATGGCGGAACCCACCTGGCGGGGTTCCGTGGAGCGCTTACCCGAGTTTTAAAAAGCTATATTGACAAGGAGTTGGCAAATAAAAAAGGGAAAGAAGTTGTCACAACTGGAGATGATGCTCGGGAAGGCCTGACTGCCATTATTTCTGTGAAGGTGCCCGATCCAAAATTTTCATCCCAAACCAAGGACAAACTCGTTTCTTCCGAGGTCAAAGCAGTGGTAGAGCAGGAAATGGCGGCGCATTTCAATGATTTCCTGATGGAGAATCCCCAGGATGCCAGGCTCATTGTCAATAAGATGATCGATGCTGCACGCGCCAGGGATGCAGCTCGAAAGGCGCGGGAAATGACACGCCGTAAAGGGGCCCTGGACATCGCCGGGTTGCCAGGCAAACTGGCAGATTGTCAGGAAAAAGACCCGGCGTTATCGGAGATCTACATAGTGGAGGGCGATTCCGCTGGAGGCTCGGCTAAGCAGGGTCGAAATCGCAAAAACCAGGCCATATTGCCGCTGAAAGGTAAGATTCTCAATGTGGAAAAGGCTAGGTTTGACAAGATGCTAAGCTCAGTTGAGATAGGCACACTGATAAAAGCATTGGGCTGTGGCATAGGTAACGAAGAGTTTGCCCCGGAAAACCTGCGTTATCACAGCATAATTATCATGACAGACGCGGACGTCGATGGATCACATATTCGAACACTGCTGTTGACGTTCTTTTTCAGGCAAATGAGAGAACTGGTTGAACGTGGCCACATCTTTATCGCTCAGCCCCCACTTTACAAAATACGCAAAGGCAAACAGGAACAATACCTGAAAGACGACACCGAGCTCGCCAATTATCAAACCCAGACCGCCCTTGAAGGCGCGAGTCTTCACGTTAATGCAGACGCCCCTGGCATTGCGGACAATTCCCTCGAAGCCTTGGTTAATCAGTATAACGGTGCTTACTCGATTATCAGTCGACTCGCCAGGGTCTACCCCACTGAAATTCTGGAAGCCATGATCTTTACCAGAACACTCGCCGAAGAAGAGCTTAAATCAGAAGAGAAGATACAGCAGTGGGTTGCTGAACTGGCCGAGAGCCTGCAGAAACAACACCCCGGTGTAAGTGCTAACTATACTTTACAGCTCCATGAGGACCCGGAGCGACACCTGTTTCTCCCTAAGGCAACACTTAACCTCCATGGGCTTGAGAAAAACTACGCCTTTAGCGGTGACTTCTTTCATTCCGGTGAATATCGGGCCATCGCCAGATTGGGTGAAACGCTGGATGGACTTATAGAAGAGGGCGCCTTCGTGAAACGTGGCGAACGCACACATGAGATTGACAGTTTTGCAGAAGCTATCGAATGGCTAACCAACGAAGCGATGAAGGGGCATTATCTGCAACGCTATAAAGGGCTGGGCGAAATGAATCCAGACCAACTCTGGGACACGACAATGAATCCCGAAACTCGACGAATGCTGCAGGTCACCATAGACGACGCAATCGGTGCCGATCAGCTATTTAATACCTTGATGGGAGACCAGGTCGATCCGAGAAGAGAGTTTATCGAAAGCAATGCGCTGGCAGCGGAAAATCTGGATATATAGGGATTCTAAACAAGTAATTGTTGCCGAATCCAATGTTCAATCTGTGTAGTGAGCTCGTTTGCATCTTTTCCCGCGGAAGGGACAGGCTCACCAATAACAACCTTAATAGTTCCAGGCCGTTTCAGAAACGTTCGGGCTGGCCAACAGTCACCCGCATTGTGAGCAATCGGAACGATGGGCGCACCGGCGGCCACCGCTAGTTTAGCGCCACCTCTCGAAAAACGTCTGATCACTCCCGAACTCGACCGGGTTCCTTCTGGGAACACAATTACCGAGTTCCCTTCCCTAATTCTTTCGACTCCTTGAGTGAGCAGGGACCTTCCTGCTTCTCTGGGTTGCGAACGATCGATTGCGATTGGTTTTTGCAAGCGCATTGCCCACCCCCAGAATGGAATATTCATAAGCTCCTTTTTGAGCATGGGCGACACTGGATATTTTAGTTTATAGAAGAGTATGGCTTCCCAATTACTTTGGTGATTGGCCAGTATAACAACAGGCTGTTCAGGTATGTTTGCCTGACCAATAATCCGGTATCGAATATTACAACTGATGCGTAACCAATTAAGCACGGCATTACACCAGGTTGATGCAATGATATGGCGTCCCCGAGCGGGAGTAATTGGAAACAATACTATTAACAGAGCCGACATCAAAATCGTGATCGGCACATAGCCTAAGTAAAACAAGAGTGAACGAAAAAACAACACAAAAGAACTAGTCATTACTAAGTAGAATCAGTTTTTCGACAGCAGTAGCCAAATCATCAAAAACCGGAACAGCCGAAGACGCACTGCACAGTAATTGCTGTTCGGTCTGTGCGCCATTACCCGTTCGTACCAGCACGGGTCTCAGACCATAGGCTCTTGCGGCCTGTATATCTTTAAGGCTATCACCGACGAAATAGCAGTTACTCAGAGAACAAGAATACTCTCGTTCAATCTGCTCAAGTAGTCCAGTCCCGGGTTTACGGCAGGAACAGCCATCGTCTGGTCGGTGCGGGCAATAGAATATCCCGTCGACAAATCCCCCCGCTTCTTCTGCCATAGAACATAGTTTATGATGAATATTGGCAAGAGCGAACTCATCAAACAACTGCCGGCCGAGGCCAGACTGATTACTCGCGACAGTGACTCTAAAACCCGCGCGATGTAACGATGCTATGGCTTCCAGGCTGCCCGAGATGGGGACCCATTCCTCAACTGATTTTATATGCGCACTGGAGTCTTCATTTATTACTCCATCTCGATCAAGAATAATTATTTTCATGGAGGTAGCATCTGGCATAAAGATCGCTAGCTAATTGTTATGCAAATAAGAAATATCGGCCGATTGTAAGAATAGATTTCGTAATTGCTGCAGCAGCGCTAATCGGTTTGCCTGAAGCGATTTGTCTTCACACATTACCAACACCTCGTCAAAAAATGTATCCACACTCGTTTTTAGGGAAGCCAAAGATTGCAAGCCATCTTTGTAAGAACCGTTTTCAAACATTGGGGCCACTTCTAACACTTTAGCTTGCAATTCGTCGAATAATAATATTTCAGCGGGATCTTGGAGCAAATCCTGATTGACAACAAGGTGTTGAATGGCCGGGTCTTGTTTTGCCAGCAAGTTTGAAACCCGCTTATTAGCAGCAGCAAGCGCGGCTGACTCGGGAAGGCTGTTGAAATTGTGTACGGCAACAATTCGCTTGTGAAAATCCAGCGGCCGCTGTGGTTTTAAGACAAATACAGACTGAAATACCTCACTTGAAACGCCTTCTTCCAGATACCAGGATTTGAATCGATCCAACACAAATTCAAAAACTTCTCCTGAAGTTGATGGCTGCAGATCGATATCAACAAATCCGGACTCGGCCAGCTCAATGCATTCCAGGATATTCAGGTCCAACTTGTTTTCAACGATGATTCGTAGAATTCCAATCGCTGCGCGACGCAGGGCAAATGGGTCCTTGGACCCGGTAGGGGACTCACCTATACCGAAAATACCTACCATGGAATCCAGCTTGTCAGCCAGGGCCAGGGTTGTACCGGTTGTCGTCTCGGGCAAGCCGTCTCCAGCAAACCGAGGCTTGTACTGCTCATGCAGCGCATTGGCTAGCTCTTCAGGTTCGCCTTCATGCAAAGCATAGTAATAGCCCATTAATCCCTGCAACTCTGCAAACTCGCCCACCATCTTGGTTAACAAGTCACACTTGGAAAGCCTGGCAGCACGTGAACATAGCGTTGGATCGCCGCCAATTTGTTTGGCGATATTAGCTGCTAGTACCGCTACGCGCTCTGACTTGTCATAAACGGATCCCAGCTTTTCCTGAAACACAATATTTTTTAGCCGGCCGGTGCGGGATTGCAACGTTCGTTGCTTGTCGGTTTCATAAAAGAAGCGAGCATCAGCAAGCCGTGGCCGGATGACACGCTCATTGCCCTGGACTACCTGGGAAGGATCCTTACTAACAATATTGCTGACTGTAATAAATCTTGGGAGCAAGCAGTCGTTTTCGTCTGTTACATAGAAACATTTCTGGTGAGCCTTCATCGTCAGGATCAATGCCTCAGCGGGCACCTCCAGGAAATGCTCTTCAAAATGGCCGGTTAGGGCTACTGGATATTCTACAAGGCCGGTGACTTCATCTAACAATGATTCATCGATAACAGCAGTGGCCTGAGCCCTGTTACCTTCTTCTGTTACCAGCTGGCGAATGAGTTCTTTTCGTTTATCGAAATCGGGAATGATGCCACCGGTTTCTTCCAACAACTTTTCGTAGTTGGCTGCATCGTCAATTTGAATTGCCTTGTTGTAATGAAATCGATGTCCGAAGGAGAAGTTGCTGGATTCGATGCCTAACACTGAAGTTGTGATTGTTTCTTTGCCAAGTATCATCACAGCCCAGTGTACGGGTCTGACAAATTCTATCCGAGAGCTCCCCCAGCGCATTTGCTTCGGTATAGGGAGCTGTGCCAGGGCTGCCCTCACAATATCCGGCAGCAAATCTGTGCTAGGTCGCCCTTGCTCGGTTGACGAAAAAGCCAGTTTTTCAATCCCATCTTTTTCCAACCTGCCCAGATCAGCCAGCTCAACACCACAGGACCTTGCGAATCCCAATGCTGCCTTGGTGGGATTGCCTTCACCATCGAAGGCCTCTTTTACTGCGGGACCCAAGCGTTCTATGGACTTGTCCGACTGCTGATCCTGCAAACCATTGACCATTACCGCTAGACGACGCGGAGTCGCATAACGGCGCGATGCATCAAACTCCAGAGTTGCTCGCTGTAAGCCGGCTGTGATGTTTTGCTCAAGCGCCGCAGACAAAGAACTCAAGGCTTTAGGGGGCAGCTCTTCAGTCCCTATTTCAAACAAGAAATCGCGAGTAGACATGGCCGTTACTGTTCCAGATATTCTTTTCGCAGCTCTTCGCTGGCCAGAGGAAACCCCAGGCGTTTGCGACTTAAGAAATACGCCTCAGCAACTAATTTTGCCAGGGCACGAACTCGCAGTATGAACCGCTGTCTTTCAGTAACCGAGATGGCGTTTCTCGCATCCAGCAAATTGAAGTAATGCGAGGCCTTAAGTACCTGTTCGTAAGCTGGCAAGGCGAGGCTCTTTTCGATCAGGCTCTTACACTGTTGCTCACTATCATCGAAGTAACGAAATAGGATATCCGTATCGGCATGCTCGAAATTGTAGGCGGACATCTCCACTTCATTCTGTTTGAAAACATCGCCATAGGTAACTACACCGTCGGGTCCGTCGGCCCAGACGATATCGTAAATGCTGTCCACGCCCTGCAAATACATGGCGATTCTCTCGATGCCGTAAGTTATTTCACCGCTCACCGGGTGGCACTCCAGGCCGCCAACCTGTTGGAAATAGGTAAACTGGGTTACTTCCATACCATTAAGCCAGACCTCCCAGCCCAATCCCCAGGCTCCCAGGGTCGGTGATTCCCAGTTGTCTTCAACGAAGCGAATATCATGGATACTCATGTCAATACCAAGGCTGGTAAGCGAAGCAAGGTATAGTTCCTGGATGTCCTGTGGAGACGGCTTCAGAATGACCTGGAACTGGTAATAGTGCTGCAATCGGTTTGGATTCTCTCCATAACGTCCGTCGGTGGGTCGCCTGCAGGGTTGCACATAAGCGCTGTTCCAGGATTCTGGGCCGATGGCGCGCAGAAAGGTCGCGGGGTGAAAAGTCCCGGCACCCACCTCCATATCCAGTGGTTGCATCACGACACAGCCTCGCTCGGCCCAAAAATGCTGTAATGCCAGCACCAGGTCCTGAAAGGTTTTCGGCTTCTTGGTATTTTCCACGACTGCGATGAATTGTTCAGAAAATCAAAGGGCTGCAATTATCCTCGATTATCTGGAACTAATCCACAGGCGCTTCGCTCAGGGACAATCTGTAGCATAGCCAAAGAGGTTTTTTAAGACACTGTGTTATTCGCCTCACTAGCTCTAAAATAGCCAACCTAACCCTGGTTTAGTCGAGCAATTATCATTCAAGTGCTTAGCCATATTATTATGAAGAGTTTCCTGGTGCTATGCGCCTGGTTGCCGCTGCCTGTGCTACACGGAATCGCCAGAATCTGGGGATCGGCGCTGTCTATTATCCCAAATCGCAGCCGTGCCACGACCCGCACAAACCTCAAGGCCTGCTTTCCGGATTACAGCCCTGCAGAAATTTCCAGGCTGACCAGGGCGAGCCTGGTGAACACAGCCTGTACAGCGATGGAGATGGGCAAGGCGTGGCTTGTTCCGATTGAGAAGACTCTCAGCCTGGTCGTCGATCATGACGCAGACGGGATGCAAAGTTTCTCCGCCGCTGTCGAATCCGGTAGCGGCGTCATCCTGTTAGCACCGCATCTGAGTAATTGGGAAATACTCGGCTTCTATATTCAAGAGATTCATCAGACCACGTTTCTCTATCAACCGCTCAGGCAGCCAGCCCTGGACAAGCTGATTCGAGAGGCCCGCTCCCGTAGCGGTGTAAAAATGGCGCCTACCAACCGCAAAGGTGTTGCGCAGTTATTGAAGGCGCTTCAATCGGGTGAGATTATCGCGGTACTGCCGGACCAGGTACCAGCTGATGAGAGCGGCATGTATGCCCCTTTTTTTGGAGTCCCGGCACTCACCATGACACTGGTAAGCAAACTAACGCAGCGCACTGGTGCTAAAGTTTTTTGTGGCTTTGCCCAGCGCCTACCGAAGGGGAAGGGCTTTAAGGTTGTTCTACAGGAGGCGAATCCGGCAGTATTCAGCAACAATCTGGAAGAATCGATTACCGGGCTAAACGAATCTGTTGAACACAGTGTCGAGCTGGCTGTGGCACAGTACCAGTGGGAATACAAACGGTTTCGCCGCCAGCCTGATGGTGAGGATTTCTATCAGGAATAGGCCGTAGGACAGGGTTACCGACGCCAGAACATAGGGGTAAACAGCACCAGCAGTGTAAAAACTTCGAGCCTGCCGAGCAGCATTGCTACACAGAGAATCCACTTCGCCGTCGTCGGTAGATTGCCATAGGTTTCAGCCACATTAGCCAGCCCCGGTCCCAGGTTGTTGATGCAGGCGCCAACGGCACTAAAAGCGGTGATGATGTCCAGCCCCGTGGCGAGGAGCGCCAGCAGCATCACCATGAACGCCATGACGTAAACCGCAAAAAATCCCCAGACTGACTCGATCACACGGTCAGTAACCACATTGCGGCCCAATTTGATGGGTATTACAGCCTTGGGATGAACAAGTCGCTGTACCTCGCGAAACCCCTGTTTGAAGATCAGCAGGATTCTTATTACCTTCATGCCGCCGCCGGTTGATCCGGCACAGGCTCCGATGATCGCGGCGTAGAGCAATAAATAAGGAAGAAACAAGGGCCAGGAATTGAAGTCCGCCGTGGTAAACCCAGTCGTAGTGGCAAAGGAGACAACCTGGAAAACACCCTTGATTACAGATTCGAATAGTCCCGTATAGACTGCCGAGAAATAGAGGACTAAGACGGTAATGACCGATACTGTAACAAGAATAAAACTATAGAAAAGAAACTCCGGATCGACCAGATAGTGGCGACCACTGCGTCGCTGCCATGCCGTGAAATGCAGGGCGAAGTTTATGCCTGCGATAAACATAAACACGATGGCAACCATATTGATTGCAGGGCTATCGAAATAGGCCATGCTCGCATCGTGTGTGGAGAATCCACCGATAGCCACCGTTGTAAAACTGTGGCTGATGGCATCGAACAAATCCATGCCTGCAACCCAGTAGGCAACCGCACAGACGGCTGTGAGTGACAGGTAGATATACCAAAGCGCCTTCGCTGTTTCCGCCAGGCGTGGTACCAGTTTATTGTCTTTTACAGGGCCGGGGCTTTCGGCGCGATACAGCTGCATGCCACCTATTCCCAGCATCGGTAGCAGGGCCATCGCCAAAACAATAATTCCCAGCCCGCCAAGCCATTGCAGTAATTGACGATAGAACAAGATGGATCGAGGCAGATCATCCAATCCGGAGATTACCGTAGCACCTGTGGTTGTCAGTCCCGAGAGTGATTCAAATATGGCATCGGTGATAGACAGCTCCACCGCTGAAGACAGCATGAACGGCAGGCATCCGGCTGTGCCCAACACGACCCAGAAAAGCGTAACTACCAGGAAGCCATCCCGCGTGCCCAGCTCCTTTCGCGACCGGGCGGTAAAGAGCAGCAGCACTGCCCCTGCGCTGAAGATGATTAGAAAAGAATAGAAGAACACCGAAGCCATACCATCGGCGTATATTAATGAAACCAGCCACGGTGGGAAGTTGCCCAGAAAGCTGAACAATATGAGCAGAATACCGAGAATCTTGACTATGATGGAAGCGTGCATCGGCTACTAGAAGAAACTGAAACCGACTTGGAACAGGCGCTCAACCTCTTTAATCATCTTTCTATCTACCAGGAACAAAATGACATGGTCATCCGACTCGACAATGGTGTCGTCGTGTGCGATTAGAACCTCTTCGTTCCTGACGATTGCACCAATGGTAGTTCCTTCCGGCAAATCGATGTCCGCAATAGCGCGGCCGACAACCTTGGACGATGCCTGATCGCCATGGGCGATTGCTTCCATTGCTTCAGCCGCGCCGCGCCGCAGAGAGTGGACTTTAACTACATCGCCGCGCCGAACATGGGTTAGCAAGCTTCCGATGGTGGCTTGTTGTGGGGAGATAGCAATATCGACCTCACCTCCCTGTACAAGGTCCACGTAGGCGGGATTGTTGATCAACGCCATCACCTTTTTGGCGCCGAGCCGTTTCGCCAGCAGCGATGACATGATGTTTGCTTCGTCATCATTGGTAAGTGCAACAAACACATCGGTATCTTCAATATTCTCATCCAGTAATAGGTCCTGGTGAGAGGCTTCGCCGTTTAAGACGATGGCCTTGTCTAATTGTTCAGAAAGATACACACATCGCTGCTGATCACTCTCGATAACCTTGACCTGGTAACGCTGCTCAATATTCTGCGCAAGTCGCAGACCGATATTGCCCCCGCCTGCAATGATGAGACGCTTATAGGGTTTGTCCAGGCGCCTTAGTTCGCTCATGCAGGCGCGAATGTTTTCCTGCGCAGCGACGAAGAACACTTCATCTTCTGCTTCAATTACCGTGGAGCCTTCAGGAATGATTGGCCGGTCTTTTCTGAAAATTGCTGCAACCCGCGTTTCAATATTTGGCATGTGCTGCCGCAGTAGTCGAATCTCCTGCCCGACCAGAGGCCCACCATAAAAAGCCTTTACAGCAACCAATTGGACTTTGCCATCGGCGAAATCCAATACCTGCAGAGCTCCGGGCAAATCAATCAGACGGGAAATGTAATCGGACATGATCAGCTCCGGGCTGATAACCACATCCACTGCGATGCCGTGTTTTCCAAACAGCTTCTGGCTCACCAGATAACTGGTCGATCTAATACGGCAAATCTTCTTGGGGGTTTGGAACAGTGAATAGGCCACCCTGCAGGCAACCATATTGATCTCATCGCTTCCAGTGACTGCGATGATCATGTCGGCGTCGTCACCGCCGGCCCGCTCCAGTACATCAGGGTGGGATGCTTGGCCAGTTATTGTACCGATATCGATACGGTCTTTTAGCTCTCGCAACTTGTTAGTGTCGGTATCGACAACAGTAATGTCGTTCTTCTCATTAGCCAATGTTTCGGCGAGCGTACTACCAACCTGGTCGGCACCGAGAATAATAATTTTCATGCGAGTAATACTCTAAGAACACGGGCAAGAGCTTGGCTAGGTCTTTCGAAGCAAACAGAAGAAGAATCCATCAGGGCCATCATTCGCACCAGCGAGGAGCTGTCTTCCATAGCGACATTCTACTCCCCAATCGGCCGCGATGCCTTCATATTTAGCGTTATCAGTGCGTTGCAGAAAGCCTTCAATGATAGATTGATTTTCTTGCTGAAGAATTGAACAGGTGGTGTACAGCAGCAACCCGTTCGACTTCAAACAGGGCCACAGGGCATGCAGCAAATTCCGTTGGCTGAGTTGTAGTGAGTGAAGACTTTCCTGAGACCGTAGCAGTTTGATATCCGGATGGCGGCGGATAACACCAGTTGCCGAGCAAGGGGCATCCAGGAGGATGCGATCGAAGCCTTCGCCGTTCCACCAGTTCTGGGTATCGGTGGCATCCGCACAAGCCAATGAGGCCTCTAAGCCGAGCCGGGTAAGATTTTCCTGAACTCGAAGCAATCTGTTAGAACCCTTGTCTAGTGCAAGGATTGAGGTTAGTAAGCGTTCACTTTCCAATATATGACAAGTCTTTCCCCCCGGTGCGGCACAGGCATCCAGCACAGTTTGTCCGGGCCGCAATGCCAGCAAGCCGACAGCCAATTGGGAGGCCTCATCCTGCACGCTGAGTTTACCCTCCTTAAAACCCGGCAGGCATTCAACCGCGCGGGGTTGCTGAAGATAAACCGACGCCTCGCAGAGGGCGCCAGGGCTTGCTGAAATAGCCTCGGCATGCAAAGCTTCTAACACTTCATCTCTGGTAGTAGCCTGAAGGTTGACCCGCAAAGTCATGGGTGGTCGAAAATTGTTGTGAGCTAAAATCTGCTCGGACTGATCTGGCCATTGCTCGAGCAATTCATCGACGAACCAACCGGGATGTGAGCTTGTTACAGACAGCGGTGCTGCGCCGAGTTGTTCCTCCAGTTCGGTCTGTGTCCTGAGGTAGTTTCTCAATACGCCATTAACCAGTGACCTGCCCCAGGATTTGCCGAGCCGATCGGCGGCCGATACGGTTTCATTGATGACTGCATAGTTCGGAATCGACAACTCTCGAAGCTGATAGAGACCAACAATTAGCAATGACTTAAGCTCGATATCTTTCGCTTTAAGCGGCCTGCTGAGCAACTGGTTGAGAAGCCATTCCAGCAGATGAAACCAACGACAACTACCGTACAAGGTTTCTTGCAACAATGCGTGGTCAGATAATTCTGTTTGCCTTGTGAGATGACTGCTAAGAGAGCCATTGCCTTTTTGTAACTCTGTGAGAATTTTCGCGGCTATAGCTCGAGTGTTAGGCTTACTCATCAAGCTGCTGAGTCAGAGTTGGAAAGCGCTTTTCCAACAACGAAAAAGTCAGGGCGGGAATTGAAAATATCTCGAACGTTGACAGGGTTTTTCCCAGGTAGTTGAACGGCAGATATCAGCAGTGATGAAGCCGAACAGGCTACCTGGAAACTTTCCCTGTCCACTCTGACAATTGTGCCAGGCGCCTGGTCGAAACTGTCAGAAGAAGGAGTTGCCTGGAGAATTCTTAATCTGTTGCCTTGCAGATAGGAAAAGGCTGGAGCTCGCCCAATACCCGCGCGAACCGTGCGATTGACTATTTCTGCCGATGCCACCCAATCGATCAAAGATTCGCTTTTTTGCAACTTCTCTGCATAACAGCTTTTAGTATGATCTTGTTTCATCGCAGTCTTTAATAGTTGCTGAAGATTATTCAATGTATAGAGCAAGGCTTTCTGGCCAGCGAGGCGCAAACTGTTCTCAAGGTCAATTCGAGTATCGGTGGCTGCGATTGGGACCGCTATTTGATAAAGCGTATCGCCAGTATCCAGGCCTTCATCCATTTGCATAATGGTGACACCTGACTCCTCATCACCAGATAGTAAGGCTCTCTCAATTGGCGCAGCGCCTCGCCACCGAGGCAATAGGGAAGCATGCACATTGATACAGCCGAAACGAGGGATATTGAGAATGTCTGCTGGCAGAATCAAGCCGTAGGCAACCACCACAAGCACATCTGGATTCAAGCCTGCAAGAATCGAGCTCTGTTCGACCGATCTTAAAGATCCGGGTTGATACACAGGAATTGAATAAGTCTCAGCCACTCGCTTGACTGGGCTTGGCTGCAAGCTCTTGCCACGGCCTGCTGGACGATCCGGCTGTGTGTAAACGGCCACGACTTCATGCTGAGACTCATGCAGCGCTGTCAAGTGAGCAGAGGCAAACTCGGGAGTCCCCACAAAACATATTCGAAATTTTCCCATGGGCGATCAGGCTGACTTTTTGTGTTCTTTTTCGAGCTTGCTGCGGATTCGTTGCCGTTTCAATGTGCTGAGATAATCGACAAATAATTTGCCATCGAGATGGTCAATTTCATGTTGAATGCAGGTTGACAGAATTCCTTCCGCTACCAACTCAAACGGCTCGCCGGATTTATCAAATGAAGTTACTTTAATCGAGCTCGGACGGGCGACCGTCTCGTAGAAACCGGGCACGGAGAGACAGCCTTCGTCATATTCCGTCAGCTCTTCATCAATTACTGCATAAGTTGGATTAATGAAGACTTGCGGACTATCTTTTTCTTCGGAGGTATCGAGTACTAGAAGCCGTTTATGCAAGTTGACCTGGGTTGCTGCTAGCCCGATTCCCTCCGCCTCATACATGGTTTCAAACATATCATTGATCAAGACTTCGAGTTTGGCGTCGAAAACAGTTACGGGGGGCGCTATTTTCCTAAGCCTCGGATCCGGAAATTCCAGAATTTGCAAAATTGCCATCGTCTCGAAGAACCTATAATGAGTGGAACACAAATGAAGCAGTCTGTGATCTGCTTCTAGTGATAATTATACCGTATTGCTAAGATATCTATGACTCTAAGTGCAGAATTTTAATAATGAAACCTATACGAAACAAGCTTTACAGAACCGCGCAGCTAGCCATGCTTGCTGTACTCGTTTCATTCTCAGGTGCACAAGCCCAGGCCTCGTTGTTGCTCGGTGAATACCCGGAAAGCTATATCGTTGCCGATGGCGACACCCTGTGGAATATTGCGAGCCAGTTTCTGCAAAACCCGGAACTATGGCCGGAAATATGGCAACCCGACCCGTATCTGGACAACGCAGACCTGATCTATCCTGGCGACATCCTGAGGCTTGGTTTTGTGAGCGGCTCCCCGAGAATACTAGTAAATAGAGGAGATCGTGACATTCAGCGGGTCGGTCCACAGATTCGCCAGGAAGCATTGGTTAGCGCTATCCCGGCGATACCTCTGGAATCGATTGAGAACAGCTTCACTCGAAATCGGATTATTACCCGGGAATTGTATGACGCAGCGCCTTATATCGTGGAGAACCTGGGGGCCAATCTGATTATCGGTACTGGCGATGAAGTCTATGCCCGTGGAACCTGGCCGATTGGCACAAGTTCTTTCGAAGTCTACAGAGCAGGCCGTGGCTTTATGGACGAGTCTGAAGACGAGCTAATTGGCCTGGAAGCGGAATACCTTAGCTTTGCAACCATCGCAGATCAAGACGGAGCGGAACTACGCCGATTAGTGATTAACAATAGTAGCAAGGAAATCAAAGTTGGTGATCGCTTACTTATTCGGGAAGAGTCGCGAATCGGGGCAACCATATCCCCAACCGAGCCTGTATCGGACATTACAGGTGAGGTGATCGCCTTTTTAAGTGGCGAAGCCCTGGCATCGCAGCTGGATACTGTCATTATCGACCTGGGGCTGCAGGATAGCCTGGCAGTTGGTGACATCTTGTCAGTTCAAGAGGAAGGCGAACGGATGGTGGATGAAGTAGAGCGTGAACGCCTAACTTTTCGGGAGAGAATGAGCAGTATTTTCGGCGGTGAGCGCCTGCAACTGCCGGGCAACGATATTGGAACCCTGCTGGTTTATCGTACATTCGAGCAATTCAGTTACGCCGTCATACTCAGTAGTACCCAGCCCATCGAAATCTCCAACAACGTGGCAAGCCCTTAGCCCGGCTCAATTCATCACCATTCCATTGTTCAAGGATGACCCATGGAATCTCAGCTTCTCGAAGAATACCTGCGGCTGCTGCATGGCAGCGAACTCTCAGCCGCCCAGTTCTCAAGGCTGCTAACTCGATTTGAAAGTCTGGATAGAATTCGTGATTTTGTCTCATCAGAGCCGCTCGGCAGGGGGCTGAGCTCGCCGCAGGTAGCCGCGATACTCGGGCCTGAAAAATCTCGAAATGTCGACAATTGCATTAAAAACGACCTGAACTGGCTGGAAAACGACGCTAACTCCATAGTTTGTTATGAAGACAAAGCCTACCCTGAGCTGCTGCGGCAGACCGGCGGCGCTCCAGCGCTACTCTACGTGCGAGGCAATCCACATCAATTAAGTGGGCCACTGTTAGCGATGGTGGGTAGCAGGAAATCAAGCAGCTATGGTTCACGCAACGCTTACTGGCTGGCCCATGAGCTTGGCAGAATTGCCCTTGGTATCTGTAGCGGCCTCGCGAAAGGAATCGATGCCCAGGCCCATGCAGGCGCATTGGCAGCGAATGCAGGAACAGTCGCGGTAATGGGCACGGGAGCGGACCTGATCTATCCTCACACTAACCGGCCCCTGGCCGAACGCATCCTGGAGAATGGCGCTCTTATTACGGAGTTTCCTCTCGGAACTCCGCCTCTTCCTGCCCACTTTCCACAGCGCAATCGCATTATCAGCGGATTATGCTGTGGGGCACTGGTGGTGGAAGCGGCCTTACGCAGTGGATCACTGATTACGGCGAGACTGGCTATGGAACAAAACCGAGAGGTGTTTGCGCTGCCCGGCACTATCAATAATCCGCTATCGAGAGGTTGCCACCAATTAATAAAGCAGGGAGCCAAACTGGTGGAAACCCCAGAAGACGTATTGGAAGAGCTAATAACACCAGGGCTGCTGAACACACTGGATGTCGCCGTTGAGTGCGGCGAATCTAAGCAGCCGACAGGCCAGCAAACAGGAAGCACCAAAGAACAACGGCTAATTCTAAAAGAGTTACAAGCCGAAAGCTGTTTAGTGGATACCCTTGCAGAACGCACCGGGTTGGAACTTCAGCAATTAAGCAATGAACTGGTACAGCTGGAAATTCAGGGCCTGATCGATTCGACTGGTGGTAGGTATAGCAGGGCATACTAGTTCAGAGGATCCCGAGCACCCTTGCATAGGTGAGCGGGGTGCGGTAGTTTCCCCGTTTTGCTTTTCACCTTGAAACTTTCGACCCGGAATCGTTCACCATGAGTACGCCATTTGTCTCTATTTTGATGGGGTCAGAATCAGACCTCAATATTATGCAGGCCACCGCTGATACTCTGCAGCAGCTGCAAATACACTACGAGATCAAGATTACTTCGGCCCATAGAACACCTGCGGCGACACAACAGTTTATCAGCGATGCTGAGTCGCGCGGCTGTCAGGTTTTCATAGCTGGAGCAGGGCTGGCCGCACACCTGGCCGGGGCGACTGCGGCTCACACCACTAAACCCGTTATCGGAGTTCCTATCGATTCTGGACCCTTGAATGGTTTGGATGCGCTGCTATCGACGGTACAAATGCCGGGGGGCATCCCGGTTGCAACCGTGGCCATAGGGAAGTCCGGGGCAAAAAATGCGGCCTATCTTGCCGCGCAAATTCTATCTCTGTCTGATGCAGCACTGGCAGAGCGGGTAAAAACCGAACGGACAGCTAATGCCGAAAAAATAAAATCTCAGGATCAGGCATTACAGTCCTCTCTAAAGTAAACGTCGCTGACAGCCTTATTTGTATCTTGCCCTGTGGGCCAACTCGATCTTCAACGCGCCTGTGACCACCTTCTTCAAGGTCATGTGATTGCCTATCCCACTGAGGCAGTATGGGGGCTGGGTTGTGATCCTTATAATCAGTCGGCAGTGAAACGAATTTTTGCTATCAAACAACGCTCACCCGAGAAAGGGTTGATTCTGGTCGCGGCAAGCATGGAGCAGCTAAGACCCCTGCTGGATCCTTTAAGTGAGTCACAGCTCAATCAGCTTCGCTCTACCTGGCCGGGCCCTATTACCTGGTTGATACCAGACAGTAAGAAATTGATTCCCGGATGGATAAAAGGCAGCCACGACTCTGTTGCGGTTAGAGTTAGTGCACATCCGCTTATCAGGGCACTCTGTACTCAATTTAAAAAACCCCTAGTATCGACTTCGGCAAATTTGTCCGGGGAACCGACACTTCGAGGACGGCAGGAACTGCAACAGAAAATTGCCGACAAAGTCGATTTTATCGTAGAGGGAGAGCTTGGTACGGGCAAAGCGCCTTCAGAGATCAGAGACCTGTACACAGGACAGTTGATTCGCTGAAACCGGCAGTTACAGGCAACGCCAGAGGGGAATTAAAGAGGCAAGGCTTTACACCGAGGGTTTTTAAACCAAGAGATTGGATTTGACCAATCAGTAACTGGAATAAACTATGTCGCTCTATGCCGTGGTAGGCAACCCAATAGAACACAGCAAATCCCCGCAGATCCATCAGCTGTTCGCTGAACAAACCGGACAGGACCTGGAGTATCTGGCGATCAAGGTTGAGGCTGGCGGATTTGCTGCGTTCATTAGTAAATATTTTGCCGATGGTGGCAAGGGACTGAATGTGACAGTCCCATTCAAGGAGGCAGCCTTCGCACTGGCTGACTATCATGCACCGCGCGCCGCCCTGGCAAAATCCGTCAATACTTTGTTCATAGGTGATGAAGAAACCTTGCATGGAGACAATACCGACGGCATCGGATTGGTTAATGATTTACAGCAAAACAACAGTGTTTCGATTCAGGGTAATAGAATTCTCATGCTGGGGGCAGGGGGTGCAATCCGCGGAGCACTCGCCGAACTGGTCAATCATCAACCTGCTTCGATAACAATCTTGAACCGGACACTTTCCAAAGCTGAGCAATTAGTAAGTGAGTTTGGCGGCCTTATTGACATGCGCGCACGCGACTATGGCAGTTTCGACGAAACGGAATTTGATCTAATTATCAATGGCACGTCCTTGAGCTTGACCGGCGAGTTACCAGAGCTCGAAAAATCAGTCCTGGCCGGAAATACCTGCTGTTACGACATGATGTATGGGATTGAAGATACCGTGTTTGTCGCTTGGGCTAAACACAATGGCGCAGCATTGGCGCTGGACGGCTTGGGCATGCTTGTGGAGCAGGCCGCGGTATCGTTTTCGATTTGGCGCGGAGTTCACCCTGACACGGCGCCTGTAATCGCCGCGCTTAGGCCATAATACGATTTGGCTACAGGGGCAGCGACACATTGTTAGATGGGTGAGTTCAGGATTGCCCATTCGTGAAAAGAGGAGAATAACTTCAGGGAAACACAGGCACGAAAAAAGGCTATAGCCCAGAAGCTATAGCCTTAGTGTTTTAGGAAAAAAGCTTAGTGCGCTTCTTCTTCACCATGGAGATCGTCAGGACCGAGCGCTACAGCATCCCGGTCATGCCCCCGGTACTGGAATCGATTTTCTTGCACGTAATCTCCTTCCACAGCCAGAAACCCGATAAATAGTAGTAGCACAATTGGCGGCCCGAGTATGGTGAATACCAGCGCCATACGTTCCCACATGGCATGCATGAAAACGGAGATAATAAAACCCGCTTTTAGCAGCATGAAAAGTATTACCAGGGTCCAGCGCATGGCGCCCTGCACATCAAAAAAATCGACCGCGTAGGAGAAACCGCTGAGTACGAACAGCAGTATCCAGACTTTGTAGTAAATCCCCAGGGGATGTTGTTGACCTGCTTCAGATGACATCTCTGTCCCCTCTTACAATAAGTAGAAAAATGCGAAAATGAATACCCATACCAGATCAACAAAGTGCCAGTATAGACCGGCGATTTCGACTATCTCAAAACCCTTGTTGTCGTAGTAACCCCGCTTCACTCGGAATGCGACCCATAATAGGTAGATCACGCCCGCCGATACGTGTAAGCCGTGAAAGCCTGTAATCATGAAAAAGGCCGACCCGAACTGCGGCGCGCCAAACGGATTGCCCCAGGGCCGCACACCCTCGTCAACAATCAGCTTGGTCCACTCGAATGCCTGCATGCTGACAAACATGACGCCGAAGGCGGCAGTCGCACACATTAGCCAGAATGTTTTGACCTTGTCTTTGCGGTATCCCATATTCACAGCGAGTGCCATGGTGCCCGAGCTGGTGATGAGCACAAAGGTCATGATC
>CEUC01083329.1_pt1 | contig 35146 bp, 34 predicted proteins | sample 356471 | NCBI WGS metagenome assembly CEUC01 (sample SAMEA2623295, study PRJEB7988) | marine metagenome | biome: marine biome (ENVO:00000447); feature: deep chlorophyll maximum layer (ENVO:xxxxxxxx); material: "saline water (ENVO:00002010), including plankton (ENVO:xxxxxxxx)" | depth 40 m | reverse complement strand
CCCATGTATTTAAGAAGGGCCCCACGTATTTGAGAAGGGCCCCACGTATTTGAGAAGGGCCCCCACGGGTTATGGCCCGCAAGCTTGACTTGATACATGACCGGAAATTGACATGTTGGAACAACTGCGCAGCATAGTTCAGAAAGTTAATGCTGCTAAAGATTTGCAGTCGGCGCTGGATATCATTGTGCATCGTGTACGCGATGCTCTGGATACTCAAGTGTGTTCCGTCTATTTGCTGGATTCAGACCTTAATAGCCACGTACTAATGGCTTCCGAAGGACTTAACAGGGAAGCGGTTGGACACGTTAGTCTGGATCTGGGGGAGGGGCTCATTGGATTAGTAGCCAAGCATGCCGAGCCGATAAATCTTCAGGATGCGTCCCTGCATCCCAGTTACCACTACCTAAAGGAAACCGGCGAAGAAAACTTCCATGCTTTTCTCGGAGTTCCTATCATCCACCATCGGTCGACCCTTGGCGTATTGGTCGTACAACACGAAGAGCGGCGCCGCTTCGATGAAAGCGAAGAAGCATTTTTAATCACACTGTCTGCTCAGCTGGCCGGAGTCATTGCCCATGCCGAAGCCACCGGCGCAATCGAGGGTATCAGCCCATCTGGACACAAAACCTCAGACACTGTGTTTCATGGCGTATCGGGTTCTTCCGGTGTCGCGATCGGTCATACCGTGGTCGTGTTTCCTGTGGCGGACCTGAGTCAAATTCCAAACCGACCAGCCAAGAACATCGATAAGGAAATTGACTTTTTTAACAATGCCCTTAACTCCGTTCGAAAAGATATGCGAGAACTACATGGCAAACTGGCAGGCCATGTGGCTGAAGAAGAGCGCCAGCTTTTCGATATTTATCTGCGGATGCTGGATGACGATGCCCTCGGGAACGAAGTCGTACAGAGAATTAAGGCGGGCAGTTGGGCGCAGGGTGCACTGGCTTTCGTCGCCAGCGAACATGTTCGAAATTTCGAGATGATGAATGACGAATATCTGAGTGAGCGGGCAGCTGACATCAAAGATTTATGCAGCCGGGTATTGTTCTATTTGCAGGAGAAAGAGCCTGTTGTAACCGAATATAACAACGACACGATTCTGGTCAGTGAAGAACTTACCCCTGCGATGTTAGTAGAAGTGCCTAAAGAAAAATTGAAAGGACTTGTCTCGGTCAAAGGCTCTGGAAACTCCCATGTTGCAATTTTGGCCAGAACCATGGGCATACCAACCGTAATGGGGGCAGTTGTTTTTCCCTACAATCAATTGGGCAACAAAGAGATCATCGTCGACGGATACAAAGGCGAGGTGATTAGCAATCCGTCCGATCAGGTTCGCAAGCGTTATCTGAATACGATCAAAGAGCAGGACCTGTTGATTGCGGGCTTGGAAGATTTGAAAGATTTGCCCTGTGAAACGGCAGACAATCATCGTGTTCATTTATGGGTTAACACAGGATTGATGTCTGATGTACTGCATTCTCTCGACCAGGGAGCCGAAGGCATCGGATTGTTCAGGACAGAAGTTCCGTTTCTGCTTCGCGAACGATTCCCCAGTGAACATGAGCAGTTGGAAATTTATCGCGAGCAACTGCAGGCGTTCGCACCAAAAGTTGTGACTATGCGCACACTGGACGTCGGCGGGGACAAATCTCTATCCTATTTTCCAATCGAAGAGGCGAATCCCTTCCTGGGTTGGCGTGGAATTCGAGTCACTCTGGACCACCCTGAAATTTTCATGGCACAGATTCGTGCCATGTTGCGCGCAAGTATTGGTCTTGAAAACTTGCAGATAATGTTGCCCATGATAAGCAATATCAACGAAGTGAATTCAGCTATGCAACTTATCAAGAAAGCGCATCATGAGTTGATTCAGGAAAAGCTGGAGGTCAAGTTTCCGCCTATAGGCGTCATGATCGAATTACCGGCGGCAGTTTATCAGACTCGGGCGCTGGCCAAGCTGGTTGATTTTATTTCGGTGGGGAGCAATGATTTGACCCAGTATCTGCTTGCCGTGGACCGGAACAATCCGCGAGTAGCCAACCTCTATAGCGCTTTTCATCCGGCAGTGCTGAGCGCACTGTATCAGGTGGTGTCGCAGGCACAGGAAGAAGGCAAGCAGGTAAGCATCTGTGGTGAGATGGCCGGGGACCCGGGAGCGGCTGTCTTGTTGATGGCTATGGGATTTGACATCCTGTCAATGAATGCCGCCACTTTGTTGAAAGTAAAATCGGTAATTCGCAGTGTCAGCCTGGAAGCAGCGCAAGACCTGCTCGATCAGGTGATGCAGATGGATGATGCACAGATGATTCGCAGTGCAGTGGATCTGACACTCTACAACGCAGGTGTAGACAGACTGCTTCGATCTTCCAGAACCAACTGAGCTCGAGCGAATCCTTGATTTATCATAAGCATTCTCAGAGGCTCCCTAGTTAATCGACCTGTCAGTGAGTTCGGCAAGCATGGCTGCGGCCAGCGAAGTATTACCACATTCATCCAGCTGCTGAATGACGTCGCGTCGTTCCTGCTCGCTGCGGTTTTGGCTGAGCTTGAACTTGCATTGAATTTCCTCGATAGCAATAGAGATTCCGACGATACTGTGTGAGTGTGAATTATCGAATTCAGCCTGCCAGGGATCGGCAAAGCTGGCCTCATATTGATTTGTCAGCTGTTTCACGATGTCAGCTAACTGGTCGGGATCGCGTATACAGCGAGCGGTGCTATACACATGCACTGTCTGATAATCCCAGGTAGGAACGCCTGGCTCGCTATACCAACCTGGACTCTCATACCCGTGAGGACCCCATAGCACTACGAGTACCTGTTGACCGTCCAGTTGCTGCCATTGTGGATTCGCCTTAGCAATATGTCCCCGCAGATTGTTGCTGGCTGCATCGAACAGGAAAGGCAGGTGTGTGACGAAAGGGCTATTATCGACTTGTGAAATTAAGTCGCCAAATCCATTCTCATGGATGAAACTGGTGATCCGGTCCTGTTCGGGAACAGAGAAGTGTTTTGGTACGTACATGATAGGATTCTCAGCAAAGGATTTTCAGAAAAAGTATTCAGCAAAGAGCACTCAAGCAAGAGTAACGTTGTAAGTATGCTGCTCTGCAGTTTCACCAAATGAATCGTAGTTTTGTTCACTGAAGCAAGTCTCGCCTTCCGCATCGATTACAATCGCTGTAGAACAACGCGTACCATAGAGTCTTTCCTTGTTCAGGATGAAGGCAGATGACAACGTTTTTTCCAGTTCGGCTGGCACACCAGTATCGGGTAACTCATCATCGCTAGCCCGCTTTCGGTCCGCCATCAATTCGATGAGTTTATCCGTGGTAATGTGGTGATTGGAACCGAGAATTTCCTTTAGCCGCTCTTTACCCCGCTCGACCTTGGGCCAGGGAGTGTTGAGCAGTCCATTCGACAAGCCATAGATTCCTGGTTCAAGCCGCCACACTACGTGTTCGAAGTTGTTGGCGTAGTAAAGCGATTCGCCGTCTCCGATCAACAGGTTGAATCCTGCGAATTTGCTGAAATGTTGAACCAGTGATTCACCGTACTCTTGAGCTGATTGGGTACTGGCCAGGAATTCCCGAGTCAGTTCACCTCGAGAGCGAGATTTCTGTTCGGATTGGGATGGGTCACGAATGTTGGTGACCGCTGCAAAGCGACCGCTGCGAGTAATACCAAGCCAGGTTCCGCCAGCAAGTAGATCCCGACCGGCGAGTATCTGTTGCGCGTTGGATTGATTGGGTTGAACTTGCCAGAAACCGGCCTGTTCAGTTGGCCTGGCAAAGAATTCATCACGATTTGCTGCCAGTACTAATGGATAACGGGACTCAGCCTGGTGAGCGAAGATAATAAGGCACATAGGGGGATAGAAAGTCTCTGTCTCTTTGAATGCATCTGAGGTTTCCTGCCCTGCCGAAAACCAGGGCGCAGAGTCGCAGACAATCGGGCGAGCTGTCAAGAACCAGCCCGCGCTCACTTGTGGGCGTTTGATTCGCTTAAACTTGCTATACTCCGCTAGAATCGGACAACCCTACAGCGTTCACTGACCAATGCTAACGTTTCCTGAATTTGATCCCATTGCGCTCTCCCTCGGACCCATCAGTATTCATTGGTATGGAATCATGTACATTATCGCCTTCGGTGGTGCCTGGGTGCTGGCGTCTCACCGCCGAAAGAAAGTACCGGAGCAATGGAGCAGCGAGCAGATTTCTGATTTGGTGTTTTACGGCGCGCTCGGTGTTGTGCTCGGCGGCCGCATGGGATCAGTCTTCTTCTACAACTTCGACCGATTTCTGGGTGATCCCTTGTGGTTATTTCGAGTTTGGGAAGGCGGGATGTCATTTCATGGAGGACTGCTGGGGGTCCTGGTAGCACTCTACTTTTTCTCCAGGAGCATCGGTAAGGGATTTTGGGAGACGGCTGATTTTATCGCACCGCTTGTGCCGTTTGGTCTGGGAGCAGGCCGACTGGGAAATTTCATCGGCGGTGAACTCTGGGGACGTCCAACGGAGGTTGCCTGGGGGATGGTGTTTCCACATGTGGATCAGTTGCCCCGGCATGCCTCACAGTTATATGAGTTCGCTCTGGAAGGGGTGGTCCTGTTTGGTATTCTCTGGTGGTTCTCTTCGACTCAGCGGCCACGCCTGGCAGTATCAGGAGCCTTCGGTCTAGGCTATGGCTCATTCCGTTTTTTTGTCGAATTCTTTCGGCAGCCCGATCAACAAATAGGATTTATTGCCATGGAATGGTTGACGATGGGGCAATTACTCTCGGCGCCGATGGTACTGGCCGGCGCATTTCTGTTGTTTCTGGCATACAGCAAACCACGGCCACCACGACCGTTGACTGCCTCTTAGTCGTTCATAAAGGATCTCTCTAGCCAATGCAGCAATACTTAGTTCTTTGCCAGCGCATCATTGACCAGGGAGTCTGGGTCGAAAACAAGCGAACCGGGAAAAAGTGCCTAACCGTGATTAACGCAGAGCTTTCCTACGATGTTGCTGCAAACCAGTTTCCTATCATCACTACCCGCAAGAGCTTCTGGAAGGCGGCAATAGCAGAACTGCTAGGCTACCTGCGTGGCTACGACAATGCGGCGGAATTTCGCAAACTCGGCACCAAGTCCTGGGATGCCAATGCCAATCAGAATGAAGATTGGCTGAACAATCCGGCACGTCGAGGCACAGACGACATGGGGCGTGTTTATGGAGTGCAGGGCCGTAGCTGGCGGAAAGCTGATGGCAGCACCCTGGATCAGCTCAGCAAGATTGTGGAGAACTTAGCCCAGGGCGTCGATGACAGGGGTGAAATTTTGACGTTTTACAATCCGGGAGAATTTGAACTGGGTTGCCTGCGTCCCTGTATGCACACTCATACATTCTCGCTGCTGGGGGACACCCTCTACCTGACAAGCTATCAACGTTCCTGTGATGTGCCGCTGGGATTGAATTTCAATCAAATACAGGTATTCACTCTGCTTGCCCTGATGGCTCAGATTACAGGCAAGACACCGGGTATCGCCTACCACAAGATCGTCAATGCACACGTCTACGAAGACCAGCTTGAGTTAATGAGATCTGTTCAGTTGAAACGGGATCCTTTCGATCCACCGCGTTTACAAATCAATCCCGATATTAGAACTCTCAAGGACATCGAAACGTGGGTGACGCTTGATGATTTTTCAGTGGAAGGTTACCAACACCATGACCCGATCGTTTACCCATTTTCCGTATAGAGTAAGCACCGAAAACACAACGAGTTCGCCGCGATGAAACTAGCACTAATCTGTGCCATGGCAGATAACCGAGTCATCGGTCGAAATAACAACTTGCCCTGGCACCTACCTGAGGATTTGCAGTATTTCAAACGTGTCACCATGGGCAATTGCATAATCATGGGGCGCAAGACCTGGGAATCGATCGGACGCGTATTGCCAGGGCGTACTAATATTGTCATCACAGGCAATGCTGATTATCTGGCTGAGGGCGTGAGGGTTGTGCATTCGCTCGAGGAAGCGCTGTGCCTGGCCGAGAGTATTTCCGTAGTTGATGGTTCCGAGGAAGCCTTCATAATCGGTGGCGCCGGTTTATATCAGACTGCCCTGCCGATGGCTCAGCGATTTCACCTGACACGTGTACATGCTGACGTAGAAGGAGATACCTATCTGGCTGAATTCGACCAGAGCGAGTGGCGGGAAATTACACGGCAAGAGTTTCAGAAAAGCGATACCAATCCCTACGATTACAGTATCTGTGTATTGGAAAGAATCAATGGAGTCAGGGACGCTTGATCGAATAGTCAGGCGCTCAGTTCTGATAGATTACAAGATCAAGTTTCCCTGACCCCTTCGATTGCGAAACTAATCGAGAATCTTTTGCAGCACCTTGGACTTTCTCTGGTAGTTATAGAGTTGCTTGCGACTCTCAGGCAATTCAGAAACATCTGCTTCGACAAACCCTCTCTCCAGGAACCAATGGGCCGCTACCGTGGTTAATACAAATAGCTTGTCTAAATTTTTCTCTCGTGCCGCTGCTTCCAGGCTGGATAACAATTTGTCTCCATAGCCATTGTTGTGGTAACGAGGATCAATGGCGATACAGGCGACTTCGCCACTGTCTTTGGAAATCGGGTAGATTGCAGCGCAGGCAATTGTGGCACCTTCCAGTTCTATAACCTTGAAATTATCAATTTCGGTTTCCAGTAATTCGCGAGATCTCTTTACCAGAGTTCCATTCTCCTCCAGCGGTTTAATGAGAGTAAGGATCCCAGCAACATCATTAATACCAGCATCACGCAGCCGGTCGAAATTGTCGCCACTTAACAGGCTGCCGTTTCCCTCCCGAGAGAACAACTCCTGCAAGAGAGCACCATTGGATTTGTAGCTTATCAGGTGGGAACGATGCACGTTGTGGGCGTAAGCACGTAATGATGTGAGCAGTGCATGGCGAATGCAGACAGATTCGGCATCGTCCCGATTGGCTAATTTGTTAGCGTAGAATCTGGCATCTTCTTCGGTTAACGACGCGACAAGCTTACCCGAATCGTCGATCACGCCATCGCTTGGGATTAACAGGATTAGCTTATCAGCCTTAAGTGCAATGGCTGTCTTAGTGGCGATCTCTTCCGCCGACAGGTTAAACACCTCTCCTGTGAGTGAATAGCCCAGATTGGATAGCATGACGACGTTGTTATTCTTCAGTTGCTGCTCGATCGCGGCGCTTTGAATCTTGCGCGCCTGCCCGGTGTACTGAAAGTCTACGCCATCATGAATGCCTACTGGTTTGGCAGTCACGAAATTACCCCTGCAGAGCCTGATGTCTGCGCCGTGCATCGGGGAATTACTTGTGCCCAGTGAGAACAACGATTCCAGGGTCAGGCTCAGGCTGCCTACTGTTTGTTTGATAGTCTCGATACATGCAGCCTCGGTGATTCTGAGATTCTTGTAGTAGTTCGGCTGTCGACCCTGCTGTTCTAATGCTGCAGTAATCTGAGGGCGTGCGCCATGCACCAGCACCAGCTTTACACCGAGACTATGTAACAGGCTCAGGTCAGAGACAATGTTTGAAAGATTGTTGTCTGCCAACGCCTCGCCACTCAATAGCACGACAAAAATCTTATTGCGATGTGCGTTGATGTAGCGTGTGGAGGCTCTGAACCAGGCAATGGTTTCTTTGTTATTGGTCATGATGTTCTACATTACAGGCAGTGTCTGCCTATTAGCTCTCTCAATAGATTAATACACGGATTGATCATAGAAACAGACATATACTCATCCGGCTGATGCGCCTGGTCGATATTGCCTGGTCCCAGGATAATCGTATCCATGCCCAATTGCTGCAGGAATGGCGCCTCAGTGCCAAAGGCAGCGCTGGTGCCGGAGTGTCCGGTGAGTTCCTCCGCAGTCCGCAGCAACTCACTATTCTCCTCCGCCAAAAAGGCTGGCACCCCCTCGAATATCGGAAGCAATTCAAACTGAATTTGCAGGGGATCAGTGATACTGGTAATCCGGTCTCTTATTTCTGCGCGAACTGTATCGATATGCATGCCAGGGGTAAGCCTCACATCAAACGCCAATTCGCAATGACCACAGATGCGATTCGGGTTGTCTCCGCCGTGAATACTGCCAAGGTTCAACGTTGGATAAGGTATTGCAAAAAGATCATTGTGATAGCGCGTCTTGAGTTCCTCCCGGAATTTGATGAGGTCTCCAATGACGGCATGCATGGCATCGAGGGCGTTGTTACCAAGCGCGGGGTCTGAAGAGTGACCACTCTCACCGAGCAGGCGGACAGTATCCATCATGATGCCTTTATGAGTGCGAACGGGTTGCATGCCGGTTGGCTCGCCTATGATGGCAGATCTCGCCCTGGGTTTACCTGCGACCGCTAGTGTTCGTGCTCCCTGCATCGAAGTCTCTTCATCCGCCGTCGCCAATACGATGAGCGGTTCCTTGAATTCCTTATCGAGTAGCGGTTCGACCGCCTCCATAATCACGGGGAAGAATCCTTTCATGTCAGTAACACCAAGGCCATAGAATCTGCCGCCTTTCTCGGTAAGGTGAAAGGGATCGACTGACCAGAGCTGTTCATCTAGCGGAACCGTGTCAGTATGGCCGGCTAGCACGAGGCCGCCCGGCCCAGATCCGTAGCTTGCGATCAAATTGATTTTGCCTTCGTCCGGTGCACAGGGGACCAGTTCACAGGAGAAGCCGAGTTCTTCGAATTCATTGGCCAGGTAATCGATTATAGCCTTGTTGCTCATATCGATCGCTGGATTGGCAGAGCTTATACTGGCGAGGTTTATGACCCGATCCAGTCTGCTCAGCAGAGGTTGTGTGAGATCAGACATCTTGTCACTGATTGGTAGAGGGTGCATCAGATCTGGCAGAAAGTTTGGCAATCATGTCAGTTTTCGACGCCATGATAAAGTCGTTGACATGTAATCCGTTAATCTTTTGAGTCCACCAGTAGATGGTTACTTTTCCCCATTCGGTTATCACTGAAGGGTGGTGATTCTCTCGTTCGGCAAGATTGGCAACCTTGTAGGTAAAACTGAATGCATCTTTGAATTCTATAAAATAGAATTCTCGTTTCAGTTTCTCGACCCCATCATGAAATCCCCGTTTCCAGGCAGGCACGCTTAACAGCAGTTCAGTCGCTTCTTCTTCGGTAACTAAAGGGGCGCCCAGTTGACAGGCTTCGCAATGCTTTTCATACAGTGCTGGCATCTTAGAGAAACTCCTCCAGTATAGTATTGAGTAAACGGTAGCCAAGTTCACTCGTGATGACACTACTATCGGTTATCGACAGAAGATCATTCGAGGCAAGGTATTCTACCTTCTTTCGAATAGTGTCAAAAGGCAGGCCGGTGCGGTTCTCAAACAACTCTATTGGAAATCCCTGCCTAATACGCAGGGCATTCAGTAAAAATTCCAGGGCTCTGTCTTCGGGTTTAATTTCAACTCTTTCAGCTGCCCGATTAACAGTGTTATGCAAATAGTGTTCGGGTTGTTTAAATTTCCGAGAGCGAAGTATAACTCCTGAACTTGGATCGCTAAGCTTGCCATGAGCACCGGCACCGATACCAAGATAGTCACCGAACTGCCAGTAATTCAGGTTATGGATGCATTGCCGTTGCTCTTGTGCAAATGCTGACACCTCGTAGCGTGTGAAGCCGTTACTCTCCAGAATTGCAATACCCTGTTGTTGAATCTCAAGCAACTGATCTTCAGCTGGAAGTGGCGGAGGTTTTCGATAAAAGACTGTGTTCGGTTCGATGGTAAGTTGATACCAGGATAGATGGCAAGGTTTGTAATCAATAGCAGTGTGCAAGTCAGCCAGCGCGGATTCCACTGATTGGCCAGGTAGGCCATGCATGAGGTCCAGGTTCAGATTATCGAGGCCAGCGGCTTGTGCAGAATCGATTGCCATTCTCGCCCGCTTCCCGTCATGTATTCGCCCCAGAGTGGAGAGATGCTTGTCACTAAAACTCTGAATGCCCAGCGAGAGCCGGTTGATTCCTGCTGCCCGGAACTGTTTGAATCTGTTTGCCCCTTCGAGATCATTAACTTCCACACTGCCCGGATTGGCTTCCAGGGAAATCTCAATGTCCCTTGACAGCGTTGCCTTACGACTCAGGTGATTAAGAAGAGTCTCGAATGAACTGGCATCGAACAGGCTGGGTGTGCCACCACCGATAAAGATAGTGTTAATTTCCCTTCCCTGCAGCGCTTCGTGTCGACTGACTTCATCATCGAAGTCTTCACACAGTGCGGTAATGTAATCCCGCTGAGGCAGGGCTCCATCACTGGCGTGCGAATTGAAATCACAATAGGGGCATTTACGTACGCACCAGGGGATATGTACGTAGAGGCTTAAGGGTGGGACTTCCAGCATGCCAGTAATGCCTGTAGCGCTTGCCCTCTATGGCTTATGGAATTTTTCACCGAGGCATCCAGTTCGGCAGAAGCACAGTCGTGAGTAGGGACGTAAAAGAGCGGATCATAACCAAATCCATTCTCGCCACTGGAGGACAACAGGATTCGCCCCTCCCAGGTTCCCTGACAGATGAGCGGCATGGAATCTTTCTCGTGGCGAAGGTATACGATGACACATTGAAACCGCGCAGTTCTATCTTGCTCCGGAACTTGCTCCAGTTGTTGTAGGAGCTTGGCGTTGTTTTCTACATCAGCATGAGCGCCACTGACCCCGGCATATCGAGCGGAGTAAATGCCCGGTTCACCATTCAAGGCATCCACCTCGATGCCCGAATCATCAGCGATGGCCGGTAGAGACGTTGCCACACAGGCGTGCCGTGCCTTGATCAGTGCATTCTCTACGAAACTGAGTCCCGTTTCGGCTACATCGCCTACACCGAATTCCGATTGCGGCAGAAGGGTCACGTTTTTTTCGCTGAGTATGGCGCCAAGCTCTCGCAATTTTCCCGAGTTCCCACTGGCCATAACTACTCGCTGCCTACTCAATCGGGTCGCCTTTGGTGATGTGATAAATCGCTATCTCCCCCAGGAAATTTGGCCAAGCTTTCATAGCCCAGTTACCCTGATGTTGGGAATCGACGACAGTGCGGGTGAGCACCTTGATATTCTTTTCGGCACACAAGGCATCGAAGTCCTTAACTGTGCAGAAATGAATATTGGGAGTGTCATACCACTGGTGTGGCATGAACTTCGAAACCGGCATTCGACCCTTTCTTGCCAGGTAAATTCGACTCTTCCAGTTACCGAAGTTAGGAAAAGTCACAATACCGTTTTTCCCGATGCGCAACATATCATCGACTAATTCATCGGGATTGCTCAGTGCCTGCAAAGTCTGTGCTAGTAATACCGTATCGAAGCTGTTGGACTGAAAATTGGACAGGCCCTGATCTAGATTTTGCTCGATTACATTTACACCGTTCTCGATACAGCGTTCGATGTTGACCTCATCGATCTCCAGGCCAATCTCCGAGACTTCTTTAGAAGTCTTGAGATAGTGCAGCAGACTGCCGTCACCGCACCCCAGGTCCAGCACACGGCTTCCCGGTTTAATCCACTTTGCAATAATTTCCAGATCTGGTCGCATACTAGTTTTTTAAAAGCCTGCTATTGCTTAGCCGAACTATCCAAATCAGGCCTGCTCGGCACTGATCTCCTTATGCACTCTGCCCAGGTATTTGGAGAAAGCGTTGACGTATCTGGGTATAGGCAAGAGGAAAGCATCATGTCCCTGGTCGGCTTCGATCTCCAGGTAAGTGACTTCCCGTCCCACTTTTAGCAAATCATTGACGATCTCCCGAGATCGCTCAGGTGGAAACCGCCAATCGGTGCTGAAAGACATCAACATGAATTTGCAATCGCTATTAGTAAAGGCCTTACTTAGGTCGCCATCAAAATCCACCGAAGGATCGAAGTAATCCAGCGCCTTGGTCATCAACAAATAAGTATTGGCGTCGAAGTTCTCAGAAAACCTTTCACCCTGGTAGTGCAGGTAACTCTCTACCTGAAAATCTACATTAAATCCAAAACTGAGATTACCGCTGCGTAAGTCCCTTCCGAAATTAGTGCCTTCGGTCTCGAAGTCAGTAACAGTCTTACCAAACTTGGCGCGCATCGCACTGTCGGAAAGGTAGGTAATGTGGCCTACCATGCGAGCGAGCATAAGCCCCTGTTTTGGATAGGTGCCTTGTTCCAGGTAGCGACCTTCATGAAAATTGGGGTCGCTGCTGATGGAGTGGCGGGCTACTTCATTGAAGGCGATATTCTGAGCCGACAGTTTCGGTGCCGCTGCGATACAGATCGCGTGGCGCAGTCGCTCCGGGTAGCTGATAGCCCAGCGCAACACCTGCATTCCTCCCAGGCTGCCGCCTACTACGGCCGCCCATTTCTTTATGCCCAGCCGATCCATCAGCATAAACTGGCTCTTCACCCAGTCCCTGACTGTAACAACAGGAAAATCCGCCCCGAAGTATTTATTGGTTTGCGGGTTAATGGAGGTAGGACCGGTACTACCAGCGCAGCCGCCCAGGTTGTTCAGACTTACAACACAAAATAAATTGGTATCGATCGCCTTGCCGGGACCAATACAGGCGTCCCACCAGCCGGGCTTGGGATCATCTATACTGTGAATACCGGCCGCATGATGGTCACCACTAAGAGCATGACAGATTAGAATAGCGTTGGTTTTGCTGGCATTCAATTTGCCATAGCTCTCCACAACTAAATCGAACGCAGGCAGGACCTTGCCACTTCGCAGCGTAAGCGGTTCGTCAAAGTGATGTACCTGGGGTTTTACCAGGCCAACTGAATCTGCTGGAATCGAAATGGACATGAGCTGTGTAAGCGCAGTTGACGCCTTGGTTCTGTTACCTTAGTTCTAAGAGACTTGTATGATTTTCAGGGTTTCTGGAATCGAATTCGGATGATCGATACACAACTTTTTTAATCGGCTGGTGTGACCACTCACAATAGTAATTGCACTTTGTTTAACTTGGAACTGTTTGGATAAGAATCTGATAAGCTGCTTGTTTGCCTTGCCATCACTAGGCGCTGCAGTCAGACGAATCTTCAAATTATCACCGATGACGCCTGCTATGGAAGATTCATTGGATTTAGGCTGCACTCTGCAATCCAAGTATAGTTGCTTGCCAACCCAACGGAAGAACACCTCTAAATACCAATTACGACAGCTGCCAATTGTTCAGTAATTCCGAATGTCTGGATAAGTACATTCTGAATAAGCCCAATGCCGACAAAAATAAGTATTGGTGAAAAATCCAACCCACCCATCGAAGGGATCACCTTTCTGATCGGCGCCATGATAGGTTCGGTAAGCTGCCAGATCAATCTCAATAACGGATGGGGATTCGTGCTTCCTGAAAACATCATGACAAACGACATAATAATGGATGCTATTATAGCGTAGTAGTAAATGTTGATCATAAAATACAAGATTCCGACAAACGACCAGGTAATGATGAATGCGACTGAAGGCATACTGCCGCCATAAAGAAATATCAACGCACAGATTGCAATCGCTTCAATAATCAATGCCAGCACCAGACAGGAAAAATCAACGCCCCTATAGCCGGGTATGAAATTCCGAAAGATTCTGACGAGAGGATCAGTAATCTTCACTATAGCTTGCGATACTGGATTGTAAAAATCTGCTCTGGCGACCTGTAACAGAAACCGCAACAGAATCGCCAGCAGGTAAAGCCCGCCGAGAGTGTTGAATAATAGAGCGGTAGTACTGCCTAACACACCCATGATGAATTCTCTTTTGTCCTCACAAATATTCTATTCGGTAAAGTTTCAATTTTTACCGAATTCGTTAGCCAGTTCGATAGACCTGGCACGAGCGGATGCTAGCGCCCGTTTAACTGTTTCCCGCAAGCCTTCCTCTTCGAACTGGTTCAGAGCCTGCTCCGTGGTTCCGCCGGGCGAGGTGACTTTTTGCCTTAACTCACAGATGTCATCTTCACTGTGGATTGCTAATTCAGCGGCACCGGTCGCTGTCTGATACACCAGAGTCTTCGCAATCTCTTTGCTTAATCCCAATTCCTGGGCTGCATCCTGCAATGCTTCCATAAAAAGAAAGAAATAGGCAGGGCCACTACCTGACACCGCAGTAACGGCATCTATATCAGATTCATTGTCTACCCAAACACTGATACCGACTGAATCCATGAGCTGCGTGGCTAATTGCTTCTGACTTTCTGTAATATTGGCATTGCCGAACAGCCCACTGACGCCTTTGCCGATAAGCGCAGGCGTGTTCGGCATACAGCGTACCATAGCGTGTTGTTCACCGAGCCAAGCTTGCAGATGCCCGAGTGTTATTCCTGCCGCGATAGATACAATCAAGGGCCCTTGCTCAGAGTCTGGCAAATGGAGCCCAGTACAGACGCTCTCGATTGCCTGTGGTTTCACTGCCAGCACGATAACATCGGCGCAGTCAGCAATCTGCTGATTGGAGGCGGTGGTAATCTTACAGTCGGCAGCAAGCTGCTGCAGCTTATCATTATCGATGTCTGCGGCCTGTATTGATGCGCTGTCCATTCCCCTGGCCAGCAATCCACGAATCAGGCTGTTCGCCATGTTGCCTGCACCGATAAAACCTATGTTTATACTATCCAAAATCTCTCCTGGCCAATGTATCTCGCCGCTCGGCAAGATCCAGGTTGCATGCAGCCACGCTAGGCGGCTATTCTATCTCAATCACCATGGGCTGGATAATCCGAAATGGCTTATCCTCGAGGCAGCTGGGAATCTTAATCGGCGCGTGGGCCAAAAATGGCGGTTCCTAATCGAATCAGAGTTGATCCTTCGGCAATGGCTGCTTCGAAATCATTGCTCATGCCCATCGAAAGAGTATCCATCGAAGGGATGCGGTGTTGCAGGTCTCTAAATACGGCGGCGAGTTCACTGAAACATTCCCGTTGAGACGGCTTGTCAGGCAATGCGGCGGGGATTGCCATTAATCCGCGCAGCTCGAGCCTGGGCAGAGTCGCAATGTAATCACACAAGTGCCCACAGTCAGACAGTCTGGTGCCCGATTTACTCGCCTCGTCTGACAGATTGATCTGGACACACACATTCAGCGGCGCACACGATTCAGGCCGTTGCTCATTCAGGCGACGGGCGATCTTGTCGCGATCCACGCTGTGCACCCAGTCGAACTGTTCGGCTATGCCGCGGGTCTTGTTTGTCTGGATCGGTCCAATGAAGTGCCAGATTGGATCCAGCTTGAGCAACTCTGCAATTTTGGATTCGGCTTCCTGGAGATAGTTTTCTCCGAAATCTCTGATCCCTGCAGCTGCTGCTTGACGGATACTCTCGATTGGCTGTTTCTTGCTCACTGCAAGCAGCTTTACCGAGCCCTGGGGCCGTTGGTATTTTTCTTCGAAGCCTCGAATACACTGGTCTAGAGACCTTATATTTTCTGCTATGCTGGTCACGTTTTCGGCACTTTTAGGCATTGATTAGTCTGGGATAATCGCTACAGGACAGGTACTATAGGTGACGCTGTAGCTATAAACCAGGCGTTTCAGCTCGGGCTTTTCAAGAACATACTCCCGAATCAATAGTAAGAATCAGCGCGCAGAAAACTAATCACTGCTGTTACGGGTAAGACTCTCAAAGGTAAGAAAAATGGATATTACTGAATTATTGGGTTTTAGCGTAAAGCAAGGGGCCTCTGATTTACACGTTACCGCCGGTATGCCTCCTCTTATTCGAGTGGATGGGGACATTCGACGCATCAATGTGCCGGAGATGGATTCTAAAGAAGTGCGTGCACTGATTTATGAAATTATGAATGACAAGCAGCGCAAAGACTACGAAGAATTTCTCGAAACCGACTTTTCATTTGAAGTGCCAAATCTTGCTCGCTTCAGGGTAAACGCCTTTATGCAGAATTGAGGCTCAGCTGCTGTGTTTCGAACTATTCCGTCCAAAGTGCTCACAATGGAGCAGTTAGGTATGGGGGATATATTTCGGCAGATCTCTGACGTTCCAAGAGGGCTCGTTGCGGTTACCGGACCGACAGGTTCCGGCAAGAGTACGACTCTGGCCGCGATGATGGATTACGTCAATGACACCAGATACGAACATATTCTGACCATTGAAGACCCTATCGAATTTGTACACCAGAGCAAGAAGAGCCTGGTTAACCAGCGTGAGGTACACCGAGATACGCATGGATTTAACGAAGCACTCAGGTCAGCTTTACGTGAAGACCCCGACATCATCCTGGTAGGTGAGTTACGTGACCTCGAAACTATTCGGCTGGCACTCACCGCGGCGGAAACGGGCCACTTGGTATTTGGTACTCTGCATACCACCTCTGCTGCTAAGACAATCGACAGGGTTATCGACGTGTTCCCAGCGGCAGAAAAAGACATGGTGCGTTCCATGCTTTCAGAGTCCTCACAGGCGGTAATTTCCCAGAATCTTCTGAAGAAACAGGGTGGTGGCCGTGTAGCAGCTCATGAAATAATGATCGGCACGCCTGCGATTCGAAATCTGATTCGTGAAGACAAAGTTGCCCAGATGTACTCGGCAATTCAGACCGGCGCAGGGGTCGGTATGCAGACCCTGGACCAGTGTTTGAAGGAGTTACTGCAGAAAGGCCTGATCTCACGTGAAAACGCCAAATCCAAATCCAAAGCCAAGATGCCTGAGAATTTTTAGTCGAATGCCCGAAAACGACTAAGCGCCTTTCTTTTCTGCCGTTTCTCTCAGGTACTCAGCAAACCAGTTTTCCAAAATGATTTGCGCCGCAACGTCATCGATGGCTGCTTTCTTTCGGGCGCCATTATTTTCTTCCACGACCCTTTCTATGGCAGCTTTAGAGGACAGGCGTTCGTCGATGCCAAAGCAGGGGATATTGAATCGACCATTTAGACGGTTGGCAAACTTGATCGCACGGGCAAGCAATTTGCTTTCGCTACCATCGAGATTGTAGGGTAGTCCAACAACAAACAGATCTGGTTTCCATGCGTCAATCAGCTGCTGAATGTTATCCCAATCTGGCACACCATCCCTGGCCTTGAGAACGGTGACGGCTCTTGCTGATGCAGAGATACTCTGGCCGAAAGCGACGCCGATACGTTGGGTTCCATAATCGAACGCCAATGCCCCTACTGGTTTGCCACAATTACTGGGTAAAGTGTCAATTGTCATGGGCTCGATAGACCCTAATGGTTCAGCCAGGAGTCAGTGTAATAGCTGGCAATGAATTGTCAGGAATGGCCTGCCTCGGGTGAAATTTGTTGCAGGTCGATTCCCAGCAGCGCAGCAGCAGCAGTGGGCTTGCTGGCATAATCGCTGGAGAAAATGAGCTCCAGATTTGCTGGCGCCGTAAGCCAGGCATTTTCAGTAATTTCTCTTTCCAGTTGTCCTGCTTCCCATCCTGCACAGCCAAGCGCGACCAGGTAATTGTCAGGACCATCTCCCTTGGCGATATCCTGCAATATTGTCCTGGATGTACAGATAGTAATCTCGGGCGTAACTGCTATCGACGATTCCCAGGTTTGCCCGGCGTCATGAAGAATGAAACCCTTGTCTCGTTCTACCGGTCCGCCGGCGAGCACATGTCGATCCTGAAAGAGGCCTTCCTGCGCGGAGCACACGATATCCAACTCATCGAAGATATCGGCAACGCAGGCTTGTAGCGGTTTGTTGATGACGATGCCCAGAGCACCGTCTTCATTATGTTTCCACAGGTAGGTCACAGTATTCGCGAAATAGGAATCCAGCATCTGCGGCATGGCTATGAGAAATTGATTCTCTAAGTAATTTGTTGAGGGCTCAATCGGCATAGGAGACAAGTATTCGGAGGGTTTAGAAGCAGGAAAGAGCGATTCTCTCATGGGATCATTTGCTGCGAAAGATTTCTAGTATATCAGCTTCTAAGGCCGGAGATCATTAGAAGCTGGTTAGTGCGTTGCCCTCATGAAATCGCCAGGTGCGGATGATTTCCAGTATATCAGCCTCCGCTCGCATTGCCTCAGGAAATGGCTGGAAAGGTGCGGCCAATTTAACAATCTCTGTTGCAGCCTGGTCGAGTATGCTGTACCCAGATGATTGCAATATTTGAATTTCATCAACTTCACCAGTAGGGAGCAACGCAACTAGCATCCTGAGACTGCCATAGATTTGTTGACGTCGGGCCTCGGAAGGATAATTGATGTTACCGACAGCTTCGATTCGTCTGCGCCAAGTGTCTAGATAGAGTGCGCCATAGCTCTTTTGTGTCGCCGCCGATGAAATTGTATAGCGGCGTGGTCGTTTGGCGTAGGCTTGTCTTCGCAAATCCAATTGTGCCTGCAAACTGGTGATGGCAAGACTCAATTCGTCTTTTGCTGCTTTATCAGTTAGGGGTTGTTGTTTATCTGGTTCCAGCTCGTCAAGTTGTTGACTGATTAGATCTTCTTCATCCAATGTAGAGATGATCGCAATATCTCGCAATTCGGCGTCATTAATAATGTCCGGGGCCTGAGGAATCGGTAGCACTTCCTGGATGGTATCGTCGTTGAAGTCTGATTCGAATGGGGTGCTCGGCGCAGCGGCTTCATCGAGTACTCCGCTTCCTGTCTGGTTTTCCTGTGCTAGAAAATCAGCATCCTCTGGTGCGAGCTCACTGCGGTATTGAGCCATTGTGACTTCCAGTGTTGTCTGGCTATTCAATTCTTCCAGATAGAAAAATCCAACACCAAGAATAATAATCGCATGGACACAAATTGACAGGAACACAGTAAAACCGAAACGTTCATTAGACAGATCGTCATCGGCAGTAGTCATTATGTCTCCTCGTCTTGCACGAAGACTGGTTAGCGGGCATCCAGTTTTTGCTGAATGCAATCCAGTAGATCAGCGGCGATATCCAGGTTGTAAGCCCGGTCTATTTCGCGAAGGCAGGTTGGACTGGTGACGTTGATCTCGGTGAGAAAGTCTCCAATTACATCCAACCCTACGAACAATAGTCTCCTTTCTTTTAGAGCAGGGCCAACCTGGTCACATATCCAACGATCTCTTTCGCTGAGTTCCTGGGCGATACCACTGCCTCCTGCGGCTAGATTGCCGCGTGTCTCTCCCACTGCTGGAACTCTAGCCAGTGAATATTCCACCGGGTCGCCGTCTATCAGCAGTATACGTTTATCACCGTTTTCAATTTCGGGGATATACTTCTGCGCCATAATCTGTCGACAGCCACCGCTGGTTAGGGTCTCTATTATCACGCTCAGATTGGCGTCGTCGTTTTTAACCCTGAAGATGGATGTCCCACCCATGCCATCTAAAGGTTTATATATAACGTCTTCGTGTTCGGTGCGGAATGCCTTTAATTTTTCTTCCGAACTTGCGACCACGAAAGGAGGGCAACACTGAGGAAATTTGGTGGCAAAGAGCTTCTCATTGCAATCACGCAGGCTCTGGGGATCGTTCACCACCAAAGCCCCATCCTGTTGTGCCTGTTCGAGCAGATAGGTCGTGTAAACATAATCCAGATCGAAGGGAGGGTCTTTGCGCATGAGGATGACATCGAGTTCGCTCAGCGGTTGATCACTCTTGCTTCCGAAGCTATACCAGTCATTCTCATCATCCATGACTGAAAGAGTAAGCATCTTTGCTTTTGCTATTCCCTGGTCCATGTAAATGTCAGACTGCAACATGTAATGAATAAGCCAGCCGCGATTCTGAGCGGCCAGCAACATCGCCAGTGTTGTGTCTTTTCTAACAGTGATGGACTCGATAGGGTCCATCACTACACCAAGCTTGATACTCATTTGGACTTTCTCTGGGTGCGATCGCCAGGGAGTTTGCATCTCCCCTCGAGCAATGTGCTATAACCCTGCAAATACTAGACGAAATCATATCTCACTTTACGATTATAAGCGACGTAGTAGCTTGCAGGTATCGAGTTTCATTAAGGTTTTTAAAAAAGCTTACTAAAGAGTTTATTAAAGAGCTTGCTAAAAAGTTTATAATAGCCTCTTTGTTAACGGGTGTAGCATTACTGTGAAGTATTTGGGATATAGCTGGGGTATAGGCGGAGTACTGATTTTGCTGCTGTCTGCCATTTACCGACTAACGCCCATGGTCCTGGCCCTGGAGAATTCGCCGATGCTTCTTTTACATTGGGCTTCACTGATTTTTTCAGTCGTTTATATGGCATATGCAGAAGGTTATAAGGGCTTCCACCTGGGTTTTGCGCCTCGCGTAGTAGTAAGAGCCATTTACTTGCGTCAGAATCCAAGGACTGTCCACACGCTGCTCGCACCGGCGTTCTGCATGGGATATTTCTATGCAACGAGAAGGCGCAAGCTGACCTCTATTGGCATTACCCTGATGATCATCTGCTTCATCATAATCGCAAGAATGCTGCCACAGCCCTGGCGGGGCATTGTCGATGCGGGTGTAGTCGTCGGGCTGGCAATCGGTGTCGCCTCAATTGTCTATTTTGTTTTTCTGGGGCACAGCAAACCTGAAGCCATCCAGACGTCGGCAGAATTACCCGGTGACAGCTAAAGAGATGCTAGAGCGATGAAGAGTGTCAGCAAGGATCAGCGAGTTGTGGAGCGGGGTAAGAGTTGCGCAATTGTTGTTACTTACAATCCGGACTTTGCTGCCCTGTTGAAACTGCTCGGACAGCTGAATAAAGAAACGGATTTTATAGTCATTGATAATGGATCTCCTGATATTGAAAACCTGGCAGAGTCAATTAATGTGTACGACCGTTGTCAGAATCTTGTGCGTCTGGGGGAGAATGAAGGGCTGGCTAAGGCGCTCAATATTGGCATTAAGCTGGCACAGAATAGTGATTGCGATTTCGTGTTTTTATTTGATCAGGACAGCAGCCTCTGCGATTTGTTCGTCAGCCGCATGATTTCCGCATACACAGATGCAAGCCAGCATAGCACCAAGGGCGTGGCAGCTGTTGGTCCACGCATTATCAACTCGCAAACCATGCGGCAAACCCCATTCAAGCTCTTCAACAAGCTCATGCTACGCTCGGACCGATTGTTCCCGGGAGGCGGCAAGCACTACATCGCCGATTTTCTCATTACATCCGGGACCTTGTTGATACTGCAGCACGTCGAAGAAATAGGTGATATGAAGGAGAGCTACTTTATTGACAACGTAGACCTGGAATGGTGTTTTCGTGCCAAGTCGATGGGGTATGATCTGATTGGAACTGATGATGCAGTACTCTATCATGCCATTGGTGAGCGTAGTATGAATCCTCTCGTGCGTGCTGGCGTCATGGCCCAACACAATCCAGCACGGACCTATTATTCCAGCAGAAATAGAATTCATCTTTACGGCGTCGACTATTCTCCCCTTGGCTGGAAACTGCGAGATATGGTGCGCTTCTTTATCAAGGCAGGATGGCTGTTGTTATCGTCAAATCAACGCAAACAATATTGGCACCACATCAGCTCCGGCATACGTGATGCGAAGTCCCTAAGTTAATATGAGTGTCAATCCAAGAATCGCCATACTGCTAGCTACCTATAATGGCAGCAAGTACCTGGCCGAACAGCTCGATTCAATTCTGAATCAGTCCTACGAGAATTTTGTCATAGTGGTGCGGGATGATGGTTCCAGCGATGACACGGTCGCGCTGTTAAATGACTATGCAGTAAGACAGGCAGACAAGTTCCATTTACTGGAAAATGACGGCACTAACAGAGGGGCAAGTGGTAGCTTCTCCTTTCTCATTGAGTACGTGCTGGAAAACAAACAAGTGCTAGGATTGGCAGATGCCTACATGATGTTCTGCGACCAGGATGATATCTGGTATGAGGAAAAGGTTGAGAAACAGCTTGCCGTCATGCTCGACGTTGAACGAGATGACGTGGAAGCAGAAGCCTGCCCGGTATTGATTCACAGTGACCTCCAGGTTGTTTCAGAACAAAAATCCGTCATCGCCAAATCATTGGTACGCTACCAGGGTTTGGAGATCGACCGAAATCGTTTTCCCAATCTCGTTATCAGTAACCTGGTAACCGGATGTACGGTATTGATAAACGAGACTCTGGCACTCAAATCGGTTCCTGTATCGAAGCAGGCCATCATGCACGATTGGTGGCTGGCTCTGGTTGCTTCTGCATTCGGCAAGTTGATTTTTCTGGACACGCCGCTGGTCCACTATCGACAGCATTCCAGCAATACCATTGGCGCGAAGGAGTTCATCAAGCCAACCCCTTTACGTCGCTCGTTCTGGCAGAAGCTTGTCAGCCGCCAGCCCAATGAGCATCTATTTGAAGTCGCACGTCAGGCGGCCGACTTCAGGTATCGGTTCGGTAAACACCTTACCGTCCGCGATAATATGGGGCTGAGAATCTCGTCCTGTATGAGCGCCAGAATAGGCGTGCTGCAGAGGGTTTTTTACCGGATTGCGCGGCGCTTTTAGGGCTGAGTGGCTACGCAAACAGACTCTTGAGAGTCGCCTGAAACTTCTCATCGGAGCAATCCTGAGCCACCGCTGCCAGGCCTGCTGCACGGACTTTGTTCCACAACTCGGATTCCTGGTACAGCCGAACACACTGTGCAGCATAGTGTTCTGCCGTGTCTGCCACCAGCAACTGATCCGCGTCATTCCAACCGAGTTGTTCGGCCAGCAGGCTGGTCGTCACGCTGGGAATGCCATGTGCTGCAGCTTCGTGCACCTTGTGTGGAATACCGGCGGCGAACCGCGTTGGGGCTATGAATACGCGGCATTCATTATAGCTAGCCTCGAGGGAATCCAGGCGACCGGCTAGCTTGATGTTATCGCGCTCGATGTTTGCCAGGGATGGAGCCGAATTATCACCCACGACGAGTAGTTCAATGTCTGGAATCTGCCGCTCGATAAGTGGTAACACATTGATAACGAACCACAGCAGGGAATCAACGTTGGGTGAGCCTTCATCCCTGAGCGCACCGACAAACAACAAACCCCGGCGTTCATCGAATCGGCCGCTACCAGGATTGACTTGAAGTGTGTGTCCCAGGATCACCGTGTCTTCTGTTCCCGCATCTCGATACAAGCTCGCTTCACTTTCGGACACGGCAATAACACTATCGGCATTCAGCGCCTGCTCCATTTCCTTCGCAATCAATTTCTGCTTGTCCTCTTCTGAGACGCATTGTCCCAGTAACTCCATCTTCATAATTTCCCTGGGAGCAACGACTGCCTCGGCATCGTAAAAAACCTTGCAGCCTTCGAGTAACTCAGGTTCTTGATCGACAACGCTATTAAGGCACTCCATGTTATGCACTCGGCTTACCACTACGAATTGGTAGAAACCTCTTCTCTCCCGCAGAAACGACAACAATCCAGCCCGGCCACGATCCAGTAAGACTTCGATGGTTCGGTCCAGTGTTTCGTATACATCAGACCAGTCGTCTATAGGAAACTGCAGCGGATAGAAGCTGATATTCAGATCCAACTTGCTCAGGCTGTTCAGTAATTGAGTGCAGCGTGGGTACCCTGAACCAAGACTCGGATGGGGGACGCGATCGTCGATTAGCAAGACGTTTGGGTGCTTATTAGGGGTGCGTGCCAGCAAAACGTTGCTACTCGAATTGTCCATTCTATTGGCAAGAAATTCGGGATGCTTGTCACAGAGAATCTGTTGATGTGCTTGCTGTAACTTCGAAGCACCCTGCATGCCTCCGGAAGAGGCAAATTCGTAGTGCGTCAGTCGAACCCGAGGATTGTATACGATGCGCTTTCCACTTTCCTGTAGCCGGATGCAGAAGTCCGACTCTTCATAATAGGCCGGTGCAAACACCTCATCGAATCCCCCCAGATCATTGAAATCGCTACGTCTGAATAACAGAAAAGCACCAGAGCAGTAATCCACATCACGCTGGTGCATGTATTCACCCTCAGTCGGATTCTGCCCCCGTCCATAGCCAAGGCAGGCTCCATCAGACCAGATTATGCTGCCGGCTTCCTGCAGGCTACCGTCCAGCAATTCAATCCGGGCTCCGACTGCACCTACTAGTTTATCGTTGCGAATTGTATCAACAGCCGTCGACAAGCTGTCGTCCTCGATAACGGCGTCGTTGTTCAGGAGCAGCAGGTAGTCGGTATCAGACTGTGCGGCAGCCTGGTTCACGGCTTTGACGAATCCGAGATTATCGTCGTTTCGAATTAGCAGAACATTCTCCAGTCGGTCCAACAGTTTCCCGGTATCGTCACTGGAGTTGTTATCGACAATGATTAATCGATAAGGCACGTCGGCATGCTCCAGCAGTGATCTGAGACACAAAAGACTGAGCTGCGCCTGGTTGTAGAAAACAAGCACGATTGTAAGAATTACACCTTCCTCGGCTGGGAAGTTCAGGAGCTCATCAGAGGCCAGAAAATTTTTCAACTTTGCTTTCGCCTGAACCTCGTGTGCAGCCTTCGCATCCTGGTTGTTCGAAACCGTTTGATCATGAGGCTCTTGCGCTGATGTAGGCTTCGCAGCATCCTCTACGACTTCAGGGGCGCGTTCTGCTACTGGATTCGATATCGAATCTGTTGCTGCCATAGCTGCAGATTTGGGATCGCCCGATATCACTGCTTTTAGAGCGCGCAACGGGCGAGTAACTCGCCAGCTCAAGGAGTTGTGCACCAATTGCAAGGCGTGTTCCAGCTCGGCGATGTGAAGCTTCAGATGTTTCTCGGTATCCTGTTTGACAAAGGCGAGTTCATCCAGCTTTCTCGTTAGCTCAAGTTGTTTGTTGCTTAGCTCAAGCAGTGCAACTTCCTTCAGGTGAGTTTCCTGCCTGGACTGAACCAGATCTTGTTGGGTTTTCAGTAGCACATTACTAAGCTTGTCACTCTTCTTGAACACTTCTTCCAGTCTCTTGTTCGAACTGTCCAGTCTCTTGTTCGAACTGTCCAGTCTCTTGTTCGAACTGTCCAGTTGATTGGCGAGGTTGTTAATCTGGGAGCTTTGATCAAGATCTCCAAATAAGCGGTTGATAGCTTCGCCGCTCCACTCGGATTTCCACTTAGAGAAAATTGCGGCTCGCGACTTCCCCAATGCATTATCCGAGCGATACCTCAATCTGGCATCGCCTACAGCAGTGTCGGAATCACCCCCTTGCCGGTAAAAAGCGGTAACTTCGTCGAGGTGGTGAAAATCGGTATGCTGTGATAACTGTAACCAAAAGTCCCAGTCTTCATAGATATCCAGGTTCTCGTCGAAGCGGCAGTTTGCGTCCAGGAGTGTTCGATCAAATAACACTGCATGAATCGGGATATAGTTATCACGCATCAAAGTGATCGGGTCGTAGTCTCTGGCGAACACAGTGGGAATATTATTGCCTGCGCTATCTGTCTTCTGAACACTGCTATAGGCAGCCTTGACCTTTGACTGGCTAGCGATAAAATTCACCAGATTTTGTACATGCTCTTCACCGATCCAGTCGTCATCGTCCAGAAACATAAGGTATTTACCGGTGGCCGCTTCCAGTCCGGCATTAGCAGACTGGGATCTAGTCAGCGATTCATCGGGTGCAACATGAACCACATTGAGAGCATCGCAGAGTGAACTGAAACGGGATAAATCCCTGGCCGTCGCATTCACCAATACCAGCTCAATCTGCTGGTAGGTTTGTGCGATTACTGAATTGAGTGCCTGCTCGAGCTCCGAGCGCCCGATAGTACGACAAATGATAGAAACCAGTTGTTCTTGTTCTGCTGCTTTGTCAGTGGCCATGGAAGGAAGGATTCTGGTTTATCGGCACTGCGTCAAGCATTAATGCAAGACTAATCACGCGATGCAATGAGCTGCCTGTCTAGCACGGCTCCGACAACGAGGCCGATGAAGTCAAGAAAGAGTGTATCGAGATTAACATTAAAGTAGTTCTCAGCCTGGTTACCGAATGCCAATAGGGCAAGAACTTCACCGTTACTGATTACCGGGCATAACGCGGTCGACCTGATCTTATGATTGCTTGCATGGAACAGATAGTCGACTAGTTCTTTTGTCATAGCACCGCAATGGGTTCGCTTCAACCTGAATACATCATCGAAATCATGCTGCAGCTTTTCAAGCGACTCAGTTCTTACAGATTGGGACACATTCAAGTCAGGATATGCTACCAGGATAATTTCACAGGCATCGATATTGGCAAGATCGGCAAGTTGATCCTGCGTTACATCGGCAATTTCTGTCACATTTTTTGCGCGCAGTAGCGCCAGCACCAGATTTCGGGTTGCATCGAATAATTGGTCGTTGTTACGCGCATTCTCGAGCAGGCTATTGAGCTTTTGCCGGGCTTCGATGCCGCGATCGCGCAATATCGTGACTTGCCGTTCCAATAAAGAAATTGCTTTTCCGCTTTCGTGAGGCAAAGAAAGGTCGGCAAGCAATTCTTCCCGCTGAATGAAGAAATCAGGATTATTGCGGAGGTACTCCACGACCTGTGCCACAGACACTTCGCTATCGATTTTGTTACTTTCTTCAGTAACCTGTTCCGCTGCTGAAACATCTTTACTCATGCTCGAACGTCCCCTCATAAACAGTACTTACAGGTCCGGTCATTACTACTGGAGTGTCCTGTTGTTGCCACTGTACTGTCAGTTGACCGCCGCGCAAGTTGATCCTGACGGTATCATCTAATACTCCCAACAAGCAACCGGCCACCATGGCCGCGCATGCACCAGTTCCACATGCCAGAGTCTCACCAGCGCCTCGCTCGTAAACTCGCAGAGCAATTTCGTTGCTGCTGAGAATCTCCATGAATCCAACGTTTACTCCTCGCGGGAAGTCAGGGTGGTTTCCTAATGCCTCTCCAATATCTTTTACGGCAGTCTTGGTCAGGTCTTCAACAATAATCACGGCATGAGGATTGCCCATGGAGAGGGTACAAAATTCCACTTCAGATCTATTACCTACCACGTTGAGCGTGCGGGTGTAGGTGTTGGCTGTAGTAGAGGTGTTAAACGGAATCTCTTTTGGGGCGAATTCGGGCCGGCCCATGTCCACGGATACTTCTCCCTGCTCATTGGAGTGAAGGGTCAGCAGGCGGTTGATTGTTTTCACTTTGATAGGGTTCTTGTTGCTGAGGCCTCTTTGCTTGACGAAGCTTGCAAAGCATCGTGCGCCATTTCCACAATGCTCGACTTCCTCTCCATCGGCGTTGAAGATCCGGTAGTTGAAATCCGCAGCTGGATCGCCGGGAGGCTCCACCTGTAACAATTGGTCGAAGCCAATGCCAAAATGTCGGTCAGCCAACTGGCGGATCTGAGCCGGGCTTAATGTCACACTATTGGACACCAGGTCCAATACCATGAAGTCATTTCCAAGGCCGTGCATTTTTGTAAACGGAATTTGCATAAACAGGTTATCGTCAGAGGGTCCTAATTAGCGAAGACTAATCAGGCAGTATAGATTCGAGTCTGTAGAGTTCGGTAACCGACTCTCGCTCTCGAACCAGAAACTTCTCATTGCCATCCACCATTATCTCGGCAGCTCTCGGTCGTGTATTGTAGTTTGAGCTCATTACAAAGCCGTATGCGCCTGCAGATCTAACCGCCAGCAGGTCTCCTGCTTTAAGGCACAGGGATCGATCTTTGCCTAGAAAGTCCGCTGATTCACAGACTGGTCCAACTACGTCGTAGATCAGGCTTTCACCGTCAACTTTCTCAACTGGAATGATTTCCTGCCAGGCACCATAAAGCGCTGGTCGGAGCAGATCATTCATCGCGCCATCGACTATTGCAAAGTTCTTGTGCTGCGTGTGTTTGAGGTATTCCACCCTGGTAACGAAGAGTCCAGCGTTGGCAGTAATGCTGCGTCCCGGTTCGAACAGCAATGTCATGTCCCGATTAACGAATCGGTCTCTCACCATTGCAATGAAATCAGACGGATGCGGGGGTTCTTCTTCGCCATAGGTAACTCCAAGCCCACCACCCAAATCGAAGTGAGTTAGTCTGATACCTTCCGCAGCCAGTTTGTCGACCAAAGCGAGTAATTTATCGATTGCATCCAGGAACGGCTCGTTACTGGTGAGTTGTGAGCCGATGTGGCAGTCAATTCCTACTACATTGATTCCCGCCATTACAGCAGCACGACGATACACATCGATCGCCTGTTCACTGGCTATGCCAAACTTATTCTCTTTCAGCCCAGTTGAGATATACGGATGGGTACCTGCGTCCACATCCGGATTCACTCGAATGGACACCGGTGCGCGCAGGTGGAGTCGCTGTGCAGTGTTGTCGATGCGTTCCAGCTCAGCTTCGGACTCTACATTGAAACAGCAAATACCCGCTTGCAGGGCTCGTGCGATCTCGGCTTGGGATTTTCCCACTCCTGAGAAGATAATCTTGCTGGCATCACCACCGGCGGCGATAACCTTTTCCAGTTCGCCTCCTGAGACGATATCGAAACCTGCACCCATTCTGGCCAACACATTTAGTACTGCCAGGTTTGAATTCGATTTCACCGCGAAGCAAATCAATCTCGGACAATCTTGCAGTGCTTCCTGATAGACACGATAGTGACGTTCCAGCGTCGCCCTCGAATAGATAAAGCAGGGTGTGCCAAACTGGCTGACTAACTCTGCAACAGGTAGCTCTTCGGCATAAAGAGTGTCGCCCTGGTAGTTAAAATGATCCATTGGAATTGAATAAGTCCGTATTTAACTGAGGCATTGAATAAAGATTCACTGTGTAGCTAATCCTCGATTGAGGATTGTTATTTGGAGGCAACGGAGAACGTAGCCTGCTCCGGACGGGTCAATCCGCCTTTCTGGCCACAGTGCGCCAGGGACAGCATGAGCAGGGCGATAAGCAATAGGCTGGTGTTCCGCCGCATGGGCTTGTACTGTGTACCGAGTCTAGAAAGGCGGCGATTATAAACCTTCATGGACTATAAACACAGCCAATTCCAGCCCATTGAGAACGATATTCACCAGGCTTACTGCCTGGAATCAGCACTTTTAACTCACTGATTTCATGCAAAATGTTACTTATCGTGTCCAATCTTGAAAATTGGATTTAACGCGTCTATATTTGCCGCTCACAATTTTTTGCAGTTGAACTTAACAATCTCGGCAAAAATCCCCCCAAAGAGGGATTCGAACCGGCAATAATCAGGATCAGTAAGTAAATGATTGAAATAAGCAATCTGACTAAGAAATTCGACCAATTTACCGCCATAGATGACCTGAGTTTCAATGTAAAAGAAGGAGAGGTTCTGGGGTTTCTGGGCCCTAATGGCGCCGGCAAGTCGACAACCATGAAAGTCATCACAGGGTTTTTGTCTGCTTCGACTGGAACTGCAATTATCGATGGTTTCGATATTAGCAAGAACCCAATTCAAGCCAAGCAACTGATCGGCTATTTACCGGAGGGAGCGCCGTGCTACGGGGACATGACGACACTGGGATTTCTCAATTTTGTAGCCCAGATACGTGGCTACCGAGGCAAAGAGATATCCAGTCGCGTCCAACACGTGGTTGAACAGGTGCAACTGCAATCTGTCTGTCAGCAGACTATCGATACCCTCTCCAAGGGATTTAAACGACGGGTCGGGCTGGCTCAGGCCATCATGCATGATCCCAAGGTACTCATTCTGGATGAGCCCACCGATGGGCTGGATCCTAACCAGAAATATCATGTGCGTGAACTCATAAAGAACCTGTCCCAGGACAAGATCGTCATTATTTCTACTCATATTCTTGAAGAGGTCACGGCGGTTTGTACACGAGCCATAATTATTGCCGAAGGAAGGATTGTCGCCGACGGTACCCCTGCCGAACTGGAAGCCCAATCGAAGTATCATCATGCAGTGAGTGTCAAACTCACCGACAGCTATGATCTGGCTGCTGATCTTGCTGGAATTCCGGAAATCGGTGATGTCGAGCAAGACTCTGAGGAAGAGCTGCGCTACACCATCCTGGCAAGTCAATCTAAACCCATATTCACTCAGGTTTCAGAGATAGCCCAATCAAGACACTGGCCGGTAACAGAATTTCATGTGAATCGTGGCGAATTGGAGGATGTATTCAGAATGGTAACTCAACAAGCGCAGGGAGAGGCATGATGGGAAATCTTGGAATTATCTTTAAGCGGGAATTGCTGGGGTATTTCGCTACGCCACTGGCCTATATTTTTATAGTAATCTTTCTGATCACCAACGGGATATTTACATTTGACATGGGTGGCTTCTATCTGAGAGGCCAGGCCGACCTGCTACCGTTCTTCAGCTTTCACCCCTGGCTTTATCTGTTCATGGTACCGGCCATCGCCATGACGCTTTGGGCAGATGAACGCAAGACCGGCACGATCGAGCTCTTATTGACGCTGCCTATCAAGCTATCCGACGCAGTACTTGGTAAATTCCTCGCTGCCTGGGCGCTTACCGGTATAGCTCTACTGTTGACGTTTCCCATCTGGATGACGGTCAATTATCTGGGTGATCCAGACAATGGTGTTATCGTCGCCGCCTATATTGGCAGCTGGTTTATGGCAGGCGGATTTCTGGCTATTGGATCTTGCATGTCTGCATGTACCAAGAACTCGGTGATAGCATTTATCCTGACAGTATCAATCTGTTTCCTGTTTGTCATCATGGGGTCGCCAATCCTGCTAGATGCCTTCCCTAAGTGGGTACCGCAGATAGTCGTAGATGCCTTTTCAGCCATGGGATTTCTGACTCACTTCGATTCGATCGCCAAGGGAGTTCTCGATATCAGAGATATTCTTTTCTTTACAGTATTCATCGCGGCCTGGTTGTTAGCCAGCGCAATCGTGATTGAAATGAAGAAAGCGAATTAGAGGAGCTATACACCATGAACAAGAAATCTATTTTCTCCTCTATGGGTCTGATTGGCATCGCGGTTGGCATGATCTTCTGCGTTGCGATTATCAGTTTGCTTCCAGGCTTACGCATCGACCTTACTGAAGACCGGCTCTACTCGCTTTCGGATGGCACTCGAAATATTGTTTCCAATTTGCAACAGCCGTTGGAGATAATGTTTTTCTACTCCGATAGTGCAACAGAAGATATTCCCCAGATTAGAAGTTATGGAACACGAGTCCAGGAACTGCTTCGTGAAATCGTCATTGCCAGCGATGGTAATCTGCGATTGAGCATTGTAGATCCCGAACCGTTTTCTGAAGATGAAGATCTGGCAACCCAGTTTGGTATCCAGGCTGTGCCGGTCACCCAGGGTGGAGAAGGAATCTATTTTGGACTGGTAGTAACGCAGGATAGCAATGAGGAGATTCCTCTCGGGATGCGAGCCTCAGAAACCATACCTCTGGTTCGCCCGGACCAGGAAGAATTCCTGGAATACGAGTTTCTAAAACTGATTACCAAGGTGGCAAATGCAGACCTGCCGGTAGTCGGACTGATCACAGCACTGGACATCGATGGTGGCTTCGACCCGACGATGGGCCAGGCAACTCCTCCCTGGATGATCATGGAATATATTCGTCAGCTCTATGACGTACGCCGCATCGACCTCACGGGTGATTCTATCGACGAGGCAATAGACATACTCATGATAGTGCATCCGCAGAATTTGTCGGAGCAGATGCTCTATGCCATTGACCAGCATGTGATGCGCGGAGGGACAACGCTGTTGTTTCTCGACCCTAGTGCGGACTCAATGGTGACGCGGTCGCCTCAGGGATCGCTCATTCCTGCTGGCATGAGCTCGGAGTTGCCAGGTTTGCTCGATAAGTGGGGAATTGCATTTGATAACACTAAGGTGCTTACCGATAATGAACTGGCATTGCGCGTAATGATGGGACAGAACCAACGTCCCGCCCCCCATCTCGGTATGCTCGGTGTGCAACGCAACTTCCTGGCGCAAGATGACATAATCACGAGCAGGCTCGAGGCTATTAATTTGTCTTCCAGTGGTGCGATTGCCCAGACCGACAATGCTGCGACCAGCTTTGAACCACTAATAGAATCTTCCACCGATGCCATGTTGATGGATGCAAGCCTGCTGGAAAATGTAACAGATCCTTCGATTCTATTTGATGAATTCGTCTCAGCCGAGCGGAGCTATGTCATTGCTGCTCGAGTCAGCGGTGTAATTGACAGCGCATTTCCTGACGGTCGCCCGGAAATTCCTGCAGAAGAAATCGTTGATGAAGAGGCTGAGGAGACGCCTGTTGATGAGACAGAGAACCCTGCACCGGACGCTGAGGTAACAGAAAAAGAGCTCACGGAAGCCGATGTCGAATCAGTTGCTGAACATATTGCCAGCTCTAATAGTATTACAAACATCCTGGTGTTTGCCGATACGGACTTTCTTAGCGATCGCCTGTGGGTGCAGATCGCACAGTTTCTCGGTAGGCGTATTCCGCAGCCATTCGCGAATAATGGCGACCTGATTATCAATGCGCTGGATAACTTAAGCGGTAGTGCCGACCTGGTCAGTATTCGCAGCCGTGGTCGATATTCACGGCCCTTCACGCGAGTACTCGATCTACAGCGCACCGCGGATGACCGATTGCGTACTGAAGAGGCGGAATTACTCGAGCGACTGACTGAAACGGAAGCTTCCCTGGCTGAATTGAATCAGACCGAAGACGGTCAACTTATCGGCCAGATTACTCCGGAAATTCAGGCGGAGATCGACCGCTTCAATGAAGAACTATTAGACACCAGGCGACGCCTGAGAGACGTGCAGTATCAATTAACCGAAGATATTGAGCGACTTGGCAGCAACCTGAAAGCCATTAACACTGCACTGATCCCAGTTCTCTTGACGCTATTGCTGCTATTGGCCCATTACCTGCGATCGCAACGCGGTAAGCTAGCCTAACGCGGTAACTACTCGGGCTTTGACCGAAGCGGATGACGAGGCAGATTTACCGTCAGGTGAGTCCCCTCGCCAAGCTTGCTCTTGATTACTAAGTTGCCTCCATGAGCCTCGGCAATCAGGCGACACAGGTACAATCCCAGCCCAAACCCGCCGGTATTGCGTTGTCTGGAACTATCGGCACGGTAGAAGGGTTCACTGATCTGCGACAGGTGTTTTTCGGAGATTCCTTCGCCGTGGTCTATGACCTCGAGAATGCCGCGATCATCATCAAAACTGACTCTAATCAGAATAGATTTCTCTTCACCGTGGCGCATCCCGTTGTTTAACAGATTGGTGATGAGGAGTCGCACCCGCAGCTTGTCGAGATGGAATTCCTCATCATCGGCAGGTGTCACGATCTCCAGTCCACCTTCATAGGATTCGAATTGCTCAGCTACTGAGCGGACAAACTCAGCGAATTGGACTGGCTCTGCCACCAATACGGCATGCTCATTATTGAGGCGCTCTGCTTCCAGCAGATCGGAGATTAGCAGGTCGATCTCATCGATGTCTTCGCGTAGCTGTTCTCTCTCTTTGCTGGCGGGCATGAACTCCAGGCGTAGCTTGGCCTTGGTTATCGGAGTGCGTAGCTCATGGCTAATGGCCATCAACAGTTGTCGTTTCGCTTCGAGCATGGATTGCAGCGAGTCGGCCATGTGATTGATACTTTCAGTCAGTTCCCCCAGTTCATCCTGGCGATTGCTCTTCACCCGAAAACTTAAATCGCCTTTCTCGATTCGGTTCGCGCCCTTTCTCAGGAGACGAACCGGGTCGAGCAACTTGTTTACCATGAAGTAATTTATAAACAGCACAAGTGCAGCGAGTGCAAAACCAATATAGAGAATGACGTAGTTGAAACTGCTGTTGTTGGTGGCACGGGGATAAAGATAAATGGCGTAGCCACCACGTTCTACCAGGATGATATCTTCGTTGTTAACCGTCCTGACTTCGGCATCGTTGGTCAGAGTTTGGCTGAATTCTGAGATATCGACATTGAGGCGGTTCTCGGGGTCTGAACTCCAGCGCATGATGGGATTGTGAATATTGATAGTCCAGTCAAGCTCGTTAGCCAGCCGCAGAGCATCTGTCAAGTCCGGCGGTGCGCCGAGATCTTCGATTATTGTATCAATGTTGCGCGTAAAGTAGTCGGGAATCGCTTCGACAGTAATACTGTCTTCGGTTATCGCCTGCAGCGAAAGAGAGATAATTATGAAGAATAGAACCAGTGTGATGCCAAAAATCAACAGCAATCGAACAAATAGGGATTTCTTGACTTGAGCTACGAGAGGTGTCATAACTTTATTGCTGTCACCGGAACTGTTCGAGGGTATTCATGCTCAGGCACGGAAGTCTTGCTGTAAGCAAGCGGGGTCATAGTCTTGTTCAGAGGGCCCTAAATTTGTTCGCCGACAAATGTATATCCTCGGCCCCAAACTGTTTTTATAAATCTTGGTGTTTTTGACGTGTCTTTTAATTTGTGCCTCAAACGACTAACCAACGTATCCACCGCGCGCGAAAATAGTTCCGCATCAATCCCGCGCAAGCGATTCATCAACTCGTCACGTGTAAAAGTCTTGTTGGGAAACTGCATGAACAGAATGAGCAATTCATATTCCATGGTGGTGAGATCAAGTATATCTCCATCGAGTTTAACTTCTCTTCGAGATACTTCTACTTCGAGACCATTGATAGGCTTGATATCGCTCATGCCGTGGTCATCGCTGCTGCGTCGCAAAATATTACGAATTCGGGCAACCAGTTCCCTGGCTTCAAATGGTTTTGGCAGGTAGTCATCGGCACCCAGTTCCAGGCCCACAATTCGATCGGTGACTTCGGCGTGGGCAGTTAGCATGAGTATGGGCAACTGACCATAAATTGAAGACTTCGCCCGAATTTCCCTGCAAATCTCGAAACCGTCTTTCTCCGGCAACATCACATCGAGGATCAGGAGATCAGGTTTCACCTTTTTAATAAGCTCGAATCCCCTGGTGGGAGTCATCGCAACATGCACTTTCATGTCGTAACGCTCGAGATACTGGGTTAGCAACTGTCCCAGTTTCTCGTCGTCGTCAATAATCAGAATTTGTTTCATTCTTAAGTACACTGTGGTGATTGGCAGGGTCATGCGAAATTTCAGTGAATGGCAATAGTACGAATTCAATCCTTCGAAATCAATTCTGGAGATCCTGTGCCGAGAGTCATCGCTAACTCGGCCCTCATGTTTTTAGCACAGAATAGGTCACAATCAGTGTGGTGCGCTGGCTGCAGCTGGTAGGGGGGCAACGATTGGCACTTGAAAAGAGACCTGAAGCTAGTTTG
>CEUC01079726.1_pt1 | contig 51299 bp, 57 predicted proteins | sample 356471 | NCBI WGS metagenome assembly CEUC01 (sample SAMEA2623295, study PRJEB7988) | marine metagenome | biome: marine biome (ENVO:00000447); feature: deep chlorophyll maximum layer (ENVO:xxxxxxxx); material: "saline water (ENVO:00002010), including plankton (ENVO:xxxxxxxx)" | depth 40 m | reverse complement strand
GATGATGAAAATAAAAAAAATATTGTTGATACAGTAGAGCAGGACAAAAAATACGAGAAAAAGAAGGAAGAAGATAATGAATTCAAAAGTATTTCGCAAAATTTGCAGCAGGAGCACCATGAAGGAAAAAAACAGACCAAGAAAAAAAAAGAGCACAAGTCAATTGAAGAAGCGATTGGCAAGGCAATAAAGGATGAAAAAGATGTAGTTTTTATGGATTAAAATGTATCATAGTGAATATACACCCGGACATGAAGTTCTGAGCAAAAGCAACTACAATATAGATTCGCATGGAAGTATCAGTAACACAGCCTCATACTTAGTTACAAATGATTTTCCGGATTATGCCCATATGTTTTACAGCCCAACTGAGCACGAAACAATAACATCCATAAAATACGGGAATTTTGAGAAAGGCTATGATAATAATTTAAAGGAAATACAGGAATCTTTAAACGGGCCTCCATTAGAATTTTACATTCCCCAGTCTTTTAATGTAGTTGAAGGTGTTGGAAGGCAGGATAACACTCAAATTGTTCCAAGAGAAGCAAAAGAAAAGTTGATGGATAATACCAACAAGGAGGCATTGAAAGAAATAGAAAAAGCCCAGAAAGAAATAACAGGAAGACAGGTTATTTTCAGGGAAACAGAAATTGATGAATTTCTTATGCTAAGGAGAATGATAAGAAAAAGAGAAGTGGTTGTTAAAAAATAAAACAACATATTTAAACTATAAATTCTTTATTTTAATTATGGAAATTAAAAAACTGCTTTTGCTTATTGTTTCTATATTAATGATACTTCTTATTCCAATAGTAATTTACATTTACAGCTTCAACTCCATTACCTTTAATACCAATTTCTACAAAAAAGAATTTACAAAATACAATGTCTATGATAATTTAGCAGAATATGATATTGAAAATATCAATAATGATGTTCTGGATTATTTAAAGAATGAAAAATCCGATAATTTGATTAGAAATAATTTCTTTAACAAAAGGGAAAAATTGCATTTTCTTGATGTAAAAAACCTAATCCAGAAAACAGTACAAGTATATTACTTTTCCATTGTTTTATTTTTATTATTATTTATAATTCTAATTTTTTTATTGAAATTTAAATTAAAAACCATTGTTAAAAAAATTTTAATTATAATCGCGATTGGAAGCGCTTTGACTTTAATTGATGCATTTTTATTTTTTCTCCTCGGCAATCTGAACTTTGATTTTGTTTTTGATTTATTCCATAAAACTTTTTTTAGTTTTGGAACTTATACCTTTAATTCGCAATTTGAAAAAATTGTTGTTTTATACCCAGAAAAGTTGTTTTTCGACGCTTTGCTTAAAATTATTACAAAAACTATTTTATCGTCGATAATTTTATTATTTTTTAGCATTATTTTTATTTTTGCGTTTTCAAAGGGCAATTTTTTCAAATTTTTCTCAAAATTTCCCGACGGTAAAAATAAAAAATAGAAACCTTTAAATATTACTTTTTAAATAAAAAAGTTATTAAAAAGGGTGAAATACAGATAAAAAAAATGAGGGAATTCGGTCAGCATTTAACAATTGATGCATCGCTTTGCAACAGGAAAAAGTTGATGGATCAAAGCCTTGTTTACGATATTCTTAATAAGTTACCGGGTAAGCTTGGAATGTCTAAGATGATCTTGCCTTATGCAGTCAAGTGGCTTGACCCTGGCGCAACAATCGACGGCATTTCTGGATTTGTAATGATAGCAGAAAGTCATGTCAGCATACACACATTCCCGGAAAAGGATTATGCATTCATAGACATATTCTCATGCAAGCCATTCGATGTTGATCGGGCAGCAGAATTACTTGTGAATGCTTTTGATGCAAAAAAGTTCACTAAAAAAGTTATCAAAAGAGGTCTTGATTTTCCAAGAACCCATCCGGATTATATATATGAAAAACCGGAGCAGATAGCTTTAAGCAAATAAATCAGTTTTTCTAGAAAATTTTTTATAATCATGAAGAAATTTGTTAAGAATGGATATTATTGATGATATCAAAGCCAATAAGAAAGAGATAATCAATTGCATAAATAAGCGGGGTTTTGTACGCGAGCATAATTTTTGGTTTTATTGTAATCAGCAGAATAATTACTCAAAAATATTTTTCTTGAAATTTGATAATAATTGCGGTATCTTTGCGATAAGGTATGAAAGCGGAACATGGGAACTGATAGGAGAAGTTCTTGCTCCGGAAAAAAAGAGATTGGAACTATTCAACAATTTCTTAGATTACACTTTAAACAAAAAAAAGGACAAGAAAGCATTTGTTTTTGTCCCTGAAAAATTCCATAACAATGTCAGCAGTATGCTAAAAAATTCTGACAAGTACAGAATCACAGGCAAGCCAACAGTATACTACACTCCGATTTTCAGCATGAAAAAATGGGATGAAAGCCTAAAAGGAAAAGAAGGAAAAAAGTTAAGGTATATAAAAAATAAATTCTTAAAATCTCACAATGTTGAAATCATCCCTTCCAAAGAGATAGATGAAAAAAAATTAAGAGATATTGTAAATAAATGGAGAAAATTAAGGCCGAAGGCCGAAAGGACTTATTACACTGATTTTTACTTAAACTTCATAAAAAATGGTTTTGAAGGGACTGATATAGCAAGAACTGTAGTTATTGACAATGAACCTTGTACGATAACAGCTGGCTGGAAAATCCCAAACACAAGAAATTACTATTCCGCTATAGGATTATACAATTATAAATATGACGGCTTGGGAGAGATAGCAAATATTGATGATTTAAACGAAATAAAAAATAAAAAATATAAATATGCAGATTTTGGAGATTCTTCTGAATCATTGCTCCAGTTCAAAAAAAAATTCAATCCTGATTACATTTATAAAACATATTGGTTTCATATTGTAAAAAAATGAATAATTACACTAAATACCCAAAAAATTTTGCAGAGCTTGAAGATCCTTTGTCTAATTACGATGCTTCTAAAGTCATTATACTTCCAGTGCCGTATGAAAAAACCACTACTTACATAAAAGGAACTGCAAATGGACCTGGCGCGATTATATACGCATCAAGAAACATGGAGCTTTACGATGAAGAGCTCGATAAGGAAATATGCAAAATAGGAATATGCACCTTAAATGAATTGAGAATAGATGAGAAGCCGGAGCTGATGGTAAATACTGTCTATCAAAACGTAAAAAAAATAATCAATGATGATAAATTTATTATTACATTGGGCGGAGAGCACTCAATAACTCCCGGAGCAATAAAAGCATTTGCAGAAAAATACAGTGATTTTTCAATTTTACAGCTGGATGCCCACTCTGACCTAAGGGAAGAATATGATAATACTAAATTCAGCCATGCCTGCGCAATGAAAAGATGCAGGGATATTATTAAAAATATTGTCCAGGTGGGAATAAGAAGCCTTGACTATGAAGAAGCGGTTTTGATAAAGAAAAACAAACTCGATATTTTCTGGGCAAAAGATATTTATGATAATGATGAATGGTTTGATGAAGCAATTTCAAAACTTTCAAAAAATGTTTATATCACTATAGATTTGGATGTATTTGACCCTTCAATCATGCCATCTGTAGGAACTCCTGAGCCCGGAGGTTTAAAATATTACCAAATATTAAGATTCTTAAGAAGATTATGCGAAAAAAAGAATGTTTTGGGATTTGATGTCATGGAACTATGCCCCAACAAAGACAATGCCAGCTCTGACTTCACTGCTGCAAAAATAGCTTATAAGCTGATTGGGTATGTCTTTGATAAAAGCATTAAAAAATAGTTTTCCGATATTATTTTTTAGATTATTATAATTTTAAGAAACCAAAATGATTAAATAATAAGATTATTTCAATCAGTAAAAAAGGTGCCTTTAAATTGAAAGTAATCCATGATATCTCTAAATGCAAAAAAGAAATAAAAAATTTAATCAAAAAGCACGGCTATTTTGCAGAACATAATTACAATCATTTTTTGTATAACGAAACTTATGATGATAAGAGCGTTTTCTTTGATTTTGGAAGGAATAAGGGGGCTTTAGCTAATATAGACAAAAAAAACAGCATATGGAGCCTTTTTCCCAATGGCATTCTTGCAGATGAATCTGAAAGGCTGGATTTGTTTTTTAAAGCCGCAAACTATATCCTAAAGAAGCAGAAAGCAAAAAAATTTGTGGTCGAAGTCTCCCAGGATATGAGGAAAGGCATTTTGGACAAATTAAAAATCAGAAACGGCATACGAGCCTGTAACTACACTTATATCCTTTACTGGCCTATGTACAATATGAGTTCCTGGAATCCTAAGCTTAAAGGAAGTAAAATGAAAAAGCTTAGGAATATAAAGAATAGGTTTTACAAAAAATATAGGGTAAAAGTAAAAGACAGCAAAGATGTTCCGAAAGAAGATCTCAAAAGAATTTTATCCGGCTGGCTTAAAAGAAGAAATGCCAATGATGGGGTAGACAAGGAATATTACCTTTCTTTGATTGATAACAATTTTAAGGGCATGGACATGGCAAAAACAATTTATGTCAATAATAAGCCATTGACAATAACAGCCGGCTGGAAAATTCCAAACACAAATAATTATTATTCCGCAATTGGGATGCTTGACTATTCATGCCCTGGCCTGGGGGAAATCGCAAATATAGATGATTTAAACAGGCTGAAAAGAAAAGGATTTGACTATGTGGATTTCGGAGGCTCTGATAAGATTTTATTGTATTTCAAAAAAAAGTTCAGGCCTGAAAAGATATACAAAACCTATACATTTTCAATTGTAAGAAAATAATTTCCCATGCTTAAATTCAAAACAATTACTGATGAAAAAGAATGCAAAAGCCTGTGGAATATCCACACTAAAAAGAAGGTTATCTGGGATTTGTGGGATTTTCGCTCTTGCTTCCATAACAAGGATTTCAAGTTTAATTTTATTCTTGGTTTAAATGATAAAAATCAAGTGGGGCTTTTGCCGCTTGTATACCATAAAAAAGAAGATATTTACACTTACTTCGGAGATACTTTCCCGGAACAGAATAAATTTTTGATAAAAGAAAAAAAATTGCTGCCTGATTTTCTGAAACAATGCCCGGAAGATACAACTATCTACTATATTGACAAATCCGAAAAAAAGTTCTATGATTTTGAGCATGGGGAAAAAAGATATTTTCTGAACTTAAGCAGATATGAAAAAGATATTGAAAACTATCTGAAAACCTTCTCAAAAAAGCACAGGAAAAATCTCAAGTATGACATAAAAAAATTAATTGAAAATGGATTTAAAGCTGTAATAAACAAAAAAGAAGATTTTGATAAATTAGTTTCTTTTAACAAAAAAAAATTCGGCAAAGAATCAGATTATTCTGACCCTAATTTTGTAAAAAGCATGAAAAAGCTTCTTGAAGCAGCAGAAAAAATGCAGCTGCTTCACATTATAAGCCTGGATTTAAATGGAGCTGCAGAAGCTGTTGGCCTGGGATTGACATTCAATAAAGTGTATTATGTTATTGGGAGCGGAAGAAATCCTGAAATAAAAAACTCAGGAAAATTGCTCATCTTTGAGCAGATTAAGCATGCTCTGAATCTTAACTGTAATGAGATAGACTTTCTCTCTGCAGAAGCAGGATGGAAAGAACTCTGGAACCTTGAATCAGAGCAGATGTATGAGTTCTATAAGTGATTTTATTTCTGCTTTGGGCCTAATAAGCCGGAAATCTCGCTAAATGCTGCATTCACATCCCAACTATTTTTAATTAAGAAAATTAATAAGATTAAAACAAATACAAAAATAACCAGCTTGATTATCTTAGTCACAAATGCCTTCTTGGACATCTTTTCCATATAATCTTATTTTCCTGCTAAGTTTATAAATTTTATTGAAAATGGGTTTTTATCACTCTATATAGATAAAAAGCGATAGGTTTATAAATTAATTTTGGTTACTAAGGTAGTCTTTAATGGGGGAATCAATAAAAAATGGCAATAATAAATACAAAAAAGTACTTTTAAGCTAATTAATTTATTATAACAAATTATCTTAATAAGATTATTTTTTTCTTTTCAAAAAAATGTGGTGAAAAATATAAACAATGATATCAAAAACTATGGATGACGAAAAATCGAGTGAAAATCCTGAGAAGGGGCAATCAAAATTAGAAGTATTGATTATTTCTGATAATAAAAAATATAGTGATGCCGGAAAAGAATATCTTACTAATTTGATAACTGCGGATGGAAGCTCATTATTTGAAATTAGTAATTTGGCAATAGATGATTTAATTACAAATGGTGATCTACTAAAAGAAAGATCCAGTGGTAATAAAGATATAAGTGTATATTGGCCTGATATTCTTTTTTTTGATATCCGCGAAAATATAGATGATAGAATAAAACTTTTGGGAGGTTATTTATCATCACATAAAAACTGTTTTACTATCGTTTCGATAGATGAAAGGAATTTTGATTTTTTAATTAATCATGATGGATGGAAAGACATACAAAGAAATGCAAATGGACTATCTTTATCTCAAACTTATCGGATGATTAGTAAAAAAAATGATTATAATAAATATTTCGAAAGAGTACTAAAGGAGATTCTGCCTGAAAATACCCTATCAATAATAAAACAGGTAAAATCAGGAACACTAAATGTAACAAAGCCAAGATATATAGATTTTACAAAATATGCCACATTCTCAAAAGAGATGAGAGAAAAATTTGGATCTGAATTAGTAGCAAAAAGCCTGGATATTCTTGCAACATTTAATCCAGATGAAACATACAAAATGCTTAAAAAAACTCTTCCAAAATATAGTGAAGATTCAATACCTCAGCATTGTTATCCTCCTTTCAAGGATTTTATTCCCATATCTTCTGCGGAAATAATTCCTATTATAAAAGACCAGGATAAAGGAATTACATCTGCTTATGTTCATATTCCATTTTGTATAAGTGAATGTAAATTTTGTGATTATTCTGTTGTTGAAGGGGTAAAAGAGGCTCCAGCGTATTTAAAAGATTTAAGAAAAGAACTAGAAACTATTTTTAATTCTACTGGATGGCGTACTTTATCACCTCAAGGAATGCACATTGGTGGCGGAACTCCTAGCACTTTATCTGTTGAATTAGTAAAAGAGCTTGGAGATTTATTAACTGATTTTTTCCCTAATTATCAGAAAAATAGCCGATTATCATTTGAAATTAGCCCAGCTGTAAATGAAGCCAAATTAGATGCCTATAAAAATATCGGGGCTTCAAGAGCAAGTGTAGGACTTCAAGTCATTAGAAATGAAGGATTATTAAAATGGCTTAAGAGGGTTTATGCTACAGGCAAAGGTGAAAAAGCTGTTCAAATGTTACTTAAAAGATGGCCAGATAATACAAACATTGACATGCTATATGGTATTCCTCAACAAACAATAGGTTCATGGGAGGAGGATTTAACCGCTGCCATTGAATTAGGAGTTCCATCAATAACATTTTATGATTTAAGAGTTTCTCCTAGAACCAGATTTGTTGAAAACCAACAATTCCCCAGTTTTTATGAAATAATGCTTATGCGTGTTATGGCTATAGAAAAGTTTTTAGAATCGGGGTATAAGCAAGTTTCAGATAATCAGGTTGTAGATAGCCGGGCTTTAAAAGAAATCGGGAATCAACCATATACTTACAGGGATGCTAAAAAAAGGGGGGGGAGCACATTGGGAATTGGACTTTCTTCTTATTCCATATTTCCAGGTTTAATATATTCCAATATAGGTGGAAAAGATCCTCATGAATCCAGTAAAATGATGGAAAATTATTCAAATGTAATTGAAGAAGGCAAACTTCCAGTAGATATAGGCAAAATATTAAATGAAGCAGAGCAAATGTCATTATTCATGATTCAAGGACTGAAATTATCTGGCATCAATAAACCTGCAAATGGTGTAGATACAAATCAGTTTAAAACAAGATTTGGCCAAACAATCTACCAGGCTTTTCCTCATGCAATTGCTTTGCAAGATGCAGGGATTCTTGAAAAGAAAGATGGTTACCTTGGCTTAACACACAAAGGATTGGCATTTGAACAACTTGTTCTTAAAAATTTCTATCAGCGTGGAATCAATACTGCATAGCCATTTTCGAAGAGTAAGTGTTCCTTAAGACTTCGAGAATATGCTCCACCATAACCAATATTCTTACATCATCATTGCTTAATTTTTTGCTTTGTTTTTTAATTGAATCTATAACTTCATTTCTTAACTCAATAAAATTTTCAGTTTTTTCAAATGAAAAATTATAGAATAAGTCATAATGTAATTTTATAGATTCAAGTACTTTTTTTAAAATATTAACAGCTTTTGGCCCTAGTTTAATTTTAAGTTCAACAATATCTCTTGCCGCATGCTTCAGGATATCTATAACTGTATCCAATGAAGAGAGAATATTAAACAATATGATGGTATCATTATGCTTTGAATAACCGATATTGTTCAATGTTTTTAAGTTGTAATTAATCAATCTTGTGATATTATCGTGCTTGTCTTGGAAGCCTTCAAGTAGAACATAATCCTCATTTTTTGTAGCTATGTAAAGATCATTCATCGTATCTATTAGTAATAAGAATATTCTCCTAAGGATAGTATCAAATTCCTTAATTGAAGAAATAGATATATTTTTCATTATAATAAAATTTCCTCTTTCTTGGATTATATCCAAACCTTGACAGATGCCTACTTCCTTATGAATTATTGAATTTATTGTAACTTTTTTATTAAGCCTATGGTAAAAAATATAAGGATTAGAATAAGTAAACTTTATTTGATTATAGCCTCTTATATACAGACCCCTTAATAAAAATATTAGCGAATCCTTATCAAGACCATCTACATTCACTTCAATAGTTGAAAGACTAGTTTCTTCTTCTCCCGCTTCAATTAAAAGTTTATTGCCTTCATCTCTAATATTCAACTCATCCCCCTTTTTAATACTATATTTCTGGGCCCATTTCCTTGGAAGGGAAATTAGCTGCGTGCTATTTGCTATCTGGATTACCTTTCTCCTGATTTTAACCACCCATAAATTTAACTGCTTATAGCATTAAAAATAACTAAATAATGAGTACACCCTTAGTCCTTGCTAATATAAGGTAATTATAACTCATATATAAATTTTTCTTTTTTATATAAAATTTAAGGAGATTATAAAATTTAAGCATAAAATATATAAAAATAATAGTATTCCCATATATTATAAAAATGCTCTCTTAAGAGCCAATAAAGAGGTGTCAAATTTAAGAACGGAGGTGAAAAAATGAACAGAAGAAACCTTAAAGACTTTGAAGATATAAACGAGATTTTGGACAGGAAATTGAAAGATGAATTTGATCTGTTTTATATGGATGACACCAAAGAGAGTTTCAAGGATAATTAAATGGGGTGAATTAAAGATAATAGGATCTGTTTTCCTTTTCTTTTTTCTGTTTTTAATAATTAAGGCAATGAATAGTTGATTGCACTATGCGGTCTAGTCCAGCACTAATCCGCATTTCTTGCAGTAGAATTCCTCATTAGAATATTCAATATCCTTGCTTCCGCATTCAGAGCACACTTTAGTAGGGTCTTCACTCTTGATAGTTTCAAGACTTCTTGGACTTCTTCCGGAACGCGCCATATAAGAATAAGTGAATTATGCCATTTTTAAACATTTCGCTAAATTTTAGTTTCATTATTATTTAAAAAAATTCAAAAATTATAGATAATTTTAAATATAACTAATTTTTACAGACAAATTAATTATTTGAATTAAAATGTCAGAAAACAAAGACGCATACACAATAAAGCATAATAGGCCTGACTGCATAGGCTGTGCAGCCTGCGAAGCAGTTGCCCCTGATTTCTGGGAGATGAAGGATGACAGCAAGTCCAGCATCAAAGGAGGAAATCGCCTTGAAAACGGGCAGGAAGAGAAGGGTATTGAAGAAAAAGATCTACAAATAAACAAAGATGCAGCAGACTCATGCCCTGTCAATGTAATCCACATAGTCAAGGCTGATGGAGAACAGATTATTTAATTCTTAAATTTTAATTTTTAACAAGTTTAATAAACTCTAATTCTAATATTCAATTATGTCAAGTACCAAATGTCCAAAATGCAGCTCTGGTAATATAAAAACGATTAGTTATCTGGACATAGAATGCATCATATGCAATGATTGCGGATATGATGAAACCAAGCAGTATGAAGTTTATCCTGAAAAAAATAAATCACAGAAGCAGAAGGGAAAATATACTCCTTACAAGACCGGAGGATTTAAAAGAACAAGAAAATAGAAAACATTAAATATTAAATTTAATTGTCAACAATAAATTAATACAGCAAAAAATAAGGGTGGTAATATGAAAAAATATCTTTTGATTTTGGGAGTTATTTCTATGGTAATATTGACTGCATGCGCGCAGCAATCTCAGCCAGCTGCACAGCCGGCGCATGAAAGGGAAATTGCTGTCATAGAGCCTGCTGGTGAAATGATTAAAGAGACAAAAGAAGAAACTGCTGTAGAAGAACCTGGATCTAAATCTGTTCCTCCTACAGTAGAGCCAAAAGATTTACCTGCCAAAACATCCTTAAAGGAATTTAACATGATAGCAAAGCAATGGGACTTTGAGCCATCAACAATATTTGTAACTGAAGGTGACAGGGTAAAATTAAATGTAAAGAGTGTAGATGTAACTCATGGGATTTCACTTGCAGAATTTGGCATTAATGAAAGATTATCACCGGGAAAAACAGTAACAGTTGAATTCACAGCAGACAGGGCTGGTGAGTATATATTTTCCTGCTCAGTTCCGTGCGGAAAAGGGCATGGTGGAATGAGAGGAACATTGGTTGTAGAATAATATAAAAAATCAAACAGCCATTATGCTATAGCCAGCATCAACATAAATAACCTGCCCGGTAATGTTTTTGGACATATCAGAGCACAAGAACAATGCCATATTTGCAACATCATCCGCATTTATATTTCTTTTTAATGGGGCTTTTTGTTTTGCATGGATAAGCATCTTGTCAAAATCCCCGATTCCTGATGCTGCAAGTGTCTTTATTGGCCCTGCAGAGATTGTATTAACCCTTATCCCTCTGCTTCCTAAATCACTGGCAATATACCTTGCTGATGCCTCCAAAGCAGCCTTAGCAACTCCCATAACATTGTAATTAGGGACTACTTTCTCTGCTCCGTAATATGTCATGGCAATTACACTGCCATTATCATTCATCATAGGAACAACTCTTCTTGTAAGCTCAGCAAGTGAATAAGAGCTAACTTCCTGTGCAACCTGATAACCTCTCCTATCCACATCATAAAAATTACCTTGTAAATGGTCTTTCTTGGCAAAAGCTATGCTATGCACTAAAAAATCAACCTTGCCAAACTCATTTTCAACTTTATTGAAGAACTCTGTTAGCAGAACATCATCAACAACATCGCACTTCTCTGCAAGAGGATTGTCAAGCATCTTTAAGAGTGGCTTTACAAGTTGCTCAGCCCTTTCCTGGTAAGCTAAAGCAATCCTGACACCATTATCATTCAACGCCTTGGCAATATGCCATGCTATGCTTGCATCATTAGCAACTCCAAAAACAACAGCCTTTTTTCCTTTTAGATTAAAATTTCCCATTTTCTCACCACCAAAAAATTTATTTGTTAAAGATTTTATAAAGATTCTCAAAGGATAAAGCATCATATAAAATTTTATCTTCAAAGGAATTTTTTTATTTCCCATCTATAAAAGAATTAGTAGTGGATTTATAAAGATTTTGAAAAGCAAAAGACAAATTTTAAATACTAGTCAAATTCTTCAGATTCCAATGAAAATGGGTGAAAGACTAATAGAATTCTACGGGACTGAATGCGTGCACTGCAAGGAAATGGTGCCAATAATAGCCCAGGTTGAAAAAGAATTAGGAGTGAAGATTACTAGGCTGGAAGTCTGGCATGACAGCGAAAATGCAAAGCTCCTGAAGGAATATGACATAGACGAGAATGGAAATGAGTTCTGTGGGGGAATTCCTTTTTTCTACAATGAAAAGACAGGCAAGAAGATTTGCGGCAACACAAAAATTGAGAAATTAAAGGCCTGGGCAGAAGGCAGGTAATTCTAGAAAGATTTATAAAAGATTTATTAATATTTTTATCTAATATTGAGCGTATAAATGGTTAAAAAAGTTGTGGAAAATTTCAAGGTAGAATATTTACAGGTTATGGATGAGAACGGCAAGGTAGATAAAAAGCTAATGCCAAGCCTAAGCGCAAAGCAGATAAAAGAGATGTACGAGCTGATGATTCTTATCAGGACTTTTGACGACAAGGCCTTTTCCATGCAGAGGCAGGGCAGAATAGGGACATATATCTGTTACAAGGGCCAGGAAGCGTCTCAGATAGGAAGCACATATGCATTTAATGATAAAGACTGGATGTTTCCGATGTACCGAAACACAGCAGCTTATATTGCAAGAAAGCATCCTATGAGCATGATCCTGCAGTATTGGAGCGGGGATGAAAGAGGCCTTAAAAGCCCGGATAACCTAAATAATTTTCCATTATCAATAGGCGTTGGAACCCAGGAGCCTTATGCAGTTGGATGTGCCTGGGCATCAAAATTAAAAAAGGAAAAAAATGTTTCTTTTGTATATTTTGGGGATGGCGGAACATCAAAAGGAGATTTCCATGAAGCGCTGAATTTTGCCGGTGTGTTTAAAGCCCCATGCATTTTTATTTGCGAAAACAACCAATATGCAATTTCTGTTCCCTTAAAGCAGCAGACAAATTCAGAAACAATCGCTCAAAAAGCATTAGCTTACGGCATTGCCGGCGTCCAGGTAGATGGAAATGACATTTTTGCAGTTTACAAGGCAGTAAAAGAAGCCGCGGATAATGCAAGAAAAGGAAAAGGAGCAACATTAATAGAATCAGTTACATACCGGCTGTGCGACCATTCTACATCTGATGATGCAAAAAGATACAGGTCTGAAAAAGAATTAAAGCAATGGCAAAAAAAATGCCCTATAGACAGGCTTGAAAAGTATATGAAAGCAAACCAGCTATTGGATGATAAATACAAGAAAGAAGTTGCAAAAAAAGCAAAGGAAAAAGTGGAAAAAGAAGTCAGGATTTTTGAAAATATAAAAGATCCTAATCCGGATGATATCTTTAAATTTACTTTTGAGGAAATGACAGATGAGCTTAAAGAGCAGAATGAGGAGATAAAATAAAATGGCTAGGATGAATGTTGTAGAGGCTATAAATTCAGCATTAAGCAATGAGCTGAAAAAAGACAAAAGAGTAATAGTCTTAGGTGAGGATGTTGGTGTAAATGGAGGTGTTTTTAGGGTTACTGACGGTCTTCAGAAAAAATACGGCTCAGATAGGGTGGTAGATACACCATTGGCTGAACTGGGTATAGTAGGAGCATCAATTGGCCTGGCTGTTAACGGAATGAGACCAGTAGCCGAAATACAATTCTCAGGATTCATGTACGGACCTTTTGACCAGTTATTCACTCATGCTGCCCGCATTAGATCCAGAAGCAGGGGCAGGTTTACAGTACCAATGGTTGTAAGGACTCCATACGGCGGAGGAATCAGGGCTTTAGAGCTTCATTGCGAGTCAGGAGAAAGTTTTTTTGCACATGCAACCGGCATGAAAGTGGTAATACCATCAAGACCTTACGATGCAAAAGGCCTTTTAATTTCCGCAATCAGGGATCCTGACCCTGTTATCTTTATGGAGCCTATGAGAGTTTATCGCGCAATAAAAGAAGAAGTCCCTGAAACAGAATATACTGTTCCCCTAGGCAAGGCAAACATCGAGCATGAAGGTTCCGACTTAACAGTCATCTCATACGGCGCAATGCTTAAATACACAAAGCAGGCCCTAGAAAAATCAGATTACTCGGCAGAAATTATAGATTTACGGACAATTGTACCATTAGACACTGAAACAATTATTAATTCAGTAAAAAAAACAGGAAGATGCATTATAGTCCATGAAGCGCCTAAAACATGCGGCTTTGGCGCGGAAATAATAGCAAGGATAAATGAAAAATGCTTCTTTAATTTAGAGGCTCCGGTTGAAAGAGTTACTGGCTTTGATGTCGCATTCCCATTGGCCAAATCAGAAAATCATTATCTTCCAAGTGAAAAAAGAATATTGAAAGCAGTAGATAAAGTTATGAAACAATGAAAAAATTATAATTAAAACATTAAAAACCTAAAATAAAATACCAAAATGGCTTTTGAATTTAAATTCCCAGATGTTGGTGAAGGAATTACTGAAGGGACTATTGTAAAATGGAAAGTAAAACAAGGGGATAAAGTTAATTCTGATCAAATCCTGGCAGAAGTTGAGACAGACAAGGCCATAGTTGAAATTCCAAGCCCAAAAAAAGGCACAATTCTTAAGCTGAATCACAAGGAAGGCGATACAATAAATGTTGGAGAAGTTCTTGCTGTTATTGGTGAAAAAGGGGAAAAAGTAAGTAAAAAGGCTCTAAAAAAGGAAGATAAAAAGCCATATACGGGCAGCGTTGTAGGATTTTTAGAGGAAGCTCCTGAAGAGGAAGAAGTATCAAAGCTGAAAAAAGCCGATGCAAAAGCAGGCAAATCCATAATAGCTGCTCCGAAAGCAAGAAAGCTTGCCAAAGAGCTTAATGTTAGCCTGGAAAATATTTCCGGAACAGGCCCGGGTGGAAGAATAACAGAGGATGATGTAAAAAAATCCTCATCAGGAAAGCCAGCTACAAAAGTCACAAAAAAATACAATCTATTTGGATATGTTGACAGGGTTCCATTAAAAGGTATAAGGAAGATAACTGCCCAAAAGATGAGGGAAGCTGTTAGCAATGCAGCCTTGGTAACGCACCATGACCATGTTGATGTTACTGCGCTTTCAGATTTAAGGAAAATAGAAAAGGAAAAAGCCGCTAAAAAAGGAGTTCACCTGACTTACCTTCCTTTCATTTTAAGGGCTACAATAAAATCACTAAAAAAACACCCGTTTGTTGCTTCAAGCGTTGAAGGAGATGAAATAATAATAAAGAAATATTACAACATAGGCGTTGCAATTGACACTCCGGACGGCTTAATAGTTCCAGTAGTAAAAGGGGCTGACCAGAAAAAATTATATGATTTGGCAAACGAAATAAACACTTATGTGGAAAAGGTCAAGAAAAGAAAGATTGACCTTATGGATTTAAAGGGAGGAGTTTTCACAATAACAAACATAGGGGTGATAGGAAGCACTTACTTCACACCTATAGTTAATTACCCTGAGACATGCATCTTAGGAACCGGAAGGATTGAAAAAAAGGTTGCTGTCAGGGATGATAAGATTGTGATAAGAAAAATAATGCCAATATCATTCACTTATGATCATCGCGTTCTTGATGGAGCAGAAGCAGCTAGGTTTATGAATGATTTGAGAAATATACTTGAAAAACCCGAGAGTTTGGTTAAATGAGATTAGGCATGAATTTCTAGAAGTTATTATCAAACCAAATCAGATTCTATATGTTCCAATTTTTATTTGAAAAACTTTGATTGCCCAAATAAATCTCTTTTCCAACTAATTTAATCAATTTCCACCTTCATCCGAAAAAGTATATTTTTCTGAATAGCTATTGTATACTGCTTCTTTTAAAAATGTTATCCCAAAACTTCCTTTAACACACTCTTCTCATCTGTTTTCATTCCAATCTTATTGAAAAAACTGCATACATTTTTAATGTCTCTTTTTAAGTATTCTTCTGCCCTTGTATGCCTTAAAGTAGTGGTTTGAGACATATCAATAAAAACAGGAGTTTCATCAAAATTCAGTATATTAAATGCAGATAAGTCCGCATGTACCATCCCTGCCTTGTATAATTTTTTTATATTATCTACAATCTTGTCAAAAAACTTTTTCTTGTTTTTTGGAATTTTATCTTTTAACTTTGGGGCAATATCATCATTTCTACCTATAAATTCCAGAACAAGGATATTGTTTGAGAATGTTAAAGGTATTGGAACATTAACCCCTGCTTCCCTTGCCTTGATTAAATTTCTATACTCCCTTTGAACCCAAGCAAAAATAACATTCCTTTTTCTCTTTTTTAAACTTAAATATCTTGGGTCTCCTTTAATATAATCATACATCTTGTTAAAGTCGCAAGTTTCCAACCTGTAAACCTTAATCATCAACCTCTCTTCATCTTTTGTTAATGCAGAAAAGACATTGCTTTCTTTCCCTATGCTTATTGGGCTTTCAATACCTTTAAAATGCCCTTGTGTAATAAGCTTGAATAGAGTCCTGTTTGTAAACTCATCAAATACTCCATGCTTTGTCTTGAAAGATTCTTTAGTCATTATATATAGTAAAATGCAACGAGTTTATAAAGTTTTGATTTTTTCAGAAACAATATGAAAAAAATAACAACAAAAGACAGCTCAATTACTTTCTACAACGAGAAAGCTCAGGATTATTACCATTCTAAATCCGGAGCTAAAGAAGAAGCTTTTGAAAAGCATGCAAAAGCATTGAACATATATTCCAAAAAAAATCCGGTTATTTTTGACGTTTGTTTTGGCCTGGGATACAATACAGCAGCAGCATTAGACTTAATCAAAGGAAAAGCTGCAATTTACTGTTTTGAGAATGATATAGAAATACTTAAAAAAATCACTGAAATAGATGCAGACTTTAAAAGTTACAATATTATTAAAAAATTCATAAAGAATTTTCTTGATAACAATATAAAAATCTACGAAGAAAACAATATAAAATTGGTTATAGTCTTTGGCGATGCAAGGAAAAAAATAAAAAACATCAGGGAAAAAGCAGATTTTGTGTTTTTTGACTCATTTTCCCCTTCAAAAGTGCCAAAAATGTGGACAAAAGAGTTCTTTTCAGACATCAGAGAAAAAATGAAACAAAACACAAAATTAAGCACCTATTCCTGCGCTAAGTTTGTAAGGAATAACTTAAAAGAAGCAGGCTTTGCAGTAAAAGATGGCCCAATCATAGGAAGAAGCAGCCCTGGAACAATAGCAATTAACTAAACATCATCAATTTCCTTCAAACAGTCTTTTATCAGGTGCTTGCATCCAATAAGCATATTTCTCAGTATGTGGTCATCAGTAGCCTCTGTTATCTGGCCCATCCTGTCCAGCATCTGCCTGAAAAACCTGATTAAATCTCCTTCCAACAGATTTGTATTTTTCATTATGTCGAAGATGTTTTTTCCGTGATAGCACGGGTCAATCAATGCAGTTATGTCATCAATATAATGAAACTTTTTTTCCTTTAAGATATATTCATTCGTTTTTAATCTTCTCTTTAATTCATTTATAAAATTAGAAGGGTATTTTTTGTAAAGCTCTGTCTTTTCCCTGGGCTCATAGCTCAGGCATGCAATAATCATCAGGATATGGAATTCATTAAGCCCATTATAAAATTCAGTTGAAAATATCTCTCCTGTCAGGATTTCATCAGAGTAAATCTTTGAGGAAAACTCTCCTTTTTTTGTTAACTCATTTTCTTCAATATAACCCATCCTGCCAAGCTTTTTCTTGATTTTATTAAAATTGTTCTGGAATAGATGCATATCAATCTTATCGAAATTTTTCCCGTATTTCTGAAACGAATAAAAATTCTGCCTTAGTATCTTATCAATCTCTTCATTATTGTGCTGCTTTATGAGATTCAAAACAGTGTTAACAGAAAGCCTGAACTGGGATTTTATCGGCTCTGTATCAGAGCTTGTAATCTTTTTTAGCAGATGATATTCAAAATCCCTCCTGTCTATCATTGAGTATACAAACCCTTCCTTATCAATTCCTCTTCTACCAGCACGACCTGCAATCTGGAAATACTCTTTTGAATTTAAAGATCTGAAGTTTACGCCGTCAAATTTCCTCAATGATTCAAAACATACTGTTTTTGCAGGCATGTTTATCCCTACAGCAAAAGTCTCTGTTGCATATAAAACTTTAATGAGCCCTTTTGAGAATAATTCTTCAACAAGCTCTTTGATTATTGGAATCAATCCTGCATGATGAAACGCAATTCCATAAGGAATAACCTGCCTCAGCAATTTTGTAGACTTTAAATTGTTTATCTCAGGATTTGCCATAGACAACTTATTTCTGGTATAAGCGCTGATTTCAGGATTGGTTTTGAATATTTTTGTTTTCATAAGGTCAAAAGCATTATCCTGGCACTTCTGCCTTGAAAAGTTAAAGAAAAAACACGGCAATTTATCTTTAATATCTTTGATCAAATCAGCATGATACGGCCTTTTAGCTCTTGGCCTTCTTCTCCTTGAGCGCTTCATCACATAATTATAATCAGGAATATTTGCAATTTCCTTTATTTTTTCAAGGGTTGTTATTCCAAGCTCAGAGTCATAAAAAGCCTTATGCAATGGAACGGGCCTTTCATCATGGTTTATCACTTCAACTTTATGCTTCTTTACTGCCTCTATCCAGCTTGCGAATTCCTTTGCATTTGGAATTGTTGCTGACAGGCAGAGAAACCTTACATTCTTGTTTGAAAAAATTATAGATTCTTCCCAGACATAACCTCGTTCAATATCATTTATGTAATGTATTTCATCAAAAATAACATAGCTAATAGTTTTAATCATCTCATCATTCGTTAAAGCCATATTCCTGTAGATTTCAGTAGTCATGATAAGAATCGGAGCTTGTGGATTCTTGACAATATCACCAGTAAGTAGCCCTATATTCTTTTCCCCGTATTCATCAGAGAATTCCTTATATTTCTGGTTGGATAAAGCTTTGATTGGAGCAGTATAAATCACCTTAACTCCTTTCTTAATATCCTTATTGACAATATAATCCGCAATTAAAGTCTTTCCTGAGCCGGTAGGCGCAGAAACAACACAGGAATGATTATTATCAATAGCTTTAATCGCATCAACCTGAAACTTGTCTAATTTCAATCCTTTATATTCCATAGAATTCAGTTAAGATTATTGGTTATTAAAGGTTGCTACTCAAACCCTAATCTTCCCCTTATGCCAATCAATCAAAAGCTGCACTGCAGCCCTTTTTTCATCCACAACACCTTTTTTCAAAAGCATTCCCTTTTTCTTTCCGATTTCACATAAAATTTCCTCATAGTCAAGTTTTAAATCAACACCATACTCTTTTTCAAGAGCAGCAGGATTATTTTTCCTGAATATCTCAATAAGCTTATACGCAACAAGGTCAGGATCCTTTAGTTTTGAAGGGCTTATCCCAGATATTAAACCAAGCCTTATCTCATTCCTATCTCCATAAGGTACAATTCCTGGAGTATCAAACAGCATTAGATTGCTTTTACCCATAATTAGCTGCAATCCCCTTGTAAATCCAGATTCAGAACTTGTTCTTGCCCTTCCACCCTTAGATAATTTATTTATCAAAGTGCTTTTGCCAGTATTTGGATAGCCAATCACAGCAACCTTAATGTTTTCTTTGTTTATTTTGCTTTTTATCAATTTAACAAGCTCATTGACTGACTTCAGATTCTTGGCTGACATCAAAATATAATCTAATCTGCTGTAATCTTTTTTTATTTTTTCGATTACAGATTTGGAAACAATATCAGATTTATTGATTATAAGAATCTGCTTTCTGCCTATTTTTTTGATATACTCTTCAAGTTTTCTGTTTCTTGTCAATTCAACCATCCTTGCATCAAGAACTTCCAAAACTACATCAGCCTTCTTTATTATATCCTGAACCACAATCCAAAATCCTTTTTTCATAGTACTTGGATAAAATAATCCTATTTATATAATCTTTCATTTGAGTAATAGAAATAAATGCTTTAATCAAAATGGTCTTCATAAGTAAATGTCCTGTTAAAGCCTTCATAAGTGCAGCTTCCCTTTAATTCTATTATATTGCCATCCAAGAATTCCCTGTACATTCTAACAAGATTATTGCAGTCCTGACATCTTCTAAAACAAGTTCCTATCTCAACTTCAAATTCCCTTTCGTTTTTCTTGGTTAATTTTGAAGGGACCTCTGAATTTGCCATAAACAGCCCGTATATATTAGCCACAAAACTGTCATCAGTAAATCTTTCTGACAGCTCAATATGAAGCATGCATTTCTTCGGGCTTTGATCGCTTACCATCTCTTTTTTTATGGTAATGCAATGCCCGTTCTTCATCTTATATTCATTATCTTTTTTCTGCTGCACTAGTACATTAGGAAGCTTTATGCTTCCATCAGAATTAAATTCAACCATTATAACTCCCAGCTGCCAGATTCATTACCCCTTGAGCAAACTGCATATTCGATTTTTCTTTTGACTAATTTTTCATAGGCTTGAAGAGCAACCTGAGGTGTATTATTGTTTCCGGAAAGATGACCCAATAATGCTAAAGACAGATTCTTCCCCTTTTTCTGGATCAAAGAGCTTGCACGAACATTGCTCAGATGCCCTTCATCAGAAAGTATCCAGTTCTTGAGAAAAGCAGGGTAAGGGCCGTTTATTACCATGTCGATATCATGATTGGATTCAAGCAAAACACCTTTTAATTTTGGAATAGAGCATTCTATCTCCTTTGTTATTGCTCCTGTATCTGTAAATAAGCCGAATTTCCCGATTATAAACCCGCAGGAACTGACACTATGGGAAGTAAGCACTGGCTTTATCCTGAAATTTTTTACCTTAAAGCTCCTGTCAATGGAAAATACCTTGCTCTTGATATTCCCAAGCTTAAATCCGGCTTCTGAAAAGGTCTGCTTTGTCATATAAACAGGAATATTGAATCTTCTTGAAATAACACCTGCACCTGAAATATGGTCATGATGCCCATGCGTTAATAATATCCCATCGACATTATCAATATCTTTGCCCAACCTTTCCATCCTGGATTCAATCTCCCTGCCACTCTTGCCTGCATCAATCAGAACAGAAGTATTTTTATCCTCAACCAAACAGGAATTTCCATTGCTTCCGGATGCTATGACAGAAATTTTCATTCATTCACCTTTTTTAATTTGTCAATGAAGTAATTGTTTATATAGTTTTTCTATTGTAAATTTAAAAAATTAACTCAAAAACTTATTCTAAAAGTATCTTTTCAAAAACTCTTCTCCTTTCATAATAATAAAAAGCAAATATGTTTTTTCATTTTATTTTTTCTTCCGATAGTATCTTTGCTGAATATGGGTCATGCACAGCAGCAATTATTACATCCTTGCTTGTAACATCAGAATCATAAATTAAAGATACTCCATTGCTTAATCTCTCAACTTCCAACACACCTAAAATGCTCTTTAAATCATATTCAATTGCAGGCCCGCATGAGCCGCAAAATACGCCTTCGATATTCAATAAGAGCTTTTTTTTGCCTTCATACTCAGGCTCTACTTCGATATCAGCCATCTCAGGCATTCCATGGGTCTCAGCCATTTCTTTGATATTGCCTAAAGGCTTTTGGTTTACAGGAATATTCCCATAAACCAATCCTGCAACAGGCGCAACAACTAAATAGTTTAAAATTACCCAGCTTACTGCTAAAAATATAATTGCATATGCGATGCTTTTCCAGTTCTTTTTCATTGTGCTTATATTGCAAACACCGCTTTTTCTTTTTACCAGGTAAAGGCTGATTAAAATCATTAATATTACTCCAGAAACTATGCTGACTAAATGAAACTGGTGCATAACTGCCATACTAATTGCAGTTCCAAAACCCAAAAGAATCAAAACTACAGGTGCAATACAGCAAGTTACTGCTGTAAAACCTCCAGCAATACCTGCCCACAAGTAGCTCTTTTTCTTTTCCTTATTTTTTTGCTCTGTATTTTCCATTATAAGTTCACTAAAATATTTTCCATCCGGCAAATATGAATGCAAGGCCGATTATAGCAACAATAAGGCTATATGTCATAAATACTCCATGGTTGTGATGCCCATGTTCTTCCTCATTACCCATATCACTCATTGAATTTTCCATATCCATATTTGCTTCCATATTCTGGCCTTGTCCAAGTAGAGCTGTATGTGCGCTTGGAGGTAGTATAGAAAAAATAATACCGCCAATGCCTAAAATCAATCCAATTATAATCAAAATTTTATCCATTTTAATCTCCTTTATTTTTTAATCAAATTATTTATTCCATTTTTTTTCAAAAACCTGTACAATAAAAATAAAAATACTAATAATATTACCACTCCAATTATGTTTGACAACTTCAATGATAATACTTTTTCCTGAAATGAATAAACAATACTAGTCATACTCCCCAATCCCAGGTTATTTGTGATATAAGTTCCACCATAAATAACAAAGACAAGGCCCAGTGCAATAAATAAGATAGCTGCAATCAAATTAGTGGAATGTACTCTTATTTTTTTATTAAAAGCAGTAAATTCAAGTTCTTTGCCCTGTATGAATTTGCTTTTTGAAAAATTATACTTGTCAAATAAAAATGACATCAAAAACAATGGAACGAAAATGCCAAGGGAATAAAAGAACATCAAAAATGCAGAGTAGATATAATTATTAAGTATTGATGCAATCAATAAAATCCCAACCACAATAGGGCCAGTGCATGCAGTCCATCCAATTGCGAAAAAAATACCATACAAAAACAATCCTATCGCATTATTCTTTATTTTTCCCTTAGTCTTGATAAATGTAAATCCTTTGCCAAAAAAAGCCATAACCCCCATTGCAATGATAAATAAACCGGCTATTGTGACAAGCAGCCTGTTGTTTTGCTGTAGCTCGGTAATAGTTGACCCAATAAAAGTTGCAATCAATCCGAGAGCTACAAATACAGGCATAAACCCAAGAAAAAATGCAAATGTAGATTTGGTTATCTGCTTTCTTTCCTCAAAAGTATATGCAAAAAATGCAGGCAATATTCCTAAACTGCATGGGCTAATGATGCTTATAATCCCGGCCAGAAATGCTATGATAAAAGAAAGGTTCTTGAAATAAAAATCCGCCTGGTTATTGTTATAATCTAAAATTTTCTGCAGCCCTATTGGAAGGTCTGATTGTGAGAAAACACTAAAGCTAAATGCCATTAAAAAAAATACAGCCAACAATAGAACAAAGATTTTTTTGTTTTCATTTAATAGTTCCATGTTCTTTGATAACTGATTGTTTTATTGACTCTATTAAAAATAAAAATCAATAATCAAATTATTTACTGGCTTTGCTGCTGAACAGGCTCTATTATTTTGTTTGTAGTAAGGTCTTTGTAAACAATACTTGCCTCTAAAACTTCCACTTTCCTAAAAACATAAGAGCCATCATCCTCTATAGTACCGACCTGTCCCCAAACTCGCGAAAAGCCTTCATAAGCATTTAGATCCCCATTCAATATCACTGTCGGAACTTTTTCAATATCATATTTTTTAATTAAGTCCTTTCCTTCAGGTGATGTAATATCCAATATTTTTTCTTCATCTATTGCAATGCCCATTATTAACAAAATTTCCTTATGTAAATCCACACCATAGCATCCATCACAAGAAACGTCATCAATCATTGTTAATTCCACCAATCCCCTTACTTTGCCAGTATCAGTTTCAACATAAGGAGCTTGGCTTTGAATTACATACTGCCCTTTATTTTCTGTTATACCCTGCTGGCTAAGGCTTTGCGCAATAGTAGGATATGCATCTATATGTTTTGATAAAAGAACTGCCGGAAGCTTTTCAATATTTAACTGTGAAATCAGTTCTTTTGCCCTTGAGTCTGAAAAGTCAAGTTCCTCTTCATTTGCTATAAAGACTCCATTCTGCACTAAGTTTAATATTAAAACCCCAAGGTCTGCACAGGCCTCGCAATTTTTGTCATTTATTAAAATACTGGAAACCTTGCCTACAATCTCGTTTGTCACGGCATCTTCATAAGGCACTGCAACAGCATCAAATACTAATGCATCATCTACTTTTTTAAAATTCTGGATATCGGCTTTATCTGTTTCTCCTGTTATTACAATATTTGGCAGCTTCTCAATGCCATATTTTTCAATAAGCTTTTTGGCTTCTCTCGAATTGCCTTTTAGTGATTTTTCATCAAGAATTTTCAAATCAGAATCTTTGAGGGCATTAATTATTTCATCAGCATCAAAACAGTCTGCACAAGTTGAAGAAAGCTTGATGATTTCAATTTCTGCCGGCTTTGCAAGCTCTCTTGCCTCAGCCATTTTCTCGTCAAGGCTACTCCCGATAGTAAAAACATAAAAGGAATTAAAAATTAATATTCCCAACAATACAAAAACTCCTGCTGCAATAAATTTATGCAGGTTAGTTTCTTTTGTCATTATTTAACAGCCACCTACCATTGTCGGCAAATTATTTAGATTATTAGACAAGCCACCGCTGCTCTGGCCAGTAGATACTGTGCTTTTTTTGCTACTCACGCTTAATGTCTCTAAATCGTTATTCAGCTTGTTTTTTAACCCAACTAATTCAACTGCCTGCACTCCGGAAATCAAAATTAACAATGCTAATGCAATTGCCATTACCCAGAACTTCATATTTGGGTTTGTATTTTTACTGCCTGTATGCCTGTGCTCATGAGCTTTATGCTTATGATGCTCTGCATGTTTTTTATGCTCTTCCATTTTAACAACCTCCTACCATTCCTGGCAAGCTTTTTAATTGAGATGGGTCAGTCCCGGCAACTTCCATAGCCAAGCCAACCATATTTCTTGGGAAAAACATTGTTTTCCATTTCATAACTTCCCTTAAAACTTCTGCATCCGAATAATCAGTATTTTGCATCAATCCCATTGTTAATGAAAGGACTGCAGGATTGTGCTTGCAGCCGCATCTTGACTTTCCATCTTTTGTTATGCCCTGCGGGCCAATACCACAGCAGAACTCGCATGAAATTCCCCTTGGATTTGCAGCAAGGTTAATGTATCTCTGCCATGTTTCAGGATCATTGTTTTTTACTTCTTCGTTTAAGCTGTAATACCACTTCGCAAGATATTCCATTGAAGTTACAGGATCATCAAACGTAATTCCTCCCAAAGCTCCGCTATATTCCGGAGTTCCTGTTGGTATCATAATGCTTATTGCATCTTCCTCGCTTTGTATAGAATTTAACTCGGGAAATAAAGATGCAAGAGCCATGGCTGTTGAGGTTATTTCATTAACATCAACACTTGATAAATCAAGCTGGCCTGAATGCCTGCTTCCTAAGAATATAGAACTCTTTGATGCAGCCCCTGTCATCACACCAAAAGAAGAGGAAATTGAAGAAATCTGAACTTGATTAAACAGAATCAGAATGCCTGCTATCAAAAGAGAAGCCATCATGAAATTTTCAAGTTTCTTGTGGGATAAAAAATCTGCTTTCATTTAGAGATATATTAACTGGATTTTATATATAAGTTATCATAAAAACAGTAAATAAAAATACTGTTTTTTTGCCTAAAACAGGCTTATTATAGCTTATTACCGTTCATAAAGGTTTTTTTGCCTTTTTTAAGCAAAACAGAGCTATAATTTCCCCAATCTTCTCTTTTATAAATTTGTACAATAGCTATATTGGTGTTTTAACTTTATGTTTAATCCACTCAGTATATGAATTAAAAGTAAGTAAAATTTAAATAGTTTGTTAAAAAAATAAACTTAATATAATAGATTGATATGGTGTTCTAAAAAGCCAAACTTATGAAATAAATAAATTATAATTTTAAAATGAAAACAGACCCAATCTGCGGAATGAAAGGGACAATCAAAGCTCATGGACACTATTTTTGCATCCAGAATTGCATTGAAAAATATGAAAAGCAGAACAATATCAAGCATTGCTTAAGCTGTCATGTCAAAGGTGCACATCATCCCTGGTATAAGGAAAAAATTTTTATTGTTGGCTTTATTACAATAGCTATAATCATACTTGCTTATTTTTTCTCAGAAAAGCTTTTTGAAGCCTTTGTCGATTACTTTAAGCTGATATGGTGGGCTATTTTAATAGGATTATTTATAGGGGGCATTATTGATCACCTAATCCCAAACCAATATATTTCAAAATACTTGTCAAAGCACAAAAAGATAACAATAGTCTATGCTGTTGTTTTTGGGTTTTTGATGTCTGCCTGTAGCCATGGAATCCTGGCTATTTCTATGGAGCTGTATAAGAAAGGAGCATCAATAGCCGCTGTTATTGCTTTTTTACTTTCAAGCCCCTGGGCTAATTTGCCAATCACAATTCTATTGTTTAGTTTTTTTGGGGCTAAAGCACTGCTTCTTGTTTTAGCTGCTATTGTTATTGCAGCTATAACTGGATTGATTTACCAGATATTGGAAAAAAATAAAATGATAGAGCAGAGCAAAAACATAGCTAATGTTGATGAATCATTTTCTATAAGAAAAGACATCAAAAAAAGGTGGAAGAAATATGAGTTTAATTTTGACAATAATGCTGAGACAGTAAAAGGAGTCTTAAAAGGATCCTGGGCATTGGCAAAGATGGTTGTGTGGTGGATTTTAATAGGCATGATTTTAGCAAGTTTTGCAAGGGCTTTTGTTCCCACAGAAATATTCCATCAATTTTTAGGCCCTACATTATTGGGATTGTTTATAACTCTAATCATAGCAACGATAATAGAAGTATGTTCAGAAGGTTCCTCACCTTTGGCATTTGAGCTTTACAACCAAACTGGAGCGTTTGGAAATAGTTTTGTGTTTTTGATGGCCGGAGTAGCAACCGATTATACAGAGATAGGCCTCATATGGAGCAACATTGGAAAAAAAGCAGCAATCTGGCTTCCAATTGTAACAGTCCCGCAAATTGTATTGGTAGGTATATTATTCAACATTTTGCTCTAAAACAACTCTATATTTAACTAAAAACACAAGGTTTTTATAGGGAAAAAACACTTCTATAGTAAAATAGGAGCTTATGGAAACAAAAAAACTCGGTTTTCTTATATTGGGAATAAGTGTTATGTTAAGCTTAGTTATGTTCAGCTTTATTAGTTCACTTGGCGCTCAGGGAAATGCCATGAATTGCAATCCAACTCAGGAATGCCAACAGCTGAATTCTGTGTTAGGAATATCACATATAGCAGTCGGCTTTTTGGCATTTATTTTTGCATTAGGATTCTATTTGTTATTTTTCAACAAAGATCAGGGAGATGTATTAAAGAGATATTATGATGAAAAGCTGGAAAAAAATGTTGAGAATAAGAACAATGACAAATTCTCATTATTGTTAAGGCCTTTGGATGAAAATGAAAGAAAGGTTTTGACTGCAATCAAAGAACAGGATGGCATTACACAATCAACTTTAAAATACAGGGCTGATTTATCAAAAGCAAAGATAAGCCAGATACTGACTGATTTTGAAAGAAAAAACTTGATTGCAAGAAAAGCAAAAGGCAAGACATATTCTGTTTTTTTAACAAACAATTTCTAGAAAACAAAAAACTATAAATATAACCTCTTTATTGCAATTTTACGGTGATGTTAATAATGGACATAGGGGAAACTTTCACAAAGAAAAGAGTCATTTTTATTTTGTTGTTTGCTGTTTTTGCGTTTATCACGCAAAGGATAAACTTTTCCCCTTTAGTTGGGGCTGAAAACCAGTTCTTTACATTATTCCAGTTCTTTGGACCGATAGCAGGAGCATTTCTAGGCCCTGTTTTTGGAGTTATTGCTGTCTTCCTGGCAGAATTAGTTGATTTTATAGTTGTTGGGAAAGAATTAACTTTAATTAATATTATGAGATTTGCTCCTATGCTATTTGCAACATATTACTTTGCAAGCAATAAGAAAAGGCTAAATGCAATAATTCCTTTAATAGCAATAGGCTTGTTTGTACTGCATCCGGTTGGAAGGCAAGTCTGGTTTTTTGCATTGTTCGGGACAATACCTATAATTGCAACATTACTGACAAAAAAATATTCAATGAGCGTTCCATTAAGGAGCTTAGGCGCAACATTCACAGCCCAATCTATAGGCGGCGCATTATGGGTATGGACAGTCCCTATGACAGCAGGACAATGGATTGCATTAATACCGGTAGTTGCTTATGAAAGAGTTTTGTTTGCACTGGGAATAGGAATTTCCTTTATTGTCTTGAATGCATTGCTTAACAAAGTTCTTGTTAAATTAAATTTAAGAATTCCAAGTGATGTGTTAAGGATTGAGAAGAAGTTTACTTTAAAAGCTTGATTTTTTTATTTGTTTTTTTATTTTAGAATTAATTTACTGTTCTTTTCTTTCTGTTGGAGTTTCAGTTGTTGCAGAAGATTGAGAAGTATCTTGTTGTTCTGTAGTCTGGGTTTGCTGCTCTGTTTCAGTATTTTGCTGGGATGATTGCTCTATATTTTGCTGAGTCTCGGTTGCTGGCTGTGCAGGCTCTTTGTTTTCTTTTTCCAATATATTTTTGACTTTTTCCTTGTCACCCGTTTCTCTTTCCCATTTTTTCCTTTGCCGTTTTTCTTTTATTGTATCTATCAGGAGCCATAGCAAGAAAATAATAACTAATGCCAGGACAATATATCCTATAACCATTGCAATACCGTTTATTATTGATAAAAATCCCATTTTAATATTAGTTTATAATGATTCTTTGTTAAAGTTTGTGGTATTCATCATCCATTTAAAAAGTTTTCTTGAATTTTAAAAAAACAAACAAAAAAGAAGAGCAGATTGGTATTTATGGGTTGTAAATCTTTTGTACTAACAAAGCATCTTCCTCAATATTAGGGCTTTCTGAGATTACAACACCTTTGACTTTAAAGTCCTTTAATGCTTTGATTAGTTCTCTATACTTTAGATCCGACTCTTTAAGGTTTAGATGATGTTTTTCTCCTTTTTCACCATATGCTATTCCGGTAAGATGGATATGCATGTTTTCCAACCCTTTTTTTCCTAATTTCTTTTCAATTGATTCCAGAATGCTACAAAATTCCTTGTAAGAGTTGTTTTTTCCGTTTGATCTTGCATGCAAATGCGCAAAATCAATGCATGGCATTACATTAGAAAATTCTTGGCTTAATTTCAATATTTCATTGATATTTCCAAACTGGGTTTCTTTTCCGGTTGTTTCCGGCCTTATCCAGATATTATTTCCTTCTTCCTTCAATTTTTCACTTATCTCTTTTATTGAATTCTTTATCCTCTTAAATGCCTCTTCTTTGGTGCTTTTCTGGTAAAAGCCTGCATGAAACGTTACAGACCAGGCTCCGCATAAGTTTGCTATTCTTGCAGAGCTTAAAATCCTGTAAATGCTTGCTTTTAGTTTTGCTTTTTCAAGTGAATTCAGGTTTATGTAATAAGGGGCATGGCATGTCAAAATAACATTATTTTGCTCAGCACTTTTCCTGACTTCAGGAGCTTTTTCCTTGCTTATGTTTACACTTCTAACAAATTCCAATTCCATTGCATCCAGATCCAGTTCTCTTACTCCATTAATGCCTTCTGCTGTAGTGCTGCCCTTGCTGCTAATGGGAATTCCTGCTGTGCCAAAAAGAAGTTTCTTCATTTTTATCTATAAATAAAAATAAATCAAATATAAATCTTTCTTTACTTGGACTTAAAACTAAAATTTAATAATTCAAGATACTTTTATTATAATCAAAACATTTATATAATTTAGAAAAGAGATAAAATAAATAAAAACTATAAGGTGGTAAATATGAACGTAAAAGTATACAGCACAAAAACATGTCCATGGTGCCATAAAGTAAAGGAGTTTTTAACAGAAAAAAATGTAAAGTTCGACAACGTAGATGTTGGGGAAGACAAAGAAGCACACAAGGAAATGGTAGATAAGTCAGGCCAGATGGGAGTTCCTGTAACAGATATTGACGGGAAAATAATAGTGGGGTTTGACAAGGAACAATTAGAAAAAGCTCTTGCTGGTTAAGCATTTTAATATGCTTTAACCTTTTTCTTCTTTCTTAACTTCAGCCTTTAATCTTCCTAATCCGTACTCATTCATATCAACATATTTCATGTACTCGGATAAAGCAGGATGTACTTCTTTTGTCTTAAGATACATTTGCTGCGCAATATGCCTATAAGTAGGATGGCCTTGCTCCACACTTCTTAACTCTGATATCCAATATACTGACCTTAAATTCATCTTCATATACCATCTTACTTTGTAAGCAAACGGCACAATATACTGGGATTCTTTAGGAAATTTATTGTAGATTTCTTTGTAAGCATGCTCTGCCTTATCCATAGCTTCTCTAAAATCATTTTCAAATCCTGCGCTTGTTATTTCTTCCGGAACATAAAAGCCGTGCAAAGTTGTTAAGTTCTGCCTTTCTTGGGTTAACATCCTATGCCTCTGCAAATCTCTATAAGAGCCGAAATCCGTCAGAACATCAAAAGTATAATAACAGTTTTCAAAAGCCCTCGGCGGCTTATGCCTCCTATTCTGCCTTAAATCCAAAAAACTCAATAATTTCTTTCTCTCATCAATATTCATATCTTTTATTATCTGCCTTAATTGGGATAATGGTAATTTCGAATTTTCATACAATAAAGATGAAAGAACTTTTTCCTCAGCATCTTCATCATAATCAACAAGCTCTAATGCCTCTTTTTTTCCCACTTCAATTTCAGTAAGCCTTTTTGTCTCATCCAAAACAAAATTTGCTGTATTTTTTAAAAAATCAAAAGAACTCTTAAAGTGCTTATTATCCGGCCTGCACCTCCTAACAAAAGATGGAATTACACTATTTAGTTCTGTCTGTACATTATCTGCTAAATTATTCATCTCACTTAAATTATCAGCCCTGAATCTTAATATTAAGTTTTCAAAAAATCTCCCATTCCCAAAAATTCCAAGATTAGTCAATGTTGATGTAGGTAATAATCCTCTTAAAGCATCGCATGCTCTTGCCCTTACAGAAAACTTGTATGCAATATCAGGAACATTTTCTTCCTGGGGAAATTTTTCCATTACAAATTTCTTCATCGGATCTATAAGATTAGCATAAGTATCAAACAAAAATCTATTCGCTTGTAAATAAAGTTCTGCTAGCTCTGATTTCATAATTTTTGGCTCTTTGTAAAACTGATAATCATTATCTACTTTTTTATCGAAAAAAAGATATCTTGTAGATTTTTCCAAGGGAGAACCTCCTATCCTTGGGTTTTCAAGCGCCTTGGAAGCCAGATTAGAAACGTTCTCGCACGCAAGATGTGCCCCACCTAATTCACCAATAGAATCATCGCCATATCCATCCAAGATCCTGTCATAAAAATTCTGGGCTTTTTCAATTGCAAGAGCCTCATTTCCTGATTCTTTACCAATAGTCACAATTTCCTTAAAAGCTCCTTCATCACTCAGAATAAACTCATCCAAAAGCAGCCTTCTTAAGCTTTTAGAAGAACGGGAATAACGGGAAAACAGAGCTCCTTTAATCACCTCTGGAAGATTCTTTAAAACAAAAACATCCCTATCAAGATTGCTTACAAACGGAATTAATGCTTTTTTTTCCTCTTCATTAAACTGCTCTATCATAAAACCCATTAAAATTAATCTGGAAAATTTTAAATAGGTTTTGGTTTTAAAACCAAAGATTTATATAGTGATAAACATACTTTCAAGTAAGATAATTAAAAACTATATGGAGGTAACCAACATGAAAGGCGGAGAAGGATGTGGTGGCGGTTGTGGAAAAACCGGCGATGGATGTTGCTAAATAGCAGCTAAACTTTTATTTTTTCTTATTTTTTTTTAATTAATGATTATTCAGATTTTTCTAGCAAAACTAATAAAGCCAGAATGCCCTATAGCCTGGCTTCTTGGCCTTACTTTCCTTTCATCAATTTCCCATTCTCTTTCAATAATCTCAGAAGTCTTCAGATAAACAAAATCCTCATACTTTCTTATAGTATTGACAAAATCCATTGTTTGAGGTATGGATGGGCTGTAAGATATTAAAAAGCCTCCAACCTTTAAGGCATTTTTTGCGCTTTCGGCTGCTTTCCATGGCTCCGGCAGGTCTAAAACAACCAAATCCACGTTTTTTTCATCAATGCCATCATAAATATTTTTATTCCTGACTTTTACATTTTTCAGGCCTAAATAACCAATATTATGCTCCACTATCTTCACAAAATCTTCCCTTATCTCATAACTGATGACTTCTTTGGCAATATTTGCCAGAAAACAAGCCAAAGCTCCTGAGCCAGATCCTGCATCCACAACTACACTTTTGTTATTAATCGCAGTTTCAGATAGAATTAACCCAATATCCTTCAAAGGAATTATCTGAGCGCCCCTTTTTATTCTCTTATACAAATCAATAAAAGAAGAATCAAAAACAGTAAATTCCTTTCCTGTGTTTGAAACTACTTTTATTCCGGATTTAGCTTTTTTTAAGTCCTCTTTCTTAAAATAGCCAAATTGAGTATGCAAATCTTTATCATTGTCATTAACCAGAAATTTCCTTCCAATCTTATTCATTAGTATTTTAGCCATTTTTATCTAAGAATTAGAACTAAATTTAAAAACATTTTTATATTGGGCTTAAGATAATAAGAACGAGGTGAAAATATTGGCCAAACAAAAAGACAAGAAAAAGAAAAGCAAAAAACCGGTTAAAAAACAGTCAAAATCAAAGAAACCGAATGTATGCGAGTTTTGCTGATTAATTTACATTATTTTCATTAGCAATTTAGAAATATAGTTAAATCTAACTTCCATTTAGAAAAAATAAAAATAATAAAAGAAATACTTATTTCTTCTTTTTTGCCGGCTTATCATTGCATCCGCAGCCATCAGGCTTGATCAGTATTAAAAGGCCCTTAATTGCAAATAAAGAACCTAGCACTACCCATATATCCCATGTTGGTTTATAGAGCCTTACCAAGATTAAGATTGCTCCAAAAACAATCAGCTTCAATGCACAACATTTTCTGCACAAACCTTCATTACTTCCACCCATTAAAAAACACCTCCTTTTTTGATATTATTATGGTTTTTTGATATTATTGTTTAAAAACTTTTGGATAATAAAGAGGTTGGTATGAAAATAAGTGCTTGTGCGTAAATTGCCAATGAAGCAAGCTCCGCAGGATGTGTTATATGACCTGAGCAACGTATAGCGTTGCGAAGTTGAGAGGCCCTCTAAGGCCCCGCACAAGCACGAATTAGATTTTTGCACTAACCTCAATAATAAAAGATAATGAACGGGCCAGGGGGGATTCGAACCCACGACCTACAGCTTAGAAGGCTTTAGCGGTCAAATTTATGGTTTGACAGTCGCTCTGTCCAAGCTGAGCTACTGGCCCATTGCTCACTGTAAGAGATTTGATTATTTATTTATAAATCTTTCAGAATTTAAACCAATTTAATTTACTGCTGCACATTAGCGTCATCCCAGTCAGAAGCCCGCATAGAACATTGTTTTTTGTTTTCCCAGAAATAAAAGCAATCTGCTCCAAATTTTTCATGTATAACGCAGTCTGAACAGCATGGTGCTGCAATTCTAGCTCCTGGTGGAGTTATTTTTCCTGCCATTTTAATATTAAGAATAAGCTAGTATAAAAATTTTATGGTAAGAATTTTTCCGGATGCTTTATCTTCTGAGGCAAATATTTTTCTATAACATAGTTAAGTCCCCATTTTGCCAATGCCTGCTGCTCTGCCCTGACTTTCATGCTTTGCAGCTGTTTTAATGCCTTTTGCCATTCCTTATGGTGCAGTATAAAAGGATCATTCTTTAGTAAATCTTTGATTTTTTTTATGTCAACGTCTTTTAGCGGATGAGATGGAAGTTTATAATCAACAATATCCTGTGGTGTTATTCCCAGAAATTTTGCCTTTGGAACGCAAAAATATTCGTTTATATGCGCTGCATTACCAGAGCCAACTTTTAATGTCCTGTAGATTGATCCAATTCCGTAAGGATCTCCATCAACGAATACGTACACTGGAAGTTTTTTTGTATCGCTTAATCTTCTGATAAACCTCCTTAATGCTCTAGTTGGAACTCCGCCCATTGAAATCAATATGCAATTTGATTTTTTCCAGTAATTATGCTTAACTAATCTCTGGAACATACCTGCGGTCTCTATTGCTAGTATGAATTTAGCATTAGTGTCAAATTTTAAGTGCTCAACAGATGTTGGGATTGAATATGCTCCTGAGCCGAATTTAGTGCAATCGATTTTTATCTCTTTTCCGGTGTCAGGATCCTTGTCAACAACAATCAGCTTTCCTGCAACTTCCCCTCCTTTTTCTTCTGGAATAAATCCCATCTGCTCACGATTGACCATCATCATTGCTTCAACATCTTCCATCACTGTATCGGATTCCGGCTGTTCCTTAAAAGCAGCTTCTGCCCAGTTCTTGGAAATATAATACATCTCTCTTTTTGTTGTAATATCATCATTTTGAATAACTGATTTTGCGTGAGCCATCATTCTCAGAGTCTGGGCAAATGTCTTGATTGTAGCAGCAGTTAAAGTCCTTTCTTTCATCTTTCCAAGCAGCTCAAAAAAGCCGTCTTTTGGATCATACTTTACATTGCTTAATGCCCTTAAAGGCATCTTTAATTCAGGAACTCTTTTCTTTTTTATTCTGGTATAAACATCATTGCCTATATTTTGAATTTCATTTAACGCTGCATTGCTTTTTGTTTTTTTCATTTTGTTATTATTTCATTAGTTGTATTTTATTGTGTATTTTTTATTTTAATGTTTTTTAATCATTTTTTGCGATTTCTTAATTGGATTTTTTGTTATTGGAACTTTTTTATTGGCTTTATTTTATTTCTCTTTTGATTCATTCTTTTCTTCTTGATCATCTTCCTTTTCTTCTTTTCCAATATTAGCAAATTCCTCATCATATTCCAAGTTTTTTGCCTCAACCTGTTCTAATTTTCCCCTTTTCTTTTCTAAAATTTCTGCTAAGAGTTTTTCTACTTTTTTTTCCTCACTATCATTAAAGTTAACTAAATCTTTTAGTGCTTCTCCAACATGAGGAATAAACATTTGTATGTAATCCCTCTTTTTGCTTTCAAACTGCACTCTTCTTTTCTTTCCGACATAGCTTGCAAGCTTTCTCCCTACTTCCTGCAAAGCCAGCTTAATTTCCTTTATAATTTCAGGATAATGTGCTATAGCTTCTTTGCTTTCAGAAGTAAATGGAACCCATACAGAAGCTATATGTAAAGCAAGAGTTATTGGTCCTATAGGCAATGCCCCTCTGCTCTGGCTTAACCCATAATTTCTCCATGCAGTGTTGATAACAGACCTTGTAATCGCGCATGCGCCCTGCTGGTATTGCAACGGCACCCTATTGGCATACCTAAACAGTTTCATAGATTCTTCTGAATTTTGCTTGCCACCATAAGCAATCCCTGCCTCAATAATAAATGGATTGCCCCTGTAAACAGATGGCGGCCTTTTTGTTGCGCAGTAAAACTCAGCATCAATCTCTTTCTTAAGCCCTTTCTCAAGCAATTCCTCTCCAATCGGGCTTATGCAGTCTACAGGTGGGGAAATTATCTTTGTTTTTTTAATGCCCTCAATCAGCTTCTCTGTCATCTCTCTTGTAATATTCCTGGGCTTTGTATTTGTAAGCAGTGCTGCGTTTTCACAAATTTGCTTTGCAGTTCCCGAGCCTACTCTGGAAAACTCATTTGTTAAAAAGCTCTGCAGGGTCCTTGTTTCAGTAAGCTTAAGCATTGACATCAAAACTCCAAGCTCAACGCCATACGGATGTGGTTTAATCTCAATAGGCTTTTTGGGCATCTTGTCAGAAGCTCTTGGGAATATTATCTGCTCTGCCTTTGGATTTGTGTATATTATTGTAACATGCGGATTTACAATTGCAGTTTGTTTTAAATATTGGTCAATACTTTGGTCTCCTTTCTGGTAGCTTCCTTCGAGATCAAGTTCAATCCTTGTTCCGTGGTCTTTATTCCAGGTTTTTGTCTCATCTTTAATTATATCTGGTTTATTTTTATGGGTATCAATATGTAATTCATAATAGTGTGCATCATGTTTTTTCCCAATTTTAGAAGTTATCCTAGCAGGGTTTCCTGTTGTAAGCTGCGCATACAAAACAGATGCTGAAATGCCAATGCCCTGCTGCCCTCTGCTTTGGGAAAGCTTGAAAAATTTGCTTCCATACAATAGCTTTGCAAAAATATTCGGGATCTGCTTTTTTACAATACCAGGGCCATTATCTTCTACAATAACCCTGAACCTGTTGTTCTGCATATCAATTACTTCAACATTTATTTCAGGCAGCACATTTCCCTCTTCACATGCATCCAAAGAATTATCCACGGCTTCCTTTATTGTTGTTAACAACGATTTCCTCGGATTATCAAATCCCAAAAGATGCCTGTTTTTCTCGAAAAAGCTGGCTACAGAAATCTCCTGCTGCTTTTTTGCAAGCTCTATTGCAATAGGCACATTAAGCTCATTGTCTTTTAAATCCTTATTTTTTTCCATTTTCTAAAATTTTGAAATTTAGGTTGTTTATAAATTTAGTTATTTTGTGGACTAAATGTAAAACATCAGATTAAGCTTAAATAATAGGATTAGAACCACAATATAAAGATGTTGTTGGGAGAATTGAAAGAGACATCTTTCTGCCGACAATTGAATATAACATACTATAAAACGAATCAACTCATATCAATTATCCTTTTCCGCTTTAATTCCCTTCTTCTTTTCTCAAGCCATTTCCAGACACTTGCATGGGTGCTTCCTCCTAAGAGAGCAGCTATGGCTCGCTTTGCCATTGTAGCTGATTCAGGCAGCCCAATTATGCCGATAGTTTTTCCAAAAACACAGATGTATGACTCAGTCAATTCCTCGATTAATTTCCTTGATTTTCCATCCCTACCTATCACTCTTCCTTTGAGCCTCAGCAACGTATTTTTTGATTTTCCAACATATTCAGTCATATGTATGATTTCCAGAACATAATCCTGCTTTAGTAAAAGCTTTGCAATATCAGGATTAAAGCCTCGCCCAATAGCCTTGATTACCTCTCTTGCTGTATACAATCCCAAAGCATCTTCTCCTGAGATAAATATATCCCCTTCCGCAGAATCCACATTGATTGTGGTTTTTGTATCTGCTTCAATGCCTTTTTTAATATCGCCGTTTTTGCCTATCAATACAGCTACACGTTCCTGAGGTATCTTTAATTCATATGAAAAATCTTCTGTCATTATATACTGGAATTTCATTGTATTTTTTAAACGTTTTCATAAGCTTTATATATAAAAATAGATTGCTTTAGTATATGCCGCGGTCGCATAGTCTGGCCATTGCGGAGACAAAAGCCGTAAGATTGCTAAGACTATTTTTCCCTAGGATTGGGTCGTATTGATCCTCTGTCCGTAAGGGCACGGGAGTTCAAATCTCCCCCGTGGCGTTTTTTTAATATAAATAAAATGGCATCAGCATCAGACCTAAAAAAAGGAAGTTACTTTATCCATAACAATGAGCCAGTAAGAGTTATCAGAAAAGAAGTTGTTGTTTATGGAACTCATTCTCACAGCAAATTAAAGCTATTTATACAGGGATTGACAGAAAAAGGAGAAAGAAACATCAATCTGCATCATACTGATAAAGTGGATATAGTTGAAATAATAAGAAAAGTTGGCCAGGTTATCTCAAAAAATGATAAAGTGCAGATAATGGATAATGTAAGTTACGAGACTTTAGATGCAAATGCCCCTGAAGAAATTTTAAATGAGCTTAATGAAGGGGATTTAGTCACTTTTGTAGATTTTAACGGAAACGTCCAGATTATTGATAAAAGGGAAAGTTAGTCTAGTAGTAATGTTTTTAAAGCCGCCTTAATTCTTAAACATTACAATAGCGAGGTAGGGCAGTCAGGAGTGCCCGGAGGGCTCATAACCCTCAGGTCGGAGGTTCAAATCCTCTCCTCGCTATTTTTTCTTCTCAAAGTCTTTCATCAAAGAACCATTATCCATCTTTATGGAATAAACATAACTGTCTAATTTTTTTGATTTGATAAACTCTATAAATTTTTCCTGTTTTTCTTTATCCCACTTATTAAATATAAAATGAGTTTTGCATTCAAACTGTCTCTCACAATCCTTATCCAGATTCCTAAAATCCCTGCCATTATTGATTTCAGGATGGCCTGGACAGTAAAATTTCTCATCTTTATAAATCACATTAAAGCAAACACCAGAATCATGCAGATTTAATGAGCGTTTCATAAACTTAGGAGTTGATTTCTTGTTTTTCCATTTTAAAGTATTTTTTCTGATATCTCTCAATATCCTTTTCTTTCCCTTATAGGAATTTCCGCAGCATCCAAAACAGCTTAATCCCAATTCTTCTGACTGGCATAAGTTTATCATAAAGTTAAGTATATTATGTTTCTATTTAAGATTAAGGTTGTTAAAAAGCCAGTGCTTATGCGGGGCCTTAGAGGGCTTATCAATTTGGTAATTTACGCGCAAGCACTGATTTTTGCCCCAATCTTTGTTCACTAAAGCCCCAAGCCTTCAACAACAATATTCGGCTCGAATTCTTTTAGGTCGTTATATTCCTGGCCAATACCCAAGTATATTATCGGTTTTTTTGTTATGTAGCTTACAGAGATTGCTGCGCCGCCTTTTTCATCGACATCTGCTTTTGTCAATAGAATGCTGTCGATTCCTATGGTATCATTAAAGTTTTGTGCCTGTTCGACGCAATCATTTCCAGTTATACTTTCTCCGACGAAAATCTTTAAGTCCGGATTTGCTACTTTTACTATTTTTTTGAGTTCATCCATAAGGTTGTCCTGGTTATGCAGCCTTCCTGCAGTATCTATTAAGACAACATCAATGTTCTTTGCTTTGGCATGCTTGATTGCATCGAATGCTACTGCTGCGGGGTCAGAGCCGTAATCGTGCTTGATTAGTTTTGTTCCAAGCTTGTCTGCATGATGCTGCAGCTGCTCTATGGAAGCTGCCCGGAAAGTATCAGAAGCAGCCAAAACAGAAGAGATATTATTTTCTTTCAGCATATTTGCTATTTTTGCGATGCTTGTTGTCTTGCCTGAGCCATTTATACCAAAGAATGCAATGACAAAAGGCTTATCTTCTTTATTGCTTATATAGTCCAATAAGTTTGGCTTTTCAACATTAAACAAATCTTCTATAGAATTTTTTAATGATAATTTAATTGTCTCTTCGACTTTTGTCCTCTTGATCGGTGTTTCTACCAGGTTTTTTTCCAGGTCTGATTTTATTTTTTCTATAACTTCCAGGGCAACATTGTTTTCCAGTAATATTAGCTCCAAATCAGAGAATAAATTTTCAAATTGTGTCTGGCTTATTTTTTTTGTTGTTATTTTTTCTGTTAATTTTCCAAAAAAACCTTTTTCTTTTGTTTCTTCTATTTTTCCAGTATCTATTTTTGGCTCTTCTTTAATCTCTTCTTCTTTGATTACTGGCTTTTCTTCTTTAATTTCTGCATCTATTACCTGTTCTTCTTTTTTGACTTCTTCTTGGCTTATCTCTTCTTTTTTTGACTCTATTTTCTCTGCTTCGATTTCATCTTTTGGGATATCTTCTACTTTAGCTTCTTCCTCTACCTTACTGGAAATCTTGGAGATAGCTCCTTTTAACTTTTCTTTTAAAAATTTAAACATGGGCAACAACTCAATTATTATTTTTTAACTGTAGAAGCAATTTTGTTTATCTCGGTTTCGAGCATAGCTGCTTTTGTTGTATACTTCTGCAGCTCGGTTATAGTATTTTCCTGGAGTTTTTTGAGTTCATCAACCTGGGTTTCTATGAGTTTTTTTGTTGAAGTTAAGTCTTTGACTACTGTTAGATTTGAGCCTACATTTACAATGAAATTATTGCTGTCTTTAAGCTCTGCTTTTGCATATATCCCGCTGCTTAACGGCACTAATATCTCTGTATCTTTCTTTACCTTTTTCATATCTTCCAGGCCCTGGTTTGTTATTATGAGTTCGGTCAGCTGGCTATTCAATACAGTATTCTGCTTTTCAAGCTGCTTTATGTGCTGGTCCAGCATCTGGAATTCAAGATAAAGCTTTTGTAGTTGCTCTTCGTTTCCTGTCATTTAAACCCTTTTCTCCAGTTTTCCGTATAGTTTTTCATAGAAAACTCCCATAGGTGTTCCTTCATGAGCCCTTTTTATTGTTTCTGCAAGCAAAGGCCCTATGGAAATTGTTTTTAGTTTCTTGATCCTTTTTTCTTTTGGAAGCTCTATTGTATCTGTTACAAAAATTTCCTTTATATTGGATTTTTGCAGTCTTTTTATTGCAGGTCCGGATAAAACAGGATGCGTTGCCAAAAGATATATGTCTTTTGCGCCATATTTTTTCAGCAAAGATGCGGCTTCTGTTACAGTGCCAGCTGTATCTACCATGTCATCCACTATGATAACTGTCTTGTCTTTTACATCCCCTATGATATTTTCCACTTTTACAATTCCATGCTCGGGCCTTCTTTTATCAACTATTGCTATGGGTGCATGTACAACTCTTGCTATAGCGCGGGCTCTTTTAGCTGCTCCAACATCCGGAGCAACAAAAACCAAGTCCTTAAGTTTTTTGCTCAATATATATTCTGCATATATAGGCACTAAATCAAGATTATCAGATGGAATATCAAAAAAACCCTGCAATTGCGGAACATGCAGGTCAAATGTCATGATATTATCCACTCCTGCTGCTTCAATTAGCTTTGCAACAAGCTTTGCAGTTATTGGCTCTCTAGCTTTTGCTTTTCTGTCCTGCCTGGAATATCCGAAATATGGGATCACTGCTGTTATTCTGTGAGGGGATGCTCTCTTTAAGGCATCCACCATGATCAGAAGCTCCATGAGATTTAAGTTTGCATCAGAACTTGTCGGCTGTATTATAAATATGTCTGATCCCCTGACACTTTCCAGAATCCTGACATAGATTTCCCCATCGCTGAATTTGTGTATATCTGCTGGAGTTAATTCTGCATTTAGGTGCTTGGCTACTTCCAAGGCAAGCTTCTTATTTGCGCTTCCTGATATTATCCTAAGTTTTTTGTTCATTTTAATCTGGTAAAAAGAACTGTGTTTTTGTTTAAAAAGGTTTGGGATTTTTTTAAGCTTCTCCCAGTTCTTCATTTACTTCTTTTTCTGACCTTACCATTATCTCTATTTCTCCGAAATGCTCTTCCTGGCTTATATTTATCTTTCTTTGGTTTGTTAAGTGGAGCAATGGGATGAAAGTATAGACTTTGTCTTCTTTTGTTTCTGCCGGAATCAGCTTGGAGAATGTGAGCTTGTTTTCCTTATTATTGAGAAAAAATGACTTTATTCTTCCGTAAACTTCTTTTATTATCTGCGTTATGTCCTTGGGTTTTTTTGGAATTTCCAGATTCATTGGCGGAATTGAATTCAGGACCCTTCTTTTTTTTACTTCCAGTGCTTTTTCCAATGCGCCCATAAGATCGTAAATGGACACTTTTCTCTTCCTTGGCTGAGGAGTCCTTGGAATCAGAATCGGCTTTTCTGCATTTCCCTGGTAGTTTTGTTCTTCTTCCAGGTCAAGCTCTTCCAAAAGTTCTTCTTCTGATTCAGTTAGCAGCCTGTCAAATTCCGATAAATCCTCATTAAGCAGCCTGTTTGATTTGATTTTCAGCAGTATTGCGACAGCAAGCAGGACTTTTCCAGAAACCCTGAAATCCAACTCCTTTAGCTTTTTTATTATTTCTATATATTTTTTAGTAAGCATGCTAACATTGATGTCCCATGGGTCCATCTGCTCTGTCTTAACAAGCTCATAAAGCAAACTCTGCCAGGTAACCTCGTCCTTGTTAAACAAGATTTCAAATATCTTTTCGTGATTTTCCATATTGTTGTTATCTTTGATTTGTTTATATATAAATTTAATGGAATAAAATACATCAAAACATTTTTATATTGCTCAAATTTCTTTTTAATGAAGCTGCCATTCTTTATTGAATGGCAGAATGAAGTACCATTCCTTTATGGAATTGTAATTCAATGGGCCCGTGGTCTAGCCTGGTATGACACCTCCCTTACACGGAGTAGATCACCAGTTCAAATCTGGTCGGGCCCATTTTTTATGCGCCAGTGGTCTAGTGATTTGTGAAGCATAGTTTTTTGCTCGCAACTGGAAGCTATGATAGGGCCTTGCCAAGAGCTTTTTAGGAAAAACCTCGAAAAAAGTGGGGCTTTGCTTACGCAAAGAGGCTCTGACCCGAGTTCGAATCTCGGCTGGCGCATTTTATTTTGATAATAAACTTTAAATACCGAACACTATTTTTTATTCTTACGGGCCCGTAGCTCAGCCTGGTTAGAGCGCCGGTCTTATATGACCACTAATGGTACAAAATTTAAGCCATTAGAGAGCTAAGCCAGCCGGAAAGATAGTAAATCTTGGCTTGAGGTCAGGGGTTCAAATATCCCGGAGCTTTTCAAGAGCTCGGGATTTGAAAGTCCCTCCGGGCCCATTTTTTCTAATAAAACAATAATCTTTAAAAATAAGATACTTTCTCTCATAGATACGCTCCTGTGGTGTAGTCCGGCCAATCATTTCGGCTTTTCGAAACCTAAAGGTTAAAAACAGCCGAGGACCTGGGTTCAAATCCCGGCAGGAGCATTTTTTAAAAAAAATGCATTAAAAAAAGCGAAATGCTTAAATAAACTCGAATTCAGATAAGAAAATAAAAATAAATATGAGGTGTAAAAATGAAAATATTTTATGGATTGGTTTTAGTTCTAATGCTGTTTGTGAGTGCATGTGCTCAACAACCTGCGGCTCAGCCAGAGCCACAAGTGCAGCCTGAAGAGGAAGCTGCTGAAGAAGTTGTGGAAGAAACTGAAGCAGCTGCTGAAGAGGAAGTTGTTACACCTGCTACAGGAAATGAAGTAAGAATATTGGGTGTTGGCCAATATGATCCAGAAGATGTTACTATTAGTGCTGGTGAATCAATAACATTCTTTAATGAAGGTAATATTAGAACTGTAGTAACAATAAAAAGCAGCTCAGGTACTACAAATACGCCACTCATTGACGTAGGGGGCAAATACGAGCAAGAATTTAGTGAAGCTGGTGAATACGACGCTTGGGGCGTATCATATGGTCCAGGTGTAAAAATAACTGTAGAATAAGTACTTTTTTTTATTTTTCTTTTTTTCATGTTATTGCTTTAGTTAAATAAACTCGCTTAAGCCTTTTTGTTTTCTATTTTGCGGGTTTTTATCTTTATTATCCATATCATTTTCTTTAATCACATCATTTAAAATAGGCTGGCCATAAACTCCGTCATAGCCCGGTTTAATCTTAATATTACCATGCCTTATTTTGATAATTGCATCTGCAATCTTTTCATGGGTTGCTTTGCTTAACTCTTCCTTGTCTGCATCTAAAAGAATATGGAATTCTGACTTGAACTTATTAATCAAATTATAATATTCCTGCCATACTTTTTTTGTAGCAACACTGGAATTTAATAATGCAGAGATTATCTCTGATAATGGAATTAAGGATTTAAATGGAACTGCATTTTTTGGTTTAAAGCCTTCTGGCCTGTCAGCAAGTTCCTCAACCCTATGCAAGACGCCTATTGTCAGGCTTCTCTTACATTTCGGGCAGATGTTCTTGTTTTTTAGGGATTCTTTTGGATCTAAACAGATATTACAATTCCTATGCCCATCTAGATGATATTTACCATAGTTCGGGTCTACTTCGATTGTTTCTTTGAAACCTTTCTTTGTTCTTATTGCTTCAATTAGATTATCGTATGTTAAATTTATGTCTAAAACATTAGCTTCCCTCCCCATGCGCCATGGCCAGAAGCTATGTAAATCTGAGTTGCTTATTAGTGTATATTTGTCTAATTGGCTTAAGCGCCAGTTCATTGCAGGGTCTGAACTTAATCCTGTTTCTAAAGCATAAATATGCTTGCTTTGGTCCTTAAAGCACTCTTCAACAGAATTAAAATCATTCATGCTTCCAAACAATGAAAACCAAGGTGTCCATGCGTGAGCCGGAATTATCTCTATTTTTTCATCGATTTTTTTCATCATCTCAACAAGTTCCGGGCATGAAAATCCAAAAATAGGCCTGCCGTCATAATCAAGCCTTCCTTTTTTCCCTAAAGCTTCATTAATTTGCTCGACGACATCAAAGCTTTTTGTAAGAATTATATTATGGATTCTTCTTCCCTTTCCATCCTGAGTGTAGATGTTGGAAATTTCTGTCTGCAATATAAAATTAAAACCTGTTTTTGTCTTCAAAATTCCAGAGCCATCCTCTGCCAGTTCCTGTTTTAATTCTTTTATCCATTCTGGATGTGTAAAGTCTCCTGTTCCCAGAAGATTTAAACCTTTAATTTTAGCATAATTTTCCAGATTTTTTATATTAAGGTCTTTGCTGGTTGCCCTGCTGAATCGTGAATGAATATGTAGGTCTGCGATTATTTTCATGGATAAAGAGAAAGCTATATTATTTTTAATGTTTTTGCTTAATTAAATTCTAATTGAGATATTTCTTCAGGATTTCCATTATTTTCTTTCCGTCTGCCTTACCTCTGTACTTCCCCATAAGAATTCCCATGTAGGCTCCTATGCTCAGGCCTTTCTTTTCCTCAATTATTTTTTTTATTTCTTTGTCCAGTTCTTTTTCAGAAACAGCGGAGAATTTATCAAAGTCTATTTTTTCATTTTTTATTTTTTTTATAAAGATATCAATAGCGCCATCGTCGTTTATTTTTCTTTCATTTAAGTAGCCTAATACTTCCTCAAAATCTTTATCTTGTAGTTTTGTTATATCCAGTTTAAATCTTTTCTTAATCTCTTTAGGAACATTGATTAGATAATAGGCAATAAGCTGGCTGTTGAGTTTCTTGAAATTTTTAACGTATGTTTCGTAATTAGGATTATCAATCAATTCTTTGGCCAAATCTTGTAAAATATTATGCTTTTTTTGAAATTCTTCTAATCTCTCTGATTTTAATTTCGGCAATTCTTTTTTTAATTTTTCAATATACTCCTTTTTTATCTTTACAGGAGAGCAGTCTGTCTCTGGGTATAGTCGAGCGGCACCAGGCATAGGTCTTAGGAAAGAAGTTGTAAGGTCCGGCTCTGCTTTTCTGACTTCTTTGTTAATTTTTTTACTGTTTTTTATTGAATTCAATTGCCTCTTTATTTCATATTCGATGACTTTTGGTATTGACTTTAAGTCCTGGAAGCCCTTTATTTCTGTTCTTTCTCCTTTAGTTATTGAAGTGTTGACATCCTGCCTTATTGTGCCTAATCCTCTCTTGATGTTTTCAACACTTCTCAAAACCATGCCTATATGTGAAGCAGTTTCCTTTGCATGTTCCGGGTTTTTTATTTCAGAGCCTGTGGCTATTTCTATTAACGGAATGCCTAGCCTATCAAGCCTGTACCTGACAAAATCATTTCCTTCTTCCTGTTTCTTGGCTGCTTCCTCTTCAAGGCAGATTATTGGAATTGTAACTTTCCCTTGGGAAGTCTCGATAAAGCCATTTACAGCTATTAAGGCAGTTCTTTGGAACCCAGATACGTTGCTTCCATCAACAACTGTTTTTCTCATGACCTGTATTTCATCGGTAATTTTTGCATTTAAGAGTAATGCAACCTTGATTGCTGTTTCCAAAGCTTTCCTGTTTAATTCATTTGGAGGCTGCTCATCATATTCAATCAAGCAGGTGTCTGAAGAATCAGCTTCATAGATAAACTTCTTTTTTTTCTGCATCTCATGCTTTGCAGCGATGTCAATTTCTCCTGTTTCCCCTGCTACTGCCCTCAACCTTCTTTCAAATTTTACATTAGGATCATTATCAGAATTAATAGTTGGGCAATTACAGAATAGTTTTTTTCCTTCTAATTGCTGGTGGATCTCAAGGCCGCATTTAAAGCCAAGTTCATTATAATTGACTTCCATGTTGGGCATTTAATCTGAACAATTATAAAAAACTATCCCTTATAAATTTTTTAATAACAATTATATCAGAAATATTGGGGTGTAGAAAAAACAGAGACAATGATTGTTTTAGGTGAGATCTAAAAACTCGTCTTTCATTAGCCTATCATTAATCTCTCCTCTTAAATTTTTAGTAATTAATTCTTTAACTTCTTCTTTTTTGCAGTTTCCAAGTAGCCAGGATAATTTAATAAATGCTGTTTCTGCAAGCATGTCTTTTCCGGGAATAACGCCGATTTTTGTCAGATCCACTCCTTTATCGTAAACATGCATATGCACTTTTCCAAATAAACATTGGGTTGTCATTACAATAATGCATCCGGAATCAATAACTTTTTTTAATGCAGGGTAGATTTTTTCATGTATTTTGCACCATTCATTTGGAGCCTGTCCTGGAGTGTGTCCTAAGCCTGTGCCTTCTATTATCAAGCCCTTATAACCTTTGTAGAATTCAAACTGCTCGGGAAACATATTAACGTGGATTTTTAATAGACCTATTTTTTCTTCCATCCTCGGCTTTATTACGAGTTTTCCTTTTTTGTCTTTTTTTAGATAATCCTTTTTGATAAATTCTACTTTTTTTGTGTCATAATCAATACGTGCTATTAAAGTGTCATTTACAGGCTTAAATGCATCCCTTCTTGAAGAATGCAGCTTTGCGGTCTTGCACGGAGGCAGAATCGCGCTTGTGTTATCACTTGTACTTTCATGCATACAAATACCAACACCTGCAAAATCTGTTTTTGCAATGAACTCTGCTGCTGATATTAAATTCATTGCAGCATCTGAACTTCCCCTATCTGAGCTTCTTTGCGCTCCAACCAATAGGATTGGTATTGGTGTTTCTTCTATTATAAAAGCTAATGCTGCTGAAGCAACAGCCAAATTATCAGTTCCCATACCAATAATTATTCCATCAACACCCTTTTTTACTTCTTTTTCAACAGCTTTTGTAATAATTTCAAAGTGTTTAAACCTCAAATCGTCGCTCCACATATTTGCGATTAATTTAGAACTAAAATTAGCAATACCAAACATTTCCGGAAACATTTCCAACAGGTCTTCAGGATTAAACGAGGAATAAACACCACCAGTCCTGTAATCAACTTTGCTTGCTATTGTGCCTCCAGTATGCAGTATCGCTATGGTTGGCTTTTTGCTGTCTTTTTTAATCTGTGATTTTGGTGTTGATTTGGCTTCTTTGTATTTTTCTATGACTTTAATTTCTTTTATTTTTTTGTTGCCAATTCCAATATTATAGCCATTGTCCAGTTTTATTACAACAGAATCAGTCTCTTCATTAGGCATTAAAATACCTTCTATAATCTCGTCTTTTGCTGTTACTTTGACTTTATCACCTGCTTTTGCATTCATAGTTGGAAAAGAAAGAATGTTTTATTTAAATATTTGGATTAATTTGTATCTTCTCCATTTAAAAAATTATACATTAAAAAATAATAATATAAATAATAAGGATATTATGAAATAAAAAACTTAGAATAATTTTTAACCCATATAGACTGGCTTTTCTTCCTTCATCTGGTTGGCTCGGGCAGCGCTTAAGGCATCTCTCATCTCGCTGTAAGCTTTCTCTATTTCCTTGCTTATAGAAGGAGGAACTTTTTCAATAGCTTTTTCAAAATGCCTGATTGATATTTCCTTTGATTCCATATCTTCCCTTAGAGCAAATATCGCAGCTTCCCTGCAGACAGATTCTATATCTGAGCCTGCATAGCCTTCTGTTTTTTTAGCTAAATTTTCAAGATTTATGTCTTTCAAAGGCATTCCAGCTGTATGAACTTTGAATACTTCCAGCCTTGTTTTTTCATCAGGGACTGGTGTTAATATTATTCTGTCAAATCTTCCTGGCCTTAGCAAAGCAGTATCGACCATATCAGGCCTGTTGGTTGCAGCTATTATTACAACATCGTGCATCTCTTCCAAGCCATCTATTTCTGTCAGCATTTGGTTAACTACACGCTCACTAACATGGCTGTCTGAATTTAGGCCTCTTTTTGGAGCTAAACTGTCTATTTCATCAAAAAACACAATGCACGGGCTTACCTGCCTTGCTTTCTTGAAAACCTCCCTGACTGCTTTTTCTGATTCCCCTACCCATTTTGACAATAATTCTGGGCCTTTTACAAGAATAAAATTTGCCTGGCTTTCATTTGCAACAGCTTTTGCAAGCATTGTCTTTCCTGTTCCTGGAGCGCCATACAACAAGATGCCTTTTGGAGGATTAACTCCTAGGCGTTTGAATGATTCAGGGTGCTTTAAAGGCCATTCAACAGCCTCTATTAATTCCTGTTTGACAGTTTCTAAACCACCAATATCCTCCCATTTTATGTTTGGAATTTCTACTAAAACTTCTCTTAAAGCAGATGGCCTTACAACCTTTAATGCTTCTCTAAAGTCTTTTTGTGATATTCTCAATTTTTCCAATACTTCTTTTGGAATAGGCTCTTCTTCTTTTAATTTCAAGTCAGGCAAAATTTTCCTCAAGACAATCATGGCTGCTTCTTTTGCCAAAGAGGATAAATCAGCTCCTACAAAGCCATGGGTTATGGAAGAAAGCTCTTTTAAATTGACGTTTTTAGCCAATGGCATGTTTCTTGTATGGATTTTCAAGATATTAAGCCTTCCATCAATTCTAGGAACTCCAATTTCAATTTCCCTGTCAAATCTTCCAGGCCTTCTTAAGGCTGGGTCAAGAATATTAGGCACATTAGTTGCAGCAATAACAACAACCTTGCCCCTGCTTTTTAATCCGTCCATTAATGCTAAAAGCTGTGCAACAACACGCCTTTCAACTTCTCCTTTTGTCTCTTCTCTTTTTGATGCAATTGCATCTATCTCATCTATGAATATGATACTTGGGGCATTTTTCTGGGCTTCTTCAAATTTTTTCCTGATATTTTCTTCACTTTGGCCGTAATATTTGCTCATGATTTCCGGGCCATTAATAAGAATAAAATGGGAATTTGTTTCGTTGGCTACTGCTTTTGCCAATAATGTTTTTCCGGTTCCAGGAGAGCCATGCAATAGAACGCCTTTTGGAGCCTCTATTCCTAATCTTTCAAAAATCTCTGGGTGTTTTAATGGCAACTCAACCATCTCCCTTATTTTTTTTATTTCGTCGCTTAATCCGCCTATGTCTTCATAAGTGACTTCAGGAACTAACTCCTCTTTGGCTTCAACTGCTTCGGGATTGAATATAATTTCTGTCTGCTCTGTGATGATAATCGGCTGTTTTGGATTTATGTCTATAACAATAAATTTTATATCTCCAAAGCCAAAGCCCATCATGCTTTCATCAAGTATGCTAAAAACGTCTTCAAAGAATGGGCTTTCTGACATAGTAGAACGCCTTCTTCTAGTGCCCCCTAATGAAACTATATCTCCTTTTGTTAACGCTCGGCCCAATAATCCCTGCTTGAATATTTCCGGAGAAGCCCTTATGACAATGCCTTTTCTTGCAGGAGCGATTATGACTTTTTTTCCTTCTTTAACGTTTGCTTTTCTTACGCTAATAATCTCTCCTATACCTGTTTTTGAATTTTTTCTTATTATGCCATCCATACGCACTATGTTAAGGCCGATGTCTCCCGGATAAGCCCTGTCTGCAATTGCAACAGTCTTTCTTTCACCTTCCAGTTCAACAATATCTCCCGGCCTTATGCCTACCTGAGTAAGAAAACTGGAATCTATTCTAACGATGCCTTTATTTACATCATCCTGGATCGCTTCTGCAACCTTTAATTTAATCTCTTTCTCGGCCATTTTTTGCAGCTTTTGTAATGCTGTCAGTTTTATAAATGTTGTGGAAACTTATAGTTTTCAGAGCCCATAACTTTCAAATACTGCTTAATTTTCTTAATAATATTTTCTTTTAATTTATCATCAAAATTCATGCATTTGATTTCATTATAATCGATATCGGGAATTTTTGTAAATGTGCCTTGTAATTTAAATCCTGCTGTTTTGATTTCCTTTTCGATATTTTTTGAATGTATTGTGTTGAATAATTTTATTGCAGGAAATTTTGTTATTGCATTTGCCCCTGCATCAATCATTAGATGAATATAATTAACCCTGTTTACCCAATGCCCTGCAACAATATCCAGTTTTGGGAAGTCTTCTCTTGTCTTTCTTATCCATTCAATAAAGTAGTTGATTTCAGGCCCTTTTGATTTTTCAAATATTGTTCTTTCTATTGGGTTTAAGGCATAGAATATTATTTTATCAATTTTGTTTTTTTCTATAAAACTCTTTAATGATGGGAAATCTTCTATATTTTCTCCTAAGCCTATAATAAAAGTCATTGATTTTTTTAAGTTAAATTTTTCACATATTCTATACATTTCTTCTATTGAAGCAAGATGTTTGTTTGGAATTACTTTTTTTCTAACATCATCATTAATAGTTTCTACTGCACCGCAGACTCCTTTAAGATAAGGGCTTACTTTTTCAATGGTTTTTTCATTTAAAACTCCAATATTGAGCCAGAATTTTTCACCATATATTTCATAAACATTTTTGCAGAGCTCTAAAATGCTTTCTGCTGTATAGCTTCCATAACCTGCTGATAAAAAACCAATTTTCCATCCTAGCTTTTTGCATAAATAAGCTTCTGCCAAGATAGATGCGATGCTCCTTCTTGCCTTTTCTGGTTCAGAAATTTTACTTTTTTGGGTTGACATATAGCAATAAGCGCAATCACCTAAATTACAATACCAAGAGGTAAATATTGCCCTTTCAAAATGGATTGTTTTTGTCTTTTGCTTTATCAGAATATTTTCCATAGAATAAAGAATGAGGAATGCATTTAAAAAAGTTTAGAAAGAAAATTGTTAAATCGTAATCTTAATCCTTTAACCTTTTTTCCCATTAAAATAATCAATTACTAATCAATAGAATAATAAATTTATTAATGTTTATTTTCTTTAGGATAGAATATCATCAAGGTTTGTTCTTTTAAGGTTTGCTCCTTTAAGGTCTGCTCCTTGAAGGTTTGCTTCTCTAAAGTCTGCTCCTTTAAGATCTGCTCCTTGAAGGTTTGCTCCTTGAAGGTTTGCTCCTTGAAGGTTTGCTAAAAAAAGGTTTGCTAAAAAAAGGTTTGCTTTACTAAGGTCTGCTTCTTCAAGGTTTGCTCCTTGAAGGTTTGCTCCTTGAAGGTCTGCTCCTTGAAGGTTTACTCTATAAAGATCTGCTAAATAAAGGTTTGCTTCTCTAAGGTATGCTTCTTTAAGGTTTGCTTCTTTAAGGTTTGCTAAAAAAAGGTTTGCTTTACTAAGGTCTGCTTCTTCAA